>Ga0137403_10000134_pt1 | contig 87607 bp, 75 predicted proteins | sample CZOMad2_1_16fung_FD_122057 | JGI IMG/M metagenome (GOLD analysis project Ga0137403, IMG submission 122057) | Vadose zone soil fungal communities from Angelo Coast Range Reserve, California, USA - CZOMad2_1_16fungal (Hybrid Assembly) | ecosystem: Environmental > Terrestrial > Soil > Vadose zone...
CGCGGGGTGGTACGCATTCTTTTCGGTACCAGGTCGAATTTTGCTCCAAAGAGAGAGGAAATGAAAAAACTAGCAGCACTCACACTATCGATGTTCCTCGTTTCTGGAACTGCATTTGCTGATACACCGAAAGACGCCGATGCGCAACCTGCCAAGGCTCAGCCGGCGAAACCTAAAGCGGCCAAGAAGGCTGACAAGTCCGACGCAGCCATCTCGGCTCAGCTCGAAGAGCTCCGCCAGACTCTGCAGTCCCAACAGGAGCAGCTTCAACTGCTGAAGGAAGAGCTCGCCAAGCGCGACCGCCAGATCGATGAGGCGCGCGAAGCGGCGGCAGCGGCTAATGCTCGTGCCACCGAAGCGAGCACCAAAGCCACCGAAGCCGTGAACACCACCGCCGAAGTGAAGTCCACCGCGGTGGCGCTCAACTCCACCGTCAGCGACTTGAAGGCCAGCAACGCAGTTATCAAGACTACTGTGGACAAGGAACAAGCTGACGCCAAGAAAGCTTCCGAAGACGGCCCGGCCACGATCAAGTACAAGGGCGTGAACATCACACCTGGCGGCTTCATCGCGGCGGAAACAGCTTATCGCCAACGCGCTGAGAGTGCCGACATCAACACCCAGCTTAACGCCATCCCCTACCCGGGCAATGCGCTGAGCAAAGTTTCCGAGAACGTCTTTTCTGCGCGCCAAACCCGTGCCACCATGTTGGTCGAATCCAAGGTCGGCCCCGCCAAGCTCACCGGCTACTTCGAAATGGACTTCCTCGGCGCTGGCACCACCTCCAACAATCGTCAGAGCAACAGCTATGTTTTCCGGCAGCGCCAATTGTGGGCGCAGGCGGCCTTCGACAGCGGCTTTTCCATCACCGGCGGCCAGATGTGGAGCCTTGCCACGGAAAATAGGAAGGGCATTCAAAACCGTCAGGAAGCCTTGCCCATGATGATCGACCCGCAATACGTTGTCGGCTTCACTTGGCAGCGTGCCTATTCGCTCCGCGCCACTCAGAGTCTCCTCGACAATAAACTCACCCTCGGCGTTTCCATCGAAGGCCCGCAGACCACTCTCGGCGGCCGCGGCTTCTCCGCCTTCACCAACGCCGCGGGCGCTACCTCGCAAAACTTTTGGTACGCTGCTCCTGGAAATGGCGGCGGACTCAACAATGCGTTCGACACCACCGGCTATGCGCAAAACCGCGCACCCGATGTCGTTTTCAAGGCGGCAATTGATCCGGGCATTGGCCACTATGAAATCTTCGGCATCCTCAGCCAATTCCGTGCCCGCATTTATCCTTGCGCCGTCGTGAGCGCCACCGCCGCTGGCGTGGTAACCAATGCGGACGGCTCGACGACCACATTCACAGGCGCTCCCATCACTTGTGCCGCGGCTCCCGCTGCCACGGCTCCCACGGCAGCAGGCGCCTTCAACGATTCGCGTACCGGTGGCGGAGCCGGAGCTAGCTTCCGCTTTTCGTTGTTCGCCAAGAAGCTGGACATTGGTGGCAAGGGCGTTTATGGGGACGGCATCGGCCGCTTTGGCTCCGCTCAGATCCCAGATGCCACTGCTCGCCCCGATGGCACTCTTGCTCCCATTCGTTCTGGGCATGGCCTAGGCATCATCGAGTTACACCCGACACCAAAGCTGGACATCTATGGCTACGGAGGCGCCGAGTACGGAGCCCGCGCTGCCTATACCGGATATCAAACCGTAAGAATCACCACCGTATCGATCAGCAATCCGAATGGTGTGGCTGGCGCACCAATTCTCGTCAACACGACAGTGGCGCGCTCCATCGGCAACATTGGAGGCTACGGAAACCCTGCGGCCAACAACTCCGGTTGCAGCACCGAGAATCCTCCTGTCAATCAACTCACGCCCAACGCCGGCGGCACGTGCGCCGGAGACTCCCGCGTGGTCATCGAAGGCACACTCGGTTTTTGGCATAAGATTTACCAAGGGCCGAAGGGTGGCTTCCGATGGGGTATGACCTACTCCTACTTGACCAGGACTGGCTGGTCGGGAGCCGGTAGCCTTCAACCCAAGGCCGTCGACAACATGGTCTGGACCTCTTTCCGCTATTACCTGCCGTAATTTCGGCTAGGCAATTAGCGTTACGCCCCTCCCCTGGGGGCGGAAAAGGGCAGCCCGCTTCGGCGGACTGCCCTTTTTTATTTGTGCACTCCTCTCAGGCGCTAAACCACTCATCCTTAAGAATCTTAGGTGCTCCAAGTCTCCTTCGATTCAAACAACAATGAACCGTTTGTAACAATGCCGTAACAATCGCAGCACATACTGGCCCTCCCCGGGAAAGACAAGTCATCTGAGACGGAGATCACGAATGAAGCGAATCGCAGGAATGCTCTTGGTAGTTCTTGCTGTAGCCGGAGTTCTGTGGGCGGATAATGCGCTCTCGATCACCGGTGCCGGCGCCACATTTCCGTACCCCATGTACTCCAAGTGGTTTGACGAGTACCACAAGCAGAACGCCAATCTTTCGATCAATTACCAGTCCATCGGTTCCGGTGGCGGCATCAAACAGGTCACCGAAGGCACCGTAGACTTCGGCGCTTCCGATGGCCCCATGAATGACGAGCAGCTCAAGGCCTACGCGGACAAACACGGCTCGGGAATACTTCATTTTCCAACCGTGATGGGCGCGGTGGTTCCCTTTTACAATATTCCCGGTGTCACCGCGGAGTTGAACTTTACCCCGGAAGCTCTTGCCGGAATCTACCTCGGAAAAATTACCAAATGGAACGATCCTGCAATCGCGGGTACAAATAAGGGCATCAGCCTTCCGGCCAACGATATCGTGGTCGTGCACCGCGCCGAGGGCAGTGGCACAACTTTTTGCTGGACCGATTATCTTTCCAAGGTCAGCGAGGAGTGGAAAACGAAGGTGGGCAAAGGTGGCTCCGTGAACTGGCCCGTGGGTCTCGGCGGCAAAGGCAGCGAAGGCGTTACTGGCACCGTCAAGAATACTCCGAACTCGATCGGTTACGTGGAACTGACTTATGCCGAATCGAATAAAATCCCTTACGGCAACGTGAAAAATGCCTCGGGCGTTTTCGTGAAGGCCTCGTTGGGAGCCGTCAGCGCAGCCGCTGCCGGTGCCGCGAAGGACATGCCCGACGACTTTCGCGTTTCCATCACCAATGCGCCGGGCAAGGCCTCTTACCCGATATCCACATTCACTTGGCTTCTGATTCCGGAAAAATTCACAGATGTGGCCAAGCGCGATGCCATCAAAGGCTTCGTTAAGTGGGCGCTGAAGGATGGACAAGGCTATGCGGAAAGCTTGTCATATGCGAAGCTCCCGAACGAAGTGGTGGCCAAGGAATTGAAGGCCATCGACAAGATCCAATAAGACCGGCTGAGATAGAGTGGCAACCACCACCACCACTGTGCCGAGCGCGAGCCCCGTTGCGGGCTCGCGCTCGTTCCTTTCCCGCCTTCGCGAAGGCGATGAAATCGCACGCATGATTACTTTTTTGTTCGCCGCTTCCGTGGTTCTTGTTACCTTGCTCCTGGTTTTCGAATTGTGGCAAGGCTCCGTTCTGGCGCGGCACAAATTCGGCTTCAGTTTTTTCCGCACCTCTGTCTGGGATCCGATTTTCGATCAGTTCGGGGCGCTGCCCTTCATTTACGGCACCCTCGTTACTGCCGGAGTTTCGCTGGTGATCGCCGTGCCGCTCGGCATCGGCGCGGCCATCTTCCTCGCGGAGTTGGCTCCCGCGAGGCTCTCCGACGCGCTCGAATTTTTTATCGACTTGCTTGCCGCCGTGCCCAGCGTCATCTACGGACTGCTTGGCGTGTTTATCGTGGTTCCATTGATGCGCGATTACTTGCAGCCTGCGCTGAAGAACACTCTCGGTTTCCTTCCGCTCTTTCAGGGCCCGGCCTATGGCATCGGGTTCCTGACCGCCGGCATCGTCCTCGCCATCATGGTCATCCCCTATATTATTTCCGTCTCGCGTGAAGTGTTGCTCTCCGTGCCGCGCGACCAGCGCGAAGCCGCTCTTTCTCTCGGCTCCACCCGCTGGGAAGCTACTTGGAAAGTGGTCGTCCCCTTTGCTCGCGGCGGCATCATGGGTTCTATCTTTTTGGCCCTCGCTCGTGCCCTCGGCGAGACCATGGCCGTCACCATGGTCATTGGCAATAACCCCATCGTCAGCGCTTCTCTCTTTTCCCCGGGCTATTCCATCGCCGCGGTCATCGCCAACGAACTCACCGAGGCTACCAGCGATCTTCACTATCAATCGCTCATTGAGCTGGGACTCGTGCTATTTATCCTGACTTTCGTTCTCAACGGCCTCGCTCGCCTCTTGATCGTCGCTACTTCCCAGCGCGGCGCCGGAATGGGGAACGCATGAGCTTCCGGCTTCACTGGCGCAAGTTTTTGAGCGCTTTCATGCTCACCATGACCGGCGTGTGCGCCTTGATTTCCGTTTCCGTTCTCTTCTTCATCCTTGGCTACCTCGTCTATCATGGCGGAACATCGATCAGTTGGAACTTCTTCACCAAATTGCCCGCGCCTGTAGGCGAAACCGGCGGCGGCATGGCCAACGCCATCGTCGGCAGCGGAAAGCTCCTTCTGCTCGCTACGCTCTTCGGTGTTCCCATCGGATTTTTTGGCGCCATCTATCTTGCCGAATTCAGCGGCGGCACCACCGCCTTTGTCGTGCGCTATGCCGCGGACTTGCTCAATGGTGTCCCTTCCATCGTGATCGGTATTTTTGCCTACTCCCTCGCTGTGCTTCCTTTCAAGCATTTTTCGACGCTTGCCGGCGGTTTCGCTCTCGGCCTGATGATGATTCCCATCACGCTCCGCAGCACCGAAGAATTTCTTCGCAGCGTCCCGAAAGCTTTGCGCGAAGCCGCGATGGCCCTGGGCGCCAGCAAATGGAAAACCATCACCTCGGTCATCGTCCCGGCCGCGTATCGGGGCATTCTTACCGCTATTCTCCTGGCTTTCGCCCGCGTCGCTGGTGAAACCGCCCCGCTTTTGTTCACCGCTTTTGGCAATCGCTTTTGGAGCAATGGCTGGAATCAGCCTACCGCTTCTTTGCCCGCGATGATCTATACTTACGCCATTGCGCCCTATGATGACTGGCATCGGCAGGCTTGGGCCGCGGGGCTCGTCCTGCTCGGCTTAATTTTGATTATTAACATCGTTGCCCGGGCGATTCTTTCCCGGGGCATTGCGGTTCCGAGGGCTTAACCAATGCACGCAACTGTGAGGCCGGCAGTGTCCGTGAAAATTCCACCTGTTGCTACGAGCGCGGTCAACCGGGAGCCGGCGTCCGCCCTCTCCATGCGCATGACCATCTCCAAGGTCAATTTCTTCTATGGCGCCAAGCAGACCCTCTTCGACGTCAATTTGGGCATCGCCACCAACAAGGTCACCTCGCTCATCGGCCCTTCCGGCTGCGGCAAGTCCACTCTCCTTCGCACTCTCAACCGCATGCATGAGACCGTGCGCGGCGCGCGCCTCGAAGGCGAAATCCTTCTCGACGGCCAGAACATTCTCGTTCAGGACGTTACTGCTCATCGCCGCCGCGTCGGCATGGTTTTTCAACGCCCCAATCCTTTCCCCAAATCCATTTTCGACAACGTGGCCTACGGACTGAATATCAACGGCTCGAAGACTCCCATTGCCGAAGCTGTCGAAAAAAGCTTGCGCCACTCCGCCCTCTGGGACGAAGTGAAAGATCACCTTCACAAGTCCGCCTACGAACTTTCCGGCGGCCAGCAGCAGCGTTTGTGCATCGCCCGCGCCTTGGCCGTCGAACCCGAAGTCCTTCTTCTCGACGAGCCGTGCTCCGCTCTCGATCCCATCAGCACCGCAAAAATTGAAGAGCTCCTTGTGCAGCTGAAGGACATCTGCACCATCGCTATCGTTACTCACAATATGCAGCAGGCCGCCCGCGTCAGCGATTTCACCGCTTTTCTGCTGACCGGACAGCTCATCGAGTTCAGCCCCACGCCGCAGCTCTTCACCACGCCCGGCGATCCGCGCACGGAGGCCTACATCACCGGCCGCTTCGGCTGAGATTGCACATATTCCGTCATTTCGAGCCCGCCGGCCGTATGCAGGCGAAGCGATGAATCTGCGGCTCGGCTCATGGGATTTAGGGGAAGGACTTAATGGAACGTCACTTCGAAAAAGACCTCAACGAAATGAAAGAGCGCCTGCTCTGGATGGGCAGCCTCGCGGAGCGCGCCGTTCATCAGGCCGTTCACGCGGTTCTCGAATCCGACGAACAGCTCGCCAAGCGCGTCCTGGCCGAAGAAGACGCCATCAACGAGCTTCAGATGGAAATCGACGATCGCGTCGTTCAGCTACTCGCCCTGCACCAATTGATGGCCATCGATCTTCGCTTCGTGCTGGCGGTCTCGCGCATCAATAACGACCTCGAGCGCATCGGCGATCAGGCCGTCAATATCGCCCAGGGCGCGTTGCGCATTCTTCGCCACCCGCGCGTCAAACCTTACGTCGATCTCCCGCGCATGAGCGAACTCACCGAAGAAATGGTTCGCAATTCCCTCAACGCCGTCGTCCGCCGCGACGTCGAGCTCGCGCAAACCGTCCTCGCCACCGACGATCAGGTCGACCACTACCGCGACCAGATTTTCCGCGAATTGCTTACCTACATGATGGGCGATTCCAGCGTGGTCTTCCCCGCGTTCGAATTGATCCTCGTGGCCAAAAACCTCGAGCGCATCGGCGACCACGCCACCAATATCGCCGAAGACGTCATCTACCTCGTCCAGGGCCAGGACATCCGCCACAACGTCGTCGACCGCCGCTGAGACCTATTCGATTTTTACCGGGCCCATTGCCTCGCGCATCGCCCGAAACGCCGACGAGTCTCTCTTCATTTGTTCGAATTGGCTCTCGGGATACTGCCTCATGAGTTGCACCGTGAGGAAGCTTCCCCTCAGAAGGCTCGAATCGTGGTTGGACCAGATCTTACTCGTGCTGCGGTCCCCGTAACGTTCGATGACCATCTTGCAAAACTTGGGCGCCTCGCGCGCATCGTACCCGTGCTCGATCACGTTCTGCAGCCCCAGCCGGTCCGCCTGGTTTTCCAGTTCGCGCTGATGGCCGTTCACAACCGACGCGATACCCAGCCCGGCCATAAACAGTCCGGCGTCTCCAATGAACCCGCTGGCAACCACGCCCGCAATGATCAGTCCCACCCGCTGACCGCGGGTCTCGTGCACTTCACGCCAGTGGTGCACCTGCAACACGTGTGCAATTTCATGGCTTAGCACGAATGCCAGCTGCGCTTCGTTTTGGATAGCGCCCAGCAACGCCGTGTTGATCAGCAGCGTGCCATCCGGCAGCGAGGCCGCGTTGATGCTCGAATCTTCCACCACAAAAAATCGGAACTCCAGTGCTTTGGACGTGCCGCGATTCCCCGGTGGCAGCAGCGAATCCCCCAGCGTCGTCACGTACTCCTGAACGCTTCGCACCGGAAACAGCTTCATCCTTCCCTCTACTTTGTTTCCGTGCCGGAATTCGAGCACGTCGATGCCGGTCGACGGATCCTTGCCCTGCACCACCCGCACATCGTGCGGCATCTTGTAGGCATCCGCCGGCGCCGGCGCTCCCAGCTCTATTCGCTCTGCGCCAACGCGGCCGTCGTTTCGCCGTATGCCGCTATATTTCAACTGGTAGCCCGCCAGCGTCTGGTCCTTGCTCGTCGTGCCGCTCCCCGAGGCGTTCGGCGTGGCCACTTTCGCCGTATCCCATTCCCGGCGCGTTTGCGCGCCCACGTCCAGCCAATAGCCGTCCGCCTTCAGCACCGCTGCCTCGCCTCCAGAGATTTTGCTGGCTTCTCCCGGTTCTTCCTGCAAATAGGCCGACCCGTGGATCTGTTTTTCGGCATCTTTCAAATCGACGGTCACCTTCTCTGCGAAAAACTTGTGCCTGTCCAGCCACTGCCCCTCGGCCTCCAGCAGCATTCCCGGTCCGAGCTCCGCCATCGTCATGGCGTGCTCGCCGGTGCCATCCTGCCCCTTGATGACGCTCGCGGCCGTCAGTTCCAGCTTGTCATCCAGAATCGCCAGCGTGCGATCATCCACTCGCGCCGTGATGTACCCGCGCAGCTTCATCTTTGTCACCGCACCGGATGGCAGTGGCAGCACCAGGTACACCGCCAGGGCGCACGCCGCCAGCCGCCTACGGATTTTCGCTTGGACCGCCCGTTTCATAGTCCCTTAGCCCTTCGCTTTTTCCTTGAGTCCGTTCTTCACTTCATGCGCGATTTGGTGCGCTGCCGCAATTGCCATTGTCTGTTCGTTCCAGCGCGGTGAGATCTTCACGTGGGATTTGACCGCTCCGAGGCTTTGGTGGTCGCTCCGGCGCGTGAGGTTCACGTCGATCTTCAGGCTGCGTGCTCCGGCGCCAAATCCGATGATGGCGTCCGCCGCGCGGTTTCCTTTTTTGTATTCCGTGATCACTCCTTCGATCACCACGGAACTTGCCGCATCCGCGTCCTCCACCGCTTCTCCTTCGCCGATCACTTGCACGAACATCTTCGTTTTCCCCAGTTCATTCCTCAGCTCCGCGTAGAGGTAGTCGCTAAACGCCGGCGATAGCTCCACGCCTTCCACTCGCGTGAAATGTTTAGCCTCCACCGTCTTGTAGATGTGTTCGGGGTCCTTCGCTACCGCCCCCGGCGCAATCGCCAGCGCAGCCAGCAGCGCTATAAGTAATGAACGCATTTCCTCACCTCTCCTCAACTTTGGATTTGTGTCTCTTGCCGATGTCTTCGTTCACTTGCCTCGATGCCATTTCCCCGCTGGGAGCCGCTGCCGGCGCGCTCGAATTATTTTTCAGGAGCGACGCTACCGCCTCTTTCAATTGCGTTCCCCGCAACAGGTTTCTCATTGCATCCTCGAGCGCCCCTTCAATGTTGGCTTGCACGTTTTTCTGGATGTTCTTCTTCCGCATCGCCGCATTCGCGATCGACGTTCCCTTCGCTTCAATCTGCTGCGACTCTTCCGTCTTCAGGTTCTTCACCATCACGGAAAACTCGACCTTGCCGAAAAAATCGAATCCTGAGCCTTGCGCCAGCCCGAAATGGAAGACGTAAATCTGCAGCACCACGTCCGCCGAAGCGGCATCCGCCGCCAGCAGGTCCGCCGCTTTCAGGGACTGTTCGATCGCCTCACGCGTGATTTCCGTGGGTTGGCGGTCGAGGAAGATCCCTCCCCGGTCCCTCAGCACCAGCATGGGCTGGGGATTCCCGGACCGATCGATCACCTCGGAGATGAAGAATTTCACCGGCTTCGCGAACTTTTGCGGCGGCACCGGCGCCGCCAATTGCACGTGAATGGTGTTCTCCGGCGTGGGTTTAGGCTCGTCGGCAACCGCATTCGCGCCACCCAAGGCGCTCAATGCCGCCAACCACCCGCACACGGGCAGAATTTTTCTGAAATTCAACTGGGCCTCCGTCAGGCGGCATCGCTTGCCCGCTTTCCTGAGTGCGGCTCTCCCGCGCTCCGGCCAATGCTCGCCTCGGCGCAAAACTATCCCACGGCCCGTCTCTTGGCAAGCGACATCCCGCGACATGCGTCCACTTCGTCACGCCTGTCGCCGATTGTCGCTTCGCCCCTGATTCTCGGTGTTGCTTGTGAGTGAGAGACCTCGTTAACCGCTGAAGTCGTTTTCGCACCACCAAACGGCCCCAAAACCCCAGCTTCGAATGTATACTGTCGCACCGGAAGGCGTCCCTTCCGCAAGCTGTTGAACTCATCCGAGGCCGGAAAATCTCAGGAGGTTCTCCCCATGTCCCGCTGCACGGCCGCTTTGTTCACTCTACTGCTCGCGAGCATCTGTTTCGCCGACGAAAATCCGCCGCTGCTTTTGCATCACCCTACGCTCAACTCCACGCAGATCGTTTTCGAATACGCTGGAGATTTGTGGAGCGTTCCACGCGCCGGCGGAGTGGCCCTGCGCCTCACCGCCGGAAATGGCGCCGCCTCCGGCCCAATTTTCTCTCCCGATGGCCGTGACATCGCCTTCACCGGAAACTACGACGGAAACGCCGACGTCTACGTAATTCCCGCCACTGGAGGCACTCCGCGCCGCCTCACCTACCATCCCTCCGCCGACTTCGTCATCGGCTGGACGCGCGACGGCCAGCAGGTTCTCTTTGCCTCGACACGCACCAGCGCCTCCAGGGCCTCGCAACTCTTCACCGTCTCCCGCGACGGCGGATTTCCGGCTCAGCTGCCCCTGCCCATGGCCGCCGAAGGTTCCTACTCGCCCGATGGAAAGGAGTTCGCCTACGTTCCGCTGGACCACGCTTTCGAGATCTGGAAGCGCTACCGCGGCGGCCGCACCTCGCCCGTTTGGATCGCCAAGCTATCCGATTCCAGCGTGACCCCGGTTCCCCGTGACAATTCCAACGACTTCAACCCCATGTGGGTCGATCACCGCGTTTTTTTCCTCTCCGACCGCAACGGTCCCATGTCTCTTTTGGCTTACGACACGCAATCGAAAGCCGTCTCCGTCGCGCTAAAAAATGACGGCCTCGATTTCAAGTACGCCAGCGCCGGCCCCGACGCGATTGTCATCGAGCAATTCGGCGCCATCTGGCTCTACGACATGAAATCTGGCGCGGCCCACAAGGTGGACATCCGCATCTCTGGCGATCTTCCGCAATTGCGCACGCGCTTCGTTAACGTTGCCAACCGTATCTCCAGCGCCGATATTTCGCCCACCGGTTTACGCGCGGTATTTGACGCCCGCGGTGAAATTCTCACCGTCCCCGCGGATAAGGGCGATATCCGCAATCTCACCAATTCACCCGGCGTTGACGAACGCTCTCCCGCCTGGTCTCCCGACGGCGCCAAAATTGCCTATTTTTCCGATGAATCCGGCGAATACGCTCTGCACATCAAGAATCAAAGTGGCCAGGGTGAGCCGCAAAAAATTGCCCTCGGCACTCCAGGCTCGTATTTCTACTTTCCCACCTGGTCGCCCGACAGCAAAAAGATTGCTTATACCGACAAGCGCTTGAACCTTTGGTATGTCGACCTCGAGAAGAAAACGCCCGTCAAAGTGTTTCATGACCGTTTCACCGGGCCAGAGCAAATCTACCAGGCTGCTTGGTCCCCCGACAGCAAGTGGCTCGTTTACACGCAGCAGGAAGTCAGCCACATGCGCTCGATCTTTCTCTATTCCTTGGAGACGGGTCAGAGCCAGCGCGTCTCCGACGGCATGAGCGAATCCCTCTCGCCGGTCTTTGACCGCAGCGGCAAATATCTTTATTTCCTCGCCAGCACCGACGCCGGTCCGACCAAGGACACTTCCATGCTGAGCTACGGCCGCCCGGTGACCACCAGTGTCTACATCGTGGTCTTGCGCAGGGACCTGCCTTCTCCACTCGCTCCGGAAAGCGATGAAGAAGGCCAAGCCAAGCCCGACGCCAAGTCCGAATCTCCCAAGCCCGACGAAACGAAACCAGATTCCTCCAAATCGCCAGGCCAGGATAAAGACAAGCCCAAGCCCCCCGAGCCTGTGAAAGTTGATTTTGAAAAGATTGGCCAGCGCATCTTGGCGCTCCCCATTCCCGCGAGAAACTACTCGGAAATAATTTCCGGAAAAGATGGCGTCCTTTTCATCCTGGAAGGGCCGCTAGTCGAGCCTCTCAGTGGACCAAGCACACTAACGGCTCATCGCTTTGAGCTTAAGACGCGCAAGACCGACAAACTGCTCGACAACCTCGTCGAGTTTCACGTTTCCGCGAATGGCGAAAAACTTCTTTACCGCCTTCCGGGCGGTTCGCAACCCGGCGGCAACTCGCCTCCGCCGCAGACCTGGCTGATTGCGCCTCTTCCTCCGGCGCCCGGTCCAGGTGGCTCGAGTTCAGGCGCCTCGCCGGCAGGCGCTAGCCTTCCCAACGCCAAAACGTTGAATCTTAGTTCCATGGAAGTGCGCGTCGAGCCTCGCACCGAATGGAACGAGATCTATCACCAGGCTTTCCGTTTCGAGCGCGATTTCTTCTACGATCCCGGCTTCCACGGTCTCGACCTGGCAGCGTCAGAAAAAAAATACGCCGCTTATCTTCCGGGAATCGCCTCGCGCGCCGACTTGAACTACATTTTCAGGGAAGCCATGGGTGATCTCACAGTGGGGCACTTGTTCGTTCGCGGCGGCGACGGCCCGGAAGTAAAACGCATCCCCGTCGGGCTCCTCGGCGCTGATTACCAGATCGAAAACGGCCGCTACCGTTTTTCGCGCGTCTTTGACGGCGAGAATTGGAATCCGCAGTTGCACGCGCCTCTGACGCAGCCCGGCGTAAATGTTGTGCAAGGTGAATATCTCCTCGCCGTCAATGGCCGCGAACTCCGCGGCGCCGATGAGGTCTACAGTTTCTTCGAGGAAACCTCCGGCAAATCCGTGATTCTGCGCGTCGGCCCGAATCCCGACGGCTCCGGCTCACGCGAAGTGACCGTCGTTCCCGTCGAAAGTGAGGCCGGCCTCCGCCAACTGGCGTGGGTCGAGGACAACCGCCGCAAAGTCGACCAGCTCAGCAATGGAAAACTCGCTTACGTCTATTTGCCAGACACCGCTTCGGGTGGCTACACCTACTTCAATCGCTACTTCTTCTCTCAAGCTGGAAAGCAAGGCGCTGTCGTCGATGAGCGCTTCAACGGCGGCGGTACCAACACCGACTACATTTTGGATTATCTCCGCCGCACGCTGATGAACTATCGCGCCACTCGCGACGGCGAGGACATGACCACTCCCGTCAGCCTCATCCGCGGGCCTAAGGCGATGATCATCAATGAATATGCCGGCTCCGGTGGCGACGCCATGCCTTGGCATTTCCGCCAGGCCAAGATTGGCCTCCTCGTTGGTAAGCGTACCTGGGGCGGCCTCGTGGGATTCTTCGGCCCCGGCGAAGATCTCATGGACGGTGGCGTCGTTACCGCTCCGAGCCGCGGTTTCTGGACTCCCAACAACAAATGGGAAGTCGAAAACAATGGCATCGCGCCGGACGTCGAAGTGGAACTCGATCCCCAAGCCGTGCGCGAAGGGCACGACCCCCAACTCGAGAAGGCCGTCCAGCTTCTGCTCGCTGATCTCGAGAAGAATCCCCTTCCCACCTACAAGAAGCCGCCCTATCCCAAATACCAGCGCGGTACCGCGCCGCCCGCTGCTCATCCGGACAACTGACCCATTTCGCCCGCATGCGATACTTGCTTGGAATGTGCGCTACCTTGAAATCCAGAGATGCCAGCCACTAATACGTTCGTGGTGAGGTTTGGATTCCAACCAATTACCAGGCAAAACCGCAGCCACCCGACACGCGCTAAGTTGTAGCCAGAATTTAGTCGGTGCGTGGGGTGGCGCTGGCGAGAATGGCTCCGGCGAACAGGAGGGTGTCCGCAAAGTAGTTGATGCCCTCAACCTGGACGGCGGTGCTTGGGTCGGCCAGCGAAACGAACAGGATCGGCCCATAGATGAACAAGACCAGGAGCACAAGCCAGGTACCGAGATAAGTGGCGGCCATGCGCGTCTTCCTGGCCAGCAGGAAGCTTGCCCCGGCAACGAGAAGAAATGCGCCGGTGAGATAGCCGATGAGCAAGCGGCCGGGAATCCACAGGGGCATCAGTTTTTCGAGCGGGACTCCAGGGCATCCCGCAGGGTGCAGAAGAGTCTCGACGCCAAAAAATATGGCGGCGATGGCGATCAATACGCGGCCCACGGTGACGAGCTTGCTTGCGCCTTGGCTGCGCATCGCGTTTGCAGCAAGAAGCCAGGCTCCGCCGGCGAATGACATTTCGCGGATGACGATCGTCCAGGGAATCCGGTCACTGGGGCTGGCGAGAGCTCGCGGGATATGCAGCATGGCGACAAAAAGAACCATCATGATGCCGAACAGCAGGCCGGACCAGCGCACCTGAATTTTTGTGGCAATACTCAAGGACGCGGCCAGCAGCGCAAAGCCGACGAAATAGGCCCAAAACAAACGCCCTGGCATGTACGAGGGCACGCCAAGCATGATGAATTTTGCGCCGGAGAGATGCTCGGCGCCAAAGACCGCCAGGGGGATAGCGAAACACAAATTGCTCAAGGCCAGGATTTTGTCCAAGCCGCGGGCGCGCGCGAAGTCGGTCTTCGCGGCCCACAGCGCAACAAGGAAAAGCAGAATGCCGGCGGTGCACATCGAAACCGCGGAGCGGGAGATTTCAGAAAATGCGACGAGAATGGTTGTGTGCATGTGGATGCCAGGCGTAAGCTCGCGCCTTTTCTCTAGGGCGGAATCTCCTTTTTGGTTCAAAAACGGCCACAAGTATACACCTACCCTGCTGTTCGCTTACGGTGCGGGCGGCCGCGCCTTAATTTGGAAAAAAGCCTTTGAAAAGGGGGACAGACGAAAAGGGGGGGACAGAACGGGGAGTTTCCCTTACTCTGAAATTTCCAATCATTACCGTCAAAACCTGTCAGGTCACACAAACATCCGAATACGTGTCGTCTGTCCCTGATTCCCCCCCGATTTCCCCACCTGTTAGGCGCCAGAATTGTGCCGTAACAGTTAACCTGGAATAGAACCTGTATAATATTGAACAGACCCCATTACCCCCCCGTTGTAAGTTGCTAATGCTTAGAATTGAACCACCCTCAGGGGCCTGCGTGGCAACGGGAAGGACTGGCTCCCGAGAGTTTTTCAGGCTCCCAATGGCTTCGACCCCTCCAGCCCGCCTCAAGCGAGACGCCCTGAGCGGATCAGAAGGCCGACATCCGCCTCTGCACATCCTCTTTCTTCATAGTCAGGCAGCGGAAGTACAGCGCTGCTTGCGAGAGCTCGACAAAGTGCATTTCACGGTTAGTGCGGAGATAGTTGTAACTCCCGAGGAGTTTAGCGAACGGCTGGGCTCGCACGCCTATGACCTTGTTGTCGCCGAGTATCCCAGCCCCCATTGGCGGGAAACGCAGGCACTCGAACTCTTGCACCTGTCGAACAGACAGATCCCACTTATCTTCGTCGGTGGCACCCTGCAACGGGAGACTATAGCGGATTTCGTTACAAGAGGAGCTTACGACTGCATAGAAATGGATCATATTGGTCACCTTCCCGTAGCCGTTCATCGGGCTCTGGATGAGAAAGCGTTGCGCGATGAACGCGACCGAGCCCAAAACGGCTTGCGGCACTCCGAAGCGCGTTACCGGGCCTTGGCAGGAAATCTAAGCTACGGAATTTGCCGCTGTGACCTCCACGGCAGATTCCTCGAAGTGAATGAGGCCATGGTGAAAATGCTCGGCTTTCCGTCAAAAGAGGAACTCCTCGCTGTAAACCTTGTGCGCGACCTCATTCAAGATGTTGACAAACGCGCGCAATTGTTGGGGCCACCGGCCCCGCAAGGTTTAGTGGACCCCATCGAAACAGAGTGGAAGCGGTGGGACGGTACCACCCTGAAGGTCCGGCTCAGCGGACAAGAAGTCATGGGTGAGGAGGGCGAGCTGGATACCTATGAGGTCATCACCGAGGATGTTACCAAACAGCGCCAGTTGGAGGATCACCTGCGTCAACAGGCGGCTCGCGACCCACTCACAGGACTGGCCAACTACCGCCATCTTACGGAAGTGCTAGACATTGAAGTCAAGCGTTCCGAGCGCACGGGGCGGGAGTTTGCCCTCTTGCTTTTTGACCTGGATGGATTGAAGCACATCAATGATCGCTACGGGCACCTGACGGGCAGCCATGCGCTCTGCCGCGTGGCCGACGTCCTGAGCTTTTGCCGGGACATCGATACGGTTGCGCGCTACGGCGGCGACGAGTTCGCGGTTGTCTTACCGGAAACTGGCGCAGAAGCCGCCAACCAGGTGGCACAACGCATATGCGACAGCATTGCCAATGACCGCATGGAACCAACGCTTTCCGTCAGCATTGGCGTTGCAATTTATCCCCATGACGGTGAAAGAATCGAGACCCTCTTATGTGCGGCTGACGTGGCTATGTATTCCATGAAGGCCAGAAAACACAACCCCCTTTACGCACGATAGCGGCGGCGGGTGGATGGGTGGCCCGGACCCAGCGCCCCGGCAAGATTCGCGTGCCAGCTAGGCGGGTTTAGCGTGTGGGGGCTTTTGACTTTCTTTAGCCCCTAATTTTTTGGTTTGACCCGCATTACCGTTGTGGTACAACAGACCTGTTGCATACTGCGCCCCGGCTCCAGCCGGGGCGTTTCTGTTTTGTAACACCCGGTTTCTACCGGGGGAAAGGAAGGTTTTTAAGTCTTCCGCGTTAACCCATTTAGAATCAGCACTTGTGTAGCACGTCTGATAACAACGCCCGTAACCGCTTTTAGAATCAACAGTTCCAGAAGTGTTGATTCTAAATGGTTTTAACTTGCTTTAAAATCAACACTTCTCAAAAACTGGGGGGTGGGGGCCCAGTTATTGTTACCAGAATTCCCCTTTGGGAGTACGGCGGCTTGCCGCCGCTTTTCGTCCGTCCACAGCCTAACTCGCACTATGGGCTAGCCGAAAGCAGTCGCACGCCGCCCGCATTTAAGAGCGCAAGAAGGATAAGCACTGCGGCCAGGGAAATGGCAATGCCCACTTTCCGATCCGGAGTGCGCACAAAGCGAACCGTGATGCGCTGCGTTCCCGGTCCAAGAGAAAAAATCATTTGCGAGTTTGTCTCCCCCCGTCCCGGACTCGTCAACTTGCCGTTCAGCTGCACGCGCCACGCCGGATAGTCGAGCAGTCGCAGTCCAATTTTCAACGGCCCGTACGATGTGACTCGCACGTTTTTTTCTTCCCCGGTCCATTGATCGATAAGGATCTCCGCTTTCGGCGCGCTTCCCTCGGAGACTTCGGCCGGCAGAACCATTACGCGCGGCGCTTTTTCCGGAAGGCTGTAATGGTCATCGCCCAGCGGATCGTATTCGTCCGTGCCCTCAAAGCCTTGATCATTGGCAATCGCATCGCGCAACGATGGGATGTCGTCGGAATCCCACCACGTTTTTTGCACCAGAAATGTCGCCGTGCTTGCCGAGAGTAGAATCGCTGCAACGACCCACACCGATTTCCTGCGGCCCTGCGCGATAGCCGCCGCAAGAAAATAAGCGTACGGCACCGCAAGGATCGCCATCCACCTCCACGGAAACTGCACGAATCTCAGCTTCGGAAGATGCGCCCAAAAAAAAAGACTAGGCCGAAACATTAAAATCACTGCAACTGCCGAGAGAACCAGCAGCACGCGCCAGAGTCTCTTCGTTTCCTCTCGCGATTGTTCCTGAAGCGTTTCTCGACCCGCCGCAATCCCCGCGATTCCCGTCATCACCAGCAGCAGCACCGCCGCGCTGGAAGCGATCCAATTGAATACCACGTGTTCCGGATCGCTGGTCATGGTGTAAAGAAAATTGTCCGCAGGTTGCAATCCCGACGAAAGTGCCTGCGTGATGTTCACCCACCGTTGCTCGTACGCCGCCGGCAAAAGATAAAAACTCGCCAAACCAAACCCCAGCGCCAATCCCCCTGCGCCGCGCCACAACGGCCGCAACGTTCTTTCTTCCAACACCGCCCACGCAAAAATCAGCGCCACACTGTAGCTGGCCAGCACTCCAGCCGGCGCGTTGCAAAGCCATACCCCTGCGAACGCCGCCCCGAACAATCCCATCGACCGCGGCCAAGACCGCCGGCGAATCTCCGCCAGGCCGCAGAGATGCAGCGCCGTCAGCACCACCAGCGGCATCAATGCACACGCCAGTTGCTCCGCAAAATCACTACGCATGTAAATGATGACCAGTGCGTACGGATTCGCCGCATAACAAGCCGCGCCAAAAAGCGCCGCTTTGTCCGGCAAGAATCGCCGCGCCAGCGCAAACGCAGAAAGTCCCGCCAGCGTCTGCACGATGACAATAAAAGCCCCCGGCACCGCATTCCACGGAAGCACCGAGCCCAGCGCCGCCCCCAGCATCCACGACAGCGGCGGATAAAAAACAAATCGCGGCTCGCCAAATCCGTGGTTCGCCCACTCCGTCCACCGCGGAAAAAAGTTCCCCTCCTTCCACTGCCCCGCCACGTCCAGCCACGAAGCCGCGTGAAATCCAAAGTCGTGCCCCGAAGCGTTTCCCAGCCAGAAAAACGGCGCAACAATCAGCAGCGCCGTCCCCAGGGACACGCCTAGCGCAAGCCACCAAACGCGATTCCCCGCGCTCCAGCTCCTTCGGTTTGAGAGTTCGGCGGAAGATGTCATGCGGTATTCATGCAATTGTAATAGTTCAAGAAGAATTCGCCGTGGCTAATCCTGTAGTGTGCGGGCACACGGCAGTTGAGCGATAATACACGCGCTTATGAGCACCGCAAACACCACAGCCGCGGCAGCGACGACATCCGCGGCCGCCAGCCCTATCATTGAAGCGCGCCAACTGGAGAAATCCTACCCCCAGCCGGACGGCAGCCGCATCCAAGTGATCGCCGCCACGGACCTTGCCGTCTATCCCGGCCAGATCATCGCATTGCTCGGCGCTTCAGGCTGCGGCAAATCCACATTGCTTCGAATGCTGACTGGCCTCTCTCCCGCCAGTTCCGGCTCGGTTTACTGGCATGGCCATCCGGTCGGAGACGAATCGCCAAACGTTTCCATCGTCTTCCAAAGTTTCGCGCTTTTTCCCTGGCTCACCGTTCTCGAAAACGTGGAAGCTCCGCTTGAAGCCCGGGGTGTGCCTCCCATCGACCGCCGCAAGCGGTCGCTGCGCATTATTGACGCCGTTGGCCTCGACGGATTCGAAACAGCTTATCCCAAAGAACTTTCCGGCGGGATGAAGCAGCGCGTTGGAGTTGCACGAGCGCTGGTAGTGGAGCCCGAAGTACTCTTCATGGACGAACCGTTTTCCGCGCTCGATGTTCTCACGGCGGAAACATTGCGCGGGGAACTTCTCGAGTTGTGGCTCGGCCACAAAATTCCCACGCGCGCGATCTTCATCGTTACTCACAATATCGAAGAAGCCGTCGTGCTCGCCGATCGCATCATCGTTCTCGGCCGCAATCCCGCGCATATTCACGCGGACTTCCGAGTGGAAATCCCGCATCCGCGCGACCGCAAAGCGCCGAAGTTCGTCGAACTCGTCGATTCCATCTATCGCGTGCTCACGAAGCCCGAACACAAGGACGATTCCGCGCCGCCACGCACTTACGCGCCCGGAGTTCCCGCGCCGCCAAAAACGATCATGTTGCCGCACACGCGCCCCGGGGGCATGGCCGGCCTGCTGGAAATTCTCGCCGACCAGGGCGGCCGCGCGGACCTCAGCCGGCTCGCCGACGAACTGAGCCTCGAACTCGACGCGCTGCTGCCCACCGTGGAAACCGCGGTTCTGCTGGGAATGCTGCGGGTGGAAGAAGGAGATGCGGTCATCACTCCGACGGGGCAGGAATTCGCGGCCGCGAATATTCAAGCGCGAAAAACTATCTTCCGAAAAGCCGCACTTGCCAATGTTCCCTTGCTCCGGCAGATGGAGCAAGCGCTCAAGGCAAAATCCAACCGCACGCTCAGCGACGAATTTTTCCACGATTTGCTCGACGAACATTTTGGGGAAGAGGAATCGCGCCGCCAGCTCGAAACGGCCATCCAGTGGGGCCGCTACGCGGAAATCTTCGATTACGACGCCGCGACCGGCAAGCTGACGCTCACCGAGGCCTGACGCCCAGTGCCGGAACTCACTCTTTCGAATGTACAAGACGCGCCGATTCCTCCGACGGTGAAGAGGCCGGCGGGGTCGCGCTGGAGCTGGGCTTTTCTAATTGATATCGCTGTTTTTTTATTTGTGTTCGCGGCGATTTTTGGGGTGTATGCGATCGGGCGCTCGTGGCTTGGGCCGGTGCAGCCGCAGGCGCACATTTCACAGGATCCCCGTGACTTGCCACTGTATGCGCTGTACTCGCTGGTTCGAATCAGCGGCGCTTATGCGCTGAGCCTTCTTTTTGCGCTTGCTTACGGGTACATTGCGGCAAGTTCGCGGCGCGCGGAAATCGTCATGGTTCCGCTGCTGGATATTTTGCAATCGATTCCGGTGCTCAGTTTTTTGCCGGGAGTGATGCTGGCGATGGTGGCGATTTTTCCGCACAGCCAGTTCGGCGTCGAACTCGGATCGATCCTGCTGATCTTCACAGGGCAGGTATGGAACATCGCGTTCAGTTTTTATTCTTCCCTGAAGACGATTCCGCGCGAACTGCACGAAGCCGCGGTGATCTATCGATTCAGCCGCTGGCAGCGTTTCGCACAACTCGACCTTCCGTACTCCACGATCGGGCTGGTTTGGAATTCCATGATGTCGGTAGCGGGCGGATGGTTTTTCCTGATGGCCTGCGAAATGTTCGTCCTCGGCAATCGCGACTTCCGGCTTCCCGGGCTCGGTTCTTTCCTGCAGACGGCCGCGAGCAGCGGTAATACGAGCGCCATATTGTGGGGCGTTGCCACCATGATTGCCGTAATCGTTCTGCTCGATCAGCTGGTTTGGCGGCCGATCATCGTGTGGGCGGACAAGTTCAAGTTCGAGCAGGTCGAAAGTGCCGGCGGGGCGCAGAGCACTCTGCTCAGCCTGATCGGCCGCGCTTCCATTGTCCTGCGATTGTACCGGCTTCTCGTTCAACCCGTTTTCGACTGGCTTAGCCGCACTTTCACTTCCGGCGCTCGCCGCGCGGCAGAGACTTTTTCAGCGCCGAAGCAGCACGCGGCGCGCCGCTGGATCGGGTACCTGCTTGCTACGGGCACGATTGTTGGATTGGGGTTTGCGGTTTTCCACGCGGCCCGAGAACTTTCCAGCCTGCACCGCGAGGACTATATCGAGTTACTGCAAAGCGCCGCGCTCACGTTTCTTCGCGTGAACACGGCGCTTATCCTCGGCGCGCTGTGGACCGTGCCCGTTGGCGTGGCCATTGCTTCGAATCCTCGCCTCGCACGCTTCGCGCAACCGCTGGCGCAGATGGCGGCCTCCATTCCCGCCACGGCGCTGTTTCCGATTATCCTTCTCTTTTTATTGCGGCTGCGCGGTGGTTTGGAGATTGCCGCCATGCTGCTGATGCTTCTGGGCACGCAGTGGTACATCCTGTTCAACGTGATCGCCGGCGCCATGGCCATTCCGACAGACCTTAAGGAAGCCGCGAAAATCTACCGGTTCGGTTCATGGGATCGCTGGCGGCACCTGATCCTGCCAGCCATTTTCCCGTATCTGGTCACTGGCATGGTTACGGCGTCGGGTGGCGCGTGGAACGCGAGCATCGTCGCGGAATATTTTCATTTTCAAGGAAGAATCGTCTCGACGCCAGGTCTTGGCAGCACGATCAGCAGCGCGAGCGACGCCGGGCGTTTCGATGTGCTGCTGGCCGCGACGCTGATCATGGCCACGGTGGTGGTGCTCATCAACCGCCTGCTCTGGCGCCGCCTGTATCGACTGGCGTCGTCTCGGTTTAAATTGGAGACGTAGTACAATTAAAGAGCGATTTACCCGGTTCTTCAAAACGACTATGCCTGAATCCAAAATACACTCCAACTCTCCTGCTTGGAGCGACGAGGATTTTCTTCGCGCATTTGAGGATTTATCGTTTCCCGCTGATCTCTTTCATCACCGGGAACACATCCGGGTTGCCTGGCTTTATTTGAAATCTTGCGATGCAACACGCGCGGCTGAAAAAATGTCAGAGGGAATTCGCCGGTTCGCGAATCATCATGGAGCGACGCAAAAATATCATCACACGCTGACGCTGGCATGGATGCGCCTGGTGGCCGCCGCCTTGGTGGAAACACCGGAGGGGTACACGTTTGAACAGTTCATCAGCGCGCATCCGCAACTGAAGGATACAAAACTTCTCGACAAGTATTATTCGAAAGAACTGTTGCAGACGGCCGCGGCTCGCGAAGGCTGGGTGGAGCCGGACCTGCAGCCGCTGCCTGAACTACGGATTTACCGCTGCTGTTGATTTTTTCTCTTCGGTTTTCGGTTCAGGCGGCTTTGGTTCTTGCGGTTTTTCACCCCAGATGTATTGGGCGAACCATTTTTCGTTTTCTTCCATTACGGCGCGCTGCTGTTTGGGTTTGGTGATGCCGTGGCCGAATCCTTTGTAGACCACCATTTTCACGGGTACGCCGCGATCTTCCAGCGCCTGCCGTAGTTCGTAGGCATTGGGGATGGGGACGCGGCGGTCGTTTTCGCCGTGCTGGATGAGCGTGGGCGTTTTAGCTTTGGCGATGTAGCTGATGGGCGAAGTCTTTTTGTAGATTTCCGGATCGTCCCAGGGCGTGGCGTGCAGATACTGCGGGGTGAACGGGGTGATATCGGTGTTCGCGTAGTAGGTCATCCAGTCGGAAATTCCCGCGCCGACGGAGACGGCTTTAAATCGGTCGCTTGATGCGGTAATGAACGCGGAGATATAGCCGCCCTGGCTCCAGCCCATGGCGCCTACGCGGTCTTTGTCGGCCCAGCCTTTGGCGATGAGCGAATCCACTCCGGAAATGACGTCGGCATAGTCACCGACGCCGAGATTGCGAACGTTTAAGGAGCGGAACTTTTCGCCGTAGCCGGCGGAACCGCGATAGTTTGGCCGCAGCACCAGAGCGCCCTTGGCCACAAAACGTTCGATGGGATAGTAACGGTCGGCATTGACGACTGGCTGGTCGACGCCCGTGGGCCCGCCATGAATCACGACGAGCAAAGGGTATTTTTTCTTCAAGCTGAAATCGGGCGGAGCGTAGAGCACGCCCTCGATCGTGGTGCCGTCCGCCGATTTCCAGGAAATGACTTCGCGGCGCGCCAGGACGAATCCTTTGAGCTGATCGCCCATGGCCGTAAGCTTCTTCCCATTCCAAGGGGCGACGGCGGAAGAATAGATTTCGGCAAATTGATTTTCGAGCGCCGCCCGGTAGGCCACATGCTTGTAGTCTTGCGAAAAGGAAAAAGAAAAAGACGCCATGTGATCGGGGCCGCTCAGCCTCACCACGGCTTTGGTTGCTGGATTCAGGTGGAAGAGATGCGCGTAGGTTTTCTGCTCGGCGGCAAAATAAATTCCATCCGGTCCCCAGCCGATGAGGCCGGGATCTTCGTCAAAAGCTTCCGTCAAAACCTGGGGGGCACCGCCTTCCGCGGCGACGACGGCGAGCTTCACATTGGTGTAGAAGAAATATTTCGAGCCCGCAACGGTCTCGAAGGCAATTTGTTTTCCGTCGGGAGACCACTTCGGGTTGGTGTCCGGCCCGGGCGTGCTGACAATCTTTTTTACAGTGCCATCGCTTACCGTCACCACGTATACGTCAGCGGACACCGAGGAGACCAGATCGGGATCTTTCTGCGCGCTGAATGCGACACGCGTCCCATCCGGCGACCAGGAAAATTCTCCGACGCTGAATTTGTCGCCTTCGGTCAAGCGCTTCGGTTCCGGGGCGGAGGCGTTTCCAGGGGCAAGCTCGATGGTCCAAAGATGGGTCATCTGGTAATCGGCATGAACGACGGAATACTCGCCGTATTTTTCCTTGCGGTCTTTGAGCGACTTGGGGTCCGGGTCGGTTGTCGAAAAAGCGATGCGCCTGGAATCCGGCGCCCATTCGAAAGCATTCACGTCATTTTCGGTTTTGGTCAGCTGTTGCGCTTCGCCGCCGTCGGCCGAAATAACGTAGAGTTGTTTTTTGCCTTCTGGCGTGTCCTTGATTTGTCCGGGGCGGTCGGAAAGAAAAGCGATCCATTTGCCGTCGAGGGACCATTCGGCGTTGGAGCTTGATTTTTTTGCGGAGGTGAGCGCATGGGAATCATTTGTCGCGGCATCCGCAATCCACAAGTTTCGTTCGAAGGCGTTATCTTCCCAATTGGTCTTCTGGACTTCGTAGACGACGCGCTTGCCGTCGGGTGAAATTTTCGGATTGAAGGCGCTCTTCCATTCCAACGACTGGTCGATGGTGGGTGTCGTCGAGGCGGCCGCCTTGACGGCATTGCCGGCCTGTTGCGCTCCGGAAAAAAGCGCGAGCGCAGCGCACGCCGACAACGCTGCGGGAATCAGAAAAAACCTTCGCATCGCAAGATACCCCCTGTTTGGCAAGACAAGCAACTCAGACGTTGCGGTTCCAGCGGATAAATCCGATGAACAAGACAACAGCCACGACGGCAAATCCGGCATAGATGTGCCAGCCGTGCAGCAGAGTTGCCGAAACGATCGCGCCCAAGGCGGATAGAATCAGCAACAGGGCAGCCTTGCTCTTTGTGAGCCGCTTCTGTTCGACCACTCGCTTTTCACTTCTCGCCGTTGCGAAGCCCACTCTGCATCGCGGCGGCGCTTTTTTCCCGGCCTTAAGTTCTCGCCAACTCGCGGCTCAGGTACAAAATCTGCCCTACATGATGATACGCATGGCCAGCACAACGAAGGAAAATTTGGAAGCGGTCGGCGGCTTCGGGTTCGAGCTGGGCGGTGTAGGTTTTTCCCCAGTCGTCCGCGTGCTGCTTCTGTATTGTAGCCACCACCATGGCGATGGTGCGGTCGAATGCCGCCAGCGCTTCTTCCTTGGGCGGCGGCTGCTCATCGGTGAACTCACGGTCGCGGTCGCGCACGTAGCCGGTTTCCGCGATACGGGCTCCGATGTAATAGTTCAAATTGCCTGTCAGGTGTAGGACCAGGTGTCCCACGCTGTTTCCGTATTGATAAGGGTTGCGCCAGAACTTTTCATTGGAAAGAGGGTCCACCCACTTGTGCAGATGCTGGGCGATGTATTCGTAGTAGGCCGCCAAGCCTGCACTCACCGTTTCGTTCACTTCCACCATGAAAGGGAGCCCCTTTGTACTGATGCCGCGGGTTACCTGGAAGAACTCCAACGCCAGCGGGTTTATTCCCTATCCCGGAAGGCCGACAATAGCGTGCCTCGTGGAAAAGTCAAGGATTCCCTTCGTGGAGTGGTGGATTGCAACCGTTCGCAATTCCTACTGGGTATCGCGACTTTGGCGGTTCGTTACTCATAAAATCGAGGTGAGCCCTTTGCACGCCGCTTGCACCACGCATATCGGGATAGAGGGTCCTGAAAAGTGGGCAGCAACTTTTTGAACGGGAGAGGGTTTGTAACCTGCACCCAGCACAGACCGTCGAAGCTAACACGCGATGTCCCTTATGGCACATGTCCGGAGGCTCCTTCCTTCTCTGCCACACGACTATATTCGCCGGCGCCGCGCCATCCGTCGAATTACAAATGTTGTGCTGATCGCGGCGCTGAGCCTGACGGCTGCCTATTTTATTGCTGGTCCGACGGGCGGAACCGGTTTCCCTGCTGGGAACCTGGCCACGAACCCTGCCCCGACGGCTTCTGCTCCGCAGCCAGAGATGGCCGCTCCCAGTCTTGCCACAAAGGAGGCAACTGGGTACGAGCTGGAGCCCGGGCCTCACACTGTTTCTGAAGTTGAAGACCTCGCGCTACACGACGTGAGCCGCGGCAAAGACTTGCACGTGCGGGTTTTTTATCCCAACGAAGCAGGGAAGTATCCGGTGATCGTGTTTTCGCATGGGGCGGGCGGCTCGCAGAGTTGCTGCGATGGGCTGACACGCCATTGGGCGACGCACGGCTATGTGACGATCCAGCCGACGCACGATGACTCTGCGGTGCAGCGGCGTAACCAGGGCGAAGAAAATATCCGATTCATGCAAGCGGTTCGCGAGGCGTTGAAGAAACCGGCGCTGTGGGAGAGCCGACCGCGGGATATTTCGTACGTTCTGGATGCGCTGCCGTCGCTGGAGAATCGCGTGCCCGGTCTTGCCGGAAAGATGGATGCGGAGCGCGTTGGTGTGGGCGGGCATTCGATGGGTTCCTACACGACGGAAGCGATTGCTGGAGCGCTCGTCGACCTTCCGGGACATACTGGCAGGAATTTTGCCGATTCGCGCGTGAAAGCGGTGCTTTGCCTGTCGCCACAAGGGCCGGGCCAATTCGGATTGAACGAGCGCTCGTTCGATCAAGTCGCGCTGCCATATATGGGTATGACAGGCTCCTTGGACAGCCTGGGAGCCGTTGCGAGCCCCGCGTGGCACAAGGTTCCTTTTGAGCGCAGCCAGCCGGGAGACAAATATCACGTCCTTATTGAAGGCGCGAACCATATGTCGTTCATCACGCCGCGCACGCTGTTGCCGAGCCACGCCAAGCAAGGCGGAGACACTTTTGATTACACCAATTCCGCGGCGCTGGCGTTCTGGGACGCGTATCTGAAGGGCGATGCGCGGGCGAAGGCGTACCTGCAGTCGAGCGCGCTGGAAGAATTCAGCCATGGCGCCGCAAGACTTTCCCGGCGCTAAACCTTCTGCTACAGCAGATTTTTCGAGCACATTTTTTCTGCGTTGGAATCCTCTAAGATTTCCACAGTTCCCGGTAAGGGGGCCTTCCGTACTATTGACCCTGTTACCACCCCCCGACGACACTGAGTTCAGTATGGCTCGCTACTCCGCCTTTCTCGGGCGTCGCGTGGAGGTGCAATATCGCGCCGGCGAGATCCTATTGCCTGCTTCGGGCACGTTTGTGGCGGATTCCGGGCGATCCATTTTTCTGGAGCAGAATTTCGAGCAGCGGGGGCAACACAAGCATTTCCGGTGGGAAATTCCTTATCAATATTTAGTGCGGATCGAAGAGAAACCGGACTCGGATGCTTCGGCAAGCGGTGTTTCGGTAAGCATCGCCACCAATACCACGGCGGAAGCGCCGGTTGCCGCTGAGGCTAGTAACGAGCCGCGGAGCGCTGCGGCCGCGGCCAGTGGAGCGCCCAGCATCCTCCCGCTCTCCCATCGCCCCAAGACCGCCTGAGCTGCAGGCCAAGCCCCACACAACTTCTATCCCTAGATTCGGCTACAATCATCTCCTCATTTTGAGCAGTGCATATAGTTGATTTGTGTCTGCCACTGTCGAGGAGGTTCCTCTTGAAACCTGCCATTGGACTGATCGGACTGGGCCTCATGGGCCGGCCCATGGGAATGAATCTGTTGAAAGCTGGTTACGCGCTCACCGTTTGGAATCGCACTGCTTCGCGCGCGGATGAACTTGTCGCCGCAGGCGCTAAGCTCGCAGAGTCTCCGCAGGAAGTCGCCGCTGCTTCCGACTTTCTGCTCAGCATGGTCAGCGACCCTCCGGCACTGGAAGAGGTGCTGTGGGGCTCGAACGGGGCGATGCAGGCGCTGAAGCGCAGGAGCATCTATGTGGATTCCAGCACAATCTCGCCGGCGCTCGCGCGCAAGATTGCGGCGGCTTGCAGTGAGCGCGGCGCGCGTTTTCTGGATGCCCCGGTCACCGGCGGAGATTGGGGTGCAAAAAAAGGCGAACTTGTGTTCATGATTGGCGGCGATGCGGAAACGCTGAAAGAAGCCGAGCCTATTCTCGGCGTGATGGGGAAGAAACTATTCCACCTGGGGCCGAACGGCGCTGGGCAAACCATCAAGCTGGCGATGAACATGATCCTCGCGCTGCAAGTCGATGCGCTCGCGGAAGCGCTGGCGCTCACGACGGGCGCGGGTATTCAGGGCGAAAAGCTGGTTGAAGTGATGCAATCCAGCATGGCGCGCTCCGGCGTTCTCGATGTAAAAGCGCCGAATCTGCTGAAGGGCGAGTACGTGCCGAGTTTCCCGCTGCGGCTGATGCACAAGGATCTCGGGCTCGCGCTCGACCTGGCGAACCAGTTAGGGGTTGCCCTGCCGGCGACTGCCGCCGCGCGTGAAACTTATAGTTATGTCAAGGGGGCGGCCAAGGAGGATTTGGACTACTCCGCGGTCATGAAATTCTGGAAACGCTGACGACTTCTCAAGCTTTCTGCTACTGTCACCGAAAAGGGGGATCGCCATGAGTTTACCGTCCGGTGTTCCGGATCCGACAAAGATTCAAAAGTTCCGCGAGCATCTCCATCAGGAATGGACGGGCGACAAAACCGTGGCGGCCTGGCGAAAGTGGCAGGCGCAGATCGCCGCGTTCACGCAGGGCGCCACGGAAGCGATTCTCGAATCCGCGCATCTTCGACCCGGAATGCGCGTCCTGGACCTTGCCAGTGGAGTGGGAGATCCCGCGCTGTCCATTGCAAGTGAGGTAGCCCCCGACGGGCGCGTTACCGCTACCGATCTCGGCCCCGGCATGATCTCGCTTGCGGAGGAACTGGCCCGCAAAAAAGGCCTGACCAACATCGAATTCCGCGAAGCCAGCGCCGAGTCGCTCCCGTTTCCCAACGAATCCTACGACGTGCTCACGTGCCGCTTCGGCATCATGTTTTTTCCCGATCTCCCCAAAGCGCTGCGGGAATGCTTGCGCGTCTTAAAACCTGGCGGGCGTGCGGTGTTCGTCGCCTGGGGCAAAAAAGAGCAGCCCTTCTTCACCACCACCGCGGGCATCATCCTGAAACACGTTCCAGTGCCTCCTCCTCCGCCTGATCCCGACGGCCCGAGCCTCTTTATGTTTGGGGAACGCGACCGGCTCCGCCACGCGCTGTCAGCCGCCGGTTTCAGCAACGTCCATGAAGAAGGCCGCATTATCCCCGGCCGCTGGTCATCTTCCGCCGAAGAATACTGGGAGCAGTTCACAGAAGTTGCCGCGCCGTTCCGTCCACTCCTCGACCAACTCACGCCCGAAAAAATGGCTCAAGCCAAGTCCGAAATCCTCGCCGGGCTCAAAAGGTTCTGGACTGGCACGGAACTCAACATGCCGCTGGAAATCGTCATCGGCACGGGCACGCGCCCCTAACCCAAACAGGGCAAGAGTAGTATTCACGAATTGCTGCGCCGTCCCAGGACCCATTTTCCCGGCCCGCTGTACGCCAGCATCAGCAGCCCGCCCATGATCGCGAGATTCTTGCGAAAGTGCGTCTCCTGCATTGCCGCCATCATTTCGCTGGATGCCCAATAGTTGTGGAAGAGCACCGTCACGGCTGTGGTGTACCAGAACATCGCAAACGCCGCGATCCGCGCCTGGTATCCGGTCACCAGGCAAACCGAACCTAGCACTTCAATCACCATCGCCGCAGCCAACAGCACCGCAATCATCGGCAAGTGCCTCGTGTTCATGTACGCCACGTTGCCAGACCATCCGAAGATTTTCCCAATCCCGCTCGTCGCGAAAATGTAGGTCATCATCAACCGTCCAAGCAGTGGAACAATCGGGTGCTCGAGAAATTTCATGTCTCCTCCATCTGCAAACTGACCGCCCAACTATGTCGTGCGGTGACATAGTCGTGCGATGAAATAGACGAATGCCATCGCGCGCCGTTAGCAGCGCTATTTTTGGCGAACGTATTGTTGGCGGCCAGCTGTTCCCTTATTTAGATTCTAATTTCAGCAATTACTTTTAGTAGCCGAAGCAGCGTGGGAATTTCGCTGGGAGATAGCTCTTTCCTGAGCTTTTCCTCCGCCGCCCGGCGTTCCTTGATCAGAAATTCTCTATATTTGTTCCCCTTTGCCGTGAGTTGCACGAGCAAGGCCCGGCCAGATTGCGCTTTTCGTTCCGAGAGCAGCCCTTCCTGAATCATGGTTTTGATGGCGCGATGCACCACGGTTCGGTCGAAGCCCAGCAGTGTGGCGATTTGGTTCTGGTTGCGAGAGGCGCCGCCGCGCAGCGTAGACAGAATGAAGCCGCGCGTCTGCGAGCATTGCGTTTTCTGCTCCAGTTGCTTTGCCACCGAATAGTAGGCGGCGGCGAGATGCACCAGCACCGACTCTTTCAGGATCTCCGGCGGAATGAGCTTCTTTTCAACGATGATCATAGGAATTTCACCGTGGCCTCCAGCGGCCTTCGCCATTGCGGTTGATCCACGTGGCGCGCGGATTTTTTTCCGATGGCGATGACCATGACGATCTCGTGAAATCGCGGAGAAAGTCCGAGGAACTTCGAGAGGCGGCGGCCGTCGAATCCCTCCATCGGGCAAGTGTTCCATCCCAGCGCTTCCGCGGCGATCATCAGGTTTTCACAAGCCAGCGACGCGCTCTTGGTGGCCCATTTGAACATTCCCTGCCGCGCCACCGGCACGGTGCCGACGATCTTCCAGAAATTGACGACGCGGAGAATTCCCCATTTCAGAGCGCCCAGAATTCCGAACCAGCCCTGAATGAAGAACCATTTCGCAATATTTGCCCTTCTCAAGGATTCGGAAATCTTTTTTTCACTGAAGCCGGCCCTGCGCATCCATTCCAATTGACCTTGAATTGTTTCTTTCCAGGAGCCGATGTCCGCCACGGCAACGATCAGCGCCGACGCCGATTTCGCCGGCGCTTGGCCCATGCAAAGCCGCGCAGCGTCTTTTCTGAGCTCCGGTGTTTCCACCCAATAGAACCGGTACGGTTGGATGTTGAAGCTCGAAGGAGCAAGCCGCGCCGCCTCCAGGATCTGCTCGCGCACTTCTTGTGGAATTGGCACGGCGTCGAACTCCTTGATGGCCCTTCTTTCAAAGATGGCTTCGAGTACCTCGCTCATAGCGGCCTCCATGTTGTCATTACAACATAAAGATGTTGCGATTGCAACATAATTTCGGCCGCCTCCTTCTCCGCCGTATTTTTCGGACTCCCCGGCACATTCGGCAGGTCTGCCTTTTTCCGCACTCCTGAGAATTCTCGACACCGGGAGCATTCCCATGGCATCAAAGAAATACCATGCCTCGCAGAGCTCAACCCTGGGGCGCGTCGCCCTGGACCGTTAATTTCCGCCCCGCGTTACACGCTCTCCCGGATCGTGTGGATTTCGCCATTGTTGGCGGCGGCTTCTCAGGCCTTTCCACCGCGGCTTGGTTGCGCAGGCTTGCTCCCAGCCGTTCTGTCCTGGTGTTGGAGTCGGCTTCGCTCGGTGAGGGCGCGAGTGGCCGCACCGGCGGAATGGCGCTCGCAGAAACCGCAGCCGGCAATCTGCTTGGACTAGGAGACGTGCTCGCCGGCTACCGAAGCATTCTTCGCGCTCTCCGCATTGACTCGCGCTTAACACTTCCGGGCGTTTGGGAGCTGGGGCGGTCCGCTACGGCGAAATATTCACCCATCTCCTGGAACGATTCCGGCGAATTGAAAGTTGTCCGCATCGTCCCCGGAGGGACGGTTGACCCCGGCCAAGTGCTGGCCGGCCTGGCGCGCGCTGCGGAAGTCTCCGGTGTCCAGATCGTTGAGCACGCCGAGGTGCGCTCGCTGGGCTTCTCGAATCCGCTCCGGCTGCAGGTTCATCTGAAGCTCCGCGGTCGCATGCGACAAAAAGAAATCCGCGCAGACCAAGTCCTCCTCGCCACCAACGCGGCCTCCTTGGATTTGTCCGAACTCCGCTCTTCTGCCTTGCCGAAACTTACGTTTGCGCTTGCCACCGCGCCGCTGTCTGCCGGGCAGCTGAGAGCCATCGGCCTTTCTTCGCGGCGCCCGTTTTACACCATCGACTTTCCGTATTTGTGGGGGCGCTTGCTCGATTCGAATGGCGTCATCTTCGGAGCCGGTCTAGTTCCTCCATACGTAGGCAAGCCATCTCTTTTCCCCCTTGGGACTCGCTCCTATAGAGACCGCGTGCACGATTTGCGCCGATACGATGTACGCAGGGGCGAAGCCGCGAAGCGCCTCCGATGGCTCGAGGACCGCGTCCGCGGTTTGCACCCTGCACTGACTTCCGTGCGCGTCACGCACCGGTGGGGCGGCCCGATTCTCTTCACCGAAGCAATGCGGCCGATCTTCCGCACGCATCCCCGCAACAAACAGGTCTTGATCCTCGCCGGTTACAACGGCCACGGCGTCGCTCTCTCCGTTTACCTCGGCAAATGGGCTGCCGAATCCCTCCTCGGCCGCCGTGCCCTGCCTCTCTGGCCATAGACCAAAATAATTCTCTTGCGCTGCCTCGCAGTAGTGCGGAACTGAGCTTGTTCGGCCTCACGGAGCCCGGCGGCCAAGGGCACTTGGCACCTGTCTTGAAACAATCACACCTCTCCGTGATAATGGCAGACTTCAAATCGAGTTGATTGTCTCGGCTGGCCCCGGCGGACCATATGACTACTTATATCGGACTGATCGGCGGCGGAAATATCAGCGAGACGCATGCGCGGGCCGCACGGGCCATCCCCGGAGTCGAGATTGCCGCGACCTTTGGAACAAACGCGGAGAAGGTCGCGCGGCTGTGCCGCGAGTACGGCGGAAAGCCTTACTCCGAGCTGACACAATTCTTGGCTCACCGTCCGATGGATCTCGTGGCCATCGGCAGCCCTTCGGGATTGCATGCGGCTCAGGGCATCGCCGCGGCGCAGCACGGGCTGCACGTCCTCACCGAAAAGCCGATCGATATCACTACCGAGCGCGCCGACGCCCTAATTGCGGCGACGGAAAAGGCCGCTGTCAAACTAGGAGTCTTTTTTCAAGATCGTTGCAAGCCAGACATTGTTCGCGTGAAGAAGGCGGTTGATTCGGGAGTGCTCGGACGGCCGATTCTGGCGGACGCGCGCGTGAAGTGGTACCGACCACCGGAATACTATGCAAACTCGCGGTGGCGAGGGACGTGGGCGTTGGACGGCGGAGGTGCGCTGATCAATCAGGCGGTGCACACCGCGGACCTGATGCTGTGGATGTTCGGCGACGTGGCCAGTGTGCAGGCGGCCAGCAAGACGAGCCTCCATGCAATCGAGGCGGAAGACACGCTGGTCGCGTTGCTCGAGTTTTCCAACGGGGCGCTCGGCGTTCTGCAAGCCACGACATCGGCCTATCCGGGCTACCCTCGCCAGTTGGAACTTACTGGATCGGAGGGAACTTTGATTATTTCGCAGGACCGCCTGCTAGCTGCTGATTTGCGGAATCCGCCCGCAGAATTGCTGAGCGGCGGGAAAGCGGACCAGAACCCCAGTGCGTCTTCTCCCGTTGTCAGTGATGTGCGAGGACACCAAGCCGTCTTGGAAAACTTCCTCCAGGCCATTCAGACTAACACCACGCCCCGCAGCGACGGGCGAGAAGGACGTCGCAGCCTGGCGCTGGTGGAAGCGATTTACGCCGCCTGCAAAACCGGAGAACGCGTGCGTTGCACGACGGCCGGATAGAATTGCGTGGCAGCGCACGCCTCATTGATGGAGACCGCACGGTGATCGTAAAGGTTTTCGAAGACAAGCGCGCACTCAGTCGAGTTGCTGCCGAACAGGCGGCGGTGGCGCTCCGGCGCGCCATCCAGGAACATGGACAGGCGCGCATCATCGCCGCGACAGGAGCTTCCCAGTTGGATTTTCTGGATTTACTGACCAAGAAAGAAAATATTGAGTGGCAGCGCGTGGAGATGTTTCACCTCGATGAATACCTGGGACTGCCCCTCACCCACCCAGCCAGCTTTCGCAAATACCTTCTTGAAAATTTCATTTGCAAAACCGGAATTACACAATATCACTTGCTCGACGGCGAGGGTGATCCCCGCGAAGTTATTTCTCGAACCGGAGAAAGCCTGAATTCGGCGCCGATCGATATCGCTTTTGCGGGCATCGGAGAGAATGGCCACTTGGCATTTAACGATCCTCCGGCAGATTTTCAGACCGAGGAGCCCTATCTGATCGTCAAACTCGACGAAGCCTGCCGCCGCCAACAGGTGGGGGAGGGCTGGTTCGCGGAACTTTCAGAAGTTCCTCAGCAAGCCATTTCCATGTCCATACGCCAGATCTTGGAGGCGCGAGAAATCATTGTGGTTGTGCCGGACGAGCGGAAAGCGCGGGCGGCGAGACTTTGTTTTGAGGGAGAAATCACCCCAATGGCGCCTGCTTCCATTCTGCGCACGCACGCGAACGCGACAGTTTATCTCGACAAAGCTTCTTCCTCTTTACTAAGTCCAGCGACTCTCGTGGCGTTCACTGCTGGCGCATAGTCGCGAACCGCCATGGCTACCTTCAACAGTCCTCGCACGCAGGCCGCCGCGAGAAATTCGTGGGCCTAGCCCCGCAAATGGATGCGCCACGGCCGCGCATCATAAATTCGCTGCGTTGGTGGATCGGCGGGATTCTGTTTGCTTCGACGGTGATCAACTATATCGACCGGCAAACACTTTCGATTCTCGCGCCGTATCTCAAACAGGAATACCACTGGACCAACACGGACTACGCCAACATCGCGATCGCATTCCGGCTGGCGTATACCATCGGGCAAACCGTGTGCGGGCGGTTGATGGACCGGCTGGGCACGAGGCGCGGACTGACGATCAGCGTGACGTGGTATTCGATCGTTTCGCTCATGACTTCGTTGGCGAGCAGCATTTCCAGTTTTGGCGTGTTTCGCTTTTTGCTGGGAGCCGGCGAATCGGCCAACTGGCCCGGCGCCAGCAAAGCGGTTTCCGAGTGGTTCCCGAAGCGCGACCGCGCGCTGGCAGCTGCGTTCTACGATAGTGGCTCATCGGTCGGCGGCGCCGTCGCACCATTCTTGATTTTGCCGCTTTATCTCCGCTGGGGCTGGCGGGTGGCCTTTGCCGTGCCTGGGTTGCTTGGTTTTTTGTGGCTCATTGTTTGGCGTCGTATGTACCACCTGCCCGAGCAACACCCGAACGTCAGTGACGCAGAGCGCCAGATGATTCTTGCGGATCACGCCGAAGCCGAAAGTTCCCGGAAACCTCGGCTGCGATTGCGCGATCTTTTAAAACTGCCTCAGACCTGGGGCACAATCATTTCAAAGGGTCTCACCGATCCCGTTTGGTTCTTCATTACCGACTGGTTTCCCATTTATCTGGTTGCCAAAGGTATTTCACTCAAGAGCGGCTTGATCGCTGTGTGGATTCCGTTCCTGGCTGCGGACCTCGGCAATTTCTTCGGCGGCGCCGCTTCCGGTTATTTGATTCGGCGCGGATGGCAACTGGGTGCAGCGAGAAAGGCACTCGTGGTCTTTGGAGGAATCGGCGTATTGCTTCTCATTCCCACTGTGTACACTGTGAATTTGTACTTGATTACGCTGCTCTTTGGGCTGGCCACGTTTTCATACGCCGCCTTTTCCACGATAGCCAACGTACTGCCTACGGACCTTTATGCCAGCGACTCGGTGGCTTCTGTGAGCGGCTTGAGCGGTACCGGTGCGGGGATCGGGACGATTATCGCGTTCGAGCTGATCGGACACTTTTCCGATGCGCGCCAGGCGGCCACGACTCACTCCTTTGATCCGATTGTGATTGTGGCGGGACTGATCCCTTTCGTCGGAATGATCCTGGTTTTACTTTTGGTGCGCAACACACGCGCGACGGATCAGGGGTTAGTCAGACGGATTTGATCCGATGGGTGGCCTGCGTTTCTATAGTCAGCCGTCACGGCCCGCAATGATAGAATCTGCTGCGGTTCCCTGAGGAGGAGTGATGAGCAAGAAGATTTTGACCTGGATGGTTTCTGCACTCAGTGGCGGGGCGCTGCTTTGCGGACAAGCTGCCTTGGCAGCGCAACAGCAGGATTTTTCCAAGGTGCAGATCAAAGTGACCAACATTTCCGGGAACATTTACATGCTGGAGGGCGCGGGCGGCAACATCGGCGCTTCCGTGGGCGACGACGGCATCGTTATCGTGGACGATCAATTCGCCCCACTGGCGGACAAAATCCAGGCTGCGCTGAAGGATTTGAAGATCACCGACAAGCCGGTGCGTTTCGTCATCAATACTCACTATCACGGAGACCACACTGGCGGAAATGTGCCGTTCAATAATGCAGGCTCCACACTCATCGCACAGGACAATGTCCGCAAGCGGCTAGAGAGTGGCGGCACCACCGGCAACGGCGGATCGATCAAGATGGAAAACAAGCCGGCGGAGAAGGCGGCGCTCCCCATCATCACGTTCGAGCACGACGTGACGGTGCACCTCAACGGAGAAGATATCCGCGCGCTGCATTTTCCTTCCGGGCACACCGACGGGGACTCCATCATTTTCTTTCCGAAAAACAATGTCGTGCATATGGGCGATGACTTCGTCCGTTACGGGTTCCCCTTTATCGATGTGGCCAGCGGAGGCAGCGTGCAGGGAATGATCGACGCTATGGAAAAAGCCACGGCGCAACTGCCCGCGGACGTGAAGGTCATCCCCGGACATGGGGCGCTCTCGAATCTCGACGACGTCCGCGCCTTCACCAAAATGCTCAAGGAGACTTCCGCCGTTGTCCAGAAAGCCCTAAACGATCACAAAACGCTGGAGCAGATGAAGCAGGAAAAAATCCTCGAGCCCTGGCGCGAGAAGTGGGCGCCAGAGAAGGCATTTATCAACCCCGACGCGTTCATCGAGACGCTCTATAACTCGCTTATGGGCCACAAAGGAGAATTCGTAAAGCACAACTGAGGGGGCGAATGTGGAGGCCAGCCTTTAGCAGGGGCTCTCTATTTTCGAGAGCCCGGTTTCTGCGTTTCGATTCTCCGGTTTCGTTTTACGGACGCGCGTTCGGCGAAAAGAAGCCGATGGGCAAATCGCGGGCCGTGCGCAGCCCGGCTGGAGCGTCCAGAATCACGGGAATCGAATTCACCACCACGGAAGTGGTGGCGATGTCGCCGTGCGAGCCGCCCGGAATAGTCAGGCTAATATTCGGATGACCCATCAGAGTAATCGTATCGGCGGGATCTTTCGCACCGACGTACATCTGCAGCTCGAGATACACAAGTTCCGTGCCGTCCTTCGAGAGGCCGCGAGCGATCTGATGCACGCCGGCTGCTTGTCCCGATTCGACGGTCAAGTATTCGGTCTGCACACGCTCGGTGGCCACTTTCGGCTCGATCGTTTCGGTGATCTGCTCGACGGGCAAGTTCAAGCTGTCCGCCACCATGGCTACCGACTCCGGCAAGCCCACGTGTTTGATCACCCCAGCCTGCACCTGCGCGCGAAACTCTTCCACCGTCATTCCCGCGCCGATTTTTTTCTGCAACGGCAGCCGTCGTTTTGACGCATCCACCACGCGCAGCGCCTTGGCGTGTTCGATACGCTGCGAAACCGCGGCGAGTGTCACGACCAATTTGTCCATCACGAAACCGGGATTCACTCCGGTGCCCACCAGCGCTACACCCCATTCTTTCGCGGCCGTGTCCAGCTTCGCCGCAAGCTCCGGATGCGTGCGAAACGGGTACGACAATTCCTCGCAGGTCGAGACGATGCAGGACTCCGCTTCCAGGCACATCAGCAACTGGTCCATCACTTTCGCGAGCGACGACGACGTCGAATGAATCACCACGTCCGCCGCCTGCTCCAGCACTTCCTTGGCTTCCGCGGAAACCAGGACGCCCCACGGCGCGTCTTTGGCGCCGACAATTTCGCCGAGGTCGCGGCCGACCTTTGCCGGATCGGTATCGATGGCGCCGATAATTTCAATCGCCTGTTTCTCCCGCATCAGCCGGGCAATCGATGCGCCGATGGGGCCGACACCATACTGGATGGCGCGAATTTTCTTTTTCACGTCGCTCTCCGCTCTCCGCTTGCATGCGCGCACAACGCGCACTTTGGGGTCAAAGGAAACCCCTACGATAATGGAATTCGCTCGCGCATTCAACGAAGAACCGCTGCAATCGCTCGGCGACTCTGCTGCTATCGCCAGGAACGCCTGAATTCTTGCTGGCGAAGAGCTTGCGCCGCATAATGGCAACAGGGAATTTCAGCCCATCGCGGAGGGATCCACCATGCCTGCAAAAAAGCTTTCCGACGCCGAAATCTCAGCATTGCTTCCTAAAGCCAAGGGCTGGAGCGTGGCGAACGGCAAGCTGCACCGGGAATTTGCGTGCAAGGACTTCGTCACCGCCTTCGGCAACATGACGCGTGTCGCTCTCGTCGCCGAAGCCATGAACCACCATCCGGAATGGTTCAACGTCTGGAACAGAGTGGTGATTGACCTGAATACCCACAGCGTAAAAGGCATTAGCGACTATGACTTCGTGTTGGCGGAGAAGATCAATGAAATCTTCGATCCTTTTCCGGCAATGCGCCTTCCCGGAAGCGCAACGGGCCAGTGATCTATCCGCCTTTCGCTATTCGCGCTTCAGCCCGCATGGCTCTTGGCATTTGCGCTACCCCAAACGAAGTTCCCTTGACTCCTGCCGTCCATGCGCCACAATAGGTGAACCCCCTTCCAAGTACGTGATTGCCCAGAGGACTGCCCTTTCCAGTCTCGTGAAATAAGCAGGATTGCGATGAAGTGTCGCCGCGCGTTGACTGGCACTCGATTCGAATCGATCGCTGTTCCGGCATCAGGCCATCGACGATCTCCGCGAACTCCCGCAGAAGGGAGGTCGCGCGCATGAGCGGGAAAAAACTGCGCATCGTGCTCGCAGAGGGGAATCCCGGAGAGGCGACTACCGCGCTGCGTGCGCTCTACCCCGAGGGCCATGATGGCCTGGAATTGACCGTCGTTTCCGGCGTCTCCACGCTGATTGCCACTCTCGAAATCGTAAATCCCGAGGTGATCTTCCTCGATCTAGGTCTCGCGCGCCCCAATCCCCTGGAAGCGGTGCGCCGCGTCCATCGGTCGGCGCCGGCAATACCTTTGATCGTCATTGCCGGCGACAGCGATAAGGATTGCGCCGTTCTGAGCCTGAGTCACGGAACACAGGATTATCTGCACAAAGGGTCCATCGATTGTGGAACTCTTGAACGTGTTTTGCATACGGCTCTGGAGCGCAACACACTCGAGGGCCTGGCCGATCTCCTCCGAGATCCCCTGACGGGCCTTTATGCCCGCGATGGTTTTCTGACTCTCGGGGCGCGTGCCATGGAAATGGCGAAGAATCGAGAGAGCACACTGGTCTTGCTGTGCATCAGAATCGAAAACCTGGCAGCGGTGCGAACTGGATACGGTCCTAGCGCGGTGGAGAGCTCCGTGTGCGAAGTGGCCAAGGCATTATCCGGCAGTCTCCGCCGGACGGACCTCGTTGCCCGTCTCGGTGATTCGCAATTCGCGGCGCTTGCCGTGGACGCCGCTGAGCCCAGTGCACCGGTACTCCGCCAGCGTTTGGAAAAACGCGTGGACATGCTCAATCGGGACATCGGTCCCTGGGGCCCGCTCGAACTGCGCATGAGTGTCCGTTTCTGGTCGGCCAAGGAAGCCGCGGGGTTCTCTGAATTCCTGGACAGCGTGGAGTCGGAGTTACGTATTCCCACGGCCGCGTCTGCCAAGGAGTCAGGGCCGTGCCAAACGGTCAACGCGGCCGCAGAGGGATGAATCGAGAATCATGGCTTCTGCAAGGATTGGGCAGGGGGTCGCAATGAAATCCGGCACACTCGAAGAATTTGGCGCTCAGAAGGCTATGGCGCCCCTGCACGTGTTGATCGTGGATCATTCGCGAGACGACGTGGAAATGATGCTCTTGCAACTCCGGGACGCCGGCTTGCAACTGGACTACACGCTGGCTGAGAACCGAGAACAGTTTCGCCACGCGTTGGAGCAGGAAGATTTTGACGCCATCCTCTCCGCTTACCGGCTACCCAATTGGACTGGTCTGGAAGCGTTGCAGGAGCTTAGAGCCGCCGGCCGGAATATCCCATTCCTCCTGGTCAGTGGAATCCTGGGGGAGGAGGCGGCCGTGGAATGCCTAAAGCAAGGCGTGACCGACTGCATTCCCAAAGAACGCATTTCGCAGCTTCCGGTTGCTCTACGCCGCGCGATTGATGAGAACGTGCTTCGAGGGCAAAGCAAGCAAGCACAAAACGCTCCGACAATGAGTGAAACCCGGGACCGCCAGCAACTTGCTGAACTCGATCTGCTGTACCGCTCGCTGCCGCTCAGTTTGGCGGTTTTCGACCGCCAACTGCGGTTCTTGCGCGTCAGTGACGCGGTCTCAAAAGCCGACGGGATTCCTGTAGCCGCGCACCTCGGTCTGCGCCTTCGGGAAGTTGCGCCAGACTTCGCCAACGTAATTGAGAGCCATTTGCAGACAGTCTTTCAGACCGGCGAGCCTGTCGCCAACGTCGAAATGCGAGGCGGCACGCTCCACGAGCCTGGCGTCTTGCGGTCATGGCTGGGCAGTTTTTACCCCGTGCGTGATGAGGATGGAACGGTGTCGGCAGTTACAGTCTTGTCCACAGACATTTCGCAACGAAAACAAGCGGAGGAAGCTCTAATCGTATCCGAGGCGCGGAACCGCGATCTGCTAGAACACTCCATCTACGGGATCTCCCGCGTGGCGGCAGATGGCTCTTTTCTCGATGAGAACCCTGCGTTTCTATCCATTCTGGGCTGCAAGACTGCCGAACAATTGCATGAACTCAATCTGCTGAGGGACGTCTTCCGCTTCCCCGAACAACATGCCGCGCTCATGGCCTCGTGCCGCCAACATGGGAAAGTGCAAGGCGCCGAAACCGAATGGCGGCGGCGCGATGGAGGAATCGCGGCCGTCCGCCTCCACGTGCGCATGCTCTCGATCCTCAATTCTGCAGGGGCCTTCGAACTCGTCGCCGAAGATGTTACCGAGTTGCGCGCCATGGAGCGGCAATTGCGCCAATCGCAAAAGTTTGAAGCCATTGGCCAGCTCGCGGGAGGCATCGCGCACGATTTCAACAACGTGGTAGGCGCGATTCTGGGATGGGCGGAGCTCGGCATCGAACAGAACCGCGCGCATCCCCCGGTGGTGGAACGCTTCTCGCGCATTCGCGAACAGGCGGAACGGGCCGCCGCGCTGACGCGCGAACTGCTGGCCTTTGCGCGGCGTCAGGTGCTGCAACCGCAGGCCGTGGACATTAATACCATCACCGGCGGGCTGGTCAGCTTCTTGGACAAAGTCATCGGCAAGGATATCGAGCTCAAAGTCGTCACCGCGCCCGTCGATGCGGTCAAAGCTGATCCGACGCAGCTCGAGCAAGTAATCATGAACCTGTGCTTGAACGCACGGGATGCCATGCCCGAAGGGGGAAGACTGCTGATCGAGACGGAAATGGTGGAATTGGACGATTCCTATTGCCGCTTCTATCCCTACGTGGCGCCCGGCCGCTATGTGGTCCTGTCTGTCTCCGACACCGGCATGGGAATGGACTCCGAAACGCGCGAGCGCATCTTCGAGCCGTTCTTCACAACCAAAGAACGCGGGAAAGGCACTGGCATGGGACTGGCCACCGCTTACGGCATCGTCAAACAGCATGGGGGATTCATCCACGTTTACAGCGAGCCAAGCCAGGGAACTCTCTTTCGTGTTTACCTGCCGACGCAGGATGGCGTAGCTGCCGAAGGTTCATCTGCAAAAGCACCCGCTCCTGCCATCGCCGAGATTCGCGGATCGGAAACCATTCTGATTGCCGAGGACCATGAATCCATCAGGGAGATGGCGCGGCAGATTCTGCTGAACCTCGGCTACCGTGTTCTCTCCGCCTGCGATGGCGTGGAGGCCTTGAAGCTTTGTGAGAAAGAAGCGCCCGCGCTCGCGATTCTGGATGTGGTTATGCCCAAACTGGGCGGCCCAGCGGTGGCTTCCAAGCTTGAGGCTTTGTTCGCGGGTTTGCCCATACTCTTTACCAGCGGGTATTCGCAAGATTCGGAAAACCTGGCGTCGGCCACGGCTCAGGCGCACTACCTGCAAAAGCCATACAGCCCCACCTCGCTCGGCCGGATGGTGCGGGAAATTCTCGACCAGGCGAAAGCCCGCAAGGCCTCGAACTGAACCGGGCCAGCGAGCGGCGTTCCGGTAGCCATACCGCCATCCACCACCCAGTTTGAGTACGGCGAAGCCAGTATTTCTCCGAACCGCCTCTTCCGTTTTTTGGCGTTGACACGCGCGTTTCCCGGTGCTACAAACCGCAGAAAGACAAGCTCTTTGGTGGTGAGTCTCCTATCGAATTGCGAAGAGCAGTACGCGAGTGAGGCCGCAGACCTGCCTGGCAGGGCAGGCTGCTGAGCCGCCAAGGGTTTTGTCATGCAACACCCCACCACCCCGGGAGGTGAGAACGATCCTGTTTTCACCTCCTTTTATTTTAAGACCTCGGTTGCGCCTGTGGTTGTTTCAAACTGAAACCTGTCCCGGACCCTGTCAGCCCTCCAATCGGCAAGCCCCAGCGACACCTCCCTCGACGTCCCATGACCGCTTGCGTCACCCCCTGGCTCGGTTAAGATGGCGCTTCCAGCTCCGCCTGCGACCATGGCGGGGGAATAGCGCCGATGCCGCCCAGAATGAATCCTAACTCTGCTCCACTGCTCTCCCTAGCGCATGTCACCGTAATGCGGGGTGACCGCCCGGCGCTGCACGACATCAACCTGGAGATCGCGTGCGGGGAGCACGTTTGCATCCTGGGACCGAACGGCTGCGGCAAATCAACCTTGATCAAGACCATTACGCGGGAGTGCTATCCGCTGACGCGCGAAGGTTCTCGCATATCCATCTTGGGGCGAGAGCGATGGGATATTTTCGAGCTACGCTCGCTATTGGGTATCGTATCGCCGGACTTGCTGGCTTCCTGCACCACGGATGCGACCGGCCGCGATGTGGTGCTGTCCGGATTTTTCAGCAGCACGCGCATTTTCCCGCATCATCATCCCGATCCGGAACATCTCCTGCGAACCGAGGAAACATTGGCGCGGCTTGGCATAGCGCATCTTGCCGATCGCGCGGTCGCGGAGATGTCTTCAGGCGAAGCCAAGCGCACGCTGATAGCGAGGGCGCTGGTGCATCAACCGCAAACGTTGCTCTTTGACGAGCCGAGCAATGCGTTGGACATCGGTGCGCAGATTCAGCTTCGACGCACCATGAGCGAGCTGGCGCAATCCGGGCTGGGGATTCTGCTGGTCACCCATCATGTATCCGAGATCATCCCGGAGATCGAGCGCGTGATTCTTTTGCGCGACGGGCAGATTCTTGCCGACGGCTCCAAATCTTCAGTCCTCACGGAAGAACATCTCTCCAAATTGTTTGGAGTGCCCATTCGCCTGGGGAAACAGGACGGTTTCTTCCACCTTTACTGAGAATAGCTAAGGACGAGTAGCCCCGATTAGCGCCTCGCAAATTCGTCGAGGGCCGCGCTCAGGCGTTCGAGGCTCGCGCGAAGTCCCGCTGTATCGCCGCCGATGCCGAGCCGGAAATGCCGGGGCATCTCAAAGAATTCTCCTGGTACGACGCTGGTCTCATATTTCTCGCGGAGTAATTTGAAAAATTCTTGTGGATCCCCGCGGGTTAGCCGTGGGAAAAAGACGGTGCCCGCGGGCGGCCGAAAACATTCGAGATCGTTTCGCGAATCGAGAAAAGCCTCGAGGAGCGCGCGATTGGCGGCCAACAGGGTTCGCGCCCGCTCGCGGAAGAGTTCCAGGTGATCGATTGCCATCACGGACATGCGCTCGGCCGAGTGCACGGGGCTTGCGGCATATAAATCATTGAGGAGCCACATCCGCTTTGCCAGAGCGGGCGAAGCCAGTATCCAGCCGCAGCGCAGTCCGCTCAAGCCGTAGACTTTCGTGAGGCTGCTGGTGACGATGAAAGGATTTTCGCCATTGGCCGCGAGAGCCTCGCCAAGGGGAAAGCAGAACGGCGCGCTCCGGTCGAACAGCATTTCCAGATAAACTTCATCGACGAGCACATGAGCGTGAGCGCGTTGCGCCAGTTCGCCGACCGCGCGGACAGTTTCGACGGGCATCAACGCGCCGCTGGGATTGTGCAGATTGGTCAGCGCAATCAACCGCGTGCCTGGAGTGATCGCCGTCGCGAGTTCCGTCAGGTCGATCGCGAAATTGCTCTCCAATCGCCGCGAAATCCGCTTCACGCGTGCGCCCAGGTACTCCGCAACGTCCAGAAGCGGTCCATACACGGGCAATTCCATCAGCACTTCATCGCCGGGATCGAGTACGGCAGCCATTGCCAAGTGGTTCGCCATGGACGTGCCGGTCGCGGTCACCACACATTGTTCCGCTGCGCCTGTATGACGCGCCAGCCGCTGAATCAACGGTTCGTGTCCATATCCACCGGTCGCGGTGAGTTCGAGATCGTCTATCTGCAAAGGAAATTCCTTAAAGGGAAAGTTGAGGAGGCCGCTCGTTGCCAGGTTGAACCGCGCGTGCGAACGCGTCTTCGCCCACTCCATATAGGGCGAGCGTTTTTTACGGGCTGCAGTATTCATGAACGGGTTCCCTCCCGGTTTTTCGCGCGCCACAGAAAGTAGGCTGGCAAACCCGCAGCGGCAATGGCAAGCCCGATGAACGAGCGCTTGGGATCGTGCGCAAACGTGCTCACGACGACGATCCATTCCGCGGCGATAAACAGCAAAGTCGTCCAGGGATGTCCCGGGACGGAATAATCCACTTTTCCCGCGCCCAGTGTCGCCGCGCGGCGGCGCAGTACAAATAAGCACGCGGCCGTGAGTCCAAAGAAAAGCGAGTCCATGGCCACGACATAGTTGACGACTTGCGCGAACGTCCCGGTCAACGCAATCGCGATCGCCCAGACACCTTGCAAAGCGATGGCTACCACCGGCACGTGCGTCTGCGGATGCACCCAAGAGACGCTACGGAAAAAAACGCGGTCTTCCGCCATCGCAAAATAAACGCGCGGTGCCGTCAAAAAGGATTGCGCGAGAAACCCAAACGCGGAGAAAGCAATGCCCGCGGCGATCAGCGCTCCGCCGCGCGGGCCCAGCAGCGCGCGCATCACGGCGGATGCTGGCGTGGTTGCGGCTGCCAATCCTTCCGGCCCCAGCGCGCGCACGTAAACGAAATTCACCGAGGTATACACCGTAATCACACCAAGCACTCCCAGAACCAGTCCGCGCGGGAGAGTCTTGCGCGGGTCACGAATTTCCCCGGACAAAAAACTCGACGTATGCCAGCCGCCATAGGCGAAGAGCACGGGCGTCATCGCGGAGCCGAAGGCGATGGCGAGATTGACGGACGGAGGCTGGTCCAAAAGCGGGCGCCAGGAAATCAGCGAAGTTCCGCCGCGCAGAAAGCTCACTGCTTCGAGCATGCCGATGGCGGCGATGGCCGTCAGGGTCATGACGGATTGCACGCGGCTTCCTGCACGAACGCCCAGGCAGTTGATGGCCGTAAGCAACGCTAGCGCCGCTGCCGCGATGACCGAATCGTTGACCTGCCAGCCCGTAAGCTCGAGAAAATATCGTGCAAAGGTGACCGCCACGGCCGCCATCCCGCCCGTTTGGATTACCAGCAGCAGCACCCAGCCGTAAAGAAACGCAACGCCCGGATGGAGCGCATCGCGCAAATAGGCGTATTGCCCGCCGACAACCGGCAAGCGCGAAGCCAGCTCCGCGTAGATGAATCCGCCAAGAAGAGCAATCACTCCGCCGGCGATCCAGGTGCTCAGGATCAGCGTTGAAGTGTGCACGCGTTCAGCAACAAGGTAGGGATTGATGAAAATTCCCGCGCCGATGATTCCGCCCATCACGGCCATGGTGGTGCCAAACAGGCCAAGGTGCCGCGCGAGGCCACCGCTCTGGGGCAATGGCTGGCCGGAGATTTCGGTTTCTCTCATCGAGATGGAAACAGAGGAAGGTCATCTCTGCTTCAACGCGGGAGAATATACTCTCTTCATTGAGTCGGCAATGGAGAGGGCGCGGTTGGTTGTTCCTTATGCGAGGGCCGGTACATAATTGCTCGGTCGACGAAGCGCGCGATGGTGCCATGGTCTCCGACAGCCCAGGCATTCCCCGCGTCCAGAATTCCCACCGCGTTGAGACTCAAAGAATCACTGTGCTTCCAATGGACTCCGTTATCCTGAGTGATATCCTCGCCCGTCGGACCAACAGCTACCCAGCGTCCATCATTAATATGAGCAACGGCTGAGCGGTAGCCGCCGGGTTGCCGAGCAGCGAGCTCCCAAGTTTCTCCCGCGTTCGATGAATAGGCGGCGACGCCTTCGGAGTAATTCGGTTGCTTGTAATCGCCGCCCAGTACGAGCACTTTATTGTTAGCATCGAGACGCACGGAAAAAATTCCGGACGAAGGGTTGCCTTGAACAAGCGGCGTTCGCGCGACTGTCCACGTGAGGCCGCCATCCCTGGAGTGGAAAATACGCGCCGCCGGTCCGCCGGTGCCGAAAAAGATTTCCTTTTCGCCGGAGAGGGCGATGCAAGAATTGCTGGCGGCGAATGCGCCTTCACCCGCCAGCGCCGCAGGCATATTCTCCGTGGGAAGGGAACTCCAGTGTTCTCCGTCCGTTGTTTTAAGCAGGAGAAATTTACGGTCGATGGGATCGCCAAGGGCAATGCACGCGCGTTCGGAGAAGCAGGCAATGGAGTCGAGAAAGACCTCTTTGCGCTCGCCGCTAAATTGAAGGTTCCAAGTTTGGCCGCCGTCGGTGGTTTTGTAGATACGGGATTTGTCGCCGTCGCCGATGGCCATGACGTAGGCGGTGAAGGCATTGAAGGCGACGATGCCGCGAAAATCCAGGGTGTCGCTTTCGGCGATAGCAAGGCGTTGCCACGTATTGCCTTCGTCCACCGATTTCAGAATCACTCCATTGGATCCAGACGCCCAAATGACAGGCTGGAACACTCCTTTGTTCTCAGCCGGAGCGTAGGCGACGCTCACGCCGCGCAGGTTGGAGTCAATACCCTTCGTCTGCACCTTCCGCCATTGAGCTTGAACGGAAACGCCAAAAAACAAGCAAGAGAGAAATAACAGGATGCCACGCATGCCGCGCATTCTAACAGGCCAGGGTGTGCAAAAACCTTGTTGATTCGTGCGCACCGCAAATTCCTTACGAAACGTTTGTTTCTTGCGCTCCACTGGCTTAGACTTCCGCGGGCTTCCTGCCGGGGAGGAAATCATGCAAACCACAAGAAGAACATTTCTGGGTGCTGTTGGAGCGACCGCCGCGCTGGGAGTGGCCGGCAACGCCGGAATTCCGGAAGCACTGGCCGCCGAGCCACGCGGGCCCAACGTGCCAGCCATATCGGGTGAAAAAGTCTTGTTCTGGGTCGCCGCTTCTACTCCCTGCGGCAAAGATCTGAAGTTCGATGAAGAGTTGTACAAGGACCTGCTCGCGTATTTGAAAGCTAACGGCGCCGATGGCGTTGTTGTCCTCGGAACGACCGGCGAATTCCCCTCGTTCTCCGTGGCCGAACGAAAAAAAGTTGCCGAAACCGCCTTCAAGCACCGCAACGGCTTGAACATTATCGTTTCCCCGGGCACCGCGAATTTTCCGGAGACGTTGGAACTCTCCCAGCACGCGGAAGCCAATGGCGCCGATGGCCTGCTCGTCGTTCCCCCGTTTTATTACCGGCACCCTCGGCTGGATGGATTGACGAAATATTTTTCCATGCTTTTTGAACAAGTGAAAATTCCCATCAACCTCTATCACATTCCCTTTGCGACCGGCGTGCCCATCAGCCATGAATTGCTGCACGCCATGGAAAAGTATCCCAACCTCACTGGAATCAAAGACTCGGAGAGCAATCCCAAGATCTATCAGGATTTCGTCGCCGAATTCCCGAAGCTCAACATGCGCACCGGCACGACGGAAAACCTCAAGTACGCGCTGGACCACAATATGGGCGCCATCCTGGCTGAAGGCAACAATTTCACCAAGCAAATCGCCGCGGTCTTCTCTGCCAAGCGCGCTGGCAAGGACCTCACCGAAACCATCGCCAAACTGGATGCCGCCTTGAAGATCCTGCGCGCAGGCGGCGTCGATGAGTACGGCCCCATGAAATACGCACTCAGCCTGCAAATGGGCACGCGGCAGTTCTATCAACGCCCGCCAAACTCCGACGTAACCGATGAGCAGAAAGCGAAAATCAAGCAGGCGCTCGAACAAATCAAGCAAATGGGATAAACGAAAAACTGCGGCCTGTATTAGCAATGGAGGAAAAAAGATGCGTGAGAAGAATCGGAACCGGCTGAACCTTGTTTTGGTTTCATCATTTGCTGGACTTCTGTGCTGGCCCGTGGCTTCCTCCGCTCAATCTCAACCAAGGAACACCGAGTGGCCCTCTTACGGCGCCGATCTTGCTGGAACGCGCTACCGCCCGCTGGACCAGATCAACGCCGCCAATTTCAGTGACCTCGAAATCGCCTGGCGCATCAAGACCGACAACTTCGGCGACCGCCCCGAGTACAAACTCGAGGGTACGCCGCTCATGGTGAACGGCACTCTCTACGCCACTGCAGGATCGCGCCGCGCGGTCATTGCACTGGACCCCGCTACCGGCGAATTGCTCTGGATTCACGGCGAGCATGAAGGCAAACGCGGCGGCGCCGCTCCCCGCCAGCTTTCCGGGCGCGGCCTGGCGTATTGGTCCGACGGTAAAGAAGAACGAATCCTCTACGTGACTCCCGGCTTCCGCCTCATCTGCCTCGACGCCAAGACCGGTGTTCGAATTCCTTCCTTCGGAGACAAAGGCGAAGTGGACCTGAAGCAAAACGACGATCAGGATATTTTCCCGGACCTGATCACCGGCGAAATCGGCATCCAGTCCGCGCCCGTGGTTGCGAAAGACACCGTAATCATTGGAGCAGCATTCCGCGAAGGCATGACCCCGCGCAGCATGCGCAACAACAAAGGCTACGTCCGCGGCTTCGACGTTCGCACCGGCAAGCGCCTCTGGATTTTCCACACTATCCCGAAAAAGGGCGAATTCGGCTACGACACCTGGGAGAAAGGTTCCGCGGAATACACCGGCAACACCGGCGTGTGGACGCAAATTACCGTGGACGAGCAACTCGGACTGGTCTACTTGCCAGTCGAGTCGCCCACCAGCGATTTTTATGGCGGCCATCGCCCCGGAAATAATTTGTTCGGTGAAACCCTGGTCTGCGTCGACTTGAAAACCGGCGAGCGCAAGTGGCACTTCCAATTGGTCCACCACCCACTCTGGGACATGGACATTTCCTCCGCGCCCATTCTTGCGGACATCACCGTTGACGGAAAACCGGTCAAGGCCGTCGCTCAGCCAACCAAGCAAGGCTTTCTTTATGTTTTCGATCGCGTCACTGGCAAGCCCATCTGGCCCATTCCCGAAAAACCTGTCGAAGTCGGCAGCGTCCCCGGCGAGTGGTATTCCCACACGCAGCCCATTCCCACAAAACCTCCAGCCTATAGCCGCAACGGCGTTTCCATCGATGATTTGATCGATTTCACGCCAGCTCTTCGCGAACGAGGGAAAGAAATCGCCTCGCACTACCACCTCGGTCCTGTTTACACTCCGCCGACCGTCAGCAAATTGGAAGGTCCGCTCGGCACACTCACGATGGGCACCGCTTCCGGAGGCACGAACTGGCCAGGCGGATCGTACGATCCCGAACTCCACAACGTTTACGTCTACGCTTGCAACTCCTGCATCGAGCCGATCGGGCTGGTACCGGCTCCCAAAGAAGTTTCCGATATGAATTACGTCGCAGGCACCGCGGGAAAAGAAGTGGTCGTTCTGCACGGGCCGGGAGAAAATGCTGGCGCCGATTCCCCGAAGCCGCCGAAAAAGCGCCAAGGCAGCGGCTACATTTCTCTGAACATCGACGGCCTGCCTATGGTCAAGCCGCCCTACGGAACAATCACCGCGATCAATCTCGATAAAGGCGAATTCGTCTGGCAGATCGCGCATGGCGAAACGCCCGATGTCGTTCGCAATTACGAGCCGCTCAAGGGCATGAGCATCCCGCGCACCGGCCAGGAGACCTACAACATCGGCACGCTGGTCACCAAGACGCTGGTCATCGCCGGCGAAGGAAATGTCACCACCACTCCAGATCATCCGCGCGGCGCGATGCTCCGTGCGTACGACAAGATGACCGGCAAAGAAGTCGGCGCTGTCTATATGCCCGCGCCGCAAACTGGCTCACCGATGACTTACATGATGAACGGCAAGCAGTACATCGTCGTGGCCGTCAGCGGCGGGCCCTACTCCGGCGAGTACATTGCGTACACGCTGCCATCGACGGGGGAATGATCGCTGTCACGTGAGTATTGCACCCGGCAAGAAGTCGATCAACAACGTGAAAATGAGAAACCTCGCGGCAATCCTCGTTCTAGTAGTTGTGGCTTCGTCAGTCTGCGTGCTTCGCGCGCAGGCGCCAGCCGCGGAGTCGCGTTCCGTGTGGGACGGTGTGTATACCGAGGAGCAGGCCAAGCGCGGCGAGCCGATTTATCGCAAGGAGTGCGCGCTGTGTCATGGCGACATGCTCACCGGCGGAGAATCCTCACCACCGCTCAGTGGCGGAGCCTTTTTGGCGAATTGGAACGGCCTCACCATGGGCGACCTGTTCGACAGGATTCGCAAGACCATGCCGCAAACAAACCCGGGCCGCCTCACCCGGCAGCAGGACGCCGACATTCTGGCCTTCATGCTGAGCGTCAACAAATTTCCATCCGGAAAAACAGAACTCTACCGGCAGTCCGAAATGCTCAGGGAGATTCGCTTCGAATCGGCGAAGCCCGCCGCCAAAAAATAGCGCGAATCAGATGTCGAAGTTAGTCAGGCGCAGGTCAATGCAAGAGTCCCACAACGAAAATCCGCGCGCGCCGCGCGAGACTCAGCGCAATTGGCTGGAATCTACGCCTTTTTTGCGGGCTTCGTCGAGGAGTGCGTCGACTTTGGACTCGAGATCTTTCTTCTTGTCCTGCAAAGCGCGCACTTGCACTTCGATGGGCTCGCGCTGGTAACTCTTGTCGAGCTTGACGCCGCTGGCGGTGGTCGATGGTTCGCCCGCGCTGAAGTTTTTCAAATCGACGAGCTGCTTGTCGATGTCGGCGATTTGCCCCTGCAGTTTGTCGAGCTGCTTTCGAACCGACGCGGCATATTGCGCGTTTGCGGGCTTGGAAGCTGTCGGTTTCGAATTGTTCTTCGTATCGCCCACAACGGAAATTGCGCCCTTAGCGTTGGGGATGTCTTCGTTGGTCCAAACTTTCTTCGGTTTTTTGGTTTCGGCCGGCGACGCGGGATCCTGCGAAGTAGAGTGCGGCGGAGCGGCAGAACTATCCTGAGATTGCGCGGCCGCCGAAAAGGCCGCAAAAAAAGTCAAAATAATAGCGAATGAAAGCGAACGGGGCATGAAGCCTCCAGTCTCGCAAGGTTGAGGACACTGTCCTCTTAAACCCATTCTAGAAGGGAAAGTTTCACGGATCGGCCGCGCAGGAGCGCGCCTTGTCGAACTCGGCATGCCCGAGCTCTTGGCGAATCGCCGCGAGGGCTTCCTTGGGCGGGCCAATATAGCGATAGCTTGTATAGAAAGTGCGTTCGTGCACGGAGAAGCTGGAGAACAGTTTGCGGCCATCGAAATCGTATTGCGAAAAACTGGCCAGCCACAGCCCCGGCTGAAATTCGTAGCGCTCCTGCATAAAGTGGCTGCCCTTGTAGATTTTTCCCAGAAACAGGCCGACGGAAATGTCATCGGTGACTTCGCCTTCGATGCGCGCAAGTTCGGTGGAGGCTTCATCAATCCACACGAAACCGCGCACCTTGGGAAAAATGGAGGTGAACCGGGAAGTAGGTTTGAAAGCGGGACTGGGGTCCATTCTATATTTGGCAAGCATGCGGTCGCCGCGCGGCTCTTTCGCCACAAAAGTGAATAAGAATGCATTGTGTGTAGCGTCGATCAGGTCGTTGCGCTCTTTCTTTTTCTTTGCGTATTTTTCCAATGCATCGCGCTGCGAACCCCCATCGTTGGCCAGCAGCGCCAGCGCCCGTGCCAGGTTTTCGAGACTGGACCGATAAGCCGCGGTATCTCCGGGCGTGCCATCGGGGCCAACGGGAATCTTGACCATGCCGGTGCCTGAGGGAATAACGCGACTGCTTTTTATCGATGGAGGAGAAAGATCGCTGGAACTCTTCCGGGTTTCAACGCGTTCGACGCGTTCGTACAGCTCCAGTGCGGCCTCAGCTCTCTTTTGATTGGCGATGACACGAGTGAATAGCTCCGGTCTGGCTGGTCCGATCGCCGCGCTGGAATCCGAGACGGCGGATTGTGCGCCGGCGCCCGCAGTGAGAGCCGACGACAGCAGTGCCAGGATGATCAAAGCGCGATGGTTCATGTTCGAGATCGGCGCGTGGGCCGCCAGCGTCAACTCTGATTGGATTCGTCTGGGCACATAATTGTTGTACACCGCTAGGGCGCGGAAACGCTCCCGCGGATGTCAAAGCGTCAACGGCAGCGCAATCCAGCGAAAAAATTACGGTTTTGGCTTGTCCGCCGGTTTTTGCTGCTGTTGCTGGAACTCTTCTGTCCAGGGCGGCACGATGCCGTTGACACGCGCGTAGGCAATGGATTGGCCCAGGTGCTCGCCGAAGTGTCCGGTGATCGCGATGAAGGAGCCGCGCAGGGTGGTTGAACGGTTGAACATTTTCTGCGGTTTGTCGGCGTCACCTTCGTTGAGCGCGATAATGGCACCGCGGAAATGCGCGAAGGAATCCTTCAAGGCTTGCAAAACCTTTGTCTTGTCAGTGGAGAGAGCCGCGATGGCCTTTGGGTCGAAGCCCGCAGGAGGCGCAGTGCCGAAGGCCCTCGCAATGCCGTAGTTCGCAACCATGATATGGGTAAAAACCTCCCCTACCGAGCGAACGCCTTCCGCCGGGCGCCAAGTGTACTTTTCAGCGGGCATGGCTTCGGCTAGGCGTGTGTACCGTTGCTCGTAATAGGCGATCTCTTCCAGGAATTCGGCCCGGAAGCCTGAACTCGGCGCGGCGGCGGCCGGAACGGCGGCTTTGCGTTCGGGGCTTCCTTGGGCCCTGCCGGACGGGAGAATAGCAAGACTGAACCCTGTAAATATAAGAAAATAAATATAGATACGACGCATTTGGCTCTCCTTAGTGTACTCAGCCGCTCCGGCCCGGCGTGCCATCTTCTTGCCCAGACGGCGCGGCACATAGCGGTATAATTGGCTGTACGACAGTTGGACGGTTCAGATTAGGCTGGGTCGGGCGCAAGGCTACCTCGAAAAGCACCGAAAGCAAAGTGCCTTTCCAAACGTCTATATCTCAAGGAACGATTCGGCGGTCTTGCTCGTCTTAACTACAGAAGGGCGGAGGTCTGTTTGGGTGTAACTCCCATCGAAGGATTTGGCGCCGTTACGCGGGTAGCGCCAGGGGCCTTGGCTGCGGCCGGGAAGCTGGATCGGCTTCGGAGCGGGTTGGTCACCATGCTGGAGACTCTGCGGCTCTCTCTGGACGCTCTGCGCGCCCATAAGCTGAGAAGTTTCCTGACTTTGCTGGGTGTCATCCTGGCGGTAACGACGCTGGTTGCCGTGATGAGCGTGGTCGCCGGACTTAATTTTTACGTGGCGGATCGCATCGCCAATCTTGGCGCAAACGTCTACGTTCTGAATCGCTTCGGAATTATCACCAGTGAAGACGCCTGGGTGAAGGCGCAGAAGCGGCCCCTGGTCACCCACGAAGAGCTTGTCAATCTCAGGACCGGCATGCGCACCGCGGGCCAGATCGCCGCGCTACTGGGCAACAATTCAGATGTGCGCTACGGCAATAACCTTCTCGAGAACGTCAACATACTGGGTGTCAGTGCCAACTATTCCGATATTCGGAACGTGAACGTTGAGTCCGGCCGCTTCCTTACGGAATCCGACGAGGAGCATCGCTCTCCGGTGTGCTTTATCGGAGCGGATCTCGTGAAGAAATTCTTCTCCAATGTCGATCCGATCGGGAAAACCATTCGCGCGGGAGCGCACAGCTATGAAGTAGTCGGCGTTGCGGCGGTCATCGGCAGCGCGCTCGGACAATCACAAGACAATTTCATATTGATTCCTCTCGAGACTTTCAGCAAGGAATGGGGCACGCAGAGAGATTCGCTGGTGCTGTTTATCCAGGCGCAGAACGCGGAGATGATGTCGGCTTCCGAGGATGAAGCGCGCATGCTGCTGCGCGCGTGGCGTCACATACCCTGGGATGCCGCGGACAATTTCGGCATCATCGGGTCGGATTCCATCATGGGGCTTTGGAAATCGTTGACCGGCAATCTGTTCATGGTGGCCGTTGGTTTGACGGCGGTGTTTCTGGTGGTTGGCGGAATCGTGATCATGAATATCATGCTCGCCAGCGTGACCGAGCGGACGCGCGAGATTGGCTTGCGGCGGTCGCTGGGCGCCAGGAGAAAGCACATCATCCTGCAATTTGTGACGGAATCTGCGGTGCTGGCGGCCACCGGCGGCTTGATTGGAATTATTCTTGCCTATGCGTTGGTCGCCGTGGCGCGTGCGTTGACCTCTATTCCCATGCGCACCCCGATGAGTGCGGTCGTACTCTCGCTCACCGTTTCCACCGCCGTCGGTCTTTTCTTTGGGATTTATCCGGCGATGCGCGCGGCCAAGCTTGATCCCATCGAAGCCCTTCGGGCAGACGGATAGGAAAAATCGAGCCCGGCAGCCGCGGGCTCGCGTGAAACGAACATGGCACAACAGCACGGCGAAAATCTCAAGCAGGCGATGGACACCCTCCGGGCGCACAAATTGCGCAGCTTTCTTACCGTGTTCGGCGTGGTCCTCGGTGTCAGCGTCATCATGCTGGTGGCTGCGCTCATTACCGGCTTCGATCAGCAAGTGCAGGAAAGCATCAAGCAGTACGGCGCGGATACCGCGTTCGTCTCGCGCTTTGAACAGGGTCCGCACGGCGGCGGCCGCCGGCCGAAGGACGAACGCGAGCGCAAACCGCTGACGTTGGAAGATGGGGAAGCCATTAAGGAATTAAGCCCCGCGGTCAAGGACCTCACCGTTTTCATCACCTGGTGGGAGCAGCCGCATACCGTGCGCACCAAGGACGGCGAAGTTACGTCTGTCGATTACCGTGGCGTGCAACCGAATTTTGGACAGGTTTATGCGAACGCCGCCACGCTGGACGGCCGTTTCATCAGCGAGGGCGACGATTTGCACCGCGAAAAAGTGGTGATGCTCGGGGAAAACGCCGCGCCTGTCCTTTTTCCGAATGGTTCGCCGATTGGCAAGGACGTGATGATCGACGGGTCGGCGTTTCGTGTAATCGGGGTGGTGGAAAAGCCCAAGGGAATGTTTGGCCAGGACGACGAAGACCGCCGCGTGCTGGTTCCTTACAATACATTCCGAAAGATTTATCCGGGAGCGTATGAAAACAGCATCCGCTTCCAGGCCTACCCCAACCAGCTGGATCAGGCTGTGGACCAGGCGACCGAGGTGTTGCGCCGCCGCCGCAATGTTCCTTACGACGGGAAGAACAGTTTTTCAATCCAGACTTCGCAGCAGATCGTGGATCAATTCCATAGCATTCTAGGGATGGTGGCGCTCGCCACGTTTGTTCTGAGCGGGATCGGCTTGCTGATCGGCGGTGTGGGAGTCATGAATATCATGCTGGTCAGCGTGACCGAGCGAACGCGCGAGATCGGCATCCGCAAGGCCATCGGCGCAAAGAGCGGCGATATTACCTGGCAATTTTTGCTGGAGGCCATGGCGCTCACGGGAGTTGGCGGCGTGCTCGCGCTGGTGCTGGTGAATGGCCTTGTACTGCTCGTTCGAGTGGGCTTGAAGTGGCCGGGAAGCGTGCCGGCATGGGCGGCCATCACCGGGATTGTTGTCAGCGTTTGCGTGGGGCTGGTCTTTGGCGTATGGCCGGCGATGAAAGCTTCGAAGCTTGATCCAGTGGAAGCGCTGCGGTACGAGTAGCGCAAGCGCACTTGTTCGCACCAGAATTTCCAAACAACTAAGGCTAACTGGAACTTGTTAAAGGAAGTTCCTTTTCCGTGCTTATGGTGTGTTCGATCGGGGCGATGGCACCGAGGCAGGCGACGGTCCCGAGGAAAAATTTTGCGCAACGTCGGGCTTATTCAGGGAGGCTAGGGCAATTTTCTGGACGCGAATTTCGTGGGGCGAGGGATGTTGCTTTTCGGTTTGCGGGATGGCGTCGCCCCAGAGGTCTGACTCGGAAGCCGGCGAGCTGGTTTGCCGCGAGTATCGGAATGCCTCGTAGGGCACGCCAGGGTGGAAATACTGGCGCGTGGGAGCGGGAGGAATTCCGAAATGGGCGCGAAGCACGCGCGGAATTTGAACAAACATCGCCAGTAGTAGGCAAGCGGATACAGTCATCCAGACTTCGCGGTGTCCCACCGGAGCCAACCACCAGGAGTGCAACTTGATGGCTGGCGCGGGATTGCGCGGGCGCGAGCGGCAGAAGGGATAGAGAGACTTGGCGAGGTCTTCGCAAGAAGCAAAACGTTCATCGGGATTTTTTGCGAGGCAGCGTGCGATCACGAGGTCCAGCGCGGGCGGCACTGCTGGATTGTGTTGCCCGGGCGGCACGGGTTCATCGTACAAAATTTGCGCGCAGACCGCGCCCAGCGTTTTTCCCGCAAAAGGACGAATGCCGGTGAGCATCTGGTAAAGAACAACGCCGAAGGAGAATTGGTCCGAGCGCTGGTCCTGGAATTCGTTCTGGATCTGTTCGGGAGCCAGATAGGCTGGCGTGCCTCTCAACTGGCCGGAAGCGGAGTGCTGCGTGGTGAGGCGGGCAATACCGAAGTCGCCGAGTTTCACTTTGTTTTCGGGCGTAATCAGAATATTTCCTGGCTTTACGTCGCCATGAATGATTCCGGCGCGATGTGCCAAGGCGAGAGCATTGGCCAGGTCGGCAGCCCAGGCGCAGGCCCGTTGAACCGTGGGGAGAGATGTTTCGAGCTGCTGTTCGAGAGTTTTGCCGGCGACATACTCCATGACGAGGAAAGGAATGCCCTGCTGGTCGATGCCGACGTCGTAGAGCTGCACGACCGCGGGATGCGAGAGCTGGCCGACGAGCTGGGCTTCGCGCAGGAACTGTTCCTCGAGGTCTTCGTCGAAGGTGTGGATGAAAGTCTTGAGAGCCACGGTGCGGCCGATAACATTGTCGCGGGCTTTATCGACACGGCTGGTGGTGCCGGAGCCGATGGGCTCCAGAGACTGGTACCGGCCTTTTTGCGAAGTAATCATCAGGCCGAACGCAGGAGCCGCGCAGCGCGGTCTCGCAGGCCGTTGCCGTTGGTTTGCAGCACGGGAACAACTGTCGTCGTCTTGCGGCGCGCGAGAGGATAGAGTTCCTCGGCAAGTGCCTCGGTGGTTTGATAACGAGCCGCTGGATCCTTCGCCAGGCAGCGGGCCACGATGGCGTTGAACTCCGCGGGCACGGAAGGATTGGCGTGCGAGGGCGGCAGCGGCGTCGAAGAAAGAACGCGGCCGCAAATCCCTTGAAGGGATTCGGCGTCAAAGGGACGTTTGCCGGTCACCATTTCATAGAGCACGACACCCAGGGAGAAAAGATCGGAGCGCGCGTCCTGGGGCTTGCCCATGATTTGCTCGGGACACCAGTAAGCGGGCGTGCCGAGGAGCGGGGTGGCGCCGGAATCGCGGCTGGCCAAACGTGCCATGCCGAAGTCCATTAGCTTCACGCGGCCATCATCGGCGATGAGCATGTTGGCGGGCTTGACGTCGCCGTGAATTACACCCTTGCGATGGGCCACTCCGAGGGCGGTAGCCATTTCCGCGGCCCAGGCGCAGGCCTTGGGGAAAGGAAGGCTGCCCTTGTCCAAAATGCGATCGAGGGGTTGGCCGTCCAGGAATTCCATGACCAGATACGGGGTTTGCGTGGCTTCGTCGATGCCCATGTCGTGGAGAGTAATGATCGAAGGATGGGACAACTGGCCGACGACGCGCGCTTCCTGGATAAAGCGCTGGCGCGATTCACCCTGGGCCCACTCTCTGGACAAGAGCTTGATAGCGACCAGGCGGCCGATCATGGGATCGTGAGCGCGAGCGACCCGGCCAGTAGCTCCGGTGCCGATGATTTCTAGAATTTCGTAGCGTCCAACTTGCACGGGGACCTCTCCCTCAGACAGTTGATTCCGTGTCCATGAAATGATGGAGGAAGGGGCTGTTCTACCAAATGAAGCAACCGTCCTGTTGTGCAGGGTACAGCGGTACTAGGACGGGGCGAGTCTGTGGTTCTTAAGTCTTTAAATCCCCCCTCCCCTTGGTTTTTGTAAGTGTTGCATTTAAAGGGCTTAACTGAGATGTAAGTCTTTTGTTTGCAATAGTTGCGGGGAAGCGCATAAGTGTTGCATCTAAAGGACTTAAAGAAAAGTGGGCAGTCCCGATCGGGTCGGGATCTCCGATCCGCGACGGTGCTTAGAAAGAAAAGCGGGAGCAAGCTCCCACACTCCACACATAGTTGTATACGGGGTTAAGTATAGCACGGGATAAGGGGTGGTCAAGAGGAAGAATTTTTCCCATTGGCATGGGAGGACGGAGGTGACGCGTCAGGGCTGAGAGGGAGGAGTGCGGAGGGGTGCGAGGGAGGGTGCGGAATTCAGGCGAGTGGGGAAATCGTGGACAAACGATTTCATCGAGGGGTGCCAGAAGCCGTTGAAGCCGAAGAAATACATTTCTTTGGTGGCTTGGTCGGCGGGCCACTTCTCGATGGCCATGCGATAGATGGCGGTGAAAACGCCGGTGCGATCGTCGCCGAAGCGGCAGTGCAGGAATATTTTTTGCCCGGGATTGTCGCGGAAGAGCGAGAGAAACTGGACCACCTGTTCGTCACTGGGCGGGGCCCAGCCACTAACGGGAATGTTGATGAAGCGCATGCCCAGGGATTCGGCGTGCCGGCGCTCCCAGACGATTTTTTCGCGATCCTCGCCGCGCAGATCGACGATGGTAGTGATGCCCAGAATTTTGAGCTCAGAGAGGCCCACTTCACGAGGTTGCGCGCCGCGATACAAGATATCGTTGATTTTTCCGGCGTTGGGAATTCCGGCGATGTGAAGTTTTTCGCCGTGAGCCGGCGGGGGGAAGGCCGGAGCGGCGGCAGTTGCAGAGGTTTGCGCGGGTGCCTGCGCAAAAAGGGGAAAAGAAAGAATAAAAAAGAGGGCCAGCAACTTGGAGATGCCCGAAGCGTTGAAGCTCGTCCTGCGGGCGCGAAGAGTGCTGCGCTCTCTCATAAGTAATATGCTAGGCTCGTCGACGAGACGGGTCAAATGTCGAGAGGATCAGTAAGACCAATGCCGCGAGGACCGAGCCGATTTTTGCTCCCAATTTATTGGCTAGTGCTCTTCGGTCTTTTCCCTGTAGCGTTGAGGATTCCAGCCCAAACCAATAAGCCAGCTCAGGCACAGAAGCCACAAGCCCGAGGATCGGACTCGGACGTCGCCGATGAATCAGAGCCCTGCCCAGGGGGCCGGAAGAAAACGGGAGAGGCTAGCTTTCAAAAATATACTGTTCGGACCTACCGTTATCCCAACTCGTTCGGGTGTGTCGTGATCTCGCGAGACGGGAAACCAGTGTACAAGCAAACAAGCATGGTTTTTCAGATCGGAGGGAGCCCCGACTTGCCTCTTGAGGGGAAGCAGGGCTTACTGACACCAATGGGGACGGATGTGACTGGTCTCGGACTTCCTGATCTGATCATCGGCGAGTGGACCGGTGGGGCACATTGTTGTTTCGTTTTCTATGTTTTTGAACTTGGGGCCGAGAGGCTGCGAAAAGTTGCGACCATTGATGCTAAGCACTCAGATCTCGTGTACTTCGAAGACGTTGACCACGACGGACGATTTGAATTCCTGATAAACGACTGGACATTCGCGTACTGGCGCACAGGATTCATGCAATCGCCCGCCCCCGACGTGATTCTGAGATTCCGAGACGGAAAATTTCGAATGGCACTGGAATTGATGCGCAAGCCAAGTCCGAAAGACGAAGTTCTTGCCCAACGTGCAAAGGACATTGCCGCGAAGTGGGGCTCACTTGGACCCGGACCACCGCACGAGTATTGGGGAGAATTATTGGATCTGATTTATAGCGGGAATGCTGGGCGTGCGTGGAAGTTTGCGGAACAGTGCTGGCCGCGGGAGAGAGATGGCAAGGAAGAGTTCGTAAACGACTTCAGAAAACAATTGAGGCAAAGCCCGTATTGGCATGAACTTAGAGAACTAAACGGGAACGATTTGAGATGATTGGAGATTTTTTCAGCGCCTTGCCAGTGACCGAAGAGCCTACTTCCGTAGAATAAGCACCACTACAAATAGACGCGGTACGAAAACGTCAACCACATTTTGCGTTTTTCTCTTGACAGAAAATTTTCTTCCGTTGATACTTCGATTCCAGATTCGGGGGACGTGGAAGCGCCAGACGGACCGAATCGGGGATGGATCAAAGGTCCGTGTGAGCCCCACTAGGCAGCCCGGGATTTAAGCGAAAAAATCGAGCGCGAAGTACCTGCTCCGCGCCCGTAGGTAAGGCGGAGCACCTGCTGTTAGGCTGAGTGCGAAGCACCGGCCAGCGGCAGGGCATTGGCGTTTTGCGCTGGGAATAAAGTGCGACCGCAAATGCGGCCGGCTTTTTTTTCGTTGCCCGCTTTCACAGCCCTTACGAATCAAAGTTGCGCGAGCTTCAGACCAGACCCTGAAGCCCGCCAGCGGCCGGCAGGCGGAACGCAGCACCTCTGCGGGAGCAGAGGAGTAAAATGAAAGGGTACCCCCGCGGGGGACCCAAAGGCGGGGAGGGACGGATGGCGACTGTGAAACATGCATTGAGCGGGAAAGGCCTGGCCACGGATGCGTCGGCAGAAATGACAGCGGCGGGCACGGGAAAAGGTCTGAGCTTCGAGCGGTTCTTTACCGACGGGAAAAAGTCTCCCTTCGACGCGGTCGAATGGGAGAAGCGCACGGCGCTGATCGGAAACGAGAAGGGCGTGACGATCTTCCGTCAGGAAGACGTGGAAGTACCGAAGAGCTGGTCGCAGACGGCGACCAACATTGTCACCAGCAAATATTTCCATGGGAAGCCGGGGACAGCGCAGCGCGAAGGATCGGTGCGGCAACTGATTAGCCGCGTGGTGAACACGATTGTGCGCTGGGGCGAAGAGTGCGGGTACTTTGCCGACATGCCGTCGCGGGACGCTTTCCGCGATGAGCTGACGCACCTGCTGGTCGAGCAGAAGATGGCGTTCAATTCGCCGGTGTGGTTCAACGTGGGGGTGCAGCCGAAGCCGCAATGCTCGGCGTGCTTCATCAATTCGGTGCAGGACAACATGGAATCAATCATGGGGTTGACGCGGACCGAAGGGATGCTTTTCAAGTGGGGATCAGGGACGGGGACGAATTTTTCGACCTTGCGCGGGAGCAAGGAGACGCTGAGCGGCGGCGGAATTGCGTCGGGCCCGGTGAGCTTCATGAAAGGCTTTGATGCATTCGCGGGCGTGATCAAGAGCGGAGGCAAGACGCGGCGCGCGGCGAAAATGGTGATACTGAACATCGATCACCCGGATATCGTGGAATTCATCGAATGCAAGATGAAGGAAGAGCGCAAGGCGCATGTGCTGATCGGGCAGGGCTACGACAGCTCGATTGACGGCGACGCGTATGCTTCGATTTTCTTCCAGAACGCGAATCACTCGGTGCGCGTGACGGACGACTTCATGCGCGCGGTGGTGGATGACAAGGATTGGTGGACGAAGAACGTCATTGACGGGCAGCCGAATGAAAAGCTGCGGGCGCGCGATTTGATGATGAAGATTTCGGATTCAACGTGGCATTGCGGGGATCCGGGAATGCAGTACGACACGACGGTGAACCGCTGGCACACTTCGAAGAACACGGCGCGGATCAATGCTTCAAATCCCTGCAGCGAGTATATGTTCCTGGACGACACGGCGTGCAACCTGGCTTCGCTGAATTTGATGAAGTATGTGAACGCCAGCGGGCAGTTTGACGTGGCGGCGTTCAAGCATGCGGTGGACGTGACCATCACGGCGCAGGAAATCCTGGTGGACAACGCGAGTTATCCGACGCCGAAGATTGAAGAGAATTCGCACAACTACCGGCCGCTCGGGCTGGGTTACGCCAACCTTGGAGCGCTGCTGATGTCCATGGCGCTGCCTTATGACTCTGACGAAGGCCGCGACGTGTCCGGGGCAATCACGGCGCTGATGTGTGGCGAAGCGTACGCGCAATCGTCGCGAATCGCAGAGCGCATGGGACCGTTCCCGGGCTATGCGACGAACCGCGAGCCGATGCTGGACGTGATTCGCATGCACCGCGACGCAATGCGCGGGATCAAGCCGGAACACGTGCAGACGGAATTGTTCATGGCGGCGCAGGAATCGTGGGATACCGCGCTGAAACACGGCGAAAAATATGGCTACAAGAATTCGCAAGTGACGGTGCTGGCGCCGACGGGCACGATCGGCTTCATGATGGATTGCGACACGACGGGAATCGAGCCGGACCTGGCGCTGGTGAAATACAAGAAACTGGTGGGCGGCGGGTTGATCAAGATCGTGAACAACACCGTGCCGCAGGCGCTGATGAAGCTGGGCTATACGCCGGAGCAGACCAGCGAAGTCGTTTCCTACATCGACAAGAACGGCAAGATTGAAGGCGCGCCGCACTTGAAGATGGATGATTATCCGGTGTTTGATTGCTCGCTGGCGCCGCAGGGCGGCGGGCGGTCGATCACGTGGACGGGACACGTGAAGATGATGGCGGCGGCGCAGCCGTTTCTTTCGGGCGCGATTTCAAAGACCATCAACATGCCGGAGGAATCGACGGTCGAAGATATTTCGAATGCGTATATCGAGTCATGGAAGGTGGGGCTGAAGGCCGTGGCCATCTACCGGGACAATTCGAAGCGTTCGCAGCCGCTCAATGCGGGCGGCGGCAAGACGGAAGAAAAGAAGACGGAGGCAGCCGTTGCGGCGGCGATGGAGCCGATGCAGCGGGAACTGTTTGCGCGGATGCAGCGCGAGAAGATGCCGGTGGAACGCGCTTCGGTGACGCACAAGTTCAGTGTGGGCGGCCACGAGGGCTACATAACCGTTGGGATGTATGAGGACGGCCGGCCGGGCGAGGTCTTCATGAAGATGTCCAAGGAAGGCTCGACGCTTTCCGGCATGGTGGACGGTCTGGCGCTGACCATTTCGCTGGGCTTGCAGTACGGCGTGCCGCTGAAGGTATTCGTGGACAAGTTGCTGAACACACGGTTCGAACCATCAGGCATCACCGCGAATCCGAATATACGTTTTGTTTCGTCGGTGCTGGATTACATCGCGCGGTGGATGGGCGGACGGTTCATTTCGGCGGACTACTTGAAGCTGAATAACGCGGCACCGGCGGAAAATGCCGCGACGGCGGCTCCCGCGGCGGTTCTGCCGGCGATGACGCAGGCCAATCTGGATACGATGCAGTCGGCGCTCTCGGCGACACGGCCGAGCAATGCGCATGAAGGCGCGCCGACGTGCAGCGAGTGCGGCATGCTGATGGTGCCGAACGGCGCGTGCTACAAATGCGAAAATTGCGGCAGCACGAGCGGATGCAGTTGAGGAGCGAAAGACAGGTGAGAGCACACCAACGATGAGCGCCCTCTCCTCCGGCTCAGGAACAGCGGCAAGGCTCGCCCCGGAAAAACCCCCGCAAAAGGCAAAGACCCGCGGGTTTCTTCATATCGTGAGGCATGGCGGGGGACCCCAGGCCATTTACATAGTGACGTATCACCGGCTGGACCGCGAAGGACCTTCGCCTGCTCTTGGCGCTGGCCCGCATCCAAAACCGGCGCTGGCGGAAGGCGCACAGGCGCTGATCGAATTGCTGGAACGCATTGGCGTGGATTTTCATCTGGCAGAAGTGCGCGGGGCGCTGGAAGATATTCTTCGGCTCGGCTCAGCCAATATCCCCGATCTGTGGCTCAGCGACGAGGAGATGCTCGAGAAGGGCCTCGTCGAGGGCTAGGATCAAATCGCCATAAAAAGCAAAAGCCGAAGGTAAAATCCTCCGGCTTTTGCTTTCTTGGTGGGTCAGTTCTGCCTAGATGTGACTCGACTCAAAGACAAGATCTTAGTGATTCAGTTGAAATGACACGTCAATCGTCGTTGTGATCTCGATTGGCTGGCCATTCAAGAAGGTCGGTTCATAGCGCCATTTCTGAACAGCCTTTGTAGCCTCCTTCGTAAGCAGAGCATCACCTGAAATTGTCTTCAAGACTCGAGTCTTACCCTTCTTGTCGATTAAGACTTGCAATCGAACCAAGCCTTCGACATGCTGCCTTCGAGCCTCCTTCGGATAATTAGGGCTCACTCGGTGAATCAAGCGGGCCTGATGGAAATTTCCGGGTATCGACTCGGGTCGACGCAACCGCCGAAGCTCTTCCGCCCAGAACGGGTACGTACCACCCACATAACGAAACCGGCCTTCGACGTAGACAAAGGAATTGACCCACGAGCGGTCCGGGGGATCCTCAGGATGCGCTGGACCGTACCTGAAGTTCTCGACGGCTATGGGCTGACTGAGCGCGGGAATTCCGGCTTCCGGCCCGCTGGGGGCCGGAGGGTTCGGGAGCTCCGAAGGTTTGACGGCCATCTCCCAACCGGGAAGGTGTGAAGCATTTTCAACGACCCAATTCAAGTGCCCCAAAAATCCAGACAGCGATAGCGGGTAGTCGCTCTGCAGTTTGGGAATGTCGGCTGGCGAGAAATGTTTGGCGATCCAATCATGAGCGCTGGGAATAGAAAGTGCCTCGAGTTCTGAGCGAAAAGCAATTTGATCTCCGGACTTGTAAGAGGAAATCAAATCTTCGAGTTGCTGGCGTAAACCGTCGGCGGAGTCCGGATATGGACTTGTCGAGGGCGTCCGCTCCTGAGCGGCGAGGGCAAGTGCAAGGATCGAAACAAGGATAATAAGGGTAAGAGCGCGCACGACCGACTCCTTAGCCAAGCGGCTGTGGAATGCTAGCACAAGGTCTACGAAATACTCGGTAACGTATTTATTTAACGCGGGCGGGGGCGGAGCGGCGGGCGGGCGGTGAGGGAGCGGGGGCGCATGCGGAAGCGCGGGGCGAGCGGCGGGGGAACGTTGCGGAGGAAGTCGCCGCAGCAGGGGCAATGGCCGTCGCTGCCGAGGGGCGTGGTGAAATCGGCACGGAGCCAGTGGCCGCGGGCTTCGCATTGCGGATTAATGCATTGCACGGTGAAGCCGGGCATGTATTGCATTTATTCTCCCTCAGTGGCCGCAAAGCTCAGATTGGTTCGGGTGCGAGCATGTAGCGCCGTGCCCGAACAAACTTCCGAGCTCCCCTTGTCGGCCAAAAGCACTTACGAAAAAAAGCCCCGGGTAAGTTCCCTTAAGAAAATTGCGATTGGATAAATGCGATGGCGGGATTGTGGCGCGAGTGGGCTGTGGTGTCAAGAGAAAAGACTACAAGATATTGTGGTGAGGTTGCAAAGGAGCGTGACTGGTGACTCGTGACTAGTGACTGGGGGCGGAGCGGCTAACTTAAAAGTAGACGGCGAGGGAGCCAATCCATCAGGGGAGCGTACCTTCCACGAGGAAGGAGGTTCCAGACATCCGAGCGGGCCAAAAGAAAGTACGAAGATTTTCGTTGACAATACGAAAACCTTCGTATTAAGCTGCGCGCATGGTAAAGGAACAACTACAAAAGCCAACGGCTTCGGAGCTGGAAATCCTGCATGTGCTGTGGGAGCGCGGGCCATCGACGGTACGAGAAGTCCACGACGCGCTGAGCGAAAAGAAGGACCTGGGGTACACCACCGTGCTGAAATTGCTGCAAATCATGACGGCAAAAGGCACGGTTCGCAGAAACGAAGAGCAGCGGGCGCACGTTTATGAAGCATGCCAGCCGGCGACGGAAACCAAACGACAACTGGTGGGAGACGTCTTACAGAGAGTGTTTGAGGGCTCGGCAAGCGAATTGATGATCCACGCACTGGAAGGGCGGCGAACGTCCAAAGAAGAGCTGGACGAGCTGCGCCGTCTGCTAGACGAGTACGAGGGGAGAAGCCGATGAGCAACCTAGCGAGCTGGATTTCGCCAGACGTATTGCGGACGCTCGGCTGGACGTTGCTGCACTTCCTGTGGCAAGGCGCGGGGGTGGCGGCTTTGTTTGCGGTCGCGTCGGCGGTTTGCCGGAGCGCTTCGGCGCGTTATGCGCTGGCGGTGGGAGCGCTGGTATTGATGCTGGCGTCGCCGGTCGTGACATTTATGTGGCTGCAGGCGCAAGCGAATCCGGCCGTTAGCGCTGGGGCGGAAGGAGCTATGACGTGGGCGGCGACGTCCACCCAACACGCGACGGCGCTGTCAGGCTCCCGCGCCCCGGTTGCAGGAACGCAAAGTGAACCAGCGATGGGGATGCTGTGGCTGGTGGAAGCCTGGTTCCTGGGCGTGCTGTTGCTGAGCTTGCGGACAGCGGGCGGGCTCTTCGTGATCGAGAGGATGCGGCGCAAAGAGATCCGGCCGGTGGCTGCGGAGCTGTACGCCAGGTGCATGGCGTTGCAGCAGAGAATGGGGCTTGACCGCATCATTCGATATTGCGAATGCCATCGGCTGGACGCTCCGGCGGTGCTGGGATGGTTCCGCCCTGTGGTGCTGCTACCGGTGCGAGCGCTGACGGGCTTGAACGAAGAGCAAATCGAAGCGGTGATTGCGCATGAGCTGGCGCATATCCGGCGGTTCGATTGCTTCGTGAACCTTTTCCAGATTGCCACGGAAACGCTGCTGTTCTACCACCCGGCGGTCTGGTGGGTGAGCCAGCGGATTCGCGCGGAACGCGAGCACTGCTGCGACGACGAAGCCATTCTGATTTGCGGCGATGCGGTGAATTACGCGCGGGCGCTGACGCTGATGGAAGAATGGCGGACGGCTCCGGCGCTGCTGATGGCGGCGAACCGCAGTCCCCTCGGTGAGCGTGTAGTGCGGCTGTTGGGGCTAAACGGAGCTACCGGGAGGATACGCATGGCGGGAATGGGAGTCAGTTTTGTTTGTCTGGCGGGGGCGTTGCTGGCGGGGAATGCATTTCTGGGAGTGGCGCACGCGTCGTTTGGTACGAGCAGCTCGGAAAAAGAGCTGCAAGAGAACGGCAGCGTCATCATTGTGAAGCCGGAGCCGCCAGCGGCCAAGGATCGCCGCGGGTTGGCCCCGAAGGCGGCTCCAGCCCCAGCGGCCGCGAGCGATCTTGCACCAGAGCCAATGCCCGCGCCCGCGCCTCAAACGGCGAGCGACGGCAAGAAACAATCGTATATGGACGCGATGGCGGCGGCGGGCGTCAAGATCACGGACGTCGACGAACTTATTTCGCTGAAGGTGCAGGGCGTGACGCCGGAATACATCAAGGGGATGCACGAGCTTGGATTGCAGCCCGACGTGGAAGAACTGATCGGAATGAAAGTGCAGGGTATTACGCCGGAATACGTGCGTGAGATGCGGAAGTTTGATCCCAAGGTGGGCGTCGATGATTTGATCGGGATGAAGGTGCAAGGCATCACTCCGGATTACATCCGCGAGATGCGAACTATCTACCCCAACCTGAATGTGGACGATCTAATTGGAATGAAAGTGCAGGGAGTTACGCCGGAATATATCCGCGAATTCAAAGATTTGGGGCTGCAGCCGAGCGCTGATGATTTGATCGGGTTGAAGGTGCAGGGAGTGACGCCGAATTACGTGAAGGAGATGCGGGCCATCGGTCTGAAACCCAATACCGATGAGCTCATTGGGATGAAAGTGCAAGGAGTGACGCCCGAGTACGTGAAAGAGATGCAAGCGGCGGGTTTCAAGGACCTGGATTGCGACCAGTTGATTGGGGCGAGAGTGCAGGGGATCACGCCGGAGTTCATCGAGAAAGCGAAGAAGCACGGGTTTCAGAATTTGACGCTGGACAAATTGATGGCGCTGAAGAACGCAGATATTTTGTAGATTTCGCGGGAATAGCGGAGAGGAGCGAGTTGCCATGAATGCGAAACGAATGATTGGTCTGATCCTGATCATAGCCGGAGTGCTCCTGGGCGTGGCAAAGGCGCTTGGCGGCGAGACGCAGAGCGGCGACTGGACAATACGACACTCCGAGTTACCGGGAAGAGTGGAGTTTTCACTGATGGACTCGCGCGCCGGGCATCACTTTCACTCAAGTTCGGACTGGCCGGCGAGCGATTTTTCAGGAGTGGATCTTGCGAAGCCCGGGCGGCAGGAAGTTCATTTTACGATTGCGCGCGACGCTGGAAAATTCGAGTGCGAGGGGTTTTTGCACGATGGCGAAGGCGCGGGGCTGTTTCATTTCATAGCTGACGCGAAATACGCACAGGAGATGAAGGCGCTTGGTTTTGAGGGGATCGACGGCGAAAAACAATGGGCGATGGCGATCCACGATGTCAGCCTGAAGTTCGCCAGGGACATCAAGGCGAAGAATCTGCGGGGGCTGGACACGGACAAGCTAATCGCTTTCAAGATTCATGGCGTGACGCCGGAATTCATCGACGCGATTCGCGCCGCGGGTGTGAACGAATCGGAGTGCGACAAACTGATTGCGTTTCGGATTCATGGGGTGTCACCGGAATTTGTTTCGGGGATTCGCTCGGCTGGTTTGAATGTGGTGGATAGCGACAAACTCATCGCGTTTCGCATTCACGGGGTGACGCCGGAAATGATTCGAAGCGTGAAGCAGGCTGGTTACGAGCCGGAACCGGACAAGCTGATCGCCATGAGAATCCATGGGGCGACACCCGAGTGGGTGGCGGATTTAAAGAAACAAGGTTACGACCACATTGATCTCGACAAGCTGATTGCGTTCCGGATTCATGGCGTGTCGCCGGATTTTATTGGGCAGATTCAGAAACTGGGGTACACGCATCCGGAGCCGGATCAGTTGATTGCTATGCGGATTCATGGAGTGACGCCGGACTTCATCAGCAGCCTGCAAGCGCGCGGAATGAAGGACCTGAGCATCGACAAGCTCGTAAGCATGCGGATTCACGGAATCGACTGATTCTCACAAAAGACGAGCAATGCCCACGAGAAACCACAGCAGTTTGCCTCGTTCCCCGGGCCGGGAAGATTGTGAAATCAGGATTTAGAGTCCAAGGGGATAACAACTACGGCTTTGGCGGCGCAGGAACCGAAGAGTCCTTTGGCGGCAGCATTTCAGCCAGCTGGGCTTTCAGGCGATCGAGGAGCTTCTGTTTCTCAGTGGCCTGCTGAAGCAACTCGTCGAGCTTCGCTTTGCCCGCCGTGTCGTGGACGTAGTCAGTATTCGAATAAAACTTGTCATTCTCCAGCGACTGCTCGCGCAAGACCAGACTGAGATCGTCCAGCGCTTTTTTGATCTGGGCTTTGAGCTCGGTAACTTCTTTCGATTCCTTCTGATCCTTACCGTCTGGCGCAGAGGGAGAGCCAGCGGCAGGGGCGTTTGCGGGAGTTGCAGTTGAAGAAGCACTCGACGCAGGCGAGGGTGTGGCGGCTGCGGCATTGGGAGATGCCGGGGCTGCGGTCCCTGCTGGCGCAGCGGGCTTGATGTCTTCGTCGGTGATGACCTTGGCTGGTTTTGCCGGGGGTTTCTTCTGGTCGCGAGCGCGGCGGGCAGCATCAGCAACGGACTGAGTATCCTGCGATTGAGCAAGAGCAGCCGTGGAGAGCAGTGTCGCTGCCAGTAGGACAGCGAGTGCAAGGCGCGAGATGAGGAAGCGCGACATAAGTACTACTCCTTAAAAGGTCTGAGCTGGATCTAATTTCACGATACGCCGGTAAGCGTGGAATGACAATCCCGAGTCGCAATGGGGCGCGAATGAGCCAATGGGTGAAAGTGCGAGCGCAGGCGGCTGTATGTGGGCAGACTTGATGCGCCAAAGAACGCGAGTCGGAAGAAGTCAGCGACCCGCCGCTGTGCGCCCGCCTGCCGAAACGTCACGAAACGAAAAATGGGTTTGCAGATTTTTCACCGGCTGGCCATTCGTTTCCGCGTAAGGGTAGATAAAATAGTTCAGCGGATCGCCTTTCTGATCGGGTGAGAGACGGATGTCGCGTCCGTAGGTGAAGAAAACGCGATTGGTGTCGTGCGCGCCGAAGAAGTACTCGCGCTTGGCGGCATTCTTCCAGGCTTCGGAGGCGTCCACGGGGACCCAGCCGATTCCAGCGAGATAAAACTCAGCCCAGCAGTGATAGCCCGGGATGTCGCCTTCGGTTTTGCCTTCGGGCAGCGGGAAGCCGATTTCGAAGCGCGCGGGAATGCCGGACGAACGCATCATGCCGATAAACAGGGAATGGAAATCGGTGCAATTGCCGCGCTTGGCAGTGCAAGCCCAGATGGCGTCGCCGCGGCCCCAGCCTTCGCCAGTTTTGTCATAGCGCATGGTGGCAAGGATGTAATCGTAGATGTGGCGAGCCTTTTGGAGTGGCGTGGTATCGCCGGCGGTGTGCTCTTTGGCAAGCGCGGCAATGGTGCCGTTGAGGGGAACGAGTTTGTCGGGCTCGAGGTAGCGTTGCAAGTTCGGGTCACCGGGCGTCGAGGCGGAGACGTTTTGGAGTGTAGCGGCGTCCAGGGCGACCTTATGCTCGCGGCGGACGGCGGTAAAGCGCAGCGTTACATCAAAGCCGGCGGCAGATTGTTCCGCGGTCGGCTTGAACTCCACGAACTTATTTCCGTATTCGGCTTCGCGGCCCTGGGAATACCAGACCGGGCTGTCGATATGCAAGCTGCGAACTTCCTGGTAGGCGTCGGCCTGCGGCAAGGGAATCCAGAGATGGGTGGGACCATGGGAATCGGCATTGGCGGGAACGTGTACCTGATAGGTGAATTCGAATAGGCGGGTTGGGGCCGCTGCTCCAATTGTGTCTGTGCCGGCTCCGCGGCGCGCTTGGGCGGCAAGCACAGCAACAAGAGCGAACAAGAGAATGGACGGAATCACAAGACGGAATCTGTTCATGGAAGGACTCCAGCGCGGGGAGTATGGCGCGACACAGCGCGAAGAAGATTATACTGATTTGAGGAACAAATTACAGGGGATGAGCCCAGGGAGCGGAGAAATTGGTGAATTTCAGGATGTTGGTTTTGCTTGCGCTGACGATGCTAATAGGGGCGAGCAAAGTCAGCGCTCAAGCGCCGTCGAATGAAACACAGTCGCCGTCGCCAGTCGTTGTGCCAACTGCTGGTGAGAATCAGACCTCGGCACAAAAGCCGGAGCATCGCTTCTGGGACAAGAAGAATGACTGGCTATTTGCAAGTGTCGGAGCAGCGCGGACGTTTGATTATTTTTCCACACTCAACTTGAGGCGGCGGGGAGACCAGGAAGTGCTGCTCACCAACGATATCGTCGACAATCACGCGGCATTCGCAGCAATTGAGGCGGCGGGAACCGGCGCTTCGATCGGGGCGTCGTACTTATTTCATCGCTATGGACATCACAAGATGGAACGCTGGACCTCGATCGTGCATTTCGGATTGACGACCACAGGCGCGGTGCGCAACTACTGCCTGAAAACGGCACATCCCAAGACGACTCCCTAAGGCCGCGCTTTGCCCACAACTGGGAAACGCTGCCCAGTTCCCTCCGTCTAACTTAATGTGATGAAATCTTGCAGTTCGAATAATGGTACGCCATACTCGCGGCCCATGGCGGCCTTGGTCGGTAGCGTATGGAGAGTGTGGCTGCGAAATAGGCGAGGTGGTTCTATGGGACGGTGGGTTTCTCTTCACCGTTTCGCGATAATTTTTTGTGCCGGTCTGCTTTTGGTTATGGCGCCGCGCGGCGGGGCAGGTCCTTTGCCGCCCGCTTCCGCAGAAAAGCCCGCGACACAAGTATCGCCGCAACAAAGCGGCTCGTCGCGGGATACCGCTTCAGAAGCGAACACTACAGAACAAACCAAGACTGAACAGTACACGCTTTCGCACGAGCGGCAAGCCAAGGCGGTGGCGTATTCGCAGGCAGGTTACACGCTTTACTTTGTTTCGTATTTTCTTGGCGGACTGTTTCTTTTCTTACTATTGCGGCTGGGCTGGGCGGCAAAGTTTCGCGACATCGCTGAGAATGTCACCGACAAGAAGTGGGTCCAGGGATTTGTCTTCGTTCCGCTGCTTTTTCTGACTCTCGATGTTCTGGATCTGCCCGTGAGTCTGTACTGGCATGCACTTTCCTTGCACTACCGGCAATCGATACAAAGTTGGGGTTCGTGGTTTTGGGATTGGACCAAGGGAGAGCTTATCAATGTGGCGTTTGGAATCGTTCTGGTCCTGATCCTGTTCGCGGTGATGCGGCGCAGCCCGCGGCGCTGGTGGTTGTATTTCTGGTTCCCAGCAGTCTTGATTCTCTTCGGAATAGTTGTGATCAGGCCTCTGGTGATCGATCCTCTTTTTAACCAATTCGAGCCGCTAAGCAAGGATCATCCAGACCTGGTTGCGTCCATCGAAAAGCTCGCAAATCACGCGCGCGTGCCCATTCCGCCGGACCGGATTTTCCTGATGGCGGCGAGCCAGAAAACGAACGCCATCAATGCCTACGTGACCGGGCTGGGAGCGTCGAAGCGCGTGGTCATCTGGGATACCACGATACAAAAGACCACGAATGACGAATCGCTCTTTATCGTGGGGCACGAGCTCGGACACTATGTCCTCGGACACGTTTGGCAAGGATTTCTGCTCGGAGCGGGCGGTCTATTGCTCGCTCTTTACTTGCTGTTTCGAGGCTTGCACTGGGCGATGGATCGGTGGGCGCGCGATTGGAAGCTTTACGGTCAGGAAGATTGGGCTTCGCTCGCGGTGTTGCTCTTGCTGCTCCAAGCGCTGTTGTTCATTTCGTCGCCGGTCATCAGCGGCTACAGCCGGATGCAGGAACATGCGGCGGACGTTTACGGATTGGAAGTCATTCACGGGCTAGTGCCGAATTCGGAAGAAGTTGCCGCGCACGCTTTTCAGGTTCTCGGCGAAGTGGATTTGTCGGATCCCAATCCGCCGCCGTTTGTCACCTTCTGGCTCTATTCGCATCCGCCGCTGGCGGAACGCCTGGTGTTCGCGCACAGCTACGATCCATGGTCAAAAGGGGAATCGCCGAAGTACGTGAAGTAGCCGTTCATGAAGCGGGTCGCGCCCTATGATGCGAAACGTGCGGATGCGTGCTTGCGGGCGAAGGCGGCAACTTTGCTGCGGTTGCCGCAGATCGCCATGGAACACCAGCGGCGGCGACGCGTGCGCGAATCATCGTAGAAGAACAGACCGCATTGCGGATTGGCGCAGAGCCGGAGGGGTGCGTGAGTTCCCTCGGCAACAATCTCGGCGCCGGAGCGGGCGACGGCGGCTAGCAGCCAGTCCAGCCCTCCTTCCCGCGCGACGAACTCAATTTTCCAAGTGCTATCCTGGCCCACCAGCTCGTCGTGCCCCTCCGTAATGCGCAGGATTTCGTTTACTGGCTCGATCCATTCCCTGGCCATTCGTTGCTTTCGGAGCATGGCCATGAAGGCCTTGCGCAACGCTACGTTGAGGCGTCGGGCCTTCAAGAGAAGAGCTTCAGCAGCCTGTGGGTCGATCTGGGGCAGCCCGAGAAGCTGTGCACCGCGCTCGGTGGAGACAATGTTCGTGGAGTCCAAGAAGTTGATCAGACGGTCCCAGGAGAGTTCGGTGTTTGGCGGGGCCGCATTGACAAAATCTACGGAGAGTCGCCCACCGAACAATGGAAGGTGTGAGGCGGATCTTGGCATCAGCGAGGTCTCCGTCAAGGCCGGGAAAGCATAAACCATGTCGGCTGAAATAACCAGTAAAGCAGATTATAATGGTTATGGCGTGAAACGTGCCCCCAAGAACCTTTTTTTTGGTAACCCTTTGCGGGTAATGAAATCAGATGTAGCGGAAGGTAGATGACAACATGAAACGCCTATTTGTAGGATTGACTCTGCTCTCTGCAAGCCTGGTTGCAGCGATTGTCCTCATTCGACCACGCGCTCAGGCCGCTGCCGGAATGCCGCAGACTTCTCGCACTCCAGTAGTCGTCGAACTGTTCACGTCTGAGGGCTGCTCCAGCTGCCCTCCCGCGGACACTTTGCTTGCTCGATTAGCTGAGGAACAGCTTGGCCCTAACGTGCAGCTGATCGCCTTGGAAGAACACGTCGACTACTGGAACGATTTAGGCTGGGTTGATCCTTTCTCTTCGCGAGACTGGACGTCGCGGCAGTACGATTATGCCGGGACACTGAAAAACGGGAACCCGTATACACCCCAAATGGTCGTGGACGGGACTGTAGAGTTCGTGGGGAATCACACCCAGCAAGCCCGAGAGTCGATTCAAAAGGCCGCAAGAAGTTCAAAGATCCCAGTGAGCCTGGAGCAAGGCAAACCAAACAGGGCAGACCAACTGGATTTTTCTGCGAGGGCCGGCAAGCTGGAAGGAACAGCGGGAAGCGACGCAGCGGAGGTGTGGCTGGCCATCACGGAAACGGGGTTGCACTCTGCTGTGAAACGCGGCGAGAACGCTGGCGAAGATCTTCATCATGCCGCCGTGGTGCGCTCCATGCGCAAGATCGGCGAAGCGAAAGCTAAAGGCGAGACATCATTTGCCGGAGATGCCACGGTTCCGCTGAAGAAGGAATGGAAACGCGAGAACCTGAAGGCTGTGCTCTTTGTCCAGGAGAAAAAGAGCCGGCGGATTCTTGGCGCAGCGGAAATCCGCATCGCGGAATAAAGCGGGAGACGACTGCGAAAATCTCAAAATCGAGGCCCAGAAAAAATTTCGTTCATCGCAACGACTCCCCTCAGGTACTATCAAACTCAGACGGAGAAAAAGGAAATCCAACCTAGAGCTGTCCTTCGATGGGATGTGCCAGGGCGACGCGCCCAAGCTGTTTCCTCCGCACCAACTGGTTTTCCTGAAAGAGATGTGGTCGTAACAATCATTACTGAGGTGAATGTTGGAACCTGAACCGTCAAGCGGCGCTTCTTCGACACCGCCAGTCCCAGCCCGGCAACCCCAGGGCCTGTTCGAGAAAATCTTTCTGAATGACCAAGAACTCCGGACGATTTGGAGGGTCCTGCTCTACGGCCTGTTCTGGATTACGTTTTCGTTTGGGTTGGATTTAGTCGCGATAGAACTGTTCGGATTCACCGCGAACCCAATTTCAGCGCAAAGAGTCTTGAGGGAGGACCTTCTAAGCTTTTTAGCTGCCTTCGGTGCCGCCCTGGCGATGGCAAAACTTGAGCGCCGCCCAGTAGACGTTTATGGATTGCCCCGGGAGCGGGCTTTTGGAAAATTGTTCTGGCAGGGATGTCTTTTCGGCCTTGTGGAAGTCAGTTTACTGCTCGGCTCGATTGCCGCGTTTGGCGGATATTCGTTCGGCCCCGTTTCCTTGCACGGACTGGAATTGGCGCGGTGGGGCGGGCTTTGGTTCGTGGCATTCGTCTCTGTCGGGCTCTCAGAAGAATACTTGTTCCGGGGCTACGCGCAATACACTTTGGCACGCGGGGTTGGATTCTGGCCGGCGGCGATTTTCCTTTCCATTTTGTTTGGCGCTGGACATCTCCGGAATCCCGGCGAGAGCTACGTGGGAGCCGCGGGGGTGGTCGCCACCGGGCTTCTTTTCGCTTTCACTTTGCGAAGGACTGGCAACCTCTGGCTGGCCGTGGGATGGCATGCGACCTTTGATTTTGGGGAGACGTTTCTGTATTCCGTTCCTGATAGCGGCATGCTCTTTGAGCATCACCTTTCGGACGCTATGATGCACGGTCCAAAGTGGCTAACCGGCGGAACGGTGGGGCCGGAAGGCAGCGTCTTCAGCTTCCTGACCATGGGAATTATGGCTATCACCATTCATTTTCTTTTCCCCGCAAATAAATCTGCGCTCGATCAGAAGTAGGCAGCCTAGTGGACAAGCTCAGAGGCAAGCACCAGGCGAACACCTTGCGCTTGCGCTTGAGGAAGAACTTCGCGAAGGGCCTGCAGGGTAGCCGGATGCGGATGGCCGATTGCCACTGCCTCTCTCTTTTCGCGGGCGCCTCGCAGAGCAAGTTGGAGCTGTTTGCGGACCGCGCCTGCCTCGGCGACGTCATCGAGGAAAGGAACGTTGCGGAAAGCAGAAGGAACGCCAAAATCCTGCGCCGCCTCGTACGCCACGGTAGCGGCGGTGGTGCGGCTGTCGACATAGAATAAGTGATGATCGCGCAAGACGGGCATCAGCTCATCCATCAGCGCGGCGTCAGCCGTAGCCTGCGATCCTTGATGATTGTTGACGCCGGTGACATCCGGAACATTTTGCAGGAATTGATCGACCTCCTGCGCCACCTCCTGTGCCGGCATGCCCGGACGGAGTTCTTGGGCTTCGGGCGTCTCGTTCGCGACCGATTGCATGGGAAGGTGAAGCATGACCTGGAGCCCGCGGCGATGCGCTTCCTCGGCGATTTCCATCGAGTGTTCGTGATTGGGCAAAACTGAGATGGTGAGGGGAAAACCTAGTGCGAAGACAGCTTGGGCTACCGCGCGGTCGCTGCCGAGATCATCGATGATGATTGCCAAGCGGGCGCTCCCATCGGTTTCGCGGGAATTCTTGACCCCGGCACTGGACGCGAGTGGAGTGCGCGTCACGATTTCTATTTCCAGCACCGGAACACCGGCCCGTCGAAGCTCGAATTGATAGAGTTCTCCGGTTTGCACCGGAGGATCCTGCGTCAAATGATCGCGAATCGCGGCAGAATTGAGACTCTGCAGGAGCTTTGCCAGCACGGCACGGTTCGCATCCGCCGACGATGCATTTTTCAAGACAATTCGAAGGTAGCCTGTGTTTCCAGGAGATTCGCCCGAGACGCCTTGCCGAGACTTGATGGCCGTTCCCGCAGGAGCCCCGGAAGAGGCAGCCGCCGCCAGATCGCGGGTGAGTTGATGAATTTGCGCGGGCGTGAGCCGATTCTCGCCGCTCTTTTTGCAACCGCTGGGCAGGATTGCGAAAAGAGCGCAAATTACCAGCAGCGCAAGCCTGGTTGCACCGTTTTTTTTGCGCAGAGAATCTGGAAATTTCAGGTGGAGCGAGCCAAGCTGCCGGAGCACGGAATCCTAAGCAGCCTTTTTCACGGGAACCTTCAACAGGTCCAGCGCACGGTGAAAGATGGGGTCTTCCGGAGAAAGCGGCCGCGGCCCGAGTCCCGGTTCCTTCTGCGCTTCCGCAGGAGTTGGCGCGCTGTCTTCGTCGGTCGCATCGGAATCATCTTCCGCAACCGCGCGCACTACCTCCGTGGGAGTCACGCCTTCTTCCATGATCGATTTGCCACCGGGATTGTAGTAATTGGCGACGGTGAGGATGAGTGCGGCGCCATCGTCAAGGGTAATGAGCTTCTGCTCGGATGCCAGGCCAAAAGTGCGCTCGCCCACCACATCTCCGCGATGATTCGCGCCGATGGCGGAAGCCAGCACTTCCGCCGCTCCCGAAGTCGTGGCGTCAATCAACACGGAAACAGGACTCTTCCAAATCACCTGTTTAGGCTCGGCGGAAAAGACTTGCGCCGAAACGGTCTGGCCGCGCAGCGTGGTTAGAATGCCCGAAGGAACGAAAAGGCGAGCGGTCGAAATCGCCTCGGAAACCTGTCCGCGTCCGCATTCCCGCAGATCCAGAATCACCTTGTGAACGCCCTGTTTTTCCGCATCCATCAGACGATTGCGAATTTCATCCGCGCGGCCGCTGTCGAGCGACGGGATGCGTAGAACCAGAATATCGGGATCCACTTTCTGGGCGATGATTTTGGGTGTCGGCAACTTTTCTCGAACGACATCAACCTCTTCCGGCGTCGCCTTGCCGCGGCGGATCACTGCCACCTTGATGCCCGTGCCCGGTTGACCGTTGAGAAGATTCAGGGCCTGGCCAACGGACATGTCGCGAGTTGTGAATCCGCTGATGGATTCAAAAATGTCGCCGCTGCGGATTCCTGCCTTGGTGCCCGGGCTATCCGGCAGTACGGAGAGAACGATGATGTAGCCGTAGCGCTTGCTGAGCGTAAGGCCGGTCTCGGCCGTGCCGGCGTTGGCGAGCTTTTTCTTGTATTCGTCGTACTCGCGCGGAGTGAGGTAGCTCGATTGAGAATCGAGTGATTCCAGCATTCCGTGCAAGGAACCAGCCGTCACCGTGTGCATGTTGGGATCGTCGACGTAATCCTGCTGGACTTTTTGCAGCACCTCACCGTACACGGTGAGAGACTTATAGGCCTTTTCGTCCTGCGTGCGACCAAGGACGTGCCCGATGCCTGCGTAGCCGAAAATCGCTGCCGATAAGAGAAGAATCCCGATGCGAGCCGCTCGATTCATGCTCCACCCTTCCAGAAAAAGCTCCAAACCAAAATTATACCACCGTCCAAGAGTGGGACGCCTCGATATTCAAAAGGGAAGCTCACAAGAGACATCTGAACAGTGCAAGCAAGAACTTCCCGAAATGAGACACGCCGAATTCGCCAAACGTTGTTAAAAAACCACACCAGTAGGTAATTGGACACATTTTCTGTGTCTAAGTTACTGATAATAAAGAACAAAGTAGCGAACGATTGGTAGACAACATGCTGTATGATTGTTGGGGTATGTTCCAAACTACCATTGCACGAGTTTCGAGTGCCGAGGGTGTGGGCCTACACACCGGTGTGTACGGTCATGTGCGCTTGGTACCCGCTCCTGCGGAGACCGGTATCGTGTTTCGCCGCGTGGACCTTGACAATTTTCCGATTGAGGCTCAGGGGCACAACGTCACGCGGGTCAGTTACGCCACCAGCCTGATGAAACAAGGTGTTTGGCTCTCCACCACCGAGCACCTCCTCGCCGCGATCTATTCCTGCGGGATCGACAACATTTATATCGACATTGACTCCATCGAAATACCCATTCTCGACGGTTCGGCTGAGCCTTTCATGCAGATGCTGGAGCAATCCGGGGTTCGTAAACTACGCCGCAGACGGCGCTTTCTGAAAATCCTGAAGCCGCTCGAGGTCGTCGAGGGCGACCGGCGAATCGGCATTTATCCTGCCGATGAGTTTCGTGTGCGCTGCTATGTGGACTTTCCGCATCCATTAGTGGGCCAGCAGGAAGTGGAGATGCTTGTCGGTCCTGACACGTTTCGGCACCTGTTGGCGCGTGCGCGAACCTTCTGTTTTCAGCGCGACATTGAACCGCTCAAAGCTATGGGCCTGATTCGCGGCGGATCGCTCGAAAATGCCATCGTGCTCACCGACGATGGTGTGCTGAATGGGCCGTTGCGCTTCCCAGATGAGTTTGGACGGCACAAAGCCTTGGATCTCATTGGCGATCTTGCGCTGGCGGGCTTGCCGCTGCTCGCTCGCGTCGAGGCGCATAAAGCCGGCCACGCACTCCATACCCAACTTGTCAGCCGCCTTCTTGCCGATCCCTCGCTCTGGACCATTACGACCGGCGAAGCCGTCCGCTCCGAAAGCGATGCTTACCTGACTGCCCTTTCCCCTGCCCCCGCAACTGATTAGCTTTCCGCTCCCACCGATACCACGCGGTTTCACTGAACCGGTGGACTCTTTGAGTCGGCCCCACCGCGGAGGCTGGCACGGATTATCCCCGTTTCATCGGTGTAAAAATGCCTCCTCCCCGTCGCTCCTGGAGTCACTGGGTCTGCGGACAAGCCATACTTTACAATGTGCCCCGCAGCGTCGCGTCTCATCGGGATATAGAAATATTGGTAGCCGGATTTCTCTGGCAAACTTCCGCCTGCGGGGAGGATTGTCGGGCTTCCTTGGGACTGAGGACACGTGACCGGGCCCGAACTATCCGCCATAAGGTAGGTCGGGTCAGGAGGATAGCCCTGCTTCGGGCACTGGGCCGCGTATCTGAGTAGGGCCGTGTTGTAGGTCCGCAACGAACCCACCGTTGAGGCTTCGTTCGCCGCCATCTTTGCGCGCAATAGATTCGGGATGGCGATGGCGGCGATGATTAAGACCGGGATGAACGATAAGCCGGCATAACCAAGTACCAGGCCGGCAATAGCCACGCCTCGTCCGCCGAGCCGTCCAGCGCTCCTCCGGATCTCCGAGAGAGACAGATGGCCCATAATGACGGCTAGAATCGCCGAGGGCGGGAAGAAAAATAGCAGACCGCACACCAAACTGCCGATAGCCTTCCCGCTGGTTTCGGCTTGCCCCGGCAAGCCGGAGGGCCCGACGAGGTTCGAGCGGCAGAAGGGACAGACCTGGGCATACTCTCCGATCGCTTGGGAACAGTAAGGACATTGCAGCATGGGCGACCTCCCAATGGCGGGTTACTGACCTGTAATCAACCCTGTGGGCAACAGACTATAGAGGAGGAAACGGATTACGTCCAGAGCACAGTCCGTCGCTTCTTTAGTGCTGAGTGATTGTCAAAGAGGAAGGGCCGGGCGAAAATGAGGGGTCATGTCAAACAATGATGTAGCGATTGTGATCCTGGCCGCCGGCAAGGGAACACGGCTGAAGTCGAGCCTGGCGAAGGTGCTGCACCGCGCCGGTGGACGCACGCTTGTGGAGCATATCGTTCGTTCTTGCCAACCTCTGAAGGCGCGCGAGACCGTGGTGGTCGTCGGTCACCAGGCGGAGCAAGTCGCTTCCGTGGTCGAACCGCTGGAAGCCGTGACGGTGTTGCAGCAGCCGCAAAATGGCACGGGCCACGCGATGCAAGTTGCGAAGCGCGCTTTGGGCCGCGCGAAGTTTGCCGTTGTACTCCCCGGCGATGCGCCGCTCGTGCGTACTGAAACCTTGAAAGCGCTGATTACCGCGCATCGCAACGGGAATGCGGCGGCAACGATTCTCTCCGCGGTGCTTGCTGATCCTTCCGGCTACGGCCGCGTCGTACGCAAGACTGAAACTGCCGTCTCGGCGATCGTGGAAGAATCGCAGCTCACCGGCGAGCAGCGCGAAATCAACGAAATCAATTCGGCGATTTATTGCTTCACGCTGGAGAAACTGTGGCCCGCGCTGGCACAGGTAAAGCCGAACAACAAGCATCGCGAGTTGTACTTGACCGACGCCATCGCTGTGCTGAACGCCAAAGGCGAAACCGTACTGGTCCAAGTGGCCGTTGATTCTCGTGAAGTGCTTGGTTGCAATACGCGAGCGGACCTTGCCGAAGTCGACCGAATGTTTCGAGAACGGAAACGCAACTGGCTGATGGATGAGGGCGTTACGATCCAGTTGCCGGAAACTGTGCTGATCGATCCGGAAGTGACCGCAGGCGAAGACACCGTCATCGAACCCGGCGTTCAGTTGCTGGGCAAGACAAAAATCGGCGCGCGCTGCACGATTCGAACGGGCAGCGTCCTGACCGACGCCATTCTTGGCGACGATGTAACCGTCGAGCCGCACTGCGTCGTGGCGCAGAGCCGCCTCGACGACCGCGTCATCATCGGTCCGTTTGCGCGATTGCGGCCGGACAACCACTTGAAAGCTGGCGCGCGCATCGGCAATTTCGTCGAACTCAAGAAGAGCACGATTGGCGAAGGCACCAAAGCGATGCATCTCTCTTATCTGGGCGACGCGAAGATCGGCGCGAAGAGCAACATCGGCGCCGGGACCATCACCTGCAATTACGACGGTTTCCACAAATATCCGACTTCGATCGGAAACAAAGTTTTCATTGGCAGCGATACGGCTCTCGTCGCGCCCGTGCGCATCGGTGATGGTGCTTACGTTGCCGCCGGTTCAACCATCACGGAAAACGTTCCTTCGGATGGATTGGGAATCGCCCGAGGCCGCCAGGTCAACAAGCCCGGCTGGGCCTCGAAGAAACGCCGCGAATTGGCCGCCGCGGAAAAACCAAAGAAAAGTTCTTCAAAAAGAAAACCGCGCAGAACTTCGAAAAAACGCAAACGCTAGCAACTCCGAACTTCCGCGTTCTTTTCTGCGATTGACGCTGGATTCCGCAATTCTCACATCTCGTTCACTACAACTTGAATCATTGAATACCAACCGTACGGGTGCTATCGTCCGCGGTACGTGAAGCGGAAGGAGCCTTTCTGTGAGCAATTGGGTGAACTGGCTGCTGGTGATCGTCGGCATCCTCTTCGTGATCGTAGAGCTGGCGCTCGGCGCGCTGACGGGTTTTGATCTCGCGCTCGTGGGCGCGGCGCTCACCGTGGGTGGAGGGTTTGGCCTGCTGGCCGGCTCGGCAAACATCGGAATGCTGTCGGCGGCTGGGGCAGCGATACTTTATTTTGCTCTTTTCCGTAGTTGGCTGAAGTCCAAGCTGACCGTGCGCGACCAGGCGTCCAACGTGGACGCGGTCCTCGGCAAAACCGGCGTCGTTACCAAGCGCATTGCTCCGCGTGACTGCGGCCTCGTCAAGGTCGGCGCGGAAGAATGGCGCGCGGAGCTCGCGCAGGACGATGAAGCGGCCCGCGAAGTTGGCGCAACCATTACCGTAAGCTCCGTCGAAGGCGTGACTCTCAAGGTGAGGTGAATTCTCATGGATGCAGGAATTTTTTTCGGGTTTCTTCTCGCGGTCTTTTTGCTGTTTTGTTTGACGGCGCTGGCCAAGGGCGCGCGCACCGTCAAACAGTATGAAAAGGGATTGATCACCCGGCTGGGGAAGTACCACGGCATGGCGCCCTCCGGCCTTACCTTTATCATGCCGTTCGTCGATGACATCGTGCGCGTGGATATGCGCGAGCAAGTCATCACCGTGCCGCCGCAAAAACTCATCACCAAGGACAACGTCACTGTCGAAGTCGACGCCGTCGTCTACTACAAGGTCATCGATCCCGTGAAATCGCAATATGAAGTACAAGATTTTGGGTATGCGTGCACGACATTGGCGCAGACGAATCTGCGCAACCTGATCGGCGACCGCACGTTGGACGAAACGCTCGTCGCTCGCGACATGATTAACAACAACCTCCGCCATGTGCTCGACGAAGCCACCAACGGCTGGGGCGTCAAAGTGACGCGCGTCGAGGTGCAAAAGATCGAGCCGCCGCGGGACATCACCGATGCCATGTCCCGGCAGATGAAAGCGGAACGCGAAAAGCGCGCCGCGGTGCTGGAAGCGGAAGGAATCAAGCAGAGCCAGATTCTTCAAGCCGAGGGCAAGAAGCAATCCGAAATCTTAAAAGCCGAAGGCGACGCACAAGCCCGCGTGACCCGCGCCAACGCCGAGGCCGAAGCCATCAAGCTCGTCTCCACCGCCGCCGAAACGTATTTCAAGGACCGCGCCGAAACCATGCGCCGCCTCGAAGTCTTGAACAATACTCTCGCTCAAAATACGAAATACATCGTGCCTGCCAACTCCAGCCTGGTGAACGTCCTGGGCCTCGACAGCGCCGTGCATGCTCTGCCCAAGGGCCCATCTGATGCGCCCGCGCCGCCACCTGCCAGTCCCACTGGTCGCTCGATTTGATTGTTGCGAGGACGCGTTCATGAGGAAGAAGATTCTTGCCTGGACACTCTTTCTCGCTTCCATGCTTTTCCTCAGCCTTGCCGCCACACCCTATTCCAGAACCGCCGACGCCGCTCTCATCACGCTCCGCCTGACGCTCCTCGTGATTCTTTCCGTTCTTGTAGTGCGCGAGCGATGGAGAAATCGCGACGGGACCCTTGGAAAGGCTGCTCCGGCTGGCTCAGATGTTGGCGACCATTTTCTACAACGTTGCCGCCGCTGGTATCGCGGCGAAGGATAACCCTTGGCACTTTTTGAGTTATTTGGATGGCTCAAGTATTTTCGACAGCAGAGACTCCAGAAGAACTTAAGTCAACAAGAACTCCTTAAGAAGGAGCTCTTGTTGATCGCTTACGCAATTCTCGGAATCTTTGTTCTCATCGGTTTTCTTTTTGCCCTCGCCTGGATCCTTGGTAGATAACACGCTGTTTTTGCACGGCTCCAATTCCAAAAAGGTCTCCATGCATTGGCGGGCTGCGCGTGTGCTAAAATAGAGGCTCCCGCAATTCCACAGGGGGCTGGCACCACATGAAATTTGGAGTCGTCGTTTTCCCCGGGTCCAATTGCGACCACGACGCGTTTTACGCCATCGGCAACGTCCTTCACAAGCCGGTCGAATTTATCTGGCACCAATCCGAAAATCTTGCGAATTGCGATGCTGTCATCCTGCCCGGTGGATTTTCCTACGGCGATTATTTGCGCACCGGCGCCATCGCGCGCTTTTCCCCTGTCATGAAATCTATCGAGAAATTCGCCAAGAGCGGCGGCATGGTCCTGGGAATTTGCAACGGCTTCCAGATTCTCTGCGAAGCGGGCCTGCTCCCCGGCGCGATGATGCGCAACAGCGGCCTGCGCTTCATCTGCCGCCACGTCCACATCCGCGTCGAACAAACGGACACGCCCTTCACCAACGCCGCGCAAAAGGGACAGATCCTCAAGATTCCCATCGCGCACTCCGACGGCAATTACAATTGCGACGAAGCTACCGTGGCCGAACTCGAAAAGAATCGTCAGGTTATATTCCGCTACACGACGCCCGACGGTTCTGATGACGACGCCGGCAATCCCAACGGCGCCGTCCACAATATCGCCGGAGTCTGCAACCGCGAACGCAACGTTGCCGGTCTCATGCCCCATCCCGAGCGCGCCGTGGAATTCGCTCTCGGCTCCTCCGATGGCCTCGTCATTCTGCGCTCCATGGTCGAAGCGCTCGTCGGCGCCGCAAAGGCCACCGCTTGACGAGCATAGCGCATGAAATTTTCTTTGTAGGGGCGCAGCATGCTGCGCCCTGCTCATCTAAGCGCAAAAATGGCCACCGCTAGCACAGAAATTCGAGTCACTCCCGAAATCGCCGCCGAACACGGCGTCACGCGCGAGGAGTACGCGCGCATCCAGCAAATCCTAGGCCGTGACCCGAACATTACCGAACTCGGCATTTTCAGCGTGATGTGGAGCGAGCACTGCTCCTACAAATCCAGCAAAGTCCACCTGAAGCGCTTGCCCACGCGCGGCAAGCTCGTCGTGCAAGGTCCGGGCGAAAACGCCGGTGTCGTGGACATTGGCGACGGTCTCGTAGCCGCTTTCAAAATCGAATCGCACAATCATCCGAGTTACGTCGAGCCCTTCCAGGGCGCCACCACTGGCGTCGGTGGAATCCTCCGCGATATTTTCACCATGGGCGCCCGCCCCATTGCGATCCTCGATTCCCTCCGCTTCGGTGAGATTGCTGCTTCCAAACTCACGTCTGAAGCGGACGCCACGAAAAACCGCCGCATTCTCGACGGCGTCGTCCGCGGCGTGGGGAGCTACGGAAACTGCTTCGGCGTTCCCACCGTCGGCGGCGAAGTCGCCTTCGAGCCGTGCTATTCCCAGAATCCGCTGGTCAACGCGCTCGCCCTCGGCATCGCCAAAAAAGAAGAAATTTTTCTCGCCAAAGCCAAAGGCATCGGCAATCCCGTCATCTACGTCGGCGCAAAAACTGGCCGCGATGGAATTCACGGCGCATCGCTGCTGGCCTCCGCCGAATTCACCGAAGAGTCGAAGCAGAAGCGCCCCAACGTGCAAGTCGGCGACCCCTTCATGGAAAAGCTGCTCCTCGAAGCCTGCCTCGAAGCCATGCAGACTGGCGCGGTCGTCGCGATTCAGGATATGGGCGCCGCTGGCCTCACCTGCTCCACCATGGAAATGGCTTCTCGCGGCGGCACCGGCATCGAAATCGATCTCGCCAAAGTTCCCCAGCGCGAAACGGGCATGACGCCCTACGAAATCATGCTCAGCGAATCGCAAGAGCGCATGCTGCTCGTCGCCGAAAAAGGCCGCGAAAGCGAAGTCCTTGCCGTCTTCAAAAAGTGGGGACTCGATGCCGTCGTCGTCGGCACCGTCACCGAAGGCGGCATTGCCCGCATCAACAACAACGGCCGCATCGCCGCGGAAATTCCCGCGCATCCACTCGCCGAAGAAGGTCCCGTCTACAATCGCCCCATCGCGGCACCCGCGCCGCGCGTCGAAACAGAAAAAGATTGGTTTGCATTCGCTAACGAAGGCACGAATCTCACACAGAATTTCGTAAAGCTGCTAGCCTCCCCCGCCATCGCCTCCAAGCGCTGGATCACCGATCAGTACGACACCAGCGTGCGCACCAACACGCTTGCCGGCCCCGGTGCCAGCGATGCTGCCGTCGTCCGCATCAAGGATCCAGAGACCGGCGCCGTGAAGCGCGCCCTCGCGCTCTCCACCGACGGCAACGGCCGCTGGTGCCAGCTCAATCCCCGCGTCGGCGCCATGCACGCTGTCGCCGAGGCCGCTCGCAACGTAGCCGCCAGCGGCGCGCGTCCCATCGCCGCCACCAATTGCCTCAATTTCGGCAGCCCCGAAAAGCCCGAGGTGATGTGGCAATTCAGCGAAACCATCGACGGCCTCGCCGAAGCCTGCACCGCGCTCGGCACCCCCATCACCGGCGGCAACGTCAGCTTCTACAATGAAACTCTAGGCAAATCGATCCACCCGACGCCGGTCATCGGCATCCTCGGCATTCTCGACGACGCCTCCCGCGCCCTGAAAATCGCCTTCCGTGAAGAAGGCGACGTCATTGTCCTCTTGGATGGCTCTCCCAACCCCGTCATTTCGAGCGCAGCGAGAAATCTCTCTTCTTCCGCCGAGCCCAGCCGCGAATTCTCCTCCTCCGAATACTCCAAAACAATCGCCGCCATCGTCGCCGGCGAACCACCCGCCATCGACCTCGCCGCCGAGAAGCGCCTCCAGGACTGCCTCGTCGCCCTAGCCGCCGAAGGTGCCCTCCAATCCGCCCACGACATCTCCGACGGCGGCCTAGCCGTCACCCTAGCCGAATCCTGTTTCGCCTCCGGATCCTCCTTTGTAGGGGCGCAGCATGCTGCGCCCGTGCTTGGCGCGATGGCAAATTTGGAGAACGAATCCTCAACCGCAGAATTCGCCGCCTTCAACGAACGCGGTGCCCGCGCCATCGTCTCCGTCACCCCATCAAAACTTGCCGCCGTTCTCCATACTGCGAGACAATACAACCTGGCGGCGCGCGAGCTCGGCCAGGTCACCCGCGACGGTTCGTTCCGCATCGAACATAAGGGGCGCGCGGTGATCGACAGTTCCGTTGAAACACTGCGCGACGCCTGGGCCCATTCGCTCGAACTCACTTTGGTTGGAAAATGAAGCGCATCGCAAACATCGGATATTGGTTTCTGCTCACATCGCTCTTTGTTGAGTCCATGTCGCTCGGTCATTTGACATCTACGGAGTATGTCCTGGGACGATTGTTCGGATTTCAAAGAGCATATCCATGGAGCTACTGGTCTCGTGTTTTGGGTGGTCTGTTTGTATGTCTATTGGGTTTTCTTGCCACGTCCACGGTTCTGCTCCATCGCCCATGGTCAAAGCAACTGGTTGCGGTGTTTTGCTCTGTGGCGATCGTTTACATCTTAGCTAGGGCGCTCTCGACGGACTCCTCGGATTGGTGGATCGCATCGGAGTTTTGCTTCTTGCCCGTTGCCGTGCTGGGCTATTTAGCTTTCAACTGGTTTGGGTCGAGACTCGATGCGCACAAGGTGGGCCAGTTGTCGTGAATTCCTTAATACACTTTGACGATCATTTCCACGACGAGTGTGGTGTCTTCGGCGTCTTCGGCCACCCCGAAGCCGCCAACCTGGCCTACCTCGGTCTCTACGCCCTGCAGCATCGCGGCCAAGAATCTGCCGGCATCGTCTCCAGCGACGGCAAAGAATTGTACGTGCACCGTGCCATGGGCGAAGTCGAGGAAATTTTCCAGCCCACCGTGCTGGCGCAGCTCCCCGGCAGCCTCGCACTAGGCCACACGCGCTACTCCACCGCCGGCGATAAAGCTTTGCTCAACGCCCAGCCCATCATGATCGACTGCAACAAGGGCAAAGTCGCTCTCGGCCACAACGGCAACCTCACCAATGCCGCCGAATGGCGCCGCAAGCTCGAGCATCGCGGCTCCATCTTCCAAACCAACAGCGACACCGAAGTCATCGTCCATTTGATTGCCCGCTCGCAAGCCCGCAATCTTTCCGGCGCCATCGGCGACGCCCTCAATCAAGTCGAAGGCGCCTACTCTCTTCTCGTTCTCACGGAAGACGAACTCTACGCCGTCCGCGATCCCCGCGGCTTCCGCCCACTCGTGCTGGGTAAATTGACTA
>Ga0137403_10000135_pt1 | contig 87414 bp, 92 predicted proteins | sample CZOMad2_1_16fung_FD_122057 | JGI IMG/M metagenome (GOLD analysis project Ga0137403, IMG submission 122057) | Vadose zone soil fungal communities from Angelo Coast Range Reserve, California, USA - CZOMad2_1_16fungal (Hybrid Assembly) | ecosystem: Environmental > Terrestrial > Soil > Vadose zone...
TGGAGTCGACCTCCGGTAAACTTCGGCAATTTCAAACGGAACACCGGGAGTCCATGGACGGGCACGATGGCACCTATGAAATCGATATAACGGCAAGATTTAGAATTTTCGGCGCAGATTTTCTCGTTCTCGTGGAATGCAAGCACCACAAAAACCGAATTAAGCGTGAGCACGTGCAAATGTTGCATGCCAAACTGGTGACGCTCGGCGCTCAAAAAGCAATGCTTTTTTCGACCTCTGAGTTTCAGGAAGGCGCGGTGGAGTATGCGATTCAACATGGGATTGCTTTGGTCCGGCTTGCTTCAGGCGAAACTTCGTATTTTGCCCGAAGTGCGAACCGTACTCCCCTGCCTGATTCACTGCCCTCTTACGTTGGATGGCTCATTACCCAGCACGACGGGGCAAGTGAAGGCGTGAGTTATAGCCTTGTAGATCCACGACATCCTGATGCCCTGAACCAGTTCCTTTTTGGGTCCTCGACGAGCTAACCGGAATCGCAGCAATGCTGCGTCTCTACGTTGAAATGCGCGTTCGTTGGAGTGGCGCGATCGTAAGAGCAGGAGGCGTATTGTCCAGCCCAGTGCCGCTGGCGTTGCGTCTTCCCTACGCCCATGAACGGCAATAAGATTTGAGCAAGGTGGAATCGTCCAGTCGTGATTTGCACAACCCGTGATTTGCACAACCGACGTATGGCACGAACGGAGCGTGATGTAACAGCTCAGATCTTAGATCTTTGATCTTTATTTCTTGCCTATGGCCGTGGCGCTCTGGGAACACAGGCATGGCTGAGATATTGTTCTGCGCTCTGACAAAGCATCTGGCATTTATGGCAACGAATCGGGCCTTTGACAACAACTTTGGGGCGGGAAGCCGGAGGAGTGTTCACGTTGGGTGGAGTCATAGATTTCAAGCTACGCGCTTAGAGGCCTTGCTGCAAGATGAATCGATGCTGCGGCGATATTTAAAGGCTTTTCGAGGTGAAAAGCCAGCGGCCAGCATGATTTCACATCATCGGCATAATTTCTTAGGTTTTCACCGCGGTTCGGTGGTATACTAAGACTTCCCGTTAAGTGATTCACCAACGGTTAGCGAGCCGGTCCAGCCTTCAAGCGACAACCCACCTCACAGAAACCAGTCAATCTTCTTCAGCAGGAATATCAAAAAACAAAGGAACAACTACAAATGGAACAAGGAATTGTGAAGTGGTTTAACGACGCAAAAGGATTTGGATTTATTACCCGGAACAGCGGCGATGGAGACGTGTTTGTGCATTTCTCCGCGATCCAGTCCAGCGGTTTCCGCAGCTTGCCGGAAGGCCAGGCCGTGGAATTCAGCGTGACCAAAGGCCCCAAGGGCTTGCAGGCTGAGAACGTAAAAGTTCTGTAAGATCGAATCCCTGCCCGGAGATGCGTTAAGCGCTCCGGGCAGTTCTGCGTTCAGGCTTCATTTGCCGACAGACGGCGAGTCAGGACCAGTCTGATTACCGATGGGCGGCGCTCTCCCGCGAAATCATTTGCTTTAACACCTGCCGGGGACTAACCTTGAGACAAGGTAGCGCTCTCTGTGTCGCATCTTCCGGATTCACTCCCCGCTCTGCGACGGCATTCTGCACAACTGAATTTTGGAGGCCTTGTTCTTTGACCTCCGCTGTCAGGCATTTGTTTCTCCATAGAGTTGGCCGGGAAGAATCTCGACCATGATTGGGAAGGTTGTTTGTATGGACCCGAGTACGGTTTGTCTCAGCGTTTTTGTTGCCGTGATTTCAACGGTCGCGATGTTCAGGATCTACAAAATGCGAACGGTCAGCGTTAAAGTGGCCAGCTACAGGTCCCAAACCATGTGCCCGGCGTGCCACGCAATTACTGCCCAGTCAGAGGAAAACTGCCTGCGTTGTGGAAAGCCGCTGCGCGCCGTATGAACCACGGTCGAGCGCTTCTCTGCTTGTCCCCTTCTCACCGCTCCGGTTTGATATGCGCGTGAACTCCAGATCTTTCTCATTATCCACTGGTGTGCTGATGCTACTGGGCGGCGCCGCATGGCTATGCGCGCGAGCTCTGCCAAAATGCACTCACGGCGAGAAGAGTTATTCATTTCCCATCACAGTGGACGGTAAGACAACCCGGACCTGCTATAAGTGCGGACACAGCCGCGAATACGATATGACAACCATGCGCTTTTTAACCGGGCATTTTGTCAGCGCTTCAAAAAAATGATGTTCAGAATTCGTTAGCAACAGGCCTGGCATAAGAAAGCAGGCACCCTGCAGAAAAATCAAAGGAGAACAATATATGAGCACCACTGCAATCAATGGTTCGGAACCAAATGCTATGCCGGAGGTAAAGCCAAAGGCCGAAAAAAAGAGTGCTACGTCAAATGTGGTCAACAAATATGCCGAAGCCCGGCTGGCCAAGAAGAAGCAGAGACGCAAAGCGCACAGAGCGACGATCAAAAGGTCGAATACGGGCGGGTGAGCTGGCTGAGCGCTGTCGTTAGGTCGATGCTGGGGAATGGTGCGGGCAAAAAAATAGCCGGGCTTTAAGACCCGACCCGCCCAGAGGGCGAAAAAGAATTTAGGAGAAAAAAATTGTAGAGCTCAAATGTTCAGTAAGAACCTCCTTTTACTCCCGCCGTGCCTCTCGGCAGCTGACTGGAGTCGGCGAAATTTGCTTATCCACTAATTTGAGTGGACGAGTCAGGAAACGGATGGTTTCGTACCTGTCCCGTGTCCTCAGGGCAACGCTGAATAGTTCAGCTCTCCCCCGGGGTCGCAAGACAAGGTGCCTGCATTTGGTCAAACGCGTTTGATTAGTTGGGTGTTGATGTTTTCAGCGCCAGGAACATAATTCTTGGACCTCAAGAAGGCCTTGTTCCATTTGCTTTGCGTTCTGAGCCCGAAACTAACGGAGCTCTGACGCACAAGTTCCTGCCTAAGCTAAAGACAAAGAGAGAGAGAAAAAGGCGCTAGGTGCGGAGAGGTACAACAAGCTGCGGAGAAGCTTTATCAAGAAGAGGAGCGGATTCGAATGCCAGCGCGGTCATTACCTCAGTCTGAGGTTTTTCCTGGCAAATGCCCGAATGGCTCTGGGTTTTAGGGACGTGCAGGCTCTTTTTAGAAGGCGCGACAACGCTCAATTCAACTGTGACTGGCGGCGTCTCGTCATCACCGTCCGCATCATAGGCAACGCAGATAAGGTTGGCGGCTCCTGCAATCAGGAGCATCATCCCCAACACCGCACCGCGAAGTAACCTGTGAAGAAACGGAGCCATAATTTCCCTGGATGCATGGACCGAACAGACATTCGGCTTGTCCCATGCCATCTCAGTCTCGGTTAACCCAGTTAGAAATACATTAAGCGCAGATTAGAATTTCTAATATTTATCAAAGACGTCATTTGGGTAACTTATTGATAAAGCAGGGCAGACCGATGGTTGAGGGTGCTCTATCCCCGTGAGAAAGATTAGTTAAGGTTGGTGCCGAGAGGGGGACTCGAACCCCCACGAGCCGTTTAAGCCCTGCGGATTTTAAGTCCGCTGCGTCTGCCAGTTCCGCCATCCCGGCGCGGGATAATTCATTTTATAGGCAATTCGGTTTTTAGTGCCGCCCCGCCAGGCTTCCATAATCTTCTCGCTTGCGCGCTGGGCTACATAATTTCGCGCCGGCGGCGCTTCGTGTATGTGGGCGCATGGATTCCATCATGCGATCCATTCCATCACACGCCCCCATTTCATCATGCCCTTATTTTCATTCATGACCTCCTCTCCCTCCTTTCCCTCATGCTCTCCTTTCATCATGCGTTCCCTTTACATTGGGATGACATGCCATCCTTTACAATCGACAGGGCCGGCAGACGCAGATTTTGTGCAACCAGCGGAGCCGGCGTGAGTCCAATGTGTCTATGCAGATGGTGGAGAGCCCCAACGTGGAAACCGAGTGTCTGCCCTTTTCCAGTATTCCCCACACTACCCGCCTGTTTGACGACTTTCTCCATCACTTTGATCGCGTAAAGCAGTTTTATGCGCGACCGCCACTGACCCAGGATTGGTGGACGGAAGAGATAAAAAAGATACAGTATCCAGCGGAGCGCAGGCAGATGGTAGCGGCGATTCTGGAGCGGCAGAACCGGGAGTTCGGCGCCGGAGAAAAAACTCTGGCAAACATTGAGCGACTGCGCAAGGGCGCTGCGGCTGTGGTTACGGGGCAACAGGTTGGACTGTTTGGCGGGCCGACGTTTTGTATTTTGAAGGCGCTGACGGCGGTCTTGATGGCGGAAAAAGCCGGCGCAGTGCCGATGTTCTGGCTGGCCACCGAGGACCACGATCTGGAAGAGATCAACACGGTCAATCTGGCTGCCGGCGATCATTTGCAGAAGTTCACCGTGAACGTGCCACACCACGAAGGCGCACCGGTCGGGACGATTGCATTCACCGATGAGATCACGGCGGCGGTGCGGCAGATAGAAGCGCTGTTCGGAAAATCCGAGATCAGCGAACTGCTGGCTGCGAGCTATCGCAAAGGCGAGACGTTTGGGACAGCATTTGCCCGGTTCTACACCAATGTATTTGCTGAGATGGGTGTGGTCTTTCTGAACCCGCTCGACCCAGAGCTGCACCGTATTGCGCGGCCGGTATTCCGCGCGGCGCTGGAAAAGTCAGAAGAAATCAATCAGGCGCTGGTCGCACGAAACCACGAACTGGAAACGGCGGGATACCATGCGCAGGTAAAGGTAACGCCATCACACACGCTCTGCTTTTATTACGAGGACGGAGCCAGGACGCCGGTGCGCCATCAGGATGGAGAGTTTTTTATTGGCGACCGCAAGGTGGCAGCGGCCGAATTGCTGAAGGAGACAGAGCGATGTCCGGAACAATTCAGCGCGAACGTGCTGCTGCGGCCGCTGATCCAGGATTACCTGCTGCCGACTCTGTGTTATATCGGCGGGCCTGCGGAGGCCGCTTACTTCGCGCAGATTGAAGTTGTCTATCGCAAGCTCGCAGGCAGAGTTACCCCGATTGTCCCACGCATTTTTGCCACCCTGATTGAACCCCGCATTGCCAAATTACTCGACCGTTATCAGCTATCTCTTTCAGATCTTTTTAATACGCCGGAAAAGACGCGCGAACTGGTGGCTGGTCGCGCACTGCCGGACAGCATTCTCAAGAGTTTTGATCTGGCCGCGGAGCATGTGGAGAAGGCGTTGGCGCTAATCCAGGGTCCGCTGGAGAAACTGGACAAGACGTTGATTGATGCCGCTGAAAATGCGGGATCGAAGATACGGTACCAGTTGCAGGGTGTCCGCGACAAAGCGGCGCGCGCCGAGGCGCGAAAGAATACTGAAGTCCTGCACCATGCCGATGAGCTGATCACCGCGCTTTATCCCAACAAAGAATTGCAGGAGCGCGAGATTGGCGCGTCATATTTTCTGTTGAAGTACGGAGAAAGTGTTCTGGAGCAGATCAAGGCAGCAGCCCGAACAGGCTGCGGAGAACATCAGGTGATCAGGATACAGGCGGGCCGAGAATAAGGATTGAGGGTACGCGGTCAGGCTCTGCCATCCTCAGAAGTCCATAGCAGATTCCCGCCAGTCCGTTCATCAGGGCCGGAGACTCAACACTCAAGGGAACACCACATAACCATCCATATTTCTTCATACTGGCAATGATCTGGTTGGTCAGTCCATCCACCTTTAGAACCAGTTTCTGATCGCCTGTGGCTTGAGAGGCCTGAAGCAGAAAATCCAGGTTGCCGAGATCGCCATGGCACAGCGAGTGATTGGCGCCAAAGCCGTAGCTTGATGTGGCTTGAATCGCACGCTTGAGATCATGGCGAATTATTGGATCGTTGATATATTTCATGGCCGCGACTCTGGCCAAGCCAATGCCTGGCGCGCCATAGCACCACGCCATTGAAGGCCCAGTTTCTTTCCCGGCGGTTTCCGATCCTGGAGCATTCTCAGCCCAGTTCCCTGCCGCAGAGGAATATTGGCCATGCTCGTAGAGCATCGCTTCGAGCGCCGTATCTCTGAATTTCGTGTTTCCTGTGCGCGCAGCCAACTCCAGCAGGGCCCAGGCGATGCCCGATGCTCCGTGGGCAAATCCGGTGATCGGCTTAACCGTCTCAATGTTCTTGATAAACCACCCAACCCCGCCTTCCACTGGTTGGGCCTTGGCGATAAGCCGGTCTCCACACTGAGCAGCCGCGGCCAGAGCTTTGTCTGATGGAGATACTTGAGTGAGGGCCAGCAGAGCGCCAATGCATCCGGCGCAGCCGCCTATCACATCCAGGCTCTCGTCCTTGTCAATGAGCTCTGGCAAACGTTCGACCATGCTGTTTGCATATGAGAGAAGCTCAGTATCCTGCCACAGTGCGGCAAGGTGGGACAGCATGTAGATGATTCCTCCCCAACCGTCGAAAGCGCCGATTGAGCCGATATTCTTGCCAGTATTCTCCAGACGAGCTCTCAGGGTGTTCAGTGCCCGGCGAGCCAGTTTCGTATATCTGTCAAAGCCGAATGAGCCCAGATAGGCCAGTGAGAGAATGATTCCGGACGATCCGGCGTAGAGGTCTTCAAAGAGCGCGTCCAGCGACCAGGACTTTTTCACGTAAGCGAATCCGATCCAGGTAGCATGATTTTCGTCCTGGAGCGAAAGCTCTTCCAGCCGGGCTCCGATTCGACGCGCCTCCTCGATCAGCAGCGGAGCGAGTTCTTTCCGGCTCAAAATGGAGGACGGCGATACAGGTTCGTATGCGGTGCTGCTCAGGTTGTCTTCCTGAAGATCAAGGGTTGCCAGCGACGCCCTGATGAACCAGACTTGTCTGCGGCAATCCTCGGCGCTGAGGCCCTCAATGCATTCCCTGGAAAGCGCCATTCCCGTTTTTGCAAAAAAACCATCGATCTTCTCGCCGTCGCTGGTAAAAAGGTCGCGCGATTCGGGGCGAGTGGTGAAAATGGGAACGTCGCCTTCGATCAGGTCCCGGCGCTCGGCTTTGATCAGGCGCAGCAAATGAGAGTTGTTTTCCACCCCTACCCACAACCGGTCAAGCAGACGATCCAGGTCAAGGGCGTCGCGCAGGTAATCTGGATGAAGGGTCTGTGAGAGCAGTACACCATAGCCGCGGGTAGCTCGGGCTACTACGCGTACTTCATCTTCGGCGAAGCGGCTGAGCGGCCCAGCGTGAAAATGAGAACCGGAAAGAGTAAGCAATTCGTCGCGATGAGAGCGCAGCACGTCGTACATTCTGGTGAAGCCTGTAACGATCTGCTCTGCATATGCCCGGACGTCAATCTCTGCACCGTTAATGCTGGGGCGGTTACGCGCGCCCGGCATAAGGAAAGGCTGCTTGACAGCCGCCATTTCGTCAGTGCCTTCGCCCATCCACTGCAAAATGTTTTCGGTCACCTGGCCGGGAGCGCCACCCAGACCACTCAGCTCCATACCTATGTAGTCGCCGTGGGCGCCGGTTCGCCTTGGCAGCAAACCGGCCCTTAGAACTGACCGGCTCTTGGCCAGAGCCACCAATCGGATATCAGGCTGTTTCACATCAATCTCGCGAAGCCATGGATGAAACAGCGCTTCCAGGTCCACCAGGACGGGATGCTCGCCGCAGGCCAGAAGATTTTCAAAGTGAAAATCAGTGGCCTGCAACACGTAAAGAATGGCCAAATACTCTCCCTGCCTTTCATAGAAGCGGCCGACTTCTTCATGTGACCGGCAGCCAGCAGTGTTGACGAATTCCACCCACCCATACTCTTCATGTTTCAGGACTTTCAACGTTCGGAGTTGAGGATCTGCGCCTTTCTGATTCACCCACTGGATGAAGTCTTGAAAATGCTCGTCGACGGCGATGGATCTGGGTTTGTAAACAAGTTGAAATCCGCTTTCAAATCGCGCGATGAGAACAGACCTGCCGCGGCGATGCGTGTCACCCGCACCGGACGCGGCTTCCACCAGGAAGCCACACTCGGTAGCTTTGTTTCCGGAGCCAAGGTTGAAGAGATTTACTATCTCATTCCAATCGGCAGCCAGCCGTTCGAGAAACTCGGCGCTATAGCTGACCCAATTCTCAATACAGGTAGCCAGACGGCGCGCCAGCACGGGATATTCCGAGAGAAGCGTCAGCGCTATATCCCTGCGGGACAAACGTTCCGTGAAATTGGCGAAGCGCTCCGCTGGCGTCGCTCCCTCCAGCATTCCTTCTAGCCTGGCGACGTGTAATTCCAGCACCATGGTCTTGGCGATAATCATGAGCAGGCGTGCGGGCAGGTTGGCGAACATTACGTCAACGGCGCCGTCTGGCGCAAAAGGTGCAGCAGGGTGGCCTTGTTTGATGCGCTCTACTCTTGCTTGTAACTGGAGCCGCGCGTCCATCATGAGCGGTTCAACCAGTTTTAGAAACGCGGCCTCAGGATGATGGGCGACCTCTCCCCAATTCCCGCGGTCTCCGTTCAGCAGCGCTGCAGGCCCGGAGTAGGCGCGGGCCAGCATCTGCACCCATTGCGGCGCTGTGCCGTTGCCGCCGAATGCTTCAGCCGGCGTGCCCAGGAGACGTGTGAACTCGTCTTCACTGATGCCTTCCATCGCGAGTCGATCAGCAAAGTATGAGTCTTTATCAAAGGGCGAACTGGCTCGCCACAAAGCAAGGGTTTCTGCGGCAAGTTCACGGTCAATTGCGATTTGTGTCTTGTTCTCAGCCCGGCGGAATTTGGAGAGGCGCTCAGTCAGGGACCATGCCCGCCGCCACGCGCCATCATCGAGAATTGACGCACCCATGCTGATATCTCTTGAGAACACAGGAAGGGATGACAAAGCTGATATTTTAAACCTTGTGAGTCCGCTAATGTTCGCGGACCCACAAAAGCGTAAAAACTGCAGTCACATTATTTGAGGGGAGTCGAGACTTATGGGCAACAAGCAGCCGATCTAGTCGCTGCTGCTTTTAGCACCCACAGGACTTCCAGCTGTGGAATGTAAACTCCGTGCATCCCAATGCCGTGGTCATAGGTATGGAAAAATCTCCCTCTTCCATCATGAGCCCACCCGCGATTTTCAATTCCTGATCGGTCAGCATAGCGGGTCCGGCGGGATGGTCCGGCAATGTTTGAAGTTGTTGTGCAGAGAGACTGCGCCGATATCTGGCGTCCTTCCAAGAGCGAACGACATCCGGGTCGGCCTGTGTTGGGGTGTTTACAAGAGTTTCCATTAAGCTCTCCTTTCAGTATGTTGCGCAGCTAAAATGTTGCGCCTGCACGGAGCGATGGGTCAAGAAGAATCCAGCTCAGCTTATGCGCTGCCTGTGGATTTGCGTTCCATTTTGGAACTGTGAGGCAGGGGAATTTTTACTACAGAGGCTCGGAGAAAAACGGGACGCGGGTGCGCGCGGGTCAGGATGCATGTTCTGGCGGTTAGTGGATCAGAGGTCACGCGTTGGGAACAAAGAATCGGATGGCCCAGAAGGTAAGCGCGGCGACGACCGCTGATGCGGGAATCGTAAGCACCCAGGCCCAGACGATTCGTTTGGCTACGCCCCAACGCACGGCAGAGAGACGCGTAGTGGAGCCCACGCCGACGATCGCGCCGGTAATGGTGTGCGTGGTGCTGACGGGAATGCCGTGATAGGCAAGAACAAACAGCGTGACAGCGCCGGCGCCTTCAGCACAGAATCCGCCGACGGGCCGGAGCTTGGTGATTTTTGATCCCATGGTGTGGACGATGCGCCAGCCGCCCATATACGTGCCCAGCGCGATAGCCGCGTTGGCGCCAAGGATGATGTACCACTTGTAATTTCCCCATCCGGAAGAGAATTGCGCGGGCGTAAGATAGCCGCCGGCCAGCAGCGCCCCGGCGATGATGCCCATGGTCTTTTGCGCGTCATTACCGCCATGGCCCAGACTGTAAGCGGCGGCGGAGAGTAGCTGCAATTTGCGGAAAAGCTTGTCAACGGTGCGCGGCGCGGCGCTTTTGAAAATCCAGGAGACAGCAACCATCAATCCCAGACCAATGACCAGACCGATGAGCGGCGCCAGCACGATGAAGATGAGCGTGGCCATCCATTTTTCACCCAGGCCGGGAATTGTGCCGATGATCGGCCAGTGAAGTTTTGGTTCGCGCACCAGAACATGCCAGCCCGCGCGAGCAATGGCTGCACCCGCAAGGCCGCCGATGAGCGCGTGGGAAGATGAAGTTGGAAGGCCCCACCACCAGGTGAGCAGGTCCCAGATGATGGCGCCAGTGAGCGCTGAGAGGATTACATACTGCGTGGCCTGATGCGGATCAACGAGACCGCCGGCGATGGTTTTGGCGACGGCCGTCCCAAAGACGAACGCTGCGATGAAGTTGAAAAAAGCTGCCCAGATGACGGCAAGGCGCGGCGAAAGCACGCGCGTGGAGACCACAGTGGCGATGCTGTTGGCGGCGTCATGGAAGCCGTTGATGAAGTCGAACGAAAGCGCGATCAAGATGGTGACTGCAACCAACAATCCGCTCAGGTGCACTTGGCTCGCCTCGCTATTCCTTTATGTCGCTTCGCTCCAAACCGCTTTAAGAGTCTTCCAAGGGTGCACATCATTCAGCCTTGACGTGAGCGGCTCGGCGCGTGGTCGGCGTCGCCGCGTCTCCTTGTTAGGAAATATCGCGTTGTTCCATTTTTACGCGCTCTTGAGGACCACGCCTTCCAGAACATTGGCCGCGTCTTCGGCTTTGTCGGTGGCGGTCTCAAGGACTTCATAAAGCTCTTTGAGCTTGATCAGGGAAATAGGATCTTTCTCTTTTTCGAACAGTACAGCAATGGCTGCGCGGGCGATGCCGTCGGCTTCATTCTCTAGCCGGTTGATTTCAACGCAATTTTCAAGCACATTGTCATGCTTCTTGCCCAGGCGTGCCAGAGCGTCAGTAAGTTGATCGGCCTGTTTCACGACGAGGCCAGCCAGCAACGATGCAGCCGGAGGCGCGCTGGTGATCTTATACATGATCAGTCGAACACCAGCGGCGTAGATGAAATCCAGAACGTCGTCGAGCGAGGAAGCCAGGCGATAAATGTCTTCGCGATCGAAAGGCGTGATGAAAGTCTGATTGAGCTTGGTAAGAATATTGTGGGTCATGTCGTCGCCGCGGTGCTCAATGTCCTTGAGCTGCTGCACGCGAGCGTCAACGTCTTTGAAGTCCTCAAGCGTTTGTTTAAGCAGGCGGGCGCCGTCACCCAGATTGCTGGCCATCTCGGCGAACATATCAAAAAACTTTGTGTCTCTAGGAACGAGGCGGACCATGTAAGCGGGAGTTCTCCTGGACAATTGTTACGGGACTGTTAAAGTCAACCGAGAAATATCGCATGCGGCCCGTGATCTGGTCAAACACAGGCGGCGCTGCAAAAAGAAAAAGCCGCCCAAAAGGCGGCTTTTCTCCCATAGCAAATGATGTTACAGCGTACTCTCGATCTCAAACCCCCAGGCTTCCAATAAAGGTTCTGGGATGTACTTGCTGTTTTTATTTCTGCGCGCCCACTCGCGGAGACGAGTAGAACGGATGTATTGATCAGGTGTCAGCTTGAATTCCTTGACTGCCTGTTCAAAGGATGTCACAACGGGGATCACTGGCCCGATGGGCTCAGGCTTGCCCCAGTTAGGATTACCGCGTCGCCTTGCCATAGTCGGTTTCGCCCTGCCTTTTAGATAGAAGAATGCTTACACTTTATGACTTACCACTTTGGATTCCTGAAAGCTGCCTTTGGTTTCAATACTTAAGGGAAAAACTGGCTTGAATCGACCACCCGGGAATCAAAGCTTGTTGCGAAAAACCACTAAGCATAAAGGGTTTTCTGTCAATTTGCAAGGCTTTTATTGCCGATCCCCGTCTTTTCTTCGTGTATTTGCCCTTATCTCCTGCATCTACTCTGCCCCGTGGTCTGAGCGCAGTGAAAGTACATTTCCCCTGGCCCTGCTCGGCGTGATTCTTCGCGCCGATATCATGCCCTAATTCCTTCGCCGTCGGGTGTTCAAAACAGCACTCAACTGCCCCGCCACCCCTGCAGCGGCTTCTCTAGTATGATGGTGTGCCGTGAGTTAACCCTAACTCGCACAGGAGGCAAGAATGAAGTTCGTGGCGCGTGTTGTTGCGATATTGATTCTGGGGTCCTTTCTTTTGACGCAGGCTTTTGCAGAAGATGCTGCCAAAGCTTCTGCCAACTCGACTACCAATGAGGCCAGCGCCCCAAACGCGTCCGCCAGTTCCACTGCCTATCTGGCGCCATTCATCCCTATGCAAACCGAACCGGCCAAGCCCAAGACGACCAAGACCAAGGCTACTGGCGCGGGTGACACATATCCGGCGGTTGATCTCTTCGTCGGATACTCCTTCGTGCGCTTCAGCACCAATGCCGGCGCCAAAGAAACGTTCAACTGGCATGGAATTACCGGCGCTCTGGCCGGCAACGTCAATCGCTGGTTCAGTCTGGTCGCCGACTTCGGCGCTTATCGCATCAGGGACGTGCCGCGCCCCGTCAGTGGCAGCGCCTATACGTATCTCTTCGGCCCGCAATTTTCGCATCGCGGTGAGCACTGGACGCCCTTCGTGCACGCTCTCTTCGGCGCCGCTCGCCTCGCGGACATACAGGTTTCCACTGTTCCCAGCGGCTCCGCTTTCTTTAATCGATCGTTTTCCCAGAACTCATTTGCTACCGCCCTCGGCATGGGTCTGGACGGAAACTTTAATAAGCACATCGGCGTCCGTATATTTCAGGTCGAATATCTAATGACCAAGTTCACTGACGGTGGTGACAATAAACAGAACAATCTCCGCGCCTCTGCCGGACTGGTGCTGCACTTCGGCGGTAATCCTCCTCCGCCTCCGCCCAATCACCCGCCCACAGTCACCGTCACTGCTAATCCGACAAAAGTTTTTGCCGGCTCCAATGACCCCATCGTTCTTCAAGCCCAGGCTGCTGACCCGGACAACGACCCGCTGACCTACAAATGGACCGCCACCGGCGGGGCCGTTGAAGGCTCCGGCGCGGAGACTCGCTGGAATTCCACCGGCGTTCAGCCGGGCAAGTACACCATTACGGCCACGGTTGACGATGGCAAAGGCGGAACGGCTAATTCCTCAGCTGATGTAAACGTCGAAGAAAAGCCCAACACTCCGCCCACAATTACTTGCGCGGCCAATCCGCCAACCATCACAGCAGGCCAGCGCGCCAGCATCACCGCCAACGCCGCTGACGCGGACAATGACAAGCTGACCTATAGCTACACAACGAGCGGCGGCAAGATCACAGGCTCAGGCGCCAGCGTCCAGTTCGATTCCACTGGCGTTGCTCCCGGCACGTACACCGTAACTTGCCACGTGAGTGACGGGCGCGGTGGCGAGACTGATGCAACCACCCAGGTCACGGTGCAGCCGGCAATTGAGCAGAAGCAGCTTGAACAACGCCTCTCGCTGCACAGCATTTACTTCCCCACCGCTCAACCCACGGAAAACAGCCCGATTACCAGCGGCTTGCTGGCAAGTCAGAAGAAGACCTTGCTTGCTCTTGCCGATGACTTCAAGAAATATCTGGCTTTCAAACCGGATGCTCACCTGATCCTGCAAGGCCATGCCGATCCGCGCGGGGGACCGGAATACAACAAGAAACTTTCTGAACGTCGCGTGGAGCGCACCAAGGCTTACCTGGTTAGCGAGGGAGTCTCCGCGGACGCCATTGAAACGCAGGGCCTGGGCATTGAAGAGCCCATGACTGCGGAACAGGTCAAACAGGCTGTCGATCAGGAGCAGAACATCACCGCGGCGCAAAAAGCGCAGCTCAATCGCAACGCCAAAGTCCTGGCTCTGGCCCAGAACCGCCGCGTTGACGTCACACTCAGCACAACTGGACAGACGTCCGTACGCGCGTTCCCGTTCAACGCTGAAGACGCTCTCAACCTGATCAACCCCAAAGGCGCGCCTGGAACCCACAAAGCTCCGGCTAAAACTGCACCCAAAACAGGTGCACCGAAAACCGGCACAGCCAAAAAGAAAGGCGCTGCCAAGAAGCAGTAAGAGTCGAGAGCATTCACAACGTAGAGACGTAGCATGCTACGTCTCTTCTTCAGAAACCAAAGCGGCAGGTCGAAATGCCTGCCGCATTTTTTGTGCGTGGGCTCTCCGGACAGATCTGTTCAATTTCTGGATTGTGTATGGTTATTGAACAGTTTGAGACTTCTCCATTCGTTCAGCCGATTAAGCTAAAGCTCTCAAATCACTGTCATTAGTGGTTCGCAGACGGCTTCCCAGGTTGGGTACCTACGTGCATCTGTTTATTGCGGTGGAAGCCGTTCTGAGGGATTTCTTAATCATGTGCCGAAGCACTGTCCGGGTCCTACTGTTCATAGTAGCTATTGCCTTGTCACAGGCTAATGCGGTGCCGCAGCAGGCTCCTTCAGGGACGACTGCCGCGGTTAGCCCTGAAGATGTAAAAGCATTGCTGCAACGGCTGCACGATTTGGAGGATCAAGTCGCAGCGCTGAAGACCCAAGTAAACAAAATCGCCGACAACTCAAGTAAACCGTCTGAATCTGCGGTAAACGCACCGCCTGTTTCGGAACCAGCGACTGAGCAGGGCATGTCCATGCCCATGCCCATGCCCGGACACACCGGAGAAACTATAAGTGCACCCAGGTTGCAACTTCGTGGCTACGGAGATGTTGGGTGGAATACAAGCGACTTGAAAGGCAGCACGAATTCTTTTGCGCTCGGCCAGTTTAACCTCTTCATTACTTCACATTTGACCGATAAAGTCAGCTTTCTATCTGAAACGATCGTTGAAGCGGATCAGAGGACGAACAATTTCGGAATTGATTTGGAGCGACTGGAACTGATCTACGCGGTGAACGACCATCTCAATCTCCAGTTTGGGCGTTTTCACACAGCGATTGGTTATTACAACACTGCCTACCATCACAGCGCATTCATGCAGACTGCCCTGGGGCGTCCTTTCCTATTTGACTTTGAAGACGAGGGCGGAATTCTTCCGGTTCATAGCGTGGGTATGAGCGCCACAGGCATCGTCTCCAGCAAGCTTGGACTGCATTACATCGCCGAGATAGGCAATGGCCGAAACCCGCGTACTGGCGTCGATCCGGTGCAAAACGTCAGTGACGACAATAACGGCAAGGCCTTTAACCTTGGATTATTTGTGCGTCCTAACTGGCTGCCGGGCGTGCAATTCGGGTTTTCCAACTATCACGATCACGTGACGCCGGCAGGAAAAGCAAATGTCACGGAAAATATCCTGGCGGCACACGTCATCTACCAGAACAGCCGGTTTGAATTTCTGAATGAGGGCGTTCTCTTGCGGCACAGTGTGCAGGGCAGCGTTGTTGCCGCCAATACACCGGGTTTTTATTCCCAGGTATCCAGACGCTTTGGCGACTACCGACCCTACTTTCGCTATGAATATGTGAACGTGCCGGGCAAAGACCCGCTTTATTCCGACGTAGGACTCTTGCACGGGCCGAAGATCGGATTGCGCTATGACCTAAATGACTTCGCAGCCTTCAAAATCGAGTACGGACGCAACATGCGGCGCGGACTGAGCACGGTGAACTCGTTGGGAACACAGCTGTCATTCGAATTTTGAAAGCACACATGAGAAAGACCAGGTACATTCTCGGGTTGCTTGTGGTGCTTGCCTGTTCGCTGGGCAACTCTCACGCGTCCCAGGCTGCAGACATAGCGGTTGTGGTGAATGCCTCGAACCCGGTGAATGATCTTTCGTTGTCAGAACTGCGTAACATGCTGGCGGGAGAACGGCGATTCTGGAAAGGAAACGTGCGGGTCAAGTTGATTCTGCGCGAACCAGGAACCCGCGATCGAGACGCCGTGCTAGTCCTTTTGTTGAATATGGACAACAAGGCGTTCGCGGCGCAATGGCGGGCCAAGGTGTTCCGTGGGGAAGCTTCTGAAGAGCCCCTTTCAGTGTTCTCCGCCGCACAGGCAAAACAGTTCTTGCTGGAGAATCCGGGGGGGATCACCTTCATGACAGAAAAAATCACGGCCCCACAGCTCAAAGTCCTTAGGCTGGAGGGCAAACTGCCCGGAGAGCAGGGATATGTCCTTAAATAGCCGGTCGGCCGTAGCAAAATTGTGGCGGTGGTATCTACTTCTGCCTTCAGGAATCAAAAGCGGGAAAAGAATGAACGACAAACGTAACCAGACAATCAAACGCAAGATCGTGTCGATTGTCATGCTGACCTCTGGCGCCGCCCTGATACTGGCCTGCGGTGGCTTCGCTATCTACGAGACGATTACGGTGCGGCAAAGCAAGCTCGGAGAAATGATGCTGGTAGGTGATTTGATCGCCGCCAATAGCGCTGCCGGGCTCTCGTTCAACGATCCGCAGGCCAGTGAGGAAACGCTGGCTGCGCTGAAAACAAGTCCTCATGTGATTGCCGCCAGAGTTTATGACAAAAATGGCAGACCCTTCGCAACTTATCTGCGGCCAGGGACAAGCAGCACTTCTGTCCTCCCCGGTGGAATAGCGTCAGACTTGACTAGCTTTCGGGGAGACTCACTTCAGATTGCGCGCGGAATCTACGTTGGGAACCAACGCATAGGAACGGTGTATCTGGAGCGTGACCTTAGCGAACTAAACTCTAGCTTGGTGCGGTATGGAGCGATCTCATTCGGAGTACTTTATCTGGCCCTGGCCTTCGCAATTTTACTGGCTTCTCGACTGCAGCGCACCATCTCCGGGCCGATTCTTGCGCTGGCTCACCGAGCTGATTCCATTCAATCCAGCGGAGACTACTCGATAGGAGACGTTCAGGGCAGTTTTGAGGAAATCGGACTCCTAATAAAGAGCTTCGATGGGATGTTGGGTTCTATTGCCCAACGCGATAGCGAACTGCAAGGCCATCGCGAATATCTGGAGGAGGAAGTCGCTGCCCGGACCGCAGAAATCCTGACCGTCAATGCACAACTGGAGAATGCCAAGGTAGTGGCGGAGGAGGCGCAGGAAGCTGCCGAGACGGCGAATCGCGCCAAAAGTGACTTTCTGGCGAACATGAGCCACGAGATCCGCACGCCAATGAACGGCGTGATCGGTATGACCGAACTTGCGTTGGACACCGAACTCACCCCTCAGCAGCGGGAATATCTAGTGATGGTTAAATCCTCCGCCGATGCTTTGATGGTTGTGATCAATGACATTCTCGATTTTTCCAAGATTGAGGCCGGCAAATTAGAACTGGACCCGATTGAGTTCAAAATACGCGACACCATTGAAGAAGCCGCCGGAATGCTGGCTTTACCCGCCCATGAGAAAGGGCTGGAATTGGTGACGGATATTCAACCCGGCGTGGCGGAAATATTGATCGGCGATCCCGTTCGCTTACGGCAGGTCCTCTTCAACCTTCTCGGGAATGCCATCAAATTTACAGAACAGGGCGAGGTCATACTTCGGGTAGAAGTCATGGAGAAAGGGCAGGACGGTGTCTGCTTGCATTTCTCGGTGCGTGATACAGGCATCGGCATTCCTACAGACAGGCAAAAAGCGGTCTTCGAAGCCTTTACACAGGCAGACAACTCCACCACGCGAAAATACGGAGGAACCGGGCTGGGACTGACGATCACGTCCAGGCTCGTAGCTCTGATGGGCGGCCGTATCTGGATTGACAGTGCACGCGGCGAAGGCAGTATTTTTCATTTCACCGCCATGTTTGCCCCGGGACGCACCAGTACCATCGACGCGGATCAACTGGAGTTTCGTGATCTACGCGATTTATCAGTATTGGTAGTAGACGACAACAAAACCAACCGCTGTTTTTTGAAGGACCTTCTTCTTAGCTGGGGACTAAGGCCTACAGTCACCGATAGTGGATATGAAGCTCTGGTAACCCTCGAACATGCCCAGAGATCCGGAACGCCTTTTGCTCTAGTGCTCTCGGACTTACAGATGCCCATCATGAATGGCTTCGCGCTGGTGGAACGCATCAGACAGAACTCTGAATTGGCTGGCGCAACCATCATGATGTTGACCTCTGTAGGTGAACGGGGTGACAGAACGCGTTGCCGCGAGTTGGGCGTGAAAGCTTATCTGACCAAGCCCATCAGGCAATCGGCCCTGCGCCAGGCAATTGTGTCAGCGATGAGCGGCGCGGCAGATCAGAAGGCGCAGCCCGCACTGAGCGCCCGGCACTCTTTGCGCGAAGCCAAACCCGGCTTGCGGATTCTGCTGGCCGAAGACAATGCCGTAAATCAGGCGTTAGCCAAGCGGTTGCTTGAGAACATGGGACATACGGTAGTGACAGCCGCTAACGGGGTTGAAGCTCTAAAGGCGATTCTGGAAACGAAATCTTTTGACGCCGCGCTCATGGATGTGCAGATGCCTGAAATGGACGGATTTGAGGCGACCAAGGCGATTCGTGAAGCAGAACGGACCAGCAGAAATCATCTGCCGATTATCGCGTTGACCGCCCATGCCATGAAAGAAGACGAGGAACGCTGCCTGGCAGTTGGCATGGACGGCTATATCTCAAAGCCAATTCGAACTGCCGAGCTGTTCGCGATCCTGGGCCGGCTGGCGCCATCTAAGTTGCATCCGGAAATTGAGCCAGTGGTTCAGGGCTGACATGAGCAAGCAGCATCCTAAAACGACTGCTCTTGATTGACACCCGCGATTTTCAATCCACTTTTTCGGGTAAGCAGGGGGGTGGGAGGCGAGATCGTCTCCCTCGGTAACGATGCCAACGCGAACTTCAACTCACTCATGTCCTCCCACGGAAATCCTCCCCGGGACTTGAAACGTTGCCCCGTGTGGGATCACTATGTACAGCTAAACTATTTATGCGCAAGACTCTACCGGTTTTGATCCTCTTCCTGCTGCTCCTGGCGGGTGTGACTGGATGCAAGCAAGCGCCGCAGCCGGCGCAACATCCGTCCCAGGCGTCCTCTTCGCCCACGCCGAGCCCTACACCCCCGCCGCATAAAAAGCGTGCCAGGAAAGGTGGCCGTAATCCAACCAGCGTTGGCAGCGATTCTCCAACTGCAGCAGACCCAGACACGCTGCTGGAGCAAGCCGCCGACAATCTTCCCATGGGCCAGGTGGCCGTCAATCATCCGGAACAGATGAAGGTAAGCCGCGCTGACACGGTGCGAGTGCGAATCTCGCGAAACCAGGCAGCGGATCTCTCCACGGGTTTACCGGCCGAGGGTCACGCAACAGAGCACGATGCCATCGCCGTAAGTACTTCCATGAAAGTGCAGCTCTTCGGCGAGCCCTACTTCGATATAAAACCTCTGGACGATACCGAGCAACTCATCACCAACAAGGGATTTACCGAGTGGTCTTTCACGGTGGTCCCGTTGCGGTCCGGCAAGCTGCCCCTGCACGTGCGGATCACCGCTATTGTGCGTGCCGCTGGAATTGAAAAGACCAAAGACTTCCCTGTCAAAGATGAAATCATTCAGGTGCGAGTCTCGCCGATGGCGGCCATCGGGTCGTTTGTGTCAAAGAATTGGCAGTGGCTCTGGAGCACGATTCTGGTCCCGATTGCGCTCTGGCTGTGGAACCGGCGGCGCAAGAATAAAAAGGATGAGTCGGGTAAGCAGTAGTGAATCGCACCTTTCGCGCGGTCTTTTTCTTCCGTTACCCAGCGTATTTGCCCTCGGTGAATCGAGGGAAGCGAGTTCCCACTCATCTGCCGCCACGGCGAATGTTGTGAGTATCAGAAAGGCCAGTGCGGTGCGGCGAAAGGACATGGGAATCACCTGGGTTTCCCCAAAGATCAGCAACCGCGGAACCATAATGACCCAGCATGACGGATTGTAAAACCCAAGGAGTCGGATCGCGCAGGCCAGATTACCCTTTGAATCGCCCACAGGATCAATGTCATCTAATGTGTTGACGAGTCTCCACCATCTGCTAAGGTAGAGGCAGGTCTTTTCAAGACAACGATCTTTGACAACAGGACTGGCCAATAGTCCTTTCCGTAACAAATGGGGGCGTCACGGCTTCGACGGAAATGCTTGCGGCCAAGAGGCATACCGGGGCGCATTCCCCCGTAAGTGGTGCAAAAACAATAATTGCCAACTCTAACCAGTTTGCATACGCAGCTTAATTAAATAAGTTGCCGCTCTACACGGCTTTGTCTACGGGCTGTGCAAGGGCGTCACACAGTGGGCTGGTCTTCTCTGCTAAGCCAGGGCGTGAGGACGAGACATTCGGGCTAGCGTTTTGCGTTTCTTGTCCGTTCTAAGCGCAACACGCGAATCTGGCGGGGTAATTCCCGTCGGGTGAACTGGACTAAGTATGTAGGCTCTTGACCAGTGACGTTTTCGGACGTGGGTTCAACTCCCACCGCCTCCACCATTTTTCAATCACTTACGGCTCTTACAATCCGCTCACAATCCGTTTAGCGCAAGCCCCGCCACTTTCGACGCTGCTACCTGCATCTCGTCAGTGACCACATCACCATACGTATTCATGGTGGTGCGAATGTCTGCGTGACGCATCAGCTTTTGTTGCACAGCGAGTTTTGTTCCCGCCGCGTCCAACCACGCCCTGTATGTGTGGCGCATCGTGTGAGTGCTGATGTGACCAATACCAGCAGCAGCAGAAGCGTTTTTATACGCTCTCCACGCTTGCTTGTATGACCACGGCAGACGGCCCAATTGTGCCGGACTCGCGAACATCCAATCGTCTAAGCCGGGAAACTCAGTTCCCTGCTTCCACGCTTTCAGGACATCCAACAACTCCGGGCCAACGTGCATAACAGTCTCTGAGTTGTCTGTCTTAGCATCGTCCACGATCTGACGAACAATGCCCCGCTCAACATTGAGACTGCCATTCAACCAATCCACGTCGCACCACTTGAGCGCCAGGGCTTCAGAGATGCGAAGCCCAAAGCAGACGCACAGCATGGCAATGGTGTGGAATGGCTGGTTCATTTTTTGGATGAACTTATGGAACTCAGCAACCGTAAGGCTACGGGGTTTGCGAAGCCGTTTAGTGCAGCCTGTGACTGTGACCAACTCCATCGGATTGCGCTGGACCGGCACATCTCCCCGCCACATGGCGAAGTCCCAAAGCGTATTCAGCAAACCGCGAATGTGCGAACGGCTCTTTGGAGAAAGCTCCAGAGACTTGAGCCACATTTCCACGGGACGCGCCTGCACGTCTGAAATCACATGCTCTCCCCAAACAGGAATGATGTGATTGTCAAACCACGAATTGTATCCAGCTCTTGTGCTGGCCCGTCTCGGCATCTTCTCTTCCCTATAGCTCTCAACTAAGCTGTTCACGGTTACGGCGTTGCTCTCTTCTGGCTCTTTTTTCTGCTTTGGTACTTCTTCTTTGAGCTTCGGTTTTGGTTGGCTCTCCAATTCATCGCGGAGAGGTTTGGCTGATCGCCATGCGCTGGTACGGTTGGGATGCTGGCCTAGACTCTTGCTCTTGCGTTTGCCGTTCTCCCACCAAAGGAACATCCATGCTTTGCTTCGATTGTCTTGAACTACTGTACCGCTGCCTCTCATTGAATCCTCCGGTTCATAGCAGCGGATGGCAAGCCTAGTATATAGAGACCAACTGTGGGTGCCCAGATCATCAGAATTCCTTCAAGCAGACATCGAGATCGGACTGCCGGAATCTCCAGGTCTGGCGTTCAATACCGGACAGGACGTGGCCCTTCACTCTTCCCTGCCTGGCCCATGCCAACAGTGTGCGGGGAGAGATGCGGAGATATGTTGCGGACTCACTCGCGGTGAGCCAGGTTTGTGGGACTTCAGGGGTACTGGAAATAACAGGTACGGTGGAACTATTCAATCACTTTTATTGTGCTGTGCATTACAGCTTGCGAGTGTCTCACGCCTGCGAAGGACACGCAGTGCGCCGGAAGGCTTTCTCCAGACAAAAATCAGCTTACCGCGCCAGCAGCCAAAAAACCAGAGATTTGTGGTGGTAAACTCTTTGCCGTTGGATGGAAGGAGGGTAGCAGTATGAAACTGCACCAGCCTAACCGACTGTCGAACTTTGCTTGCCCAAGGCAGGCCGCTGATCTGAAGAGGGTCAAATCTTCAGGGAGCAGGTGTAATGATTTGCTTCGTCGGTTCACCCCTTCCGTTACCCAAAATCAGCCAGCGCCGACCGCGTTCGCAGCAACGATGGTTTCGAACTCGGTGATGTCGTCCAGCTTCGTTGGGGACACCAGAAACTGACTCGCGTAACTCCGGTACTTTTTTCTCATAAACAGCATGTCATGCGCTCGATTTTGGTCAGTCCCTTTGGCGAAACGCCGCAGGCTTCCGAACAAACACGCCTGCCAGCAGATCGGAAAGAACAAATGCGTATCAGGGTGTTTCACTAACTCGGCCATGTTCCCGGTCGGCCCCTCTGCGACGAACGGCTGCTCTGTCGCCACAAAAGGATTGGCAACTGAATCGCTATAGCGAAGTGCCCACGTGAACGTCCACGTCCAGTCCGGGCCTTTGTGCATTTCCTCGCGCATGTTTGTGATCGTCCAATTCTTGATCTGCGGAGGAGTCAACGGCAAAGGGTCACTGACAGTTAACGTCTTATTGTCAGGATGTACCTCCTTAATCACCATAGCTCTCAGACTTTGACCCTGAACATTCATTTGCTCGAAATAGAGAGGCGACCGTACACGCAGCATCTGCATGTAACGGAGCAGAAAATCCAGTTTCGTATGCCAATTCTTAAATCCTCTGTGGATGAGCCACGAGCGAACCTCTTGGAATTCATTCTCAAGCTCCCGGAACGCATCGTCGGCAGATTCGATTTCCCCAAGCTCCGGGTTGTCGCCCTCGTAATCGTAGAATCCTGGCTTGTGCGCGATCTCCTTCGCAGACCTCATTCTCCATTTCTGGTAGCGGGTGTCTAACTGCCAAATTGGCTGCGCCTCATCTACACGAGCGGGATCGATAAAACCCCGAAGGTATGATTGCGGAAGATAGTGATCCCGTCTGCCTTTTTTCGTGGTCATGGTGCCTGCTCCTACAGCAGACCTACGCGGTGGTGTTCAGCAAAGTTGTCGGCAGCAAACGCTCTCTGAAATCGGAATAGAGCACGATCTCAGTAGCCAGTCCTCCAAGTGCGACAATCTCTTTCAATGCATTGCGCTGCCGTTTATCCGCAGTAATGAACTGATCGCAGTAGGGAAGATATGTGGCGCTGTACAAATCCATTCGACCGGCCCGAAGTGACGTGCCTATATGCGAATCTCGGATTGTATATTCAAACTCCGCAATGCAGATCGCCAGCAGCAACGCCTTAAACGGTGGGCAGGCATCGACAAACTTGCGGATGGTAGCCTCGTCGGTTTCTCTGCCAGTCACTCTCTTATAAAGGTCATCCCCGATAGCCCAAAAGGCACCGCCTTTTCCTGTTTGCAGTGCTTCCACCAGTACTTTGCAGTCCTTGATCCGTTCGCCGTGATTCTCAAATATCTCGTCGAAATGAGGACGCGCATCAGTGAAAATGCTCTTGAACACTTTGTCATTTGCCTTTAACTCAATGCCCTGCTCAACTGCCAGCTTTTCGTCGCAGATGATCTCTCGTCTGATGACTTCTCTTTCAGCCGCATGAAAGCGTACTGGCAACTGTCGCCAGTCAAATGGACCGCCGCGATCAAAGTCGCGGATCATGTCAGTAGTAATTTCGTGGTATGCGTTAATGCACTCGCCCGTCGCCAGGAGTGCCTGGCATACATCGAGCAATTCCCTCTTCCGCTGTGCCCCAACGGTTGCGGCGATCTCTTCAATGTTTGTGCTGGTGATCCTGGGAAAGTATCCAGACGTTATTCCCGCCAGTAAAGATGGTCGCTCTGGATCGTCTGCAAGGTGATTCAAACCACTTGCATCAAGGATGAGTCTGTTACTGCTGTTCATGGCCGATTATAGGCGCAATCGGCAGGTACTCTCAACCAGTTACAATTGGCAGACCGCAAGGAGTTCTGCTTGTTTAACCTCCCGCTTGAAACCATCACGATCCAAGACATCGAACAATTTCTTCAGTCAGGGGCACGGGAGAATACCGTGTTCGAGTTGAAGGAACAGTTTCCCAACAAATTGGAAAAAGTCATCTCGTCAATGGCAAACACGTCTGGAGGGATGATCCTGATCGGTGTGGAAGAAACCAAGACTGGAGGCGGGGTCGTGCCAGTCAAGGGAGTACCGTTAAACCCCGGCCTTCGAGAGACAGTAATCCAAATCGGATTGAACGCGATCTATCCACCCTTGATCCCAGAAGTCCGGGTGGTGGAATTCAAGAGCGACCCATCCCTGACCGGCACTGACAAGGCGGTCGTCGTCATTCGTGTCCATGAAAGCGAGGGAGGATATGCGGTCGATCAGCGCACCGCAGTTTATGTTCGGGCAGACAATGTATCAGAGCGAATGAGGAAAGCGACAGTCGAGGAGACTGAATGGTTCTTCAACAAAAGGCAGAAGAGCCTTGAAGTCAAGAACCGTGCGATTCAACAAGCGCAGCAACATGCACAGCAGTTCCTAATTCGGTTGAGACAGCGGCACCAGAGATCAACGGGAGAGCCAAAAGGACGCTTTGTTATTTGGACAGTCCCAACATTTCCACGTCTGCCGTTTGCAACTCCGCAGGAGCTTTACGAAGCCACCAAAAAACAAATTCGCCACACACCTGCGATTGCGCCCGTCTCCTTCCCCTATGGCGTTCCACATCCGGTTTTTGAAGGCATTTACTGGGCACATGACGAGTCAAAAAACTACTACTACACAGAGATACACCAGCAGGGTTTGATCTACAGCGAGTTTGAATTCTGGTGGGATGACGAGAATGGCGACGTATTTATTCCGGGAGCTGCTGCAAGCCTTTTGAGCGCGGCAGCAGAATTCGGGAGAACGCTATACCGCCACTTCGGATATTTGGGTCTGTTTGACTTGGGCATACGCCTTGTTGGCATAAGGAATCGTTATGTCTATCCCACGTTTTCATTGAAGCCGCGAATAATGGATGATGTCATTGAGATAACTGCCCGAATGAGTGTGGGAGTGTCTGAAGAGGAACTGCTCTTGAAGTGCAAGCAAATGATTCGTGAAATCTATTGGGCCTTCGGATGGCATGTTGATGACAAGCGGATAAGCGATGATTTCAAGTGAGTGAAGCGATCCACGGATGAGAACTCAACCTCGACGTTGCGGCTTGATGTGGTGCGCACCCGTGTACGGTTTGATCGTGGCCTTTTGCCAAGGAAAGGCCCATCACCATCGACCTGGCTCTTGCCGGAAACCCTGATGTAAGCGAATGCCTTGACTTGGCCGCTTTGTGTGCTCATGGGTAGCCCCTTCATATCACCGCGAGTGCGATGACGGGATTGTCAGCCAGATAATCCCGATTCCCTGACGGCGTCCACAAAGGGACGAACTCTCCAGTGGAATTGATGATGCAACTGCTTCCACCATTTGGCCCTGCGGCATTGCACACAATCGCTGTGAGGCCAAACTGTCGGCACTGGTCGGGGAATTCCTTTATCCAGGTACGGTTGCTCGAATCGGCAATAAGAACCACAGCATTGACGCCGCGCCCGTTGTACTCTTCAAAGAACGGTGCCGCCATGTTGCATTCGCTGCAAATCATAAAGCCAATTTTGAAAAGCAACGAATCTTGCAAAAGCACTGTGATCGTCTGGTAGTCACCAGCCTTGATCGGCAAGACCCGGCCATTGTTGCTCGTCGCGGGATACTTCTGACGGTAGCGTTCAATCGTGCCATTGCCGATTACTGCGGCAATGTTGTAGTAATCCTGGCCTGCCTGTTCGAGCAGGCCACATACCACGGCGGACGACCGGCCTTTGAGAAAACCGAGAATCTGGCGGCATGTCAGACCATCAGGAATGACTTCGGCGTCTGTGGGCCAGTGTTTGGGATCGGCCAGATAATCAAATCCAGTAGTGAACAACTCAGGCAGGACATACAAATCCGCTTGATGTTGGTTCATCGCCCATTTCAGATACTCAATATTGCTGCGTCTGCCTTCGGGGTGAGTCTGGATCAAGCAGATGTTCATACTGGCTTATCTGGTTACCTTTCCCATGCGATCCTGCTTCCCGACCTAGGAGCGGAACTTTCATAGCATTCTAAACGTACTCAGGCGTGGAGGCCACATGAGACGGCTGAGCTTTACGGTGATTACCGTTGCGGTCTTGGTTTTTGCCACCTACATACACAAAGTTCTTTCCTACCTCCCTGCATATCGAGAGTTGCACCGGCATGATCCGTTTTATGTGGCAGAGAGCATTGACAAGATCGCGGTAGTCATCCTCTGCGTTGGCGCGGTTTGGCTGATGCGTCCGACCAATCTGCGAGGCATTATCCGCGACCTCGGCCTCTCCGCACCCGTACTGCCAGCAATTGCATTCGCACTGGTGGCCTCTTCGCCGATGTTGATCGGGTTTGCGCTTACACGAAGCCTGACTCCGCATATTCAAATCCTTCCTCTTCTGTTCCTGACGGTATTCTCGCCGCTGGTCGAAGAGATTGAGTTCCGTGGTTTCGGCGTCAGGAACCTGCAACGCGGGACGGGGTGGCCATTTTGGGCGGCAGTCTGGCCGTCGGCACTGCTATTCGGATTGGGCCATATCGAACAGGGCCAAACTAGGCAAGAAATGGCCGGGTTGCTCCTTTTGCTTGGGGCCGGAGGAGTTATCTTCGCTTGGCTGGTTTACAGATGGCAGAATCTGTGGGTAGCCATCGCGCTGCACATTTCCATGAATATTTGGTGGGAATTATTTTCTGTCGCCAAGACGGCAATCGATGGATGGCTGCCATTCGTTTTACAGAACATGTCGATAGTCCTGGCCATCCTCATCACGCTCTACTGGACACGGCCACAGAAGATAGCTATGAGGGCAGCCACCTGATTCTGATGACGGCGGGACCATGCTCTGGTTGAGAAGAGCAACGGGCCAGGTATTCAGCACCCCGGCCCGTGATTGCTTGGAATCACTTCTTGGATCGTCGCCGCTTCGGCATCACGATGATCTCTGCGCGGTTGCCCTTCCACGCGGAGAGGTCTTTCAGAGCGGCCTTGCCCACGCGATCCGCATACGCAACCATTGATTCAACTGAATCCAATGCGTCCGGGCCAATCATTCGCTGGGCCTGATCCATGAATTGGGTTAAGAACTGATCGAGACTAGACTTCATGGCCGCATCCTTCTCCACCGGGAAGGCCGTGTCGATCACAAATTTCCATCGATGCGTGAAAAAGCAGATTCAACGCTGTTCGCGATGCGTGTGGAAAGGCTGGCCAGGTTCGTGAAGCTGTTGACGTGCAAGGCCGACGCTTGTAGCTGTTGCTCTTCGTATACATGTCTGGTGCCCCTCCTTTGAGACACCTTGCGGTTGGAGCCGACTGCGGACGCCTTGCACATCCGGGCCGGACAGTTGGTTGTTATATCGTCATCGTGCAGACGACCGATTGGGCTTTCAGGTCAAAGATCAAAGATATTGAGCCAGCTTCTTCACCATCATCTTGGCGTGTTTCGCATCCGCTGCGCTCTGCTGCTTCTTGGCTTCCCGTGTCCAGTGCGCATACGCCGCCTTGACGGTTTTATGCGCGCCCAGATATGCGACCACTCGCTGGCGTACCTTGTCGCCCTCACGGACACCCTCCACCAGGTAGCGATACTCAATTCCCTTGATCGTTTTGGTTCTAACGAACGTCACGCGCACAAAGTACTGGGTTGGGCACAACGGTGTCAAGGACCAAATTTAGGCACAACAGTACACCGTACCGCGTGGGCACGGAACCAGCGAACCGGCCATTGGGCAGCAATTGAGAACAGCCAGCCATACAGGCCCGTGCAGAGGCAGTGACAGGTTGTTCTATCCATGAGGGCTATCGGCCCGTCCTGGTCGATCCTGGTGCGATCCTGAGCCTGTTGTGCCTAACGGGCTGTGTTCCATCCGCGCTTCCGATTGTCGCTCTGGTTCTCGCGTATTGTGTACGCCTGACATAAGCACCTGTCCATTTACCCCTGTATCACGGGTGCGCTTGTACCTGTTATGCCTAACTCGTCCTGTTCTCTCCTGCTGTCCTATGCGGCCCGTTCTGTCCTACCCGATCAGGCCCGGCTCGACATCCACCCGACACTGCCCGGTCCAGAACGTTAACAAAACGACATAATGTTAACGTTTACCTTTGCTGTCAGTCTCTTATCCGCTATTCGCCTGTTATCAAAGGACTTACCGAGTACGCTATTCCACGGCTCGTTGACTACCTTCCGCTACCTCTGCGACAGCACAGCGCGGGATCGCAGGAATAGCAACTGGCCTACGCGGGGATCGGGATCAGGCTGGCACAGCGTTGGCCGTTAAGTCTTTTGTTCCAGGGACGTTACAACAAAGCATTCTTTTTGCCTGGCCGACCCCCTAGCCGGGACGCCCCGTGGGCGACCACCCTGACCGGCTGCTAGGCCCGGCCAACAATAGGACAGAAAGGGTCCCATATCGGGTAGGTACCATCCAGGGGGTCTTAACCCTTCTTCCTGGTAATGGCCGCTCACCAGCTACCGTATCCCGCACTGATGCTGCCACTGGTCGGACACTGATGCCCTTAATAAGGGAGGAGGTAAAACATGGATTCGATCTACAGTCTGCACAGGCATATATGTACCACCAAAACAGAGGGCACCCGTGCGCGGACGCCTTAAAGAACTCAACGTCGAGATGTGGAAGGTGCTGCTCGATCCACGCGCAACGAGACTGGAGCGCCTGGAGGCCGGAAGGATTATCGCTGCGCTGTACGGCGTACTCGCGCCGTCCGGCATCGGAGAGGCTGCACTGAGCACAAAGGCAGTGGCTCAGTTACGGGCAGCCAGAGTCGAGATCGCAGAGAGGCTCTTCAAGAGGAAGCGGCAGAAGCGTGGACAGAACCAACGCGCTTACGTGCGCCGGCAGATCAGGCACCTTGAGCAGCAGAGTAACAACACGGAGGAAAATGGATCAACAGTTAGAGGAATTGAAAACGAAATTAGCCCAATTGAAGGGTGAACAAACGGATGCATCAGTAGATGAGGAACCAGCAGCGCCGGCAGTCGATCCTGCCCTAGCTGAGCGCCGTGCTCAGTTCACAGGCGCTCAGCGCCGACTGGCTGCTGGTCTGAGCGCCATCTCAAAGGGAACGAACCTGATCGACAGCAAAAGCTCCGAAGCATCCGTGATCTCGGACAAGCTGGTCACCATGCAAATCTGGCGATTGATGCTGGACGATGATGGCAGCGACGGCATCCTGTACGCAGTCACCAACTGGAACTCGAAAAGCACAAAGACGCTGGCCGACCGTATGGGCAACCCCGCAATCAACAGCGAGTGCAACCCGCAGTGGCGCTTAGGAATGCAGCCCTCGGAGCGCCGGGCGGCCTACATCAAGAAACAGTGCGATCTTTTGCGCATTCCATATCTCGAACCCCAACCGGAACTCAAGCTGGACGCCAAGGTGCTTGTGAGTATGTCCTCGGAGAAGTTCGCTGAGTTCGTGGTTGAGTTTCATAGGAGGGTTCTCGGTTGGGACCTGAAAGCATTCGTCTACGACAATCTACGCACACCGGCTGCTGAGTTCTTTGCTGGCTTTCTTGAAATACAGAAGCAGGCGGACGCCGAAGAGGAGAGCCTCTTCAAGAACGCAATGGCCGCGCACATGCCGGCTACCGCTCCTGACAGCGACGAATCGGACGCGGAGGAATTCCTCGGCCTGCTTGCGTGGATGGGGCAGCGGGAACGCTTGGAAGCCGGGAGACGGCTAGAACGCATCTCCAAGCAGAAGTCACGCGGCGCATCTCCGTCGCAGGCTCCAGCAGAGTGGACAATCAAGGAGACGGCACCAGAGCGGTCACCGCTCGACAGCATCGACCTAGGCCGTGTGGCGACTGGCTACGACCGGCAACTCGCCGAGATCGATGCGAAGCTGGAACAGTTGAACGCAGGAAGGCAGGATGCATCCATCACTGGCGTGTCGGCCTAGTTCAGGACAATTTGTCCCTGTCATCAACCCTACTCGGCTGACGAGCGTGGTCGTGCCCTCGTTGATAAAAAACTGTTCAGGGTTTAAGACAACCTTAAACCCTTCAGCTTTGCAGGATCGTTACCTACCCCGTTGCCTGGGAAACCGCATATACCACGTTGGGCTGACTGTTGGCAGTGTATTGTGTACGCGGCATCCACTACCGAACCAAAAACTAAATCAAGTAAATCTATTGATTATTGGCTGGTTTTCGGCTATGCTGTTAACAAGCTTGAAGGCTCTCTGCCTCGCTTAACCCCTGACAAATAGTCACTATGTAAATTTTGACTACTGACAAAAATGTACCTACTTTTTTGACAGACTATACATACTACGTATGTACGATGGCTGGAGTGCCTGAAGTTCTTTGCGCTAGTCCTGCGAAGCCAGCCACTAGCAAATTGCTATCGTGAAAGCCAGACAGCGAAAGCAAAGCCATCGGACAGCAAAGAAGCGCAAGCGGACACATTCGCCCCTGACCCCTGACAATTTGTCAGAGGTTTGTTCGGTACGCTATACGCATTGACGGTAAGACAAATATTGGCCCTGATCGGGCCGGAAAGGATATGTGAACGAAGATTCGACCCTCCTCAATAACAGCACCACCCTCGCCACGATTCGGAACTTTCTTGCTTCCGAAAAGCCAGCCAGCATTACGCCTCTAGACATTCTCCAAATGGTCCACTTTATGACGTGCAAGGCAGAAGACCATGACACCTACTATTCCCAGCAGACTCTCGCCCGAATGCTCAATGCCGATACACGCAGCGTAGCGCGTTCGCAGCAGCGATTGGCCAGCTCAGAGATCGACTGGATCGCCCGTCCGCAGAGGCGCGGAAGAACCAACGCCGTTTCAATCAAATACCAGAACATCCCCGCCGAAGAGATTCTCCGGTTGAAGATCACACCTGAGGCTCAGCAGATTACGCTGCGATACCAAACTGCCTTGCGCAAGTGCGGTAGGAAGAAGTTTCCTGCGCAGTGGCTCCGGCAACAGTTCCCGTCAGCCCAGCGGATCATTAACGATTGTGGCGGCGACGTTGAGCTTGCAGCCCGTATGATCGGCCACGCAATGGGGCATCCACGGCACCGTAAGAAAGCCATGTTAGGTCTTTACCACGTATACGGGCGCTGGCGGAAGATCGAAGAATCATTCGACGCCTCGCAGCAAGAGAGGCAGCAGGCGGAATTAACAGGACAGACCGCGCCACAGACGGCGCAGACGGAGGTTGCATGACAGTACAACAGCAAATGACAACGGCACAGCAGTTCGCAGAACTTTGGAGGGTGCTTATGCCTGACCTTGACGCACCTGACCTACAACAGTTCCTCCTGTGGGTCGGAACGCATTCTGACGACCTTGTGAGCCGTGGAATCAATAGAGCCGGTGCCAAAGCTCGGAAGCTGCGCGGCACCGCAGGCGCGATGAGCGCGCATGACGCGGTACGGTATGCCGCTTCGGTAATGAAGAATGAACTCCTTGGCATTCAGCGGCACGAGCCGAGCGGAACCCAAGGAAAGCAGAGTAAGTAAGCCGAGGATGCGCGATTGCATTCAGGCAGAAGGACAGAAGGGAAAAATAATGACAGAGATACAGGAATTAGAGTTCGCCACGATGGTTGGACTCGTTGTGAGTTATGTGCAGGAAGGATGCGATGACGCCGATCTGGCGGAACTATTCAAAACGGTATGGGAGACGTGCCCCAGCGCGTTCGACAAATTGCTGTTGATCTCCGCTGCGTCAGACAGACTCGATCTGGCCGGTGCAGCCGATGCTGGCAAGGTACTGCGGTGCTTCGAGACAACTTCGGACTTCAAAAGCGATCTGGAACGCTTCCTGAGAGTGCTGCTTGAAGAAGATTATCTGGCCGAGTTTCAGGCCCGTGTGTCTGCCGGCGATTATTTCGCCACAGCCGCCAAAAAGTTCGTGGACGAGTACGGCGAATCCGCCAGTGCTTACCCCGACGTGGAAAAGTGCCTGGCTCAGTAGCCGGGCACAACAGTGAAGATCGAGCAGTAAAAATCCAATGTGAAAGGAGACATGACCCACGAACAGACCGAGCAAGACCGACCGAAAGAACTAGAACGACTTTACACCCAACACTATGGCTTCATCCTTGACGCGGCCCTAGCCGACCGCCGCCTTCTGCCGCAGGATGGTGAGAACATCGCTCAAATCCTAGCAGACCACCTTCAATCCTACGATGGGACGCTCGAAACTGAACCCTTTCAGCAATGGATCTTGGAAACGGTCAGTGGTGCCGTTGAACGGCTGGGATTTTTCTATGACCTCCGTAAGAAGTGCCGCAACAGTGTTCGCGCAGGCATTTGGTCGATTCTTTTGCAGAACCTCGATCTCAAAGACCACACCAGCGAGACGTACATCATGGAACAAATCGAGGCTGCCACTTGGGCTTGGGCATTGCATCACCTCGATGATCTGATGGTGCCGGGTTCCGCAAAGTTGAGCACCAGGCTCCAGGCGCAAGCGAGATTTCAGGCTCTGACCTGGAGAAAGAGCAGACTTAGAGACAATGGGCGGTTCGACCGGGATGTTGACGTTGAGAGATTCGGTGATGAAAGAAGTTTTAGGCTAGGCGACAATCTCCTCCCTCTCTACTACGATCCTGGTGACGACGACGACGCCGAAGAGGGCCAGCCGAAAAAGCAGCCAAAGGCCCGCCCGATCCCGGCATCCAGCGATTCCCTGCTGGCGATGAAATCTGGTCGCCCACGTCTTTTGTGTCCGTCATGCAAATCCTTGCAGGCTATCTCGCCTGATCCGGCATCCGAGCCGGACGCGGTAAGGCTATTGTGCGGTCACGAACGGCCGGCGTTCTTGGCGGCTTCGGCCTGAAAGACCCGGCCAAAGCCTGCGGCCCTTAATAGGTAGAGGGGAAAGACAAACGGAATCGGCGCGTATCGTATACACCGAATCGACCTTTCCCCGGACTTGTAGATCAAATTCAACCAGGGAGGTAGATGACACGTGCCATAGACACAGGCTCATTCGAGTCAAGAGCGGACTTTGAAAACCAAAAACGAGAGAACGGCACATTCTGGAACGTCATCGAGACGTACATTGGCATTCGGCAGCGACATCCGTTGGCTGCCGTAAACCTTGACCCATTAGCCCCGCCTACGAAGCTGACGTTTGATCTCGTGGATTACCTGGCCGATGTCATTTTGGCCACCCGGAGAACATTGACGCCGGCACTCTACGTTCTTTGGGAGCGACTCATCGAAGGCGAGAAGGTTCCGGCAGCAAGCGAACGGGTCATCATTGCTCGTTGCTCCAGAATCTATTCTGAGCGCGGTCTGTTACCCGTCAAGTACTTTCGCAGAATCAAAAAAGGTCGAAAGCGCCATCAAGCAGGTGTCGCGTGAGGCCGCGTGGAGCGAATACTCGCAGTCGGCTCCTCTGCGAGATTTGCAGAGAAATCAAAAAGGTTTCGACAATCGCTGACGCCAACGAGATAACGCTCGTGTGTGGTCATTTGAGGCCGCAGATTCTGGCGCTTCAACCGGGCCGCGTCTCTATCGAGAGCTTGCGGACGCAGAGAGGCCAAGAGTGTTTTCCGCTGAGGTCAAATAGATTATGACATGGACCACCGACATCGACACAACCGATCTGGAGAGAGTCGAGCGCCCGACACCGCGAGGGTTACCGCCGCTGTCGCTCGATTCACCCACGAAGTCGCCGTACTACATCAGCCAGCTTCCGGGCGCGTCAGCCGTAGGGGCGGACGTTGTAAATAACTTTCGGAACAACGGAATACCCAGTTTTAGAATCTCACCGCCGCCTCCGTTGACAATGGCCGGTTCTGGATCGAATGCTATTCCAACGGTTCCAACAAGCAGCTTCAACATCCTGCAACCGCCGAGTCCGACGATCTCGCAGTCGTTGACCGCGATTCCGGTGGGCTACCAATTTAGCTTCAACCAGGTCAGACTGCCTTTGGGATCAAATGCGTCGATCTCGACTTACAAAATCTATAGGGCGACTACGCCTGCCAACACGAACGCGCAGGTCATTCAGACGATCAGCCACAATCCGAGTAACAACGGCGTTCCTATAGTGGTGCAGGATGCGCAGCCGAACGACGTTTTTGTACTGTTTTATTGGGTAAGTGCAGTCAGTACTGCTGGACTGGAGTCAAGCATGACGCCAGCGCAGAGCGGGAATGTCCCCATAAAAGCTGGATTCAACAAGAACAGTCAACTCGCTTCGTCTTTTAATTCCAATCCGCTAAACACTTCATTTTCCAGTAACTCTGCCACCACATTGTCGAATAATGGCAGCTCACCCAATATCACGGTTAATGCCAGCACTGTCCAGTTCGGAGCGGGGCCGGTTTCGTACAACAGTGCGACCCTTGCTCCGGGAACATTTGGCACCTGGTTTGTGACGGCCTTTGATTTCAGCTTTCAAGGGGGAGCTGTAGTGTACCTAATAGCTAACACCAACATATTTCAAACAGCGTCAGACGCCTGTTTGTCTTGGGGAAAAATCGTTACAGCCTCTGCCTCAACCACGAGCGGAGGTGGAAGCACGGGCGGAACGTCGGCTTCATCCAGCGCCACCATAAGTGCCGTAGCAGGCCGTGGCCTGACTTTTTGAAAGGAGACTTTTGGCAACACACACAGTTCACATTATCGATCATAAACAACTTAGCGATGGTCAGCTTGCGCTTCTGGCGGAGTGCTGCTCCGATCCCAAAACGCACAGTTGGCTCACTTGCGCGGCAGAAATTGTTGTCGATGACCAGCAGTACCAAGATTCAATCACTCATCACTGTCAGCGCGTAGCCGACCTGCATGAATCTATGCAACAGGCGCTTGCGAAGGCCAAAGTGACCGTAGGGACGAGAGTATCAGTTACTCCATCGGCATCTTCGGCGAATGCAGCGTCGCTGCAAGCTGACAACATCTTGCAGTCGTTGGTCGGCACAGTTCGGCAAGTCGATCCTCCGTCACTTTCGGTGCAGTAGTGGAAACGACTCTGGCCGAGTTCCGAAGGCGCGAACGCAGAGAAGCTGGGCAGGCGGCTGCATTAGCGGCAGAAGCTCACAGAGCGGCAGAAGCAGAAACCGCTAAGCAAAGAGCCGAAGCTGCCAGACATGCTGAGATTCAGCGCCAGTATATTCGATACGTCAATTCGCAGTGGGCAGCCAAGCAAGATGACGAAATGATTTGCACCCGCCAACGCTGGTTCGAGTTGACGCCGGGCACAAGACAGATCGTGAACGACCTGATCCAGAAAGACCCGACCGTGCGGATCGCGGGATTGTAGGAGGATTTGAAAGTGTCAATAAGCAGTGTTAATGATTGGAAAAAGCTTGCCATCCCGGATGCGAAGGAAGGTGCCGGAGATTGGCTAAGATTTGAGAGGCCAAGCTCTTTGCAGCGGGTAGTCGCTGAGGAACGTGAACAGGAATCACGCCGCCGTTCCGCTTACGCCGAATATGTCGAATTGGTCGAGAACGACCAGCGCCGAGTGCCACCAAGATACAAAATCTCACCCCTGAGCTATTCGGAGTGGGCCAAGCACATTCCGGCTGACGTGACTGACATCTCGTTGGCTTCGCAAATCGCGACTAATGCCGCGCTTCTGTCAAAGACGAGGACCGAAGAGGCCGCTCAAGCGGAAGCCGAGAGCAAAGAATCACGAGAAGCTGTGATCGCCGGCAAGCCCGATCCGAGCTGGAAGATCCCAGCAAGTGCTGCGGGATTGAAGATGACCAAGGACAAAATTCAGGATTACGTCCGGCAGCAGGCTGAACTGTTCGTCAAACACAACGAGGAATATTTCCGTAGCGCAGCGAACGTTGAAGCCATCTTTAAGTATCTCAGCGAACAAGGCGTAAGAATACCGGACGAAGAGTGCATTAAGGCTGCGTGGCTGCGTTTGCGAGAGTTGGGAATGATCGAAGAGCGCCCCGCACCTTTGTTGGAACCCACGCCAGAGTCACAGGAGCCGCAACCTGACCCTGAAGAACTCAGGGAGCAAACGCGGAATGAGTACCGCACAAAGGTCATAGTGACCGATCCGCGGACCGGGCAAGAATACACCGAGTATCAGTTGGACAGGCTTCCTGCGGATGAGTACAAGCGTTTGATGCTCGGCGAGTTCAGAACTCCACGCATCACGGATGTGATAAAGCCAGCGTGGTACAGACAATGACCCAATGAAAACTCTGACATCGAGTGTGGGCTTCCAAGACGACGGCGGCAACCTCTTGGCGAATGGCTCCATAATTTTGAGCCTTCCGCTGGGCACGATGTACAAGATCATTTCTGGCGGTGGTCAGGTTGTCAGTCGATCTTTCATTATCAATTTCGATGCGAACGCAAAACTTCCTGGTACTCCACAGGTGTGGGCCAGTGACGAGCTTGCCGGGACGCCAATATACAGCGCGACTTTGTGCCGAAATGCCGATGGCCTCGGCCCTGTCGGTTCGGTGAATTGGCTCGTTAGTGGAACCAGCCCAATCGATCTCAGCCTGCTCACGCACTCATAAGTTTCTAATCTGCCGCGCCATTCTAACCGGGGGGCTGCGGCAGGCCCAGCGTCGTGGGTTCGTTGGTCCCCCGTTTTCAGGAGAATCATGCAGCCATCTGCAATTGGCGAGAGCCTCGTCGCGTGGGGCGGATTTTTTAGACAGGCTATTACTAGCGGTGCTGGCACCGTCACCTTGAAGGCGGCACCGGCACGACTGTGCCGGATTCTTGTGACGGCAGCAGGTACAGCCGCAGTCACCGTATTCGACAACGCCGCTGCCGCGTCAGGAACAATTCTTTTCGTCAGCCCGACGACCACTACTCTCGGCCAGATTTTCGATATTCAGATGCCAGCGCAGAATGGGATCACGGTTTCCGATCCCGCCTCTGGCCCCGGCATCACGGTCACTTGGAATTAAAGAAATGGATTACGACAGCCTCAAGATCGAAGAACTAATTGCCGAGGGAAAGAAACTCGATGCAGAAGAAGAACAACTCCTCGCCACACAGGCGGAAGTTGATAATGAGATCGCAGGACTCCTAGCCAAGGAACGGCGGAAGAGGATGGTAGATAGCCAAAGCAACAGGCGTTTTATTACTTCGTTCGAGCTTGTCAATCAACGTCTGATTGAACCGTGGAGTGATCCTGCCGATCTGCCAAAGACCAGAAGCACCTACGATATTGTCAGTCAGCATCTCCTCGAACCGTGGAGCGATCCTGCTTTGCTACCGAAGCGCAAGACGACATTTGACCTCGCAGTCGCGGAACTCACCAAAGAGCAACCGCTCATAGAGATCGGTACTTTGCAGAATCACGGTGGAGCTGATTATAGGTTCGATGGAACCAAGTGGGTTCCCTCAATAGCGACCTATTGATATTCGGGGCGGCACCTCCTTCACAATGGCCTGCGTTCGCCGCCCGAAGTGGTCAAGGACGCAGGCCACACTTTTTTTAGCTCTGCCGACCGCAGCCGGGGCGGTCGGCAGCATGGGTCGGGTCACCCATGTGGTCAGTCCCCGGCCTTTTTTCATAAGGAATAAATGTTTGACGATTCTCAAATTTCTCAGCCGAACCAATCAGTAACGAACGATCAGGCGCAAGCTCCAGCTTCTGCGGCAGCAAATCCGCCAGCTACACCAAATTCTCCCTCAACTCCTCCGTCCACACCACCGCTGGGCACCAGCGATGTGCAGCCTACCGCGCCTGGAGACTCTTCCGTTCCGGCACAGAACCCGAATCCCTCGGCGCGACCGAATCAAGATCAGGTCAGCAACACACAACAGCCAGCACAGGAAAAACATCCAGCAGTGCAAAGAGCGTCCGTGCTTTTTGAGGTGGCTCAGGCTCTTGCGGGTGGGCCGCGTTACGAAGAGCGGATTGATGATAACGGCAATCGCATCAAGACTCCGGTCAAGATGTCTGGGCGCTCGATAGCTATGGCGATTGCCCTCGAAGCTATTTCAGGGTCGCTAACGGGCTTACAAGCTGGCCGGGGCCGCGGACCCGGAGCCGCAGGAGCCGCAGCGATGCAGCAGAGTATGCAGCGCCGGCAACAGGAGCAACAGCGGCAGGACCAGCAGGCCCAAGATGACTTTAACAATCGCAGTAAGGCGCTGGCTTCTAAGGCCAACCTTACTGAACTAAATGCCCGAATCGGCCTTAACGTTGCGGAAACCGAAAAAATCGGCTCTGAGATGATCGATAAACAAGTTGAGCTTAATCGTTCCAGCGGTGTGTTGGATACAGATTCGAGCAATCTAGAGAACGGCGGCCAGCCACTTACGCAGTCGGAAATACTCGACGGAATGCGAACTGGCAAATTCAATGTAGGAAGTCACATTGGCGCAATGGCGGGACGTGTGCCGACGACCAGTAAAGACGGCAGCACACATTGGGAAGCGACATTTCTACTCGTTAAAAACCCTAACGCTCCGGTCACTCTCTCGCAGGAACAATGGGATGGCTATGCGTCTGCTCACGTCCCTGGATTTCCTGCCAGCTTAAAGGTCGGCCAAAATGGAGTCGAACTAAAGTTGTCGCAGGTACAACGCGCCAATGAAACCCTCGCAGCCCACACACTTGCGGATTATCGCTTGAAGGATATGGCCAGCGTGCTGGAAGGTACGCCTTTCGCTGACAAGGTTCCAACTTCAATCGATTTCAGCAAGCCCGGCATCGAAAGCGCGATGACCAAGTTTCAGAAGTACGCCTCTCACAGCGCCATGCACGGGAATGACATCTACGAGTCGCTCTTGCAAATGGGAGCAGACAAGCGCGATCCCAAGACGGGCCAGATGCAGCCGAACTCGGACTCCAAGTTCGTGGATACCATCGCCGCTGCGATGGGCGGTTGGCCCGTGTTGCAGGCCGTCCACAATCAATTGGGCGCAAACAAGAAGGCAACGGAGGAATTCAACATCGTTGACACTGAAGCGAAGGCCAACGCGATCCTCGCGAGTCCCGCTAAGTTCACGCGAGACCAGATCGGCAGTGCTCGAAACTTCCTGACACTTTCAGAGCAGCAGGGAGCACGTAAGGCGGCTGAGGCTGCGCGTGAAAGAGCAGTCGCCGAAGGCAAAGACGTTGAAGCGATGTTCAAGACTGGCGTCAATCCGATTACGAAGGAGAGACTGTCGCTTGATAATGCACCTGACGGCGCATTGGTTGACTCGAAGGGTCGTCCGGTTCCTCAGAACATGACATCCTTCTACAAGCCATCGCAGAACGAGCGTCAGACCGCTGACACGGCACGGCAGGCTCTGGCGATCAGCGCCGATCTTCGTGCTGCTATTCAGAAAAATCCGGCCCTGGTCGGGCCGCTACTGGGCAACTCAAAGGAAGGACTCGCGAAGCTAGGATTCGGAACTGAACAAGCGCAGAAGTTCCTGGATGATATTTCATTCCTGCAATCTGCCGCGACAAAAGTTCACACCGGCCGATTTTCTTCAGAAATCCTGAAGAAGATGGGCAACATGATTAAACCGGGAATGAACCCGCAGCAGTTTGTCGGTGGCCTGAACTCGATTGACGAAGTAATGAACCGTTACGCGCAGGAGGACAGGTTGATTACTGTTGGCGATTTCAAGGCGATGCAACAGGCTCCGGCTGGCCTGAACACGCAAAGTCCGCCGGCAGGCGCGACGATGCGGGTTCCCGGCTCTGACGGCAAGCTCCACTGGAGCGATGGCAAGAGTGATTTAGGGGTAGCGCAATAATGGGCGACAATCCAGTACAACTCGATTTCACCAAAGCGCAGCCAATTGCCACACCACCTCCTCAGACGGCTTCACCATCAGTGTCCCTCGATTTCAATCAGGCACAACAGCTATCCGGTGGAGACAACAATCCTTATCCGATCTCAGACGATGAGAAAGGAGCGTTGCACCAGACCGTCAAGACAGGCACCAGCCTGCTCAAAATGCCGGGAGCAATCTGGGATGCGTTAACACAACCACCGGCAGACGATAATGAAAAGGCAGCATACAATCTGCCAGCTCGGAGAGTGCCCAGCCAAGTCCAGTTGGCGCTCTACCGTTTGATTGAAAAGCCGATGCAGAAAGAAAAGGAAGTTGCCCAGGCTTATGACGTGATTGCGAAAAATCATTACACGCCTGCTGATTGGGAGAAGGAACCGGACAGAGTAAAACGGGCTGTGAAGTGGATGGGCGGGGAGTTCTCTGGCAATGACGTGGCCAATGAAGCAAACCACAAAGCGAACATGCACCACATCGCTTCACTGGTGCCGTTACTTGGTCCACTGGCCGCCGATATTTCGGAACATTACCTGCAAGGTGACAAGTCCGGCGCGGTCGCATCATTGCTGTCGAACATTGTGGCAGGCAAGGCCATTGATTCGGCCACCAAGGGCATAGGCAAGCAGATCAACAAGGTTGCCCCCAAGACCGCCACGGTAGCGGGTGAAAGTACTCCCGTGATGGCCGGTCAGTTGAAAGACGCTGCTCCGATTGCGGAAGAGGTAGCCAAGACTCCGAGTCCGAAGATCGCCGCTGAACAACAGAGCGCCGCTCAACAGGGCGTAAAGAATGTCGCCACGAACGCGGCCAACAAAACACTGAAGAAGTTCGGTCAGTCCACAGACGAGGCAGAATCCTTTGGTGCTGCGTCCGCGAAGATCAAAGAGGCTGCTCAACCGACCTTTAAGAAGTTGGATGAGCTGAGCGACGGAATGTTCTCGACCTTCCAGAACAAGCTGGCCAATGCGACGAAGGTCATGCGCAAGGCCACCAGCATGGAAGATTTGGAGAGTGCTGAAACCCAGGTCAACGAAGCACAAAAAGGCATCGATGACCTATTCAAGCAGCACTCTGACCAGATCGGCCCAGAGGACTTGGCCAATGCTAAGTCTGCATGGCGCGACCAAGCAGTTCTTAACAAGGTTCATTCCTATGTGGAATCAGCATTCTCGGCTCCAGAGGAAGTTGCCAATGCTTCTGAGTCTGTGACCCGGACGCTGAAAGGCAATGCCCTCAGGCCGCGACTGAACCAGATGGTGAAAAAGATTCCGTCAGGCGACTTGGAACGTGTCCTCGGCAAGGATGGAGTCCAGAGCCTGTACGAGATCGCGAAGCTGACCGAAAAGCCGGAAGGACTCGCAGAGATGCAGTCGATGATCGGACAGATCGCCTCGCACGGCTACATCACAAAGATCGTCAAGTCGCCAATCGAAGCGCGTAACCTGGTTGCCCGTTATCTGGCGACCAGCCCGAAAGTTTCCAACATGGCGATTCACGCTTTGAAGTTCGGAACCCCGGCCAAGGTTTACGGCCCACTCATCGCCAGTGAGATCGCACAGGGCCAGCAGCAGTAATAAAGGATAGCGGTTCCTGATGACCGATGCGTGTGCAGAACCTGGCCTCGCATTCGGTGGTTCTGCTTTACCTTTCATCCAACCAAAGAAAATGACCGGGAACGCCGCTGTAAAAACAGACAGTTTCTGCCTTCCCGGCCAGGTTACCCAACTTTTCCTACGTCTCGCCTTTTCTTCTGCTTAGGTTCTGGTCCTCGAAGATACTTCTCCCACTTCTCGCGGACTCTGCCGAATCTGGCCCAATCGGCCATCTCGACATTATCCATAGACTCAAGGATTTGGAGGTTGATTTCTGCCTGTACCTCTTGAGTGAATCCTTGGAACAGGCGTTTATATTTCAGGGCGAGTGCTCCCGCTTGCTGCAAAGTGTCGCAGTGTCCGACGATTGCAGCGAACGCCGCATTGAGTTGATACAGCGTGTGGTAGATCGCGGTCTTCTCGTTCACATCACGGACAGCCATTTCGCCTCTCATTGATCCAAGGATGACACCGACTGCACCCCCTCTCCCAAGAAGAGTGAATGCAGCCGGATTAAAGGACTCCCCAGCCTCGTCATCCATCGCGTCGCTCCGAATCCCCTGTGAGTTTCCTCTCCATCGCGACGCGAATCTTTCCTACCTCATCTCGCCTTAGAGCAAAGTCGCTGATACACCCGAATCAATACGCTCTCTGGAATGCTGATCTGGAACCGCTTCCGCTTGAATCTGGTTTCGGGGCTGCCGACCTTCAAAACGCCTGCCTCTTCATTGAATAGTCGGCGTATCGTGTCCTCGCTGTATCCCCACATCTCTGATACCTGCCTGACGCTGTAATGTTTCTCAAACGCGGACACGGATACTTTCCGATCAGTGGCTCATATTGACTTGATAGACCGGCTCTATTGATCCGCCAACTGTGATGTCACCCTGAAAAGTCCTATCCTGCCTGAATCCTGCCGATGAAAAAATGCTCACCCCTTCAACTGGCCCTCCAACGAAAAATAACGCCTGCCCGTTGGTGTCCAGCAGTTTTTGTTGGACACTCGCACCAGAGATGAAATTGTTGCCGAGCGGGTCGGGAATGAGGTTGCCGCCGACGATTCCCGGCAGTCCAGTGATTGCGTAGCTGCCAGTAACCACTCCGTTGGCGTCATTCTGAGTGAGCGACATGGTTATGCTTCCTGACGTTGGTCCGGTCGGACAGTTTTGAATGCAGTCAATTGTGCCTGTCCAGTTTCCGGTTACGCTCGGAACCTCATCCCCGACAAATGTTCCTGTGAGCGCCACGCCTAGGCAGTTGCCGCTTTGGGGAGGCGTCACAGTGTACGTACCTGCCGCGTGAGTCCCGGCATCATTCAATGTGCTGGTGAAGTGGATGGTGCCAAAATTACCAGCGAAGTCGCCAGAGAACTGATTCGCGTTCTGAACCAGACCATTGGAGATGGTAATGTCTCTTTGCGTGGCGCACTGGAAGCCGGGTGCGACGTTTCCGAGTTCTGACAAATTGATGCCCGTTACGACCGCTCCGACCTGATCGTACAGAGCCGACATAATAAAGGTGCTGCCATTGCTATCAGTGAAGCTCTGTTTCCAATTGCCGGACGGATCGACCAACTTACCCTGCGACGTGGTGGGGTTGCTGGCCTTGGTGCCGCCGCCACAGCCGACTGCGCACCACGCGATTCCTATCCAAACGAGACAAATTGTCCCAAAATTAAATGCTTTCATCATCTCCTTACCCTCCCAAGTCTCCCAGATTCAGCTACTTACGATTCGAGAGTATATCAAAGAGAGACCTTAGAGACCAAGCATCTTTTAGAGACCTTGCAAAGTATTGATTACAAAGGCAGGATGGTCTCTATGGGGAAACGGACAGTCTCTATCACTGCCAAAATGACCGCTGACGATTACGCACACCTAACAAAGGCAGCCGAGGCGATCTGGCCAGGTGCGCTGCTGACAAAATCAAGTATCGTGTTGGGGCTGGCGAAGCTCGGAGCAGATGCCGTGCTGAAGGGCAAGAAGCAGAAGTGACGTGCCGGTTATCGGGCTGACTGTTTCTCTTGTTCCTCGACACGTTGCCTAAGGGATTGGATCAGCACTTCGGTTGCAGATCGCTTTCTACTCCACATTAGTCGATCTGACCACGCCATGTCGCCGGTAGCCGGATCGATCAACTTTAGCTCACTGAATTTCAAAGTCTCCGTCGTGGCAACCGGAACTGTCCCATTCGTCCACGCTCCGGTCTGGGAGTTATGGAGATTTACCCATTTGTGCCGTGTCCCTTCTGTCTGTTCGGTGGTGACGGCAAGTACCAAGATCAAATCCGCCTTTTCCTTCACGTCCACAACCTGATATTTTCCCCACGCCTTCAATTGTGTGTACGCATTGTCCGCCATCTCCGCCCAGCCAGAGTCGTTCTGGATGTAGATCGTTTTGCTCTCCAACACCTTCGCCGGCAACGGAGCATGTTGTGGCGGCTGCTGCTTCTTAGCGGATGCCAGAGATGCCAGAGCCAGTAGAATCGCCGCAAGGCGACCGATTCGTTTGAGTTGGGTCATTCCCTTCCCCCTTCAGGTTCAAATGCGACTTGACTTATAGTCCATGTTCTAATTCCAGTCAAGTGCAGAATATAGAGGGGTGCAACCCGATCCCCTCACCACATTTGGTGCCGCAGTCCGCGCTAGGCGGCAGAAAATGTCGCTTACCCAAGAGAGACTGGCCGAACTGACCGGGCTTGATCCAACTTACATAAGCGGTATCGAGAGGGGCAGGCGGAATCCGTCCCTGAGGAATATTGTGAAGATCGCACGGGCGCTTAAAACATCCGTGGCGAAATTAGCGACAGGTCTTTAGGCTTCCATTCAAATAGAATCTGTCCTGAAGGAACGGATAAGAATGCCTAAAAATAAAGAGCAGAAATACTACAACGGAGAGATGCACATCGTGGTGCGCTATGACCCCGCACAAGGAAAGTACCTGTTGCGCCCTAAATCTGGTGGGCAGGAAATATGGGTGGATGCCAAAGAATTTGTACCCACTTCAAGCCCAGGTGGACTTGACAAGCAGAAGCGGCTCCCACGTCGGCGCGGCCAGCCGCCTCGATGATGTGTTAACGGCTCTTCTTCCTGCCGACTCGTACGCGCTGGTTCTCAGTGGTGCTTGGGTGTTTAGCAGCATAAGCCTTGGGCACAAACCTGCCAGTTTTAGAACTACGACTTACGGTTTTCTTTTTTGCCATGACTCGCTCCTCAGTTGAAATGGATAATCAGACCAGCTTCCGTAAGTGCTGAATAAATGAAAAGAAGTGACCGGCAGAGAAATCACCAGAAGCGATATTACGCTCGGTCCATAGGTCAATGATTTGCTTCTCACGGAGGTTTGGAGCGCGTCCACCACCGCCACCACCGCTGCCACAAGCCTGTGTCGCCAGTTTTATGTCTAGCCCGGCTTCTTGAACCCTTACAATCACGCACAGTGGCGCGTTGTCTCTTCTTCGACGGCTGATCTGATCGTCCAGCCAACTCTGTGTTACTTCACTTAAATTAAGAGTGGTATCCCCGATCTGGACAGTTGCCCCCATGTTCGCAGTCCTCCCCATTGGACTGGTGACCTGAGAGGTCAAATCGTTTCACATATCAAAGAAAATCTTGCAAGGCGGATCAGTGGGAATCATGGGACACAAACTGAACTGCACTGACCGTCAACAAGCTACTCGCTCGACCCGGAGATGCAGAACCCCATCCTGGTTCTGGCACAGTCCTTGATCCTTCGCCAAACCCGACCGTCGTTAACCTTCTTAGTTAATTATTGTCTTTACAGTATTAACCTTTAGGGTTACTATTTGTAGCGGAGCGAATTCTCCGATGGAAATTCTTTTTGCCACGGGCGAGGAAGCTGATTGGAACGGCAGTAAGCGCCTTATCCGCAAGCACGGCCCACAACGCGCCAAGTTGATACGCAGACGCTTAGACGATCTCAGGGCTGCGCCGACCTTGCAGGTGATGCGCGGACTGCCGGGACGGTGCCATGAACTCTCCGGCAACTACGAAGACCATCTTTCGGCTGATCTCGATGGTCCTTATCGGCTGATCTTCAAGCCTGCGCACGATCCTCTGCCAAGGAAGGCGGATGAAGGGCTTGATTGGCAACAGGTTACTGCCATCGTCATTCTGGGGGTTGATAACACACATGAATAACCTAAATCGGAATCAATACGCACCTGACAGTGTTTCAGCACCCGGAGAGACCCTAGAGGAAATTCTGGAAATGCGTGGTATGTCTCAAGCAGAACTTGCTGACAGAACAGGTCGTCCTAGAAAAACAATCAACGAGATCATTCGAGGAAAAGCAGCTATCACTGCGGAAACAGCCTTACAACTCGAAAAGGTTCTTGGGATACCCGCAACATTTTGGATTACCAGAGAACAGAATTATCGAGAGTTGTTGGCGCGTCAGCAAGAACTGGAAGGGTTCTCTCGTGAGTCCGATTGGCTAGATACCATTCCCTACAAAGCGATGGTTAAACAGGGATGGATTGCCGACTTCAAAGATAAAGCCCTTCAACTTGAAGCAGTGTTGCGTTTCTTCGGAGTGGCCTCGCCGGCCAGTTGGAATAGTGTGTGGGGTTCTTCTGCTCCAGCTTTCAGGCAATCGCCGACTCTCGTTAGTGAGCCGGGAGCTATTGCAGCCTGGTTGCGAAAGGGAGAACTCGAAGCCGCCAAATATCAGACAGAAGATTTCAATCCCAATCTCTTCCGACAGGTTCTTGCACACATTCGATCTCTAACGAAAGATTTGCCACGACATTTTACGGACATAGTAAGAAAAGAATGTTCATCGGCAGGCGTCTGTGTTGTGATTGTTTCCGAAATACAAGGAACAAGAGTATGGGGTGCGACTCGATGGCTGACTCCCACTCGTCCTCTCATACAACTGAGCCTTCGATACAAAACAGACGATCACCTTTGGTTCACGTTCTTTCATGAGGCAGGGCACATTCTGTTGCACGGCAGAAAAGATGTATTTCTCGAAAACGAGGACAAAGAAACGGATCAGAAAGAATTGGAAGCAGATGCATTCGCACGAGACTTCCTAATTCCAGAAGCCCGTTATCGTGTGTTTCGTAGATTAGGTTCATATTCTTGTGCGGCAGCGCAGCGATTTGCCCATGAACTCGGTATTGCGCCCGGAATCGTTGTAGGACGCTTACAACATGATGAACTGATGGATCGTCGTCAATGCAACGATCTCAAAAAGGATTTGAATTGGGTTCTGGAGGCTGCAAAGGAGAGCCGCTAGATGTTCGACCACAAGCACTACGTTCCGATTTTGAAGGGCCGTCAAGGCGAGTACGGAGCACTTGAAAGTCTAAATAGGACAGTCAAGAGTGGACTAACGCCTTTAATCGAAATACCGCCTATCCAATGGAATTTTGTGCAGCGTGTGCCTGCCAAAACAATTGACGGACATTTGACCAAAGTCGCTACCACGATGAGGAAATCCGTTGGCTTGGGCCGCTCGTTTTTCATTGATCTTCTTTGGATTCCTGAAAATGAACGAATGGAGGACGGGACACTTCCAATCGAATGGATTTTTCGCGCTGCCCGTGAGCAAGACCTGCTACCCATACCAGTCATAAATCTTGTCAGGGGAAACGAAGTATTGAACGCAACGCGAGAGATCGTTCAGCAAGACAAGCGCGGAATTTGTCTTCGTATTCAGCGAGAGGATTTTACTGAGTTCCCTAATCTTGAAGAACAGATGCTCACGACACTGGAACAGGTGTCCACCTCTGTCGCAAACACTGACCTGATTTTCGATCTCCGGTCCATCATCGCACCAAGGCAAATCGACGTTGACTCAGTGATCCAGTTTGTGGAGTCTATCCCACGTCTTCGACAATGGCGATCCTTTACGATCACGGCCACTTCATTTCCTGAAAATTTAATAGGGTTACCACCTTCTGACTCATCAATACTTGATCGCACTGAGTGGGTTTTGTGGTTGGAATTAGTGCGTAGGCGAAGAGAACTGTCGCGACGGCCAACCTACGGTGATTATGCAATATCGCATCCAGAATCTGCTGAAGTTGATCCGCGTATTATGAGCGCATCAGCCAGTATTCGGTACACCGCCGATCAATCGTGGCTCGTCCTAAAAGGAAAGTCATTGCGCAAAAACGGATTCGACCAATTCTTTGGTGTATGTCAGGATTTGGTTGGGCGTCCTGAATACAGCGGACGCAATTTCAGTTGGGGCGATAAGTATATCTGCGACTGCGCTGATGGAATGGATGGCCCTGGCAACTTGACGACGTGGCGCAAGGTGGGAACGTCTCATCATTTGGCGTTTGCAGTCCGTCAACTCGCCAATTTGTCCTAGCCTTAAGGGAATTGCGAACCGCATCTTTGAGATCACATAAGGGCATGGAATTGACCAGATGTTCCCAAAGAAATGAGCGTGGTTTGCTTTTGAATGATTTTGACGTGACCTTCTGTTGAAGAAGGTAGACTGCTTCATCCCGCCAGAGGAGTTGAACGAGCTTGCATGGATCGACAGATTTATTTATTTGCTCCGCCCGAAACGGATTCAATTTAACTTTTGTGGAGCCGTCGTCCAAAACAGCTATTTCTATTCCCCACCAATCTGGTATCACGGACTGCGCCGTCGCCAAGTGGCGCTCTGCAACCACCAACGTAACAGTGTCGAACACTTGGTTGTAAATATTTGCTTGCGTCTTCAATCGATTTAGGTTGTCCTGATCGCTCTTGATCTCATATCCCTTCAATATTCCATTCACAACGGCTAAATCGGCACGAACGGTTCCGTTGCATAGACCTAGCTCCTCCACAAGCAGGCCACCATTGGCCATCTGCGTAAGTTCCAGTCTCTCCCGAAGCACTTGTCGAACGTCAGCGTCTCGCATCTTTCACAGGTTAGCAGATCAAATATCTCCGGAACAGTTGCTCCGAATGTTCACGCATCGACTGTGGCACAGTGTTGCCCTAGGTCACTCGTTCCAATCTGGCCATCACCATCCGGGCAAGTTGGAGTGAATCGGCGACCGTTGCGGCTACCTTTGGAGAGTGGATGATCGGTTCCCCTCGCAGCCGGATCGCAGCGACAATGGAAGCCGCAATCAACAGAGCGCCGTCCCGCTTCGCAGGCAGCCTTGGCTGACAGGCTGGATTGCGTCGTGGCCTCCCACGCTTGATGTCATCCCCCGAATAACGGTAGTCTGATCCGCAGGGACACGTAATGACCGCAGCACTCAAGGGCGTAATCAGTTCGCTGTGCATGTGGTCGCTCTGTGGATCAATCCCACAAGCCACAATCGAACACTTGCAAGCGGCGCATTCAACGATCCAAGCCTCAGCAGACATTCGGAAATGTTAGGCGAAGTTGCAGCGAAAGTCAACCGGGGCTAAAATGAAAAGCAGAGTATTTGACGCCTATGCCTCAAGAACCGCAGCAGATCGTGATTGGACGCCCGGAGTTTTGGCCAGAAGTTCAAAAGGAATATCCACGATTTTTTGAAGTCGCACACAAGCTATCACCAGCCCTTCATAGTGTTGTGGATCGCGCATATCCCAACTTGTTGGCACACCAAAGAGCAATACTCAATCTGAGCATCCTTGCTGGAATCACAATGACTGAGGTGGTTACTCTCGCTGGTAACGGATTGGGGCAGGGTGCGATGAAATGTATGCGTACCCTTTTGGAAACGTCGATCAACACTGAATACCTGCGTCTTAATCCGATTGAGTTCGATGATTATAAGGAGTGGTACTGGGTCGAGAGATTTAGACAAATGGAATCCCTGCGTGAAAATTCCCTCGATACCTTCAAAAGTCTTGATCCTACAGTAGTTGCAGACGTTGCACAAAATATGGATCGTGTGCGTCCGCGATTCGCACGTAAAGACGGCAAATTACGCCAGACTTGGTGTACGCGTGATCTTGCGCAGCGGTCAGTAATAACGGGACATTACGAGACATATCGGATGGTTAACGCTGATGCGTCAGGCTTCATCCACGGTTCGATGCATTCCCTAGTACGTTATTTTGATTCGGATAAGGACGTTGATCGAATCGATATTCCTCCTTCGTTAAAATGGATAACTCAATCGTTGAGCAGTTCACACCATTGCATGGGACGTGTGATTGAAACAGCAAGCAAGACTTTTGGAGTGCAGTCTGATCCATCCATCGAAGAAATCTTCAAGGACTTTCAATGGGCTTGGGAAGTCAAGCCCATTGAAGCAGCTTCAGGTCAACCGTGACTATCATCTTGTTCACCACCACAGCACCGTGTTCACTTGCGGAACAACTCTCACACCAAGGTCACCATGTGTTTGAGGCCATAGATATCAGTGAAGTGTATGCCCTCGCCGACCAGCATCCGTCCGCAACAATCATCATCACAGCGGAGATTGATCCTGAACGGGCGAAGGCCATCCAGCACCATTACCCGACCATGCTGCTGAAACCGAATGCCACGGTGCAGGACATCCTGTGGGAACTGAATCAGAAAGACGAAATGGTCCAGTGAAGCGAAAGAAGCGAACAGAGCCATTACCGCCTCCACTCCAGACATTCGACTTCGGGTCAATCCGGCCTCATATTGAGGGCTTGATGTTCAACCTTGAACGTGACCTGAAAAAGAGGATGAACGCAGCGCGGAGCCATGACACTGCCCGTGGATTCCTATTGATGCGGGTTGCAGCTCTCCTGATGAAGCAGCTCTTTGACGCCATTCGCTTCCTGTGTGCTGATGTTGAAAGTCCAGGACGGCGGCCTGAATACGTATTCGCAGTGCCAAGCATTACCCGGACACTTTTGGAAATCCTGTTAACCGTGATGTATGTGGGAGAGGATTTTCCCAAGCGGTCAGAAGCATTCCATAAGTCAGGATGGCGCGAACACCATGAAGAACGGGCCAAATATCGCAATGAGTATGCGAAAAGTCCGGAGTGGAAAACGTTTTTCCGCAATTTCGAGAAATCGTTACAAATGGGGATCAAGGAGTTGGGCGTCACACCCGATGAGGTTAAAGACCCCCGGAAGATTAAGTACGTTCCTATCGGTCAACGCCTCATTGATGCAATGGGATCGCCTAATCGTGCTTATGCCAATTGGCTGGAAAAATGGTTCTATAGTGAGTGTTCAACCGTTGCCCATTTTACGCCTCTGTCACTGATGAAGGTGGGCATGTACTTTCTGCTCGATGTTTTTCCGAGAGAGATGCGTGATGAGAGTTCCGAAGCTGATTCTCTGGTTCGATTTAAGACCCTTTATTACATGATGGCAACGATTGTGGTCACGGCGATTGCTTCTGAAATGGAACACCTATTTCATCTCGGAAACCGAGAACAAATAGTGCAGATATGGGAGAAGATGCGCGTTGTCATTCCTGACGCTCAAGAGGTATGCCAGCGCCGATATGATGCGTTGTTGAAGATGAGATGAAAGCCCTACACTAAGGAGCAAGTCTCAATGGCCAAGAAGAACACAGAGCCAGCAGCGCCTCTCAAAGGCTGGACGGCCATCGCTAAATTCATGGGCACAACTCCGGCGTCAGCACAGGGATGGGCCAAACAAGGAATGCCTGTGAAGCGTGAAGGCCGATTCACGATTGCCGATCCAGCAGAGGTGCAGGCTTGGTTGGGGCAGCAATCACACATGCCGAAGCCTGCGCATATCCTGACCAACGATACTGACATTGCCGCCGCGCTGAAAGAATCGATCTCAGTCGTGAAACGGAAAAAGTAAATGTGCGGACGGTACAGACTCACGGCTAAGGAACGCTGGCTCAGTGAGTACTTCAATCTCGATCCTGAGGATGTGGAGTGGGCAGCGCGATGGAACATAGCGCCGACCGATGCGGTCGCCACGATCCGCCAGGATCGCCAAGGACCAAAGAGAATCTTCGCGAAGATGCGTTGGGGGTTGATACCTTTCTGGGCCAAAGACGAATCGATTGGCAGCCGGATGATAAATGCGGTCTGTGAGACAGCAGCCGAGAAACCAGCCTTTAAAGAGTCAATGAGAAAACGGCGCTGCCTCATCCCGGCAGATGGCTTTTACGAATGGAGGAAGCTCGGACCAAAGAAGAAACAGGCTTACAACATCGGTATGGCCGACGATGGACTGTTTGCATTTGCCGGACTGTGGGACAGGTGGAAAGGGCCGAACAATACGATGATCGAATCCTGCACGATCCTGACCACTGATGCGAACGCGCTGCTGAAAGACATTCACGACAGGATGCCGGTTATCATTGAGAAGGACGCTTACGACCTGTGGCTCGATCCCGGCGTGACTGATCCTGCGCAGGTAGCTGACCTGTTGAAGCCGTTCGATCCCCGGCTCATGCGCGTGTATCCGGTCAGTTCAACCGTAGGAAATGTGAAGAACGATGGGCCGGAGTGCGCAGAAGAGGTAGCGGTTGATCTTGAAGAGAAATCCGAACAGCGCAAGTTGTTCTGAGAATCTTTGCAATTTTGAGGAGTTAGTCTTTGAAGAGATTTTTTACCACTTGAACCACGAACGTGAGCAAAGACTTAATCATGCTAAAAAGAGAGAACTCAACAACGTTTTGGAAACGCAATGAAAGGGACTCAATTGTTTCTTGTTTCCAAGTTCGCAACGGCTCAGCAATGGCCTCTTTGCTCCAAGTTTGCAACGGCTGAACAATGAACTCTCTTACTTCTCTGCTTGTCTCTTTAACAAGGTTATCTTCTGGCCGTCTGATGGTCTCGACCATTACAGGAACCCCGATTGCACCAACAATGAAGAGTAGAAGTATAACCACCGCGTTATTTCCCTTCTCCATAAATTATTTTGGAATAAGACAGAATCACTGATCCATTTGATTTATCCAAGGTTTGCTGTTGTCGTTGAGTTTTGATTGCTCCTTGATCTTTGACAACCAAAAAAAAGAGATTAAGTGCAATCGCTAAAGAGCCAAGGCCAATATTTACCCATTTCAACATACCTGGCACCTTGGTCGTGTTTGATTCAATTGATCTTGAATTTCCGCCCGTAACCAACGTGCCTACGAATGCAAACAGGGATAGGACCAAAAGGAAAACTACTCTCCGCCTGACAAGGGGGTCTTTTGATAGTTCGTATGCAAGCGTACTGAAAGACGTTCCAAGTGCCATGATGCACATGTCATAACCATGCTTGTGAGCTTCAAATGCTTTGAGTCCCCAATCGGACACTAGCATTTTGACGACTAATGCCCCAAAGGCACCCCAGAGTGCATACCAGCCACCTTCAGAAATGGGAGGATTGTTACCGAGAAATCGGAAACCCACTAGCATGGCCAGAGCCGTTAGCACGGTTAGACCCAAGCCTTTCAAAAACTGCTCTCGGTCGTAATTTGGTGACATCTAATAACTCACAAGACAGAGATTGACAAATATCTACCGGGCTTCCAGAATCGCGGTAGTTTGAGTCTGGCTTAAGATGGACTAGTCGCTCTGCCAGCCTTTGCCGCCACATGCTGAGCAGTTACCTGGGTTTCCCGGAATTTGCCCACATGCTTCGCATTCTTGTCCTAGCGCATCGCCAAACAAAATGTCAGCACCAGAAGAGTGAACAGGGTTCTGGCATATACCTGATCCGTCACATGCACCGCAGTCGTGTGCCACTTTTGACACCTCAATTTTCCAAACGTTGAGCCGTGTTTTACTATTTTGTGGTGCCGTGTTTTCGGTCCCGATAGTGATCGCCGGTTTTCTTGTTCTTGTAGTGACCGCCCTTGTGCGACGATCCTTGACCGCCCTGATACTGACCGTCATGGCTTCCTGACTTGTGGGATTTCTTGGAAGTATGAGTTTGGGTGTGATGTGAGCCTGAGTGACTCTTGCCACCACCGCGACCGCCGCGCAGGGCAAATGTTGGCAGGGCCAGCACAAGGGACAAGAAGAGAATGAGGAAAGTCCGTGATAGTTTCATAGGTAAATCTCCGCGTCGAGTTAAGGCGGCGCAACGATAGCGCCCCCGTCCCGCCTCTTAAACGAAATGCTACGTCACCTGTTTCAGAAATCCCTTTTAGCTCTTTTGAAAAACGCCTTCCAGCCGTTCGTCCCTTGTCGAACAATACCGACCATTTCCCAATCCTCAGATCCCAGTTGATTGGCCTTGTCCGTCATCTCTTGATCGCTGGCAGCCGTTAGGATTTGGTACTCCCACTGCTGCGAAGTTGGGGTTTGCGCGGATGCAATGCTTAATGTTCCCGCTTGACTGTGGGATTTGCCGTTCGCTGTGCCGGTAAAGGTCACTGGGAATGAGCCGGTTGGGGCGGCGGCACTAGCTTGCAACGTTACGCTGGCCTTGCCCGTGCCGAGCGGGGTGATGTGTGATGTGACCCCCGAAGGGAGGCCCGTTGTGCTAAAGGTCACGTTGGGAGCCGCACCGGCAGTCGATGAAGCCGAAACAGTCACGGATGACGATCCGCCTTGGGCGAGAGTAATTGTTGAGGTGGGCAGGGACAGGGAGAAATCCGTTCCTCCGCCGCTATCTGATGGGTTAAAAACAATATCGAGTACGGGATGGATTTCTATGACGTTCGGCGCGGCTCCCCGTTGCCCGTGGGCGAAATCGAACATTCCCACGCCTGTAATCTGTACCGTGATATTGGCGGTCTGAAATGAGGATGAAGCGGTAAGCTGGGAATCAAATTTAGCTCGTGCCGCAGCGATCTGGGCCGAAAATGGGCTGGCGTTGTCCACGCAATCGGGCGAAGGAATCTCCGCGACCATCGTGTGGCCATCCTTATCGGCCAAAACGAGATGGTAATCCGAATCCCCGGTAGACCCGCCTTCCATTTTGTAATCTGTAAGAGTGGCCGTTACAGTGAATACCGTCGTCTCAGTCGGCGAGACGCGATTGTTCTTCGGAATCGGGTGCGGAGCAGGAAGAAGGATCAATTCGGCAATCTTCCCGTCCGTCGGATGCGCCAGGTCTACGTTGTGAACATCCTGGTCTGTGCCAGTCTTAACCGACCACCGCTCCACTCCGCAGCGAGCTATGAGGCTAGGCGTTGTGCCAATGATGAAAGCGAATACCAGTCCGAGGGAACGAAGTGTTTGACGGCTCATGCGATCCTCCTTGCAGATCAACCATCGTGAAGTTGGATTTTTAGGGGTGTTGGGTGAGAAGCATACTCTTTCCCCTGCACAATGCAAACGAAAACTAGGGGCGAATCCCTTTCCATTTCTTAGAGTTTTCTAAAGCTCAGTTCCCCCTTGCCTTCTCGCCTATGCCTGATACACTCTCTCGCATTCACCCCCTCGGCCCCTTATTGCGTCTAGGAGAGCCACAATGCAGAAGATTCGCGCCGCAGTAGCTCTTGGTCTGTTCGTTTCCATACTGTCTGTCGGCCTAATGTGGCCGCAGGCACAGCCCAAGCCGTCACCGTCGCCGACTCCGACTCAGCAAGCAACTGCACCTGCCACGGCTCCCGGTCCCTGCGCTGCGGACTATTACCGCAACAGCGATGGTGTGTGTGTCCACCGTCCGGTCAAGACTCAGAACTCAACCGCTCCTGCCGGCGCTACCGCTCAGTGCCGAGATGGATCGTATTCGTTTAGTCAGCACAGATCAGGAACGTGTTCGCATCACGGTGGAGTGGCGAAGTGGTTGGGCAATTGAAGCAAAGAAGCCAAGGATAGGCTCATAAAAGCAAGGGGAGTCGCAAGGTATGCCAACAGTTAAATCTCTCAAACCCTATCGCTCATTTGTATTGGGGCATATAAAGAATGGGGTCGCGACCACAAATCTGCTGAATGCAATCTTGGATGAAGTGAAAGAAACACTCAAATTGGATGGTGTGAAGCGAACGATCATTACGACTTCCAAAGCCAAGCAAGATCAAGAACTTGAAACAGCCTTTATTTGTTTTTCGGAACGCAGTGTTTCGCCGTGGACTATCGATTCTTCGGTCGTGGATGTTCTAAATCATCTGGTTGTCATTTGCCGCTACAATCGGGTTTGTTCGATATGTTTTTCAGATAGCAGTTTTAGGCTGCCGATTGTCAAGCGGTTTGACACAGATGAAAATACCGGGCTGGGCGCACTGAGGCCTATCGAACAGGGCATAGTAAACGCAGCGTTTGTTCAAGGAGGAACCCTGACTCTTTGGCTTTCTGGCACACATAGAAGGACACCTGTCAAAGCGGATTCTAAAGTATTGTCGGGCGTAAATCTCAGAGACGCATTAAACCCACTTGAGGATCAGAGTTACTATTTCACGGCGGCAAGGTCGAAAGCCAACGTCGAAGGAAAGGAAGTACCAATTGGGGCTTCACCAAGGCGGTCTCGTGTTTGGATGGGGCCAACGAGAACCTGGTCTGAATTTAGGGATAGTGTTTTATCGCTCTTGAAACATTTGGAAGGTACTAAAAAACCTGTCGCAGCGCCGTTGCCGGTGGTCGCTATCACGTCGATAGATGCTGGCAAGATTAGAAATGCTTTCGATATTGGCCTTGCGCCAATGGAACTGACAAGTGACGATGTGACTATCGATGCCGCAAGACGCCAGGATATAGAAAAATGGTCTTACGAATCAGATTTTGAGATTACATCAACTACTGGTATTAATCTGGCAGCGAACATACGGCTGAAAGGTCAACTTCTCGGTAATCTGGAGTTCACATTTAACACGACAAACCCTGACAGAGTCAGTTGGGAGGTAACGGGCGAGCCTGATTCAGAGGAAGTTCGCGAGTTACACACGACTGCGATTGATCTCTGTTCCGATCCGTCCTGGCTCAAAGTCTGGTATGAATCTGGACACACTATCAGCGACGGCGAAGTATTTGAGATTCGCCATCGTGATATGCCTTTCCGAAATTTCAAATGGGCCAATTTAGGTAATTTTGATGTAACGCGAGAAAAGCCAGAACCGCTCGATCAAATAGGAACCCAAGACTCATTGTTTTGCTGGACGCAGCTTCACTGGCCTAATTTGGACCGTGGCCGAACTCATCCGCGTGGCTGGTTGGCGTCAGATGACGGAGCAATGGAGATTGCTGATTTCATACATTTGGCGGTTGAGGGTGAGAGACCGATTTTATCGCTGATACATGTAAAGGGAGCCGGGAGCGCTGCACCAAACCGAGGATTGTCAGTTTCAAAATATGAAATTGTTACAGGGCAAGCTGTCAAAAACCTCCGTTCCTTGGATCGGCTAATCCTTGAAGATGGAATGCGCGGTGGAATGCGAAAAAAGGTTGGCGCTTTGGTATGGCACAATGGCCGCCGATCTAATCGGGATCGCATGTTAGATGCTCTATCGCAGATAGGGACCGATTATGACAGCCAGGTCGTAATTCTCCAGCCGCATCTCACTCGAACTCGATATAACGAAGCGAGGCAACATCCTAAATCAAGAGATGCTGCGCGGTTGCGTCAGCTTGACACTCTGCTGTTAAGTGCAGACGCCTCAGTCAGAGGAGTCGCAGGTGCGAGTCTGGTTGCAGTTGGCCAGCTCTGATGACTGGAATTTGGAAACACAGCAATAAGAGGAGAGTGCAAAATGCAAGTACGTCGATTGGTGTTTCTGTCTGTCTTTTTTTTATCATTGGGCGCAGTAGCCCAGTGTGATAAGTCCAACAACGCTTCATTGTTGAAGGGAGAATTTGCTTTTCGCTTCGATACGTCTATTCCTCGCCAATTGCCAAACAACACTGTCGTGATGCGACCTGCGTCTATCGTGGGTGAAATCAGGTATGACGGCAATGGCAAAGCACAAATCCTCTACACGGGGTACGTCATGATGGCGGTTGGTAATGTTCAACCGCTAGAAACGCCTGTACTGACTGGGGAGTATTGTTCATATCCAAACAAGTGGGGAGAGGCTTCCTTGACAGATGGATCAGGGCATACTTGGTATTTGCATTTTATCCAAGCTGCTCAAGGCAATGAACTGGAAACTGTTCTTTGGGACAAAGTAAATCGGTATTCGGTGACGATAACGCAAAAGAAATTGTGAGAATGTCCTAGGTTTCACAGAGCCGAACGTAATGCGTATTTTGCCCGACACACGCGATCTGATTAACTTGACCGAGCGCGTTCAACCGATTTCCCCAGACCAGTTCAGACAGTATCTGCTCAATGGTAATCACCAAGCTGTACTCACGTTCAACAACATTAGGGAGTTGGCCGGGCCGCTTGCAGCAGGTGGGGATTTTCTGCGGATTAGGGGCAACCTTCAATCACTGGAGGCAATGCCGCACACCTATCTGGCCGAGGTCAAGATTCCTGGAATTGAAATCCAGTCAGCAGTCGAAGCGTTCACTGGCGGAACTGAATACAGAGAGGTGTTTCCCTATGTAAGCCGTTGGGACGGCACTCTCATGACCCGATCCCAAAACCTGACAGAACACTTTAAGCGATTGGTAGGTCTGCGACTTGATGATATTGTCCACGACGTATATCGTTACCAACCTCAGGCGTTTGCGCCGTTACATGAGGGATTGCCGAATCTTGTCACGCTTCTTCAGCAGGATCGGGAATTGCTTCGCACTGGAAAAGTGCCTGCCCGTGAGCATTTCATACGCTCGATCAAGAAACACGCTGATTATCACAAAGTGCCTCTGCTCGTGGGAAAAGAAGAGGAATTCGCACGATGGATTTACAGCGATCCACGGAGATGTCCGGGACTGCGCTTAAATCATGAGGTGTACCGCCGACTGATGCGTAACTATACCGACGTGCCAGAGGTGGGTGATTTTGTGGATTTGAATCTCATCTTTGCCATTCCTTACGTTGATGCCGCTACGCTCGACCATCGAATGCGTGAGTATTGCTCACAGGCTGCCCGAAGCCTGATGCGCGTCGGTTTGGCCGTTGATTACCGGGAGAGGTTATACCGAGACTTGGCAGCCATCATGGAGCGGAATCCATGAGGAATAATGCGGTTTCCCATGGACCGAGCAACAATCCGTACACAATCCGTAGCCGATCTCTGCGAGGTTGTTCTTGAGCGCGGTGTGGGCGGGTTTCCCACGGCCCTGGCCACAATCCAATTCACAATCCGTTTCCCTGTTTACCGATGTCTTACAGTGCTTTTTATGCCATCCGCTGCTTTGTATGTTGTTGAAACTACATTAGACGGTGCTTTCAACTCCCACCGCCTCCACCATAACCCCAGCAATTAGCAGTTAGCCATTAGTAATTAGTAATTGGCTTTGTATCGAAGAATTCTGGCGCTCCGCGTCGCTCCACACCGCGACAACTCCATCTCGACTTCAATATTCATCTGCGCCTGCCGCAGCGCGGCTCGACGCGTGGACGGCCTCGCTGCTTCTTGATAGCTATCATCCAACTTTGAACGGCATGTCTCCCTCAGAGATCAGTGCCATCAGTGGTAAGATTTTGCTTCTCCTCCGCTGCTTCTGTTCCTCTGTGTTTCAAAGGTGTTGGGTTTCAATCCTGGCACTTTTGGCATTTTGGCAATCTCCCTAATCGTCGTCTTTGTACTCTTCCGGCACATCATCCTCCGGAAACTGTCTGGTCCGCACTTCGCCCTGATCGGCGTCGGGAGCGTTCTCCACGCCGGCCACGGCTTCGGCTTCCATGTACTGACCTTCTTCCATTAACTCTTCCACGCTTTCGGAATCGTCATAACTTCTGCGTGAAAGCCCCTGCGTATCGCCTGACTGCCCGCCCGACGCCGCGCCCAGCCCTCGACGTCCGCTGGCGGTAATCGGATTGATGACTTCCTGTCTCGTGGTTCTTTTTGCGGCCGATTTCTTTTTCGCGGTCGGCTTCGTCTTCGCCACTGCCTTCTTTTTCGCCACTACCTTCTTCGCGACAGGTTTTTTCTTCGCAGCCTTCTTCACCGGCTTCCTGAATGGAGCTTTTCTCTTCGCTGCTGATTTTTTGATTGTTGGTCTCTTGCTGACACTCTTCCTTTTGCGCGCTGGTTTTTTCCTGGCCATAGGAAAAGTCTAACTCAAATCAGGATCGCAAGCAGCGCTCGCCAGCCAGAGCCAGCCTTACGCTCCAATCTCTACGATCACGGCCAGCCTCATCGGCCCGTGCGCGCCCTGGACCAGGATCTTTTCGATGTCGGCTGTACGGCTGGAACCGCTGATCACGCAGGCATAAGAATTTCTTTCCAGCCGGCCGTCCGCGGTTGCCTTACGCAGCGCTGTTACCAGATCGGGGACCAGTTGCTTCTCGGTCGCATAAACAATGTGTGTTGGCGCCACGACCGATGCTCCGCGTCCGCCGCAGGACGCACTCACAAACACCGAGCCAGTCTGCGCGATCAGCGCATCGGCCAGCGTGACGGTTGCTTGTGATTTTTCCAGCGGCCCGCCCTGGCTCGACCAGCGAATCTGCCGCTGCGAGCTTGCGACCGTTATCAGCCGCCGTAACACTGGATCGTCCTGCACAAACACTTCACCGTCCGGCAATGACTGCAAGACCTGTGCCAGCGCCTGCGCACTGCCCGCCGCGTCAGCGGTCAGTAGGCATTCCATCAGGTTGGCTTTGCACTCCTGCTGGAAACGTTCCAGCGGGTTTCCCACCGCCTCAAAGATCGGTCCATAAAAAGTTTTATCTCCGATTGGAGGTGCAGGCGTGCGCAGCCCTTCGCGGATGCGCGCCAGGATCGCTTCGCGGCTGGAATTACTGATCGCCACCGGCATTCCTCCCCGGTTCTTTCTTCCTAAGACCTGCCTTCCAAAGATCTTTTTTCCAGTGCGCACGGAATGATTGCGTCGGCAGCGGCACAGGCGTCCGTTTGCGGCTCCATGCTCTCATCGGGTCCAAAGCAGTTCCGGCCAACCCCATGCCGTAAAGCAGGCGCAGGCTGCGTCGCATCATCCATCCGCCGAACGCGAACAACCGCGGATGCAGCATGGCCGTCCGCCACAATTTAAATTGCATGCGCTCGCCCGGCTTCCCTCCGCCCGCTTTGGTGAAATCGCGTCGGTTGTGCAGCAGATGATGATGCAGATTGATGTTCACCGGACAAACACTCGTACACGCCCCGCACAATGACGATGCATAAGAAAGATGCTGGAACTCGCTGCCGCGCAGGTGCGGCGTCAGCACGCTGCCAATCGGCCCCGGATACGTCGTGTTGTACGTATGCCCGCCAATGTTGCGATACACCGGACAAATATTCAGGCACGCGCCACAGCGTATGCAGTGCAGCACTTCCCTTTCCTCGGCATTGGCCAGCAACCCGCTGCGTCCGTTATCCAGGAGGACAACGTGAAATTCTTCCGGCCCGTCGGCTTCGTCCGCGCGCTTTGGGCCGCCGATCAACGTGCTATACGTGGTGATCGGCTGCCCTGTGCCGGAAGTCGCCAGCACCGGCCACAGTGTGCCCAGGTCTTCCAGTCGCGGAATCATTTTCTCAATTCCTGTCACCGCAACATGGATGCGCGGCAGGCTCGTGCTCAATCGACCATTGCCTTCGTTGGTGGTGATAGCAACAGCGCCCGCATCCGCCACCAGAAAGTTTGCGCCGGAAATTCCCATTTCGGCGGCAAAGAATGCTTCGCGTAGTTTGCGCCGCGCCAGCGCTACCAGTTTCTGCGGATCGGCGTCAGGAATATCTTCACCCAGCTTTTCGCGGAACAGGTCGCGAATCTGGTTGCGGTCCAGATGCATCGCCGGCGTAACGATGTGATACGGAGCTTCATTGCGCAGCTGGACAATAAATTCTCCCAGGTCGGTTTCCCATACGCGAATGCCGGCCTCTTCCAGCACCGGCGCCAGGTGCATCTCCTCCGTCACCATCGACTTCGACTTCACCACGGTCTTCACGCCACGGCTTACCGCCAGGTCTTTTATATAGGCACAAGCCTCGTCACCATTGGCGGCCCAGAAAACGTGTCCGCCGCGCTCCAGCACCTTCTTTTCAAACTGGAGCAAATATTTATCCAGGTTGTTGATGGCCTCGCGCTTGATCTCCTGGCACTTGCGCCGTGCCGCTTCCCAGTCTTTGATTCGTGCACGACCACGGTTGTGCGCCGCGTCGTAGCTATCCATGTTCTTGCGGATAATCTCGCGATGGACGAGGTCGGCTGATTTGGTGGCCGCATCGCGCAGGAATTTCTGTGCCGCTGTCAGCGCGGAAGACGTCTCACCGGCAGGAGTCGGGGTTGGAATGTTCGTGCTCATGCAGATGCTTCGCTCGCCAAAATGCTGGCCAGATGAATCGTCCGCGCGCGATCTTTGCGCCGGCCTAGAATTCCCTGGACATGCATCAGGCAGCTGGGATCAATCGCCGTAACGTACTCGGCGCCGGTCACCGCCACGCTGTCACATTTCGATTCACCCATGGCGACTGAGATGCTTTCGAATTTGGTAGCAAACGTCCCGCCAAAACCGCAGCACTCATCCGAACGCAGCATGTCCACCAGCTTAAGTCCCTTCACGCCGCGCAACAGGCGCAAAGGTTCGTCGCGCAATTTCAACTCGCGCAGTCCGTGGCACGACGCATGATAGGTAACGGTATGCGGAAACGCCGCGCCCACGTCGGTCAGGCCCATCACTTTTACTAAGAATTCTGAAAGTTCAAACGTGCGCTTACCCAGCGCGACCGCCTCGTCGTGCATAGCACCAGATGACACCAACTCAGGATAGAAGACGCGGACCATCGTGGTGCAGGAACCCGAAGGGCAAACAATTACCTCGGCATCTTTGAAGACGCGCAAAAACCGTTCCGCACACGGTCGCGCTTCTTCCCAGAAACCGGAGTTGAACGCAGGCTGGCCGCAGCAAGTCTGGTCTGCGGGAAAATCCACTTCGCAGCCCACGTGCCGCAGGACTTTCACAGTATCGACAGCCACTTCTGGTTGCAGCTGATCAACAAAGCACGGCACGAAGAGTGAGATTTTGCGGGCCATCGTGAACTGGCGCGATTCTAGCAGAATAGCGCTTCGCACTTCATGACAACTGGAAGTCAGGAGGTCTCAATTTGAATTGAAGCATTCGCATCTCATATTACGGGGAATTACACATGCCTGAAGCCAAGCCGCTTGAAGAAAAATTACAGAAGGCGATCGACAAGGCCCTATACGCCAACGGCAATCCTGGCGCACAAAAAGCCAGGAATTTCCTGAATGGCACATGGCTGGGCGAACCACTCCATGTCGTTCTGACGGATGTGCCCATAGGCGCCTGGACCGTAGCCATGGTTTTCGATGCCTTAGAGATGATCAACAGTCGCCATGAGTTTGCTCTGGCCGCGGACACATCGATTGCGATAGGACTTGCCGGTGCAGCGGGCGCGGCGATAGCCGGAGTGACGGACTGGTCCGACGTCGATCCTCCAGCCCGCCGCCTTGGATTGATTCATGGCCTCCTGAATATAGGTGCTACTACGCTATTCGCAACGTCGCTCATCTTGCGCAAGAGGAAGGCGCGCAGTGAGGGCCGGGGATTTGCCGCTCTGGGTTATGCCTTGATGTCATACTCGGCCCACCTTGGTGGCAAGATGGTGTACGAACATAGAGTAGGAGTGGATCGCACAGCAGGAGAGACGTTTCCGGAAAACTTCACGGCAGTTTTGCCCGAATCCAAATTGCCGGATAATACGCCGACCCGTGCCATGCACCAGGGCGTGCCCATTCTGCTTGTTCGCCGCGGGGAGCGGCTCTTTGCCATGGCAGAGACGTGCTCCCATTTCAGCGGGCCGCTTTCCGAAGGCAAATTGGATGGAGACAGCATTGTTTGTCCATACCACTCATCTCGTTTTGCGCTGGCGGATGGCCGGGTGCTTGACGGACCAGCGGTGCATCCGCAGCCATGTCTTGAGGTAAGAGCACGTAATGGGGAAATAGAAGTACGCAGACCGCAATCCAGGCGCTAGAATTGAGGACGCTTTGAGGAAGGAACACTCATGCCGCCCACACTCGCAAACGGAAAGATCTGCTACATCGAGATTCCCACAACGGACATTGCGCGTTCAGCCGAGTTCTACAAACGCGTTTTCGGGTGGAATGTCCGTACGCGCGGCAACGGCAGCACCGCCTTTGACGATACTACCGGCCAAGTGAGCGGATCGTGGGTGCTCAAGCGCCCTCCGGCGTCCCAGCCCGGCCTTCTAGTTTATGTGATGGTGGACAGTGTAGCCGCGACGATTGAATTGATCACTGCTAATGGAGGCGAGATCGTGCAGCCCATCGGAGCGGACGCGCCGGAGATCACGGCGCGGTTTCGCGATCCGGGTGGAAACGTGATCGGCCTCTACCAGCAACCATCCTGAAAAATCAGTCCAGACGAGCGCGGATGGCCTGAAACACAATGAGGACGCGAATTATTCCACGTCCTCATGCTTGATTTCGTGCTCGTTATCTTTCCGGCTTACGGCAAGTGGTCCAGATAACAAGCCCCGTTTGTGAGTTGATCGGGTGGCGTGGGCGGAGTCTTCCACGGCACATCGTTGAAATCAAAGAACTCGGTCATATCCATTTGCGCGGCATCACGCGCGGTGAGACTATGCAGGTTAAACCGCGTTTCAATAAGTTTCAAAGTGGCTGTGTAGTCGGCCACCGTATGGGAAACAAAATTCTTCCTGGTAAAAGGCGAAATTACCACCAGCGGCAGTCGATAACCGGTGTATTGAAAATTGCAAGTAGGGCTGGAATTGATGCTTCCATCTGTGTTCAGGCAAATGTCGCCTGCTCGTAAGTCCTTGGGCGCGATTCCATCAGGATTTACGGTCGGTTGAGGGGAAACATGCTCATAAAACCCGCCGGCTTCGTCCCAGGTCAGGATAAAGATTGAGTCATTCCATGAAGGGCTCTTCATTAAACCATTGATAAGGCTGGCCACAAACTTGGCGCCGGTCTGGATATTGTTTGGGCCGGCCCCAATGTCAGAGGGGTGTTCGTCCAACCCTTCAGCCGACGCCGGTTCAACATACACTACTTGTGGCAGCTTCCCACTGTTGGCATCCGCAAGGAAGTGGTCGATGGTATCAATATTTTGCGGCTCGTTGCTCACGATGGTAGAGGCATAAGTAAACTGGTTCAGATAACTTTGCCCCATAAGACACTTTGCGGTAGTACATGGAGTCGGGCCGAGCAAGGGATGGACATAGTCTTTCCAGGTGATATGGTTCTCGTCCAGTACCTGAACGATCGGCTTCGCCGTAAGCGCTCCGGAAGTTGCATCAGGTGGATACGCATGCCCCTGGGATGTTCCGGCAAGCATGTACTGGCGGTTAATCTGTGTGCGTGATAAGGCAGGCGAGAACCATCGGTCTGACGTGCCGAAGTTCGAAGCCATGAAGTAGTAATAATTCAGGTTGTCGCCAGTGTAAAAGCCCATCGCACGTGCGCCGATCACGTCATTGATCGGGCCTTCGTGGCCTGCAGTCTGGGCAAATCCATCGCCCATAAACACGGTGGAAAGCGAATCCTGCCGGTTGAAATCCACGTGGCTCTCATTCCATGAAGGGCTGGGATTCTCCACGCACATCGTGTTCAATGGAAAAGCGGTGATCGTGGGCCGCGGCCCGCCGCCTGCGGGCGGATCACCGAGATTTGTAGCTGTATCCGACATGCCATCGAATGTGGTTCCGTTGGTGGCTTGCGGATAACCGTTCTTCTGCCAGTATTGCATTAGGTGGCCAAAGTAGTGATCGAAAGAACGATTCTCCTGGGCCAGTATGATGATGTGATTTACTGAGTTCTGAAGCGTCGCCGGAGTGGGCATTGGCGTGGGTGAAGGTGTTGGTGTGGCTGTAGAGCCTCCCGCGGAGACTCCACCACAGCCGGAAAGTGAAAGCAAAAAGACGAAGCAGGCGAGAGGGCACAACAGTTTCTTCATCGAGGACCCCACTACTATTAACCATTGCGATGTGGTCTCCAGAGCTGCGGGTTGTCCTGAGCTGCTGAATATGAATCTTAAGACGAACTAATACTCGATGGCGGGACAAAATACGGGGATTCGCGCAAAGCGAATTTCAACAAGCGGCCAGGCTGCAAGGACCTTGGCCAGGTCGCAATCGCAGAACATGGGCTGCCGGAAGAGATCTAGTTTACTATCTGTGCAATATTAGTAGTCTCTAACCACAGTCGCCGAGCCTTGGCATCGTCTTGCGCTTCATGGCTAGGCGTCGCCGGCCTGCACTTATGAAAGTATTCGCCGGTCACTGTAGCTACATCGGGTGATGATGCCAGGTAAACCAGAGTCTCTGCTCCCTGCTCCGGTGTGAGCGCAAATCGCTTGGCGATGCCAATGCCAAAAGAGATAAGACCTCCTGTCTGATCGCCGAAGCGCGTGGAGACAAAGCCCGGATGGAGCGAGTTGGCGGTTACGCCGGTGCCGGCCAGCTGGCGCGCTAGTTCACGCGTATAAAGAATGTTCAACAGCTTGGAACCGGCATACACCTTGAAAGCAGGCCCGCCATAGCGCATCCAGTCCACAAAATTGAAGCGGTATGCTTTTTCTGACTGCAAGTCATCGAAATCGACCGAACCGGAAGTATGCGCGTCTGAAGCGGTATTCACCACGCGGGCCGGCGCCGAGCCTGCCAGCCGCTTTTCCAGGCCCTGCGTCATCACGAAGTACGACATGTGATTCAGCGCGAAAGTGCGCTCCAGTCCATCTTCCGTGAGCTCGCGCGTTCCGAACATGGCGCCAGCATTGTTGATAAGCACGTCAATGCGCGGCTCGGCCTGGGCAATCTCCGAGGCGACGCGCTTCATTTCTCTCAGCCGGGAAAGGTCCGCATAGTAAATGGCATGGGAGACACCGGGTGCGATCTGGCTCAGCCGCGCCATTGCCGCCTCTCCACGCTCCCGATCACGAGCCACCTGTAAGATGCGCGCACCCATGCCCGCAAGTTTCTCCGCCGCCACCTGCCCAATGCCCCCAGACGTTGCCCCTGTTATCACAACAACTTTGCCCTTCATGATTTCTGCCATGAGAAAATCCCCCAGCAAGCCGAGCGTCGCACGGCAGCCAAGCCAGCTTAACATCCAGGCGGGACAAAAGCGGAGTACCTATCTTCGCAGAGCAGAATTGCGAAACTGGGCCGCTACCGCTGTCCGTTATAATCGGCGCTAAATGACCTCAGTTGAATTCCGCCAACTTCGTAAGCCTGCGATGGTCGAGGGATAGGCAGCGATGCCATGGCCTGAACCAATTACGCTTCGCGGAAAACACGCGATCCTGGAGCCGCTCTCGCAGGATCATCATGACGACCTCGCAGAAGCCGTCCAGGATGGCGAATTGTGGAAGCTCTGGTACACCGTAATTCCCGAACCGTCACAAATGAAGGCCGAGATCGACCGCCGGCTGGATCGCCAGTCTAAAGGCGGAATGCTTCCCTTCGCTGTTCGCGATACCCGCTCTGCCAAAGTCGTGGGTATGACGAGTTACTGGAATGTCGACCATGCGCACCGGCGCGTGGAGATCGGCGGCACCTGGTACCGCAGGAGCATGCAGCGCACACCGTTAAATAGCGAGTGCAAGCTGCTTTTGCTCACGCATGCCTTTGAATCCATGAATTGTGTCTGCGTCGAGCTGCGAACTCATTTCTTCAACCATGCCAGCCGGCGGGCGATCGAGCGGCTGGGCGCAAAGCTGGATGGCATCTTGCGCAACAACCAGCTCCTTCCCAACGATACCCTGCGCGATACCTGTGCCTACAGCATCATCGTTAGTGAGTGGCCAGTAGTGAAAGCAAACCTAGAGTGGCAGATGAACAGGCCGCGACCTGAAGCATGAGATCACCGATGCGATAAGATTCGACGTGCCGGCAAACTTCGTGTACCAAATCTTTCGAATTTCTAATACTTTTCTAAGCGCACTCTAACAAATTCCGTTCACAGTGGCAGTCGGTCGACGAATGCCTCTCCGGGTCATCTCAAGGGTGTACCCCTTGCGCACCGCATTTCGGGTTTGATGAGAGTCCTGCCTCACGCTGTCTAAAACAAAAAAGTACAAAAGATTTTAGAGAGAAAAAAAGAGGACGAAATGCACACCCATTCATGTGGTCGTACCCGACTACTGCTCCGCACCCTCCTGCTCGTACTTATCAGCGGAATGCTGTCGTCAACCGCTCTGGCCCAACGCTCTATCAACGAAGTCGACCGCGTAACCCGGCATGGCAACGTGCATCCGCTGGCGCGGGCTGAGTTCGACCGTGGGTCAGCCGACCTGACGCTCCCCATGGAAAACATGATTCTTCTCCTCTCTCCGCGAGCCTCGGCAAAGGCGGAACTGGATACGCTTCTGGCAGACCTGCAGAACCCGAAGTCGTCCAACTTTCACCAGTTCCTCACGCCGCAGGAATTCGGTTTGCGCTTCGGCCCCACCGATCAGGACGTAGCGGACGCGGCCAACTGGCTGAAGAGCTTTGGTTTCCGCATTGAAGAAATCGGCAATGGTAAGCTCTGGATCAATTTCAGCGGCAACGTGCAGCAGGTGGAACGCGCGTTCCAGACCAATATCCGCCAGTATGAAGTGAATGGCGAAATCCATCACGCCAACGCCACCGACCCCAGCATTCCACGCGCCCTTTCCGGACTGGTGCAGGGCGTGGTTTCACTGCATGACTTTCCGCTTCATCATGACAGCAATGTTGCGCAGCTGCCGGTAAACGTCACCAATGCCGACGGCTCGCACAATCTGGCTCCTGGCGACTTTGCCATCATCTACAACCTCACGCCGCTCTACAATGCCGGCATCGATGGCACCGGCCAGACGGTTGCCATTGTGGGACGCACGGACATCGTTCTGGGCGACGTGCAGTTCTTCCGCAGCACATTCGGTCTCCCCGCAAAAGACCCCGTTTTCATTCACAACGGAAACGCGCCCGGCGATTTGAAAGGCAACGAAGAACTGGAAGCTGATCTCGACGTGGAATGGTCAGGCGCGGTGGCCAAGAACGCCACCATCGACTTTGTGATTTCAAGATCTACGCGCACCACAGATGGCGTGAGCCTTTCTGCGCAGTACATTGTGAACAACAACGTCGCCCCGGTCATGAGCACCAGCTTTGGCCTTTGCGAGCAGAGCCTGGGCCCGACTGGAAACGCATTCTGGAACAACTTGTGGACCCAGGCAGCAGCACAGGGCATCACCGCTTTCGTCAGCACGGGTGACACGGGCGCAGCAGGATGTGACGCCAATAACGCGGCTGTCGGCACGATTCAGGCGGTCAACGGCCTGGCCTCAACGCCGAACAACGTTGCTGTAGGCGGGACTGAGTTCAACGAAGGCGCTGGAATTTTCTGGGCAGCAGGTAACAATGCTGATTTGTCATCGGCGCTCGGACCGATTCCGGAAATCGTGTGGAATGAAAGCGCGAATGTACCCGGAGGAGTGGGAATTCGGGCCACCGGTGGCGGCGTCAGCACCATTTACGCCAAGCCCGGCTATCAGTCTGGCCCCGGCGTGCCTGCGGACGGTTTCCGCGACATTCCCGACGTATCACTGACCGCAGCCGGCCATGACGCTTACATAATCGTCCAGGGTCACACCAATAACACTCCCGGCCTGGAGGGTGTTTTCGGAACTTCGGCATCGTCGCCCTCCTTTGCCGGCATTATGGCTTTAGTGGTTCAGAAGACCGGAGCGCCACAGGGCAACGCCAATAACGTTCTTTACTCCATGGCCCGCGCCCAGTTTGCTGGTGGCTCGGCCGTCTTCAATGACATTGCCAGCGGTAACAACAGCGTGCCCGGCGTGGCAGGATTCAACGCCGGCGCCGGTTATGATGCGGCCACAGGTTGGGGCTCAGTCAATGCCGCGAATCTGGTGAATGGATGGAACAACAATAGTCCGGACTTCACGCTTTCCGCTTCGCCGGCATCGCAGTCGGTCATTCAAGGTAATTCAACCAGCTACTCCGCCATAGTGACAGCGCAGAATGGCTATAGCGGCACGGTCAGCTTCACCGTGGCCGGTCTGCCCGCGGGGGCTACTTTCTCTTCGGCTCCGGCAAGCATCGTCGGTTCTGGAACTTCAACAATTACGATTACCACTGACGCCACGGCGACACCCGTGGGCACTTACCCGCTGACGATCACAGGCTCTGACGGAGTTTTGAGCCACACGGCGTCCGTAACGCTGATCGTCAACAGCAATGCTCCGGCTGATTTCACGATTTCTGCCACGCCTTCTTCGCAGACGGTTGCAGCCGGTGTTAATGCTGGCTACCAGGTCAACGTCGGCTCGGTGGCAGGCTTTAACGGCTTGGTGAATCTGAGCGTGAGTGTCTCGCCCCTGGTCACTGACGGTCCGCTTGCATTAATTAGCCCAAGTACGCTCACCGGTTCAGGATTGGCGGCGCTTTCAATCACAACCGCAAGCACCACGCCTGGCCAAACTTACACTTTCACCATCACGGGATCGAGCGGCGGCCTGGTGCACAGCACCACTGTCACGCTGCTTGTGAACGCGCCTGGCACAGGGGATTTCACGATTTCATCCGCGAATGCCATCACCGTGAAGCGCGGCCAAACAGGCTCGCTGCCGGTGACGATCATAGCTCAAGCCGGGTTTGCCGGGACCGTAAGTCTCAGCGTCTCCGGATTGCCGTCTCTGGTGACTGGAGTGTTTTCTCCTGCTTCAGTAAACACGTCCGGAACCTCCAACCTGGTCCTCACTGTTAACAATCAGCAGCGGCAAGGAACGTTCCCGATCGTGATTACCGGAACCAGTGGAGCAACAACCCATTCTGTCACCGTAAATTTCACCGTGAATTAACGGCAGCGGACAACAAACTAAAAAGCCACCCAGCAATGCAATGGGTGGCTTTTTTAATGTGACAGACTTTTCAGCGAAAGCTTACCTGGTGCTGAAGTCTTTCTTGCGAATCAGCGCATGAACGCCTTTTGTTCTGTCCACCACCTGGGAGACTTCGAAGTCGGCGGCGGCGCTTAGATAGGCAAAGGCTGTCGCGCGATCCATGCCAAGTTTCTCTGAAAGAAAACGAACGGCTTCACGCGTGGCTTTCTTCATCGCTTCATTCAAATCAGGATCAAGCCCGATGGCAATCCAGTAATCGGGCGTTTCAGCAAACGGGCCGGTGAGTTTGCCAGGGATGCCGGGATCCCCGGCTTTCAGCACAGTGAAACGCAGCATTGCCCGCAAGGAGCCTTCGATGGCCGTGAGGGCCACTTCACCATTACCCTGTGCGAAGTGCGGATCGGCGATAAAGAACATTGCGCCCGGAACCTGTACCGGCAAATACAACGTGGCGCCAGCGGTGAGGTAATGGATATCCAGATTGCCGCCGTAATCGCCCGGCGGAATGGAGTTGGGCTTGCCGCTCACGTTGGGCGTGACGCCCATGGTCCCCATGAATGGCGCAATAGGGATGTGAGCTTCCTTGCCTCCGCCCGCGGGAAGAATGCCATACCATTTTCCATCGATAAGCTTGATGGAAACGAACTTTGAAACATTGTTATAGAGTTGAGGACTGGCTGCGCCCGCGCCCGGCTGCGGTCCAGAGTTCTCAGGAAATTCTCCCGGCAGCGCGCCTTTGCCGTGACGATTGCTGATAACGCCATACGGGACGCGCGGCAGCAGCGAAATCATTTCAACCTTCAAGACGTCGCCGGGCTGCGCGTTCTCCAGCGCCACCGGCCCCATCACCACATGCGGACCATCCTTGGCGAAATCATGCACCAGGCTGGAAGCTGCAATGGCTTTGGCATCGCTGAGCACCTGAGTGGGGCCAACACCGAATCCGCCAAAATACTTTACGGGATCGCGGCCCTGGTCTTCCAGAATGCCTTCGTGGGAAACCGTGTCAAATGTAACCGTCGCGCCGGAAGGAACGGTGACCACAGCTTTGGCGGCGTTGTCCGGCAGGTATCCCCAGCGGATCGAATCCGGTGTGGCCGGGACGTAAAAATCCGACTTGAGTTTTACTGAAGAGCCCGAGACCGGCTTGTCCGCGAGCGGCTGCAGAGCAGCGGTTTGCGCCGCCAGCGCTGGAGTAAAGACAAAGGCGAAGAGCCAACGGGAATGCCGCAAAAGGTAGGTGAGCATATCGGCGGGAATTCTATCCTATGGATGGAAATGGAACACCATTGATTTTTTTTATGGCGAGGATTCGCCGCCGGCTCTCGTCGTATCCCCGGCAGTCATCGGACTTGTCCAAAAGCCTCTGAATCGCGTACAGTTTCCGGTGTCTGGGGAAAGCCCAAAATCCTGCATACACGGCGGTCGCTGACAGGCATCTAACTTTTTGGGATTGGCGTGATTCGAATCATCACCATTGAACGCGAATATGGCTGCGGGGCAGCGCAGATTGCCGCCAGGCTGGCATCACGCCTGGGCTGGAAGCTTTGGGACCAGCAGTTGACGCAGGAGATCGCCCGGCATGCGCACTGTGAACAGTCCGCGGTGGCGCAGCGTGAGGAACGCCGAGACCCGCTTTACCAGCGTCTGCTCAAATCATTTGCGCTGGGCAGTTATGAAGGACTTCGCGGCGGCCAGCCGGTAGAAATGCTGGATTCAGACAGCATCTTCAAAATTTCTAAACAGGTAGTTGAGCAAGCAGCGAGCGCCGGAAATTGTGTGATGGTGGGGCGTGGATCACAGCATTTTCTGCAAGACCGCAGGGACGTGCTGCGCTTCTTTCTTTATGCTCCCACGAAAGACAAGGTGCGCCGTCTGGTCTCTGAAGGCCACAAACAGGAACACGCTGAGGCGCTGGTGGATACAGTTGATCGAGATCGCGCGGCCTTCATCAAGAATTATTTCCATGCGGAATGGCCGAACCGCGCTGTATACCATGCCATGATCAATACCGCGCTGGGAGAAGAAGCCGTGGTGGAAGCGATCCTGAGTTTTCTGAAACAGGATAAATTGCAAAAATCCGCCGCGGACCAGCCTGTCGCCATCAACCGTTGAACCACGCCCGTTTCACCTGCAAGCTGCCTGATAAAACTAATTCCTGCACTCGTAGATCGGAATCACATCCGGCCAGATGGTACTCGCCTGAAGACCAGCGTAGCCGATTCCTCGGGCCTCGCAAAAACGATCGCGAAGACTTCAGACAGGAATGAGGCTCGGCCCCTCGGAACAGCAGGCGAGTTGTATTAGCGTCCTATTCGCCGTGTACAGTTTGCCAGCACGACGACGAGTTCATGCCGCTTTTTTTGCCGCATCCTCCAGCGACTGCCACTCAGCTTCACTCAATTTCAATTCTGCCGTAGCCACATTTTCTTCCAGGTGCTTGACCTTGGATGTACCCGGAATCGGCAACATCACGGGTGAACGCCGGAGCAGCCACGCGATGGCCACCTGCGAGGTGGTCGCTTTGTGGGACTGGGCAAGTTTATCGAGCACGCCGCCGGGCTTGGTCAATTCACCTGCCGCCAGCGGGAACCATGGAATGAATACGATCTTGTTCTTCTCGCAATACTCAACCACATCTTCATAAACGCGATCTGTGATGTTGTATTTGTTTTGAACGCTCGCGACGGTGACGATCTTCTGCGCGCGCTGGATATCGGCCACTGTAGTTTCTGAAAGGCCGATGTGGCGAATCTTCCCTTCACCCTGCATCTTTTTCAACTCGCCGAGCGACTCTTCGACAGGAACCTTGGGATCGAAGCGGTGAAGCTGGTAAAGGTCAATACGATCGACTTTCAGGCGACGCAAGCTCATTTCAACGCATTGACGCAGGTACTCCGCACGGGCCACGGGGGCCCATTCGTTTGGTCCCTGGCGGGTGAGGCCGCCTTTGGTGGCGATGACCAGACCTTTGGGATATGGATGGAGCGCTTCGGCAATCAGGTTTTCGCTGACTTCAGGACCATAAGCATCAGCGGTATCAATAAAGTTGACATTCAAATCGAACAGGCGCTTCAGAACGCGCTTGCACTCTGCCGGGTCTTTGGGGTCACCCCATATGCCGTCGCCGGTAATGCGCATGGCGCCGTAACCCAGGCGATTGACGGTGAGATCCCCTGCAATGGAAACTGTGCCGCTATGGGCAGCATTCGGTGTAGTCATAATTGCTTTCGATTCAGCGGACAAGCAGAAGGATTCCAAATCATTCGGCGTTGCCGGACTGATATGGCCTCGCCCGCAAACCGGATCCATCCTGGATAGCGAGAGCACGAAGGTATCATCACGTCTGTCAGCAACTCCCTTCCCTGACCAGGGTTAAGATACGCATGACGCCGCTTAATCTTTCCCCCTTCCGGTGCTAGAAAATGTGTGTGTTTTCAGCAGCAGATCATGCTGCGTACTCAATGACAGGGCGTAATAACAAAACCAAGGAGAGTCGTAATGTCAGTAAGACAGATTTGCAATCCTGAGCAAGGGGCAACCGGCAAACGTTTCGCCGTCGTTGTGGCTGTGTTCGTAATGTGCTGCGCGCTCTCTGTGCCGGCGATGGCGCAGGCCGCGCCGTATTTCGCGCCCCAGCAGCTTGATCACATGGTTTCCCGCATTGCGCTGTATCCCGATCCTTTGCTGGCGCAGACGCTGGCCGCGGCAACTTTTCCTGACCAGGTATCTGATGCATCGTACTGGGCGGACGAGCACCACGGTTTGACCGGCAATGAACTCGCCGGCGCGATCGAGGGCGATCAGTTGCCCTGGGACCCTTCAGTTCAGGCGCTGCTTCCCTTCCCGGCGGTGTTGCACATGATGGCGTCTGACATGAACTGGACGACCGATCTGGGCAACGCGTTTCTGGGCCAGCAGCAGGACGTAATGTATGCGGTACAGAGAATGCGCCAGCGCGCGCGTGACTACGGATATTTGCGCACTGGCCCGCAGATCATCGTGGGCGGCGGACCTTATATAACGATCCTGCCGGCGCGTGCCGACTACGTTGTGGTTCCCTATTACGATCCGGTTGTGGTTTATGCGCGTCCGCGCCCGGGTTTCTTTATCGGGGGCGCGATTGGCTTCCGTTTCGGCGTCGTGCTGGGAGCTTCTTATCGTCCCTGGGGATGGGGTTATAACCGCATTGCCTGGGACCGTCGCGTGGTGTTCATCAATAACGCGCCGTGGCAGCGCACATGGGTCAACCGCCACGAATATCACCATCCTTATACTGTCCATTACTATCCTGAGCATCATTATGTCAGGGAGCATGAAAACCATGGACACGAAGTCGCGTACCGCGCTCATGAACGGAATGAGGAACGCCGGGAAGTGCGCCATGAGGAGCATGCCCGAGAGGAACGTCATGAAGAGCGCCATGAGGAGCATGCCAGAGTAGAAGATCACGGACACGAAGTTCACGGACATGACGTGGTACATGAGAACCACGGTCATGAAGATCACGGCCATGACAATGGCAAACACGAAACTCATGGAAACGACAAAGGGCATGACAAGCATGACGACCGCGACCGTGGCGATAAGGGCGATAAGGGCGATCACCATCGCTAAAGGTTGAGCAACAAATAATTGCAGAACGAAAAGGGGGTGCGACATCGCATCCCTTTTTTTTGCTCGACGGTCGCATGCGGAGCCTATGGCTTTTCCAAGACGAAGCCGTGGGCGCTCCGGGAACGATGATGGTTTAAGATTGCGGTTGCATGCACCTCATCGCCGCACGCGAACTAGATGCATCGGACGTCCTGCAGGCATTCCGCCATGACGGGTGGCGTCTTTTTCTCGGCGCCGCGTTCACCACGGTGGCCTTGATCGCCGGTTCTCTCAGCCTCGTGCGCAGGAAGCGCGATCCTTTGCTGCTTTATTTTGCTCTGTTTGCCGCACTCTATGGCATGCGGCTCTGGATCCAGTCGGATTTGGTGAAGTTGGAACTGCCGGATTCATTGTTTTTTCCCCGATTGAGCGCATCGCTCGATTACCTGATGCCGGTCCCGGCTCTCCTGTTCCTGGGCGCTGCCGGAGTGCTGGATCGCATCAGCAAAGCCGCGGGTTATGGCGTGGCCGCAGTCGGAGTTCTTCTGGCGGTTGCCGTTTCTTTTCACGGCCCCGCAGCTCAATTTGACACCATTAGCAGAGCGTCTGCGGTGATAGGCGTCACAATTCTTGTCATCGACTTCGCGCGTAAGAAAGCTCCCAGGCACAGTGACTTGGCCATCGTGCGCCGCGGGTTTCTGATATTTGCGGCATTCATATTGTTTGACAACATCGCTGGAACGTTGTCCATGAAGTGGATTAGCGTTGAGCCATTGGGCTTCGTCGTGTTCCTGGGCTCGCTGGGATATGTGACCGCACGCCGCACCGTCCAGCGCGAACAGCAGTTGAATGACATTCAAAACGAACTTGAGGTGGCACAGCGAATCCAGCGGTCGATTCTGCCGGCTGAATTTCCCATGTATCCCTGTTTTCGCGTGGCGTCGCGTTACTTTCCCATGACCTCGGTGGCCGGCGATTTCTACGATTACGTGGTCGTGAATGAACAACAGGCCGGACTCCTTATTGCCGACGTATCCGGCCACGGTGTTCCGGCTGCGTTGATCGCTTCCATGGTAAAGCTGGCGGCGGCATCACAGCGCCCGCAAGCGGCGCAGCCCAGCCAGTTTCTTTCCGGCATGAACGCCGCGCTTTGCGGAAACACGCAGGGACAATTTGTGACCGCGGCGTATGTGTATCTCGATTCCGCCGCGCAGGAGCTGCGCTACTCCGCCGCCGGACATCCTCCGATGCTCCGGCTGCGAGACATGGAGGTCACCCGGATACAGGAAAATGGCCTGTTGCTGGCGGCCTTTGATTTCGCCACTTACGCACAGGTTGCTCATTCCCTGAAACATGGTGACCGCCTGCTGTTGTACACCGATGGCCTGGTGGAAGCCGCTGACGGCAAGGGAGAGTTTTTTGGTCCTGAACGTTTATCAAATCAACTGCTGGAAACGGCCGGGCTTGACGTCTCAGAAGCGGCGGACAAGATTTTATCGGCGGTACGAAGCTGGGCGGCCAAACAGGACGATGACTTGACCTTGATCGTCTGCGACTACGTCTCCGCGGCGTGAAAAGTGGATAACATCACAATACATCAAGCACTTTTTTGAAAATGTTTATTTGAAGATCAGGTGCGCAACGCGGGTTTCCATGTTCCAGTAGATCATCGCGAGTGCAGTGAGATCGTAGGCGGCGTGTGCGCACATCAGCATGAAAATCCTGCCGCGGAACGCAAAAATAGTGCCAAAGACGAGTCCGGTGATGGTGGCTTGTTCTGTGCCGGCGAGTCCCTGATTAAAGTAGTGGCCAAGCCCAAACCAAACAGACGTGATCAGCACGGCAGCTATTTTTGTGCCGACACCCGGCGGGAAGAGTTTGCCAAGGCGTTCAAACATGTATCCGCGAAAGACGGTCTCTTCACCCCAGCCTGCGGCCAGGCAAGTCCATATGGCTGCGGGAAGCAGGGCCCGATTCCCTGCCCAGGAATGGTAAGCCCAGTTGATGGGATCGGCGCCGAGCAGTGGCATCACGATGGCTTTCATCAGAAACTTCAGCGCAATGCCGACAACCAGCCCGAGCACCACGCTGGCGATCCAGTTCCGCGGCCGCACATAGCCGATTTCACGCCAGGGCGTACGCGATAGCTTCACCCATCCCAGGACCAGAATGGCGCCGACCGGCACGACGATCGGACCCAGAGAAAGGTTGCCGGTAATGAGAATGAGGAGGATGGCGAAGATGCCCAGCGGACCGAACCGGCGCAGCTCCGCGGCGAACCGATCGTCTGGTTGTGGAACGGGCTGCGGTGATGGAGCGCTGGAAGTGGTCATAGGGTCCGCACAACAAAAGATCTACGCAAGAAAGTTTACGCAGCAGCGGGTTGCGTTGTTCCGTGAATATGAGGAATTGTCACCGCGGCGGGGCGAGAAGAGCGAAGGTGGGCCACCAGACTGTCATCGAAGGCCCACCGTTGAAGTCAATACGGGTGGATTAGCGGAGGCCGCCGGTAGCAAGAAGCTGCTCACCGGTGAGCCACCCTGAGGCGTCCGACGCCAGGAATGAAGCGATGGAAGCAATGTCGCCAACGTTGCCGGTGCGCCCGAGCGGGGTCTGAGCGATGTAGTTCTTTTCAAAGTCAGAACCAATAACACCGGCGGTGTGCGCGCCTTCGGTCTCGACCACGCCGGGGTTGATAGTGTTCACGCGAATTTTCCTTGGGCCAAGCTCGCGGGCGAGCACGCCTGTAATTGCGTCGAGGGCGCCCTTGGTGCCGGTATAGACGGCGCTGTTTGGCGGTGTGACGCGGCTGACGCCGGAACCAATGTTGATAATGCTGGCGCCTTCCTTCAGGTATTTCACGGCTGCCTGCGTGGTGAGCAGAACGCCGAGCACGTTGATGTTAAACATTTTGTGGAATGACTCCTCAGTGACCGCCTCAATGGGAGCGAACTCATAAACGCCGGAGTTGTTGACGAGAATGTCAATGCGTCCGTAATTTTTGATGGCTGCGTCAATGATTCCCTTGGCCTCTGCCGCTTTGGATACGTCGCCACCCACGGCGACCGCCTTGCCTCCGGCTGCGGTAATGGCGGCGACAACTTTATCCGCGCCGGCCTTGCTGGAAGCGTAGTTGACGACCACGGAAGCGCCGTCTGCGGCGAGTGACTTGGCGATGGCGGCGCCGATCCCCTTGGACGCGCCCGTAACGATTGCGACCTTGCCTGTGAGCTTGCTCATATATATTCCCCTTCAAGAAAGTATTTTATGCCCGAGTGAATGCGCCCGCAGTTCCCAAACCAACTGCCGTTCCATGAGATGGCAAAGCATGGCCCAGGGATTCATTAGTTCTGTTTATGTGAACTATTGAACAAACGAACCAGTGGGAATAGGATGGATACAGATGAGGCCTCTTTTTCACCCTTCGATGGAAGACGTTACGGTGGAAGCGATTCTCCACGCGCTGTCCGATCCCGTGCGAGTGGCCATTTATGCCCAGATCGTGGGCGCGGGCTGTCCGCGGACGTGCTCGAACTTTGTGAATATCAGAGAGAAAGCCATTCCCAAATCAACGCTCTCGCAGCACTTCAAGGCACTTCGGGAAGCAGGCCTGATTCGGGGCGAGCGTCAAGGCGTGGAGATGCACAACACGTCCCGCTGCGCGGAAATCGACAAGCGCTTCCCCGGGTTAATTGCGGCCATCGTCAAGGCGCACAACGTTCAGTTGGCGCAGGCAGCGCGTAACGGCAATGGAAGGAAACGGAAGCCTGCCGGACGGAAAGCCAGAAACAAATAAATTTTCTCCACGCGGCACGGACGAGAGCAAAGATTTAACGCGGATAAGCGCGGATGGGAACGGATCAGGAGTGGTGAAAAATCAGACGTGGTGCGGCGAACGTGAAATCCCACGCTTTCGCAAAAGGCGCGAAAGGCGTGGGACAGGTGGCTGCTTCGCAATCGAGTTAGGCGGCGACTGGCTTGGCAACGCTGATCTCATTGAACGTTGAGTGCAGAACGTCAGCCGTCTCTACTTTCGGTGTACCCTCGACTACGTTGACCATCAACTTGAGCACATCTTTGTATGTTTTGCTGTCATACAGGTCTGCGTTTTTCTTCGAGTCCCACAGACTGATGGCAAGTACGTCTTTGCTCCCGTGATTGGCAAACGTGATTTCACCTTTAAATCCCTGCTGTTTGTGAAGCACGGGAACGATTTCGTCCTCAAAGGTGCGGGTAAATTCGGCGAGCATGTTGGGCTTCAATTGGATTGAAATTTTGCGTGCAAACATGATTAAACCTCCTCGGGTTTACGGTGACGCTAAGGTAGGAGGACCTCAGATGAGCTGACTTAGTTCAGGGAATCTGAAAAGAGAGGAATAATACTCGCTCTATTTCGACCGTACGCTGATGGCATATGAATGTCAACTCGCCCGACCGCCGTGAGCTTCGCGGTCAAAGCGGATACGTGCGCAACCCGGAGTACCCGGCTCAGATTCTCCCTCTCCTGGAGACCTGCGGAGCAGATTCCTCGGCCTCACTGAAGGCGCACGAAATATTGCAGCAGCTACAACGGTTCGGCCTAGGAACCAGTGTTGTAGGTTTTGGCGCTTCGCTACGCTGCGCGCCGGCCTACGGCGTAAGGAATAAATCCCTTTTCTGCGCTTTTTACGGCACGAGTGCGCAGCCCTGTTCTGCCTTCGGATCGCGACCGTTGCGGAATTAGAAAAGGGTGCGGCGAACGGTGTGGAATCCCATCGTTCGCAAAAACCGCGAAGGCGTGGGCACCCACGGTATGGGTGAGTGAAAGAAAAACCGGGAAAGGGTGGGCTACCCTTCAAGTTGCGGGTGTTCAAAATGAATTCTGTGTCCGATGACGAACTGAAGTCTTTGCGAAAAAGGACGAGAATTGTCTCATGAGCAGCAAGATTGTCAATGTCAATCCAATGGATAACGGAGTCCTCGTGAACTTTGCGGATGGAGCTACATCCTTCTTCGACGCCGTCTTCTTATACAAGCAGCTGGATAAGCGCGTTAAGTCGCCTCTTAAAAGTGATTCCAGCAAGCGCTCTTCTGTTCGATCGTCACGCTATGTTCGTAACCCTAAGCGCAAGTAAGTTGCGCCAATCAATACCTTTTTCGCGGCTCCCGGGACATGTTGCTGGAAGTCCGCAGATTGTGGTTGCTGGGCGAGTGGTGGTGCGGCGAACGGTACAGAATCCCACCCTTCGCAAAAGGCGCGAAGGCGTGGGGCACCCACGGTCTTGTGAGTTAAAGAAAAAGCGGGAAAGGTGGGCCACCCGCCTGTCGAGACGGTCACGCTCTGCTTCCAATTCCACAATGATAGTTGCTCTGTCCATTTGGGGGTGTTCTGTCTCTTTGTTTGGATTTTAACGACTAGTATAAATTGTAATACGAGTGGGCAGGCATGCCCCCAATTAGAGTGCAGATGTTTGCAGCGTTCCGACGTTTAGCTGGAACCTTTTTTGCACATTCTCGAATGTCCTTCGCGGAATAGAGGCTCATAATTTGGGCAGACTAAAAAAAGACTTGACAACATTCTAGCTCGGGGACTTTACTGTGAGCTGAAAGAGGCACTTATGTGTAAGTCCCGCAAGTTTGTGCTTACTTGTAGGCAGCTTGTCCTGATTGGAATCTTCCTCACCATCCGAGCAAATTCTCAACCTAGCCTAACAATCACAACGAGTTCTTTACCCATAGGCGTTCAGAATTCCACGTACACTGCGACTTTGGCGGCCAACAATGGCACTACCCCATACAGTTGGTCGATACCGTTTGGCACACTCCCTACCGGGCTCTCATTGAACGCGAATGTGGGCACTATTTCGGGGACCCCGACATCAGTTGGAGCCTTCACTTTAACTGTCCAGGTCACCGATTCCACCTCAGCCACCGCCTCCAAAACACTGACCCTCACGGTGAACGGGCCCCCGGTAATCACAACTGACTCACTCCCCAATGGGACACAAGGGGTAGGGTACCGTGCCTCTGTTGGCGCTACAGGGGGAGAGCCCCCCTACACGCGAACGATTACGGCTGGAGTACTTCCTCCTGGCTTATCTATGGGTGTCTTAGGAGATATCAACGGTATACCTACAACTGTGGGCACCAGCAACTTTACTGTAGAGATCACCGACTCCGGATCAAGAACAGCATCGAAAGCCCTCGGTATCACAATCAGCTCATCTTTAGCCATCACAACGCCTGCACTACCGAGCGGAAGCAAGTCTGTCGCGTACAACGCTACGCTAACGGCCACTGGAGGCAGCAGCCAGTACGCTTGGACAATCTCCGTCGGCACTCTCCCCGCCGGTCTTTCTCTGAACGCAAGCACTGGCGTGATTTCAGGCACTCCTAGCACCACCGGAACCAGTAGCTTCACCGTGCAGGTGCAAGACTCGCTCGGGAGCACCGCGAAGGCTCCAATGAATCTCTGGATAAACGACCCTGGTCGCGTCATATTGGCATCCTTCAACTTCCCGAATACGGGGGCGATCGGACTACCTGACTGGATGGATATGAATGATGGCTTTGGGTTGACGCCTGTGGTGGTTGCGCCCGACGTTCTGGAGGCGTACTTCGACTGTGGTGATCCTTGCATTGGTCCAGGATCTTATTATGGCACCGATGCGGTGACGTGGACTGGCGCCGCTCCCAGCGATCAGTGGATAAGCCTGGTATATAAAGGAGAGAGCAGCACGGGCGGCGAGCCCATCATGCTGTTTGTCCGCATGACTTGCACAGTAGTGGATTGTAATGGTTACGAATTCGCCGTCGTCAGCACGACCGGTGAATGGTATTTAAATGATTTCTCGGGGACCGCAAATCCTTTGGCAGTGGGGGATACATTGCGTCTTGAGGCGCAAGGCAGCACAATTCGTGCTTACCAAAACGATGTTGTCATAGCTGAGATGACCGATCAGCAGTCCAACTCCGGCGAACTCGGCTTCCGACTTGGGATGTGGGGTAACCAACCAATCAGCTATATTGACGTAGGGGATGTCAAGCTGGGCACATTTGGCGAGCTGGCTTCTATTTCGCAAGACAATTATTTGTGGTACTTTGGACCGGGAAATGTCCCTCCCGCCTCGTTCAACCTGGGAAAAACAACCACCACCTTGTCGGCGAACGGCGCAGCCAATGGCACATACGTTTGGACGGTCACCAGCCCTGGTAATAAACTGCTTTTTGAAAATGGTTCAACAACGATAACCAAAACAGACATCAATACCGTAGGTATTCAAGCGTCTGGCTTTAGTGATCAGGCAAATGATATCACGGTTACCTTGGAATACACACCGGCAGGGGGCACAACAATTACCCTCAACTACGCCCTGACTATTGATTCACCTTATCAACTGGTGTCGAACGGATCACCAAGTCATGCCGCTGTCGGGGGAATGGACTGCAACGCGAACCCGATGCCAGATGGAACACTAGGATTCCAAACTCTCATTCCTTACAATATGATGAGCCGCTTCGGAAAGTTGATAACCAATATTGATATGAACGAATCCTTCGGCACTTGGTCAACTGACTACATTGGTAACACCTGGGTTGCCCCTTTACCTGGTTCCTTTACCAGCGACAACGGATTTTTCGTTGACCATATGTGCGTCCAGGGCTGGTTCCCACCAGCGATGATTCCGCAATCGCCGCTCTCTACAACAGGAATCCAGCACGCGACACAATCGTGGTTTGTGGGGAGCCTTACCTCCGGTTCGGGAGTCCAAGTACAAACGAACACCCATCAGCGGTTCATAGACCATGGCGAACACACAAGCATAACCTCTCCGGTAAGATAAGGAGCCTCCCATGAAGAGCGTCGGTTTCACTTTGATAGTTTCGTCGCTATCTGTATTCCTAATCGGCCAGCCGGGTCCTGTTCCCGGTACTCAACGCATTGATCGAGTGTTCAATAGCGCTGACGTAGTTTGCAGCTGTAAGGCTCTGTCTACCGTAGTGGAAAGCGAGGAGCCTCAGCAGCCCGCCCCGAACGTCTTACGCCATATTCGAGCAAATGTTGAGATACAGGATCTGTTCAAGCCGGGAAAATTGCGAGTTGGAGACCGGTTGACGCTCCGATTCGTTCAACAGTATCCAGGTGTTTCAATGGCGCTTCCGGGAATGGGACAGTCGGAAACAGCGATCCTGTTTCTCAAGGAAACAGCGGATGGTAGCTACGAATTTGCCGACCGTTGGATGGGGGCAAACCATTTTCAAGTTCTGCCACGTGCCACGAGCGGCACCGGCCTGGCAGGACTGGAATCGGCTCTTCTCGCCATATTGGAACAGACTCCCGCAGGCGGGCCAAACCATGACGATCTCCGTGCGCTATATCTGCTGGAAGGGTTTCCTAAATTGAGTTCAACGGGCGTGTCCCGTATGGCCCACTTTGCTAATTCGCCCGATGCAAACATAGCACTCGCTGCGATAGGAACGCTGATGAAATCGAGGTCACGGCAATCCGTCGAACTGCTTAAGACGTACCTCGATGACTATAAAGGCGACAAAGAACCCATGTCGGTATGGAGCATCGGAGCTTGGCTCCCGCAAATAAGCGATCCCGAGGCTCTGCCGGCTCTGGAAGCGCTCACCGGCTCTAGATTCACATCCGTTCAGGTTGGCGCGCTGGACGCTTTGCGTAAAATGAAAAGCCCAAGCAGCGCCGCCGTTCTGGTTCAACGCCTTGACGATTCAAATAGCACTGTCAGGTATCAAGCTATCATCACTCTTGCTGAAACGTTTGGCAAGGATCGGGAGTTTGCTCCCTCAATGAAACTCTTCAACGATGATCCAGAGAAGTATGTGACGTTATGGAAAACGTGGTGGTCGGAGCAGCATGGGGTGGCACCACTGCCAAAGAAACGACCCGAAGCGATGACATATAAATCGCCGAATCCCTAGCCTAACGAAAATCGGGTTGCGGCACGGCTAAAGCCGTGCCCTCATACGAACCTGGCCGTGGGAGACGTAGCAATGCTACGTCTCTACGTTAGAGAGATATTGGGCCCGCAAGGATTGTCGAGACCGGAGTGTTGAAGGCCGGAAGAGGAACCGTTCCAAAAAAATATTCACTACCCTATTGACATCCTTTCGCTTTTTGTTTATCATGCGTTTAGGTTCTCGCCGGGAGCGGCAGCGGCGAACCGTCACTAAACTGGCAGCAGGAGCAAAGCCTGTTAGTGATTCGGGAATCCCCAAGGTGGAGGCGGGAAACCCACAAAGGCCAGCACCCATGTTCTCGTAGCCGGCCCACCGTATGGGTCACAGAGAGCGTAGAGACACCAAAACCAGCCATTAGCACTTGGCCATTAGCCTTTAGCCAGAGCGGGAGTACCTCGTTCATGGAAAAGGGGTAATTGGTACTTGGCATTTGGCTCGGATCGAAAAACAGCCATTAGTACTTAGTAATTAGCCTTTAGCCAGAGCGGGGAAAACCGCGTCTGAACGCAAAGCTTCGGCTTTGGTATTTGGTACTTGGTATTTGGCCAAGAGCGAAAACCAAAGGCAAAGGGCCACAGCCGAAGGCGACTCCACCCATGCAACCCAAAATCGGGCTTGCACGGGGCCAGGCCTGTGCCACATGAGTTTTGCAGATCCATAAGTTTTGTCCATAAGTTTCAAGAAAGCGGTTCCCTTTCGAAAATCGGCCAACTAAATCAGCGCAGGCGACGGCTTCTTTGCCCAGGCAAGCCAAAATCGGGCTTACACGGGGGCCCGGCCTGCGGTCCACACTGGAGAAAGAACATGAGCCAGAAGATTACGAACGAGAAGATTACGAACAAAGAGATTCTAACCACTATCAAAGGACTGGCGGAGAAGCTGGGACGCGTCCCAACCAACACAGAGGTGGAAAGAATGACGCCGGTACGGCGACGCCATCTGCGGAAATACTTCAGCAATTTTTCCAGCGCGCTCCGGGCCTGTGGGATGGAAAACCCGCATAGCGGCGTGAAGGTTCCTACAGCAAAGCTGTTTGCGGACTGGGCCAGGATAGCCAGGACACTCAAGAAGCTGCCCACCACCAAGGCGTACAGGAAGCTGGGAAGGCACAGCATGGAGGCCGTGATGCGGGTGTGCGGGCAGTGGTCAGCGGTGCCGCGGCGGATGCATGCGTATGCGCGACAACACGGACTGGAAAACAAATGGAAAGACGTGATGAAGATGATTGGAGAACAGTGTGAAAATGACTGGCCATCGGACGGCAGAATGTGGCCGATACCCGCCAAGAACCGGTGGCTATTCAAGAAAGACCGGACGGTATATGGCCCGCTCATGTCACCGACGGCGATGATGCACATTCCCACGAACGAGGCGGGAGTCCTGTTCCTGTTTGCGGCGATGGCACTGGAATTGGGCTACGTGGCAACGGTGGTGCGCAGGGGCTTCCCTGATTGCGAGGCGTTACGTGAGATCTCTCCAAACCGGTTGCAACGAGTACAGATTGAATTTGAATACCTGAGCCGTAACTTTCTACGGCACCGGCACCGCGTGGACAAGTGCGACATTATTGTGTGCTGGATCAATAACTGGCCGGAGTGCCCGCTGGAAGTGATAGAGCTAAGCAAGATAGTCAGCAGCCGGCGCGCAGCGTTCAGCCAATACCAAAGGCAAATGCTTACCACTGATTAACACTGATGACACTGATCTGAAACGGGGAAGAAAAAACTTGAAACACAGAGGTACAGAGGAAGCAGAGGAGATTGGGGGAAAAGGCAAATGCTTACCACTGATTAACACTGATGACACTGATCTGAAACGGGGAAAGACAAAACCTTTGAAACAGAGGAAGCAGAGGAGATTGGGGAAAAGGTAAATGTTTACCGCGGATTTGCGCGGATGAACGCTGATCAGGACGAAGCGGAACGAGAGCGGGCATTTTGGGGAGAACTCCCTGAAGCAGCAATGGCAAAGGAAACATTGTCGGGATCCTTCGACTCGCCCGAGCTTCCTGCGGTCGCTCGGGCCACGCTCAGGATGACAAGGGTTATAAGGGATCGGGAAAGCGAAATCTTACCGCGGATGAACGCGGATATGAGGAGTCAAAATCGAGCTAGATTCCCAGCAGCCTCCGGGCGTTGCCGCCGAGGATCTTTTGGCGGTCGTCGTCGGAGATGCGCATGGATTGCAGGCTTTGCTGCATTTTGGGGATGCTGCCGATCTGATGTGGATAGTCGCTGCCGGCAAGGATCTGGCTGACGCCGGCGAAGCTGACGGCCAGCTCGAGCGCGCGAGGATCGAAGTTAACGGTATCGAAGTAAAACTTTTTAAGGTAGGAGGTGGGAGGGCGAGAGATGTTTTTGCGGCAGTCGGCAAAAGCTTCATAGCCGCGGTCGAGGCGCTCGGCGAGATAAGGAATGGCGCCGCCGAGGTGCGAGAGGACCCATTTGATGTTGGGAAAGCGCTCAGCCACGCCGCTGAAGACGAGGCTGGCGGCGGCGAGCGTGGTGTCCATGAGGAAGCCGACGAGCGGCATGAGCCAGTAGTCGAGCATGGCTTCTACGCCAACAGGATTTGTAGGATGAATATGAACGATAGCACCGAGAGCATCCGCGGCTTCCCACAGCGGCCAGAAACTTTGATGGCTGAGCGCTGTGCCGTTGACGTTGCTGAAAACCATTACGCCGGGAAACTTGAGCTGCTCCATGGCGCGGCGCAGCTCAACGACGGACGCGGCGGGATCACAGAGCGGCAAGGTGGCAAGAGAAGCGAAGCGTCCGCGCTTGGAGGCGACGATGCGGGCGAAAGCGTCATTGACCAGGCGGGCGAGCCGGATGGCGGTGGTCGCGGTTTCGATGTGCGTGCCGGGCGTAGTGAGAGTGATGACCTGAGTATCAATGCTGGAGTCTTTGAGAATTTGCTCGCGATATTCGATGTCGCGATGGCCGGGCACGGCGACGTTGAAATCGCCGGGATAGTGCAAACACGGATTGCCGTCGGCATCGTAGGTGATCCGAACCGCGCTGGGCCCTTGTTCGAGAGCTTTGATGTATTCAGGTGGATAGAAATGATTATGAAAGTCGATCGTCGGCATCCGTGCTTGGTCCTCTGGCTGCGTGCTGAGTCGTATTGCGATGCGCCCAGAAAAAATACACTGGCAGCCCCAGAAGAAGCAAGCCGAGACCAATAACACTGTCACGCGGGGAGGCCCAAATCTGGTTGACGGCAATAGCAGCCGACGTGAGAAAAGAAATGGCAGGCAGCAGTGGATAGCCGAATGCGAGGAATTTAGGCGTGTATTGGCCGCGTCGATGGAGGACGAAAATGCCCGCGGCCAGCAGCGCAAAGAACAACCATTCGGTATAGATGACCCGCGTAAAAAGCGCGCGATAGGAATTTGTAGCCGCAAGGGCGCATGCCCACACGGCTTGCGCAGCTATCGCGAGATACGGAGTCTGGCGCTGGGGATGGAGCGCGGCCATCCATCGGAAGGCGAGGCGGTCTTGCGCCATGGCGTAATACACTCGAGGTCCGGCCAGAGCGATTCCGTTCAGCGCACCGAGCGCGGAGATAATGATGACGACCGTGATAGCTTTGCTGCCGGCCGGGCCGAGAACGCGCTCCATGGCGTCGGCGGCGACGCGCGTTGAAGTGGCGACGGAGCCCAGCGGCATTACAAAAAGATATGCGGCGTTCAAGAGGGTGTAGCAGGCCGTCACGATTAAAACGCCATAGATCAGAGCGCGCGGAATGGTGCGCTCCGGATTTCGCGTTTCCCCGGCGGAGTA
>Ga0137403_10000136_pt1 | contig 87391 bp, 94 predicted proteins | sample CZOMad2_1_16fung_FD_122057 | JGI IMG/M metagenome (GOLD analysis project Ga0137403, IMG submission 122057) | Vadose zone soil fungal communities from Angelo Coast Range Reserve, California, USA - CZOMad2_1_16fungal (Hybrid Assembly) | ecosystem: Environmental > Terrestrial > Soil > Vadose zone...
GCCGACCACGACGAGTTCAACCCCCGCGCCGCTCTCCGGCTCGCTCGACGTGTGGTTCAAGGCGCCTCTCGCGGGTGCGACGGTGTCCGGTCAGTTGAATGGTGGTACCTCGTGCTGGGTGAACGGCACCGGCGTGACGCGCGTCGCTTTCTACATGGACAGCACGCCGCTCAACACCGACACGACCATGTCGGACGGCATGCAGTGCGTGATCGATACGACGAAGTTCTCGAACGGCACGCACCAGCTGAAAGCCACTGCGTTCGACGCCTCGGGCAACTCGCGCAACGACGTCATCAGCCTCAACGTGCAGAACACCTCGACGGTCACGCCGACGCCTACCGTGACGCCGACGGTCACGCCGACGCCTACCGTGACGCCGACACCGGTGACGGGCATCAACGGGCTGCCGATCAACGGCGTCCGCGCGGTGCCGACGTTCGAATCGGTCGGCCTGTATTGGACGCCATCGTCCAACCCGGGATCCGCCGGCTGCTCGGTGATCTTCCGGAAGAGCGGCGACTCGTCATTCCGCCAAGGTCTCAACATGTGGTACGACCCGAACAACAACGAGTGCCGCGGCAGTCTAGTGCTGCTCGATCCGGGCACGACGTATGAAGTGCAGATCGGCATGCCCGGCCAGTCGCCGAGCGCGGGCCTTTCTGTCGCCACGTGGACCGAGACCGACCAGCGGCCGATCGCGCAAACGATCACTCTGCCGGCGGGCACGCGCAACACGCCGCTCGCCATCACGCAGGGCGGAACGGCGAGCGGCTACGTGGTCTACCAGGCCGATCCCACGAGCGGCACGACGATCGACGTGCAGAACCAGTCTCTGAACAACGTCACGATCTCGGCGCCGTACGTCATCCTGCGCGGCTTCACGCTGAAGGGCGCGCAGATGGATGCGATCAACCTCCTGAACGGCGCCCACGACTTGGTGATCGAGAAGAACGACATGAGCGGCTGGGGACGCTTCAGCTCCAGCAACGCCTCGAGCGGCGGCTGGGACATCGGCGTCGACATGGACGCTGGCGTCAAGTGCGAAAGCGTGGCCACGCTCGAGCGCGTCGTCGTCCAACGCAACAAGATCCACGATCCGCGCTACGGCTCGCAGAGCTGGGACTGGGGCCATCCGCGCGGCCCGCAGGGCATGAGCTTCAACTACTGCGGCGGCAACAACGTCATCCGCTACAACGAGGTGACGAGCTCCGACTACCGGCACTTCTATAACGACGGTATCGGCGGCTCGGACAACTACACCACCGCCGGCTTCCCGAATTACGACAGTGATGTGTACGGCAACATCGTGCAGGGCGTGATGGACGACGGCCTCGAGATCGAGGGCGGCGACAAGAACGTGCGCATCTGGGGCAACTACATCAACCAGGCCGGCACCGGCATCGCGAGCACCGTGGACGGCGTCGGACCGCTGTACATCTTCCGGAACGTCTACGACCAGAGCCGCAAGCACTATTTGAGCTCGACCGACTCCGACGATCGCGGGCCGTTCTTCAAGGCGGGCACCGATACGTCCGTCGGCAACGGCCGGCGCTACGTGTTCCACAACACCTCGCTGCAGGCGCCGAACCCGAGCGGCTCTTATCCGCTCGGCGCGGGCGCGGGCCTCACGTACACGGGCAGCAACACGCTGACGAACACCATCTCCCGGAACAACGTCTATTACATCTGGAAGTCGAACTGGGAGTCCATCGCGACGAGCGGCGGCAGCGGCGACGACGTCGACTACGACCTCTATAACGGCGCGATCACCGGCATCAGCGCAGTGGAGTCGAACGGCATGCATACCGCGCCGACCTTCGCGAACGGCAACGGTGTCGGCATGAGCGGCCTGTATCAGCTCTCGCCGGGAACCGCAGGGTACGGCATCGGAGTTCGTATCCCGAACTTCAACGACCAGTACGCCTCGCCGGACATGGGTGCGGCGCAGTCGGGAGCTGCGGCGATGACGTTCGGCGTCAACGCCACGCGGTAACGATCCGTCACGCCAGGCGAACCGCGTCGCCGACCCGCACCGTGCCTTCGCGCAAGACGCGCGCGTAAAGCCGGCTCCAGCCGGGATGCACCTTCTGCGCGACGCGGACGAACTTGCCGCTGCCGAAATAGGGCACGAGGTTGTTGCACGGTGCGGCGTAGCCGGTGAGCTCGATCTGCGCCTCGTCGACATCGAGCGTGGCACCCGGCACCGTGCCGCTCCCGCGGCACGCCCATGAGCGTGAAGTTCGCGCCGATGCAGCCGACGTCGATCGCATTGCCTCCGGCCTGCAGCGCACGGATCAGCTTCAGTGAATAGAGCGATACCGCGCGCATCGGGCCACCGTGATTCCGGCGGTCGCGCTGGCGATCGCCCTCGACGCCGCCGAAGCGCACAGCGGCCGCGCGCCGCGGAATTTTTGGCACCCCGCCGTTGGGGGCGTTGATGCAATGGAGCTCGCCCATGGGGAATGAGAGTTTGGGGTATAGTCTTTTGCCGATGCAACAAGCAGTTAAGACAGAAACCGCGCCGCACCGGCTCACGATCGGCGAGCTCCTCGACTGGATGGTCGAGGACGAGCTCGTCACCCAGGAGGCGGCCGAAGAACTGAGGAAGGAGCGGCGCTACTACCGCGGCGCCCTGCATCCGCTCGTCGTCATCGCCGAGCAGAAGTGGCGGCAGCCGGGCGCGGCCGGCAAGCCCCTTTCGCTCGAAACGCTCACCGAGTGGCTCGCCAGGCGGGTCGGCATGGAGTACTTCCATATCGATCCGCTGAAGATCGACTTCGCCGGCGTGACCGAGGTGATGTCGTCGGCGTACGCGACGCGCTTTCGCATCCTGCCGGTCGGCGTGAGCGGCAAGGAAGTGATCATCGCCACCGCCGAGCCGCTTATGCACGACTGGGAGAAGGAGCTCGCGCCGATCATCAAGCGCGACATCAAGCGCGTGATCGCCAATCCGCTCGACATCGAGCGCTACCAGGTCGAGTTCTACAACCTCGCGAAGTCGATCAAGGGGGCGGGCAAGAACACCGCCGGCGCGACCGGGCTCTCCAATTTCGAGCAGCTGGTCGAGCTCGGCAAGAGCGACAAGCCGGTCGACGCGAACGACGCGCACGTGGTGCGCATCGTCGACTGGCTCTGGCAGTACGCCTTCGAGCAGCGCGCGAGCGACATCCACGTCGAGCCGCGCCGCGAGCAGGGCATCGTGCGCTTCAGGATCGACGGCGTGCTGCACCAGGTCTACCAGATTCCCGCGGCGATCCTGATCGCCATGACGAGCCGCATCAAGATCCTGGCGCGCATGGACGTGGTGGAAAAGCGCCGGCCGCAGGACGGGCGCGTGAAGACGCGCACGCTGGACGGCGAGGAGATCGAGCTGCGCATCTCCACCCTGCCGACCGCCTTCGGCGAGAAGCTCGTCATGCGCATCTTCGATCCCGAAGTCCTGGTGCGCGATTTCAAGGAGCTCGGCTTCTCGGATGAGGACTACAAGCGCTGGCGCGACATGACCGAACGGCCGAACGGCATCGTGCTGGTCACGGGCCCGACGGGCTCGGGCAAGACGACCACGCTCTACTCGACGTTGAAGACGCTCGCCACGCCGGAAGTCAACGTCTGCACCATCGAAGACCCGATCGAGATGGTCGAGCCCGCGTTCAACCAGATGCAGGTGGTGCAGCAGATCGAGCTCGGCTTCGCCGACGGCGTGCGCGCGCTCATGCGCCAGGACCCGGACATCATCATGGTGGGCGAGATCCGCGACCTCGAGACGGCGGAAATGGCCGTGCAGGCCGCCCTGACCGGCCACCTCGTGCTTTCGACGCTGCACACGAATGACGCGCCGAGCGCGGTCGCCCGGCTGCTCGAGCTCGGCGTTCCCCCGTACCTCCTCAACGCGACGCTGAACGGCGTCATGGGTCAGCGCCTCGTGCGCACGCTGTGCCCGCACTGCAAGCAAAAAGTGGAGTTGAACCGCGCCGAGGACCAGGCGTCGTGGGAGGCGCTCGTCGCGCCGTGGAAATCAAAGCACCCGGCGAAGCTCTACAAGCCGGTCGGCTGCCTGGAGTGCCGCATGACGGGCTTCATGGGCCGCGTGGGCATCTACGAGACGCTGCTCTTCACGGGCTCGATCAAGAGCCTGATGAACGACAAGGTCGACCTCTCGGCCCTGCGCGAGCAGGCGTTCAAGGAGGGCATGAAGCCCCTCAGGATCAGCGGCGCGATGAAGGTCGGCGCCGGGGTCACCACCATCGAGGAAGTGCTCAAGGTCGCGCCGCCCGTGCGCGACAGCAACGTCTGAACATCGTCAGCGACGCCCTGCTGCTTGCCGGCATCTCGGCGGGCATCGCGTACCTCGTCATGGTGCTCTTCGCCCGCCGGCGCGAGCGCGAGCTTGCCGCCGCGCGCTCGCACGAGCAGCGCCTGAAGGGCCTGATCGAGCTCTCCGCCGACTGGTTCTGGGAGACCGACGCCGAGCACCGCATCACCTGGCTCTCCGGCGGCGGGCCGGTGGCGACCCTCTTCGGCGACACCGCCACCTATGGCCGGCGCTTCTGGGAGATCCCGCGCGTCGAGGTCGATCCGCGCGCGCTCGAGGCGCACCTCGAGCGCCTGGGCAGGCAGCTGCCGTTCTTCGATCTCGAGATCGCACGCTCCGATACGCGCGACGCGCGGCAAGTGCACATCGTCTCCGGGCAGTCGCGCCACGATGAAGCGGGGCGTTTCGTCGGCTATCGCGGCGTAGGCCGCGACGTCACCGAGCAGCGCCACGCCGAGAAGAGCCTGCAGCACGCGAAGACGCGTCTCGAGGTCGCGCTCGATGGCGGCAACATGGCCGAGTGGCATTACCTCGCGGAGGACGACGAGCTTTCGGCGGGCGACGGCTGGGTGCGCTTTCTCGGCCACCAGGAGTCGCCGCGGATCGCGCGAGGACGGGAGTTCTTCGCCACCATCCATCCCGACGACAGCGCCGTGGCGCGCGAGTCATGGGTGCGCGCGCTGAAAGGCGCGGCCGCGGAGTACGAGGGGGAATTTCGCGCGGCGACGCGCGACGGCGACTGGAAGTGGCTGCACGCGAAGGGACGCGTCACCGAGCGCAGCGCGGTTGGCCGTGCGACGCGCATGTCCGGCATCGTCGCCGACGTCGATGCGCGCAAAACGGCCGAAGCCGCGGTGATCGAGGCGGATCAGCGCTTCCGCGACGTGGCGGCGGTCTCGAGCGAATATGTGTGGGAGACCGACGCGGAGTGGCGCTATACGTATCTCTCGGAGCGCATCGAGGCGCTGATCGGCTACCCGCGCGCCGAGCTCCTCGGGCGCAAGATCTGGGAGTTCGTGCCGCTCGGCGAGGAGCGCGCGATTCGCGCCTGGTTCGCCGCGCACGGCGGCGAGGGCGCGCCGTTCCGCGATCTCGTGCACCGCGTGGTGACGCGCTCGGGCGGCGTGCTGTGGCAGGCGCTCGCCGGCGTGCCGCTGCACGGCGCCGAGGGCCGCTGGGCGGGCTATCGCGGCACGGCGGCCGATGTCTCTCTGCGCAAGCAGGACGAAGCGCGCATCGAGCAGCTCGCCACGCGCGACGCGCTCACCGGACTCGCCAACCGCAGCCTGCTCGCCGAGCGCACCGCCCAGGCCATCCTGAATGCGGCGAGGAACCGGACCCAGCTTGCGCTGCTCGCCGTCGATCTCGACCGCTTCAAGCTGGTGAACGAGTCGCTCGGCCACGCGGCGGGCGATGCACTGCTGCGCGCGGTCGCGGAGCGCCTGCAGAACGCCCTGCGACGCGAGGACACGCTGGCGCGCATCGGCGGCGACGACTTCGCGCTGCTCTGGAACGGGCTCAAGTCGCGGGAAGAGGTGGCCGCGCTGGGCGAGCGCCTGCTTTCGATCCTCGGCCGGCCGTTCACCATCGAGGGCCGCACGCTGACCGTCGGCGCCTCGATCGGCATCGCGCTCTATCCGCGCGACGGGCGCGATTTCGCGGAGCTGTTCAAGCACGCCGACGCCGCGATGTACCACGCCAAGGACGGCGGACGCGCCGGCTACCGCTTCTTCCATCCGGCGCTCAGCGCCCGTGCCACGGAGCGGCTGCGCGTGGAGAATGATCTGCGCGCCGCGCTCACGCGAAACGAGCTGCTGCTCCACTGGCAGCCCGTCGTGCTGGGACGCTCGCAGATCGTCGGCGCCGAGGCGCTGGTGCGCTGGCAGCATCCGACCCTCGGCCTCCTCGGGCCCGAGGAATTCGTGCCGCTCGCCGAGGACTCGGGCCTGATCCGGGCGGTGGGCGAGTGGACGCTCGAGCGGGCGCTCGCCCAGGCCGGTGCCTGGCAGCGCGATCTTCCGGGAGCTCCCTGGTTTGCGGTCAATGTCTCTGCCGCCGAGCTCGCGCAGGGCGAGGTGTTCGCCGACAAGGTGAAGCGCTGCCTCGCGGCCCACGCGCTCGACGGCGCGCGCATCGAGCTCGAGGTGACCGAGCGGGTGCTGATGTCGAACCTCGAGGAGAATGCGGGCACGCTGCGCCGCATCGGCGAGCTCGGCGTGCGCTTCGCCATCGACGACTTCGGCACCGGCTATTCGAGCCTCGCCTACCTGCGCGAGCTGCCGATCGACAAGCTGAAGATCGACCGCCTGTTCCTGCGCGCGATCGATTCGCATCCGGCCGACCAGGCCATCGTGCGCACCATTGCCTCGCTCGCGCAGACCGTCGGCGTCGCCGTGGCCGCCGAGGGCCTCGAGACCCGCGAGCAGCTCGACTGCCTGCTGCGGCTGGGCTGCGACCAGTGGCAAGGGCACTTCTTCAGCCAGCCACTCGACGCGCCGGCGTTTGCCGCGCTTTACTGCTCCACTATGGCGAGCGCCGCGCGCCGGGCGTAAGAAGCAGGGACGCGAGCAGCCAGGAAATGATGCTGTAGACGATCGCGCCGAGCACGCCCCACCAGAAGCCGGCGACCACGAAGCCCTGGATGAACGAGCCCACGAACCAGAAGAGGAGCCCGTTGATCACGAAGATGAAGAGCCCGAGGGTGAGGATCGTCGCCGGCAGCGTGAGCAGGATCAGGATCGGCCGGATCACCGCATTGACCAGGCCGAGCACGAGCGCGGCCACCAGCGCGGCAGCGAAGCTCGCCACGCTCACGCCCGGCACTAGATAGGCGACGCCGAGCAGCGCCACCGTATTGATCAGCCAGACGAGGAGGAGCTTCACTACTCCCACATCCCTGCCGGCATCGGCAGGCCCGCATAGTCGTCCGCGCTAAGCGGACCCTTGGGCGCGATGCCAAAGCCCTCCAGCACCGAGGCGATCTGGCGCGCGTGCTGCGCCGAGTGCCACGTGCAGCGCTCCATCACGTGGTGCAGCGGCTGCTCGCCGTAGTAAGTGGCGAGCTTCGCGCTCGCCGCTATGTTCCCTTCACGCTTCCACCAGCGTTCCAATCGCTCGCTTACTTTCTTCCCGTAGTCGCGAATATGCGCCACGGTCGTGACATTCGCCGGCGGCGGCGCGTTGTAGACCGAGGTCAGGTCCTGCACGCCGTCCTCGATCGCCTGCAGGAAGGAATCGGGCACCTGGTAGACGTGGTAGGCGAGGTCGCGGATGCTGCGGTCGCGACCGGGAGTCGCCCGTTCCTTGAGGCGCTCCGCCGGGATCTGCATGACGTGGCGTTGCGCGGCCGCGAGAACCGCCTGCCATTTGCGATACAGCGCCTCCGGCGGCAGCCGGCGGAAGTCGACCTTGCGGCCGATGAATTCCGAAACGTCGGCGAGCTCCTGCGCAAAGACGTAATCCTTGCCGCGCGCCACCACCGGCACCGTGCGCACGCCAAGCTCGCGCAGCTCGTCCATCGCTTCGGGCCGCGCGGAGACGTTGATCGACTCGTACTCGACGCCGAGGTTGGTCAGGAACTCCTTGACCTTCACGCAGCTCGAGCAGCCCGGCCGCCAATAGACCCGTAGTTCGTTCATGCCGCCACCTTTACGCCCTTTATGCCGTGCTTTTCAATCGCGCGCGCCACGAAGCCCGAGCGCTTCACCTCTTCGGCGAACTCGCGCAGGTACTTGGCCGCTGCCGGCCGGCCTTTCGGCGCGCCGATTGCCTGCTGGACGCCGGTAATCTGGCCTTCGAGCACGCGCGAGCCGGGCGTGCGTGCCTGCTCCTCGACGAGCTTGGGCTTCAAGCCGCCGAGCGCTTCCAGCTTCTGCGACATGAACGCATCGTAGGACGCCGGGATGCCCTTGGTGCGAATGAGCTGCGCCTTCTTGAACGTCCGCGATAGATACAGGTCGTAGGCGCTGCGGTCGGAGACGGCCACGCGCACGCCTTCGCGGTCCACGTCCGCGATGGTCTTGATCGGCGAGCCTGCCGGCACGAGGAACGTCACCGGAATCTCGAGATAGGCCTTGGTGAAATCGACCTCGTCCGCGCGCTGCGGCTCGGCGCCGAGGAAACCGACATCGCATTGCGCGCTCTTCACCGCGTCGAACAGCTTGCCGGCGGCGTCGAACTTGACGAACTCGAACGGCATGCCGACGCGCTTCGCCAGCTCGCGGCCGAGATCCGGCGCGATGCCGCGCGGCTCGCCGCCCGGATCGTCGCCGATGACGAGCAGGAAGTTCGAATAGTTGAGGCCGATCTTGAGTTTTCCGCTGGGCGCGAGGTCTTTATTCATGGAGTGGCGGCATAGAAAAGGTTGGTCATGCTCTTGAGGTCGAGCATTCTGAACCCTTTGAAGCCCGCTTCGCGCAGCAGTTTCTCAGTCTGCGCCGGCCCCATGCAGGTGCCGAGCCCCGGGCCGCCGCACGCGAGCGACTGCGTCATGCAGTGGAAGAGGCTGAAGCCGTAAAACATGGTCGCGACCGGGTTCTTGTTGTCTTCCAGCCGGTCGGCGGCCTTCGGCTCGACGATGAACAGCGTGCCGCCCGGTCTTACCAGCCCGTGGACCTGGCGAAGCGTGTCGACCGGCGCGGCGAGGTCGTGGATACAGTCGCAAATGGTCACGAGGTCGAACTGGCCTTTCGGCATCTCGGTGCTGAACGCGATGCCCAGGTCTTTTGAAGCGTCCCGGGCGCGGGCAATCGACTGGGCGTCGATGTCGAAACCGGCGACCTCCGCGGCGGGAAAGGCACGCTTGATGGCCATCGCCACGCGCCCCGAGCCGCAGCCGAAATCGAGCATCGGCCCGCCGCTTTGCAGCCGCGCGACCACGTCGGGCAGCGACTTGAGCCAGTAGCTCGCGAAGCGCTCGTCGTACTGGCCGCGATTGATGAGGTCGAGCGCGTTCACGCAGTCGGGGCCGAAGTCGGCGAAGGGCACGCCGCCCCCTTTGGCGAACGCCTCGACGACCCGCGGCGCGACGCGCAGGAGCGGCGGCACCATCTCCCACATGCCGCCGACGAAGTGGTCGGTGCCTTCGGAGGCGACGAAATACGCCATCTCGTCGGGCAGCGCGTATTTCCCGCTTTCGTATTCGATGTAACCCGCGCTGACCATGCCCTTGAGCCACTCTTCCACGTAGCGAGGCTGCAGGCCCGAAGCGGTGACCACCTCGTCGAGCGTCATCGGCTCCTTGCCCGCCATCGCGCGAAAGAGGCCGGTGCGCGTGCCGACGAGCGCGAGCCCCGCGGTCATCGCGCCGGCCATGTCGCGCAGCACCTGATCGATGGCCTGCTTCTGCTTTTGCTTGTCCATGCCGGTTTCCGCGCATTGTAGACTCGGCGCATCATGAAAGACCCGCGCCCCACGACGCTCGAAGCGCACGGCGTGCGCCTCGAGGCGCTGACGAAAGAGCATGCGGCTGAGCTGCGCGAAGCGGCGGCCGATGGAAAGCTGTGGCAGCTCTGGTTCACATCCGTGCCGGAGCCGGAGCAGACCGACTCGTACATTTCACAGGCGCTCGAAGGGCAGGCGGCGGGCCACATGCTGCCTTTCGCGGTGCGCGAGCTCGGCACGAATCGCATCGTCGGCGCCACGCGCTATCACGACATCACCAAGCCCGCGCATCGCGTCGAGATCGGCTACACGTGGTACGCCAAGCACTGGCAGAAGAGCCACGTCAACACCGCGTGCAAGCTCCTGCTCCTGGAGCACGCGTTCGATGCGCTCGAATGCAGGGTGGTGGGCCTGCGTACCGACAATTTCAACTTCGCCTCGCAGCGCGCGATCGAGGCGCTGGGCGCGAAGAAGGATGGCGTGATCCGCCACCACCAGCCGCGCCGCGACGGCACCGTGCGCGACACGGTGATGTACAGCATCCTCATCGCCGAGTGGCCCGACGTGAAGCACCATTTGGAGCTACGACTGAAAAAGGGGTCAGAGCAATTTACGCGTAACAAATAGCCCCGGGGTTGGAGCCGCTTTGTTACAGGAAAATTGCTCTGCCCCCTTTTTCTTTCGGGCCTGCAAATTGCTGTGGAGCGGCGAGTGAACCTCTCGCTGCGCCCCGAGCACCTGAAGCGCTACAAGGATTTCGCGCGCCTGCTGTTCAAGTACGGCCGCCGCGACATGGTCGAGCGCGCGGGCTTGAACGAGCTCCTCCCGCAGGAGCCGGACGAGGAGCCGGAGCGCATTCCCGAGGCGCGCGAGCTCGCGCGCGACGTCGAGAAGCTCGGCCCGACCTACGTCAAGCTCGCGCAGCTTCTTTCGACGCGGCCCGACATCATTCCGCCGGTCTATGCCGAGGCGCTGGTGCGGCTGCAGGACCAAGTCGAGGCGTTCAGCTTCGCCGAAGTCGAGAAGATCCTGACAGAAGAGCTCGGCGTGCGGCTGTCGAAGGCTTTCGAGCGCATCGAGCCGAAGCCGATCGCCGCGGCGTCGATCGCGCAGGTGCACCACGCGGTGCTGCGCGACGGCCGCGAGATGGCGCTCAAGATCCAGCGCCCCGGCATCCGCGAGCATGTGCTCGACGATCTCGAGGCGCTCGGCGAAGTGGCGGCCTTCCTCGATGCCCACACCGAGGTCGGCCAGCGCTTCGGCATCACGCCGCTCTTCGACGAGTTCCGCAAATCGATGCTGCGCGAGCTCGATTTCCGGCAGGAGGCGCTGCACCTCGTCACGCTCGCCAGCAACCTGAAAGAGATCCCGGAGATCGTCATCCCGCAGCCGGTGCCGGCTTACAGCAGCTCGCGCGTGCTCACCATGGAGTTCGTCGCCGGGACCAAGATCACCGCCCTCAGCCCGCTCGCCAAGATGGAGCTCGACGGCGAGCGGCTGGCCGACGCGTTGTTCCGTGCCTACCTCAAGCAGATGCTGCGCGACGGCCTGTTCCACGCCGATCCGCATCCCGGCAACGTGTTCCTGGTGGACGGGAAGATCGCGCTCATCGACCTCGGCATGGTGGCGCGTGTGCGGCCGGCGCTGCAGGACCGGCTGCTCCAGCTGCTGCTTTCGGTGAGCGACAACCGTCCGGACGACGCGGTGAAGGTGCTGCTGCTGGTCGCCGAATCGCGCAAGGACGCGAACCCCGCGGGCTTCCGGCGCGGGGTGGCCGACATCATCGGCCAGCACCAGGAGGTGGCGCTGCACCGTCCGCAGGTCGGCCGCGCCGTGCTGATGCTGCTCAAGGTGGCGGCCGAGAACGGCATCCGCCTGCCGCCCGAGCTGGCGATGATCGGCAAGACGCTCCTCAACCTCGACGAGATCGGGCTCACGCTCGCGCCGCGCTTCGACGCCAACGCGGCGATCCGCCGCCACGCCGCCGGCATCACGCAGGAGCAGATGCTGCGCGACGTCTCGCTCGGCGCCATCTTCAGCACGGTGGTGGAGCTGAGGAACTTCGTGCAGCACCTGCCGGGCCGCATCAACCGCATCCTCGATCGCCTGGCCGACAACGAGTTCGAGGTGAAGGTCGACGCGATCGACGAGGCGCACCTCATGGAAGGGCTGCAGAAGGTGGCGAACCGCATCGCCACGGGCCTGGTGCTCGCGGCGCTCATCGTCGGCGCCGCGCTGATGATGCGCGTGGAGACGAGCTTCCGGCTCTTCGGCTACCCGGGCCTCGCGATCCTGCTCCTCCTCGCCGCCGCGATCGGCGGCCTATGGCTGGTCGGCACGATCCTCTTCAACGACATCCGCGCGCGCCACAAGATCCGCGGCTAGAGCCGCTTGCGCATCACCGTTGACGTAGTGGGGCACAGCGTCGAGAACTCGTGCGTCTCCTGGATCTCCCGCGGCGCGCTTTCCCGCGCGATGCGCTCGTAGCCCGCGCGGGCGAAGAAGCGCTCGGCGGTGGTCGTGAGCAGGTAGATGTCCTTCACCTCGTGGCTGCGCGCGTAGCGTTCTGCATCGGCCAGCAGCGCACGGCCCACGCCGCGCCCGCGCACATTGGATGCCACGGCGAGCGAGCGGAGCAGGGCCACCGGCGGATAGAGCTCCAGACCTACGACCCCTTCGGGTGCTTCGTGCGCGCCGCGGCCGAGGAAGTGCGCGAGCTTCGCTTCATTGAGGGCGGCGCTCGGCAGCGCGGCTTCGCCGAGCAGGCGGGTCACCGCCGCGAGCCCGAGCTTCACTTCTTGCCGGCGGCGAACGCGTACTGCAAGCCGGCGTCGGCGAAGACCTTCGGCACCTTGCCTTCGGTGGCATAGAGGTACGAGGCGCTCAGCACGATGGAGCTCAACGCGCTGCTGACGAGCGCAGCGAGCACGATGATCAGGAGAACCAGCCCCGCGCCCGCGGCGGCGACGCCGATGCTCGCGAGCTTCACGGCGAGCACGACGGAAAGCACGCCCGTCGCGAGGACGAGCAGCACGGTGACCAGCGTCGTCACGATGCCGACGCCGACGTTGCTGACCAGCGATTCACCCCAGGTCTTCTTGATGATGGCGCTCGAGCGCTGGAGCGCGTCGAACGGCCCGAGCTTTTCCACCACCAGCACCGGCACGACGAAATAAGTCGCCACGGTCCATGCCGCGCCGAGCAGCGCGATGACGATCTTGCCGAGGAAACCCACCCGCTCGGCGATCATGCGCAGGAGCACGCCCGCGGTGGCGGCGAAAAATGCCCACGCCACGATCTGCCCTAAGCGCTCGCGCGACGCGCGCAGGCCGTCGGCGAGCGTCGGGCTGCCGCCGCGGAACCGGATCATGGCGCAGGCGACCAGCGCGGAGTTGAAGAACACGATGACGAAGTAGCTGGCGAAGTAATAGGCGAAGAGCAGCGCCCAGGCCGCCGTGTCGGCAACGGCACCGCCATGGCTCGAATAGCCGCTCGCCCAGATGCCGCCGATGAAGCTTGCCAGCACGAGGAAGCTCGCTACCCCGGAGAGCAGCGGAAAGACGAGCAGCGACTTGTCGAGCATGAGGACGCGGAAGCTCTGCGCGGTGAGCGTCCAGCCGGTGCGAAAACGCCCCTTCTTTTCCACTTTCGCGCTCGGCGCCACGAGCGCTGAAGTCGGCGTGTCCGTCGGCTTGGCATCGGAGCCGCAGCGAATGCAGCGGATGACGTCGTCGGGCATCAGGCTCGTGCAGTTCGGGCACTTCTTCATGGCGACCTCCCGGCAGCCACCTTACCGCTAGAGGGGGATGGCGAGCAAGGTATCGAAGCGCCGGCTGTCGCAAATCACCACGCGCTCGGCGAATTTCAAGGCGGGAAGCGTGATGCGGTCCACATAACGGCCGCTCGCGAAGAGGAGGGCTTCGCCGTTTTCCATGATGCGCACGACGAGGAAGTTCGCCGTGGACTTTATCCGCTCGGCGCTCTCGCGTTCGACCAGCACCGAAGAAACGATATGCCGGTAGCGCTGCGGCTCGTAGATGTTGGCGTGGCGCAGCGACGCGATGCGGTCGTTCAGCATCGCGCGGCCTTCGGCGTAGACCACGGGCAGCGGCAGGCCGCGCGCCTCGTTCTCGGCGGTGGTGATGCGGTAGCGGCCATCGGCGGTGAAGAAATCAGGCCACGCCTCGAGCGCGTCGCTATCGAGCGCCTGTGCGTAGCGCGCGTGGAGCCGTTCGACCGCGAGCTGCAGCTCGAGCTCCATCAGACCTGCATGTAGGTTCGCCACGCCTTCCATAGCCCGCGCACGGCGGTCTCGGTGACGCGCGAGTCGCCCGAGCCGATGGTCGAGCCGCCCATCTCGATCACCGAGGCGCGATCGGGCGAGGCGGCGACGCCGCGCTGCACGAATCCGGTGGCGGCGCCGTCTTCCATCGAGATGTAGCCCGCCGGGCCGACGAGGTTCGACTGCAGCAGCCGCCGGCGCAGCATCGCCGCGTCGTCGTCGGCGAAACCGAACAGCGTCCAGTGCAGCTCGGTGCGGTCGATGCCCTTCGGCACCACCTGGCGCGCGGCGAGCGAGTTGCGGATCTGGTGCAGCACGAATCCGGGGAACAGCGACAGAATTTGAATCGAGACGTTGTCGCCCAGCTCGTCGACCTGCTCGAGCAGCTCCGGCGCTTCCAGTTTGAAGGTGTGAGATCCCGCAGAGCGCATGCCGCCGGCCTCGTAGGCGTCGCCGCGGTCCTCGACCATCTCGGTATAGGTGCAGTGGTGCGCGCCGTCGTCGGAGACGAAGACGCCGCCCTTCTGCGTCAGCCGGTTGATGCGGAAGCGGGTGAAGAACAGATGCAGCAGGCTCGCATGGTAGGTGTCCTTCACGTTGTCCATGTAGAGCTTCCAGTTGTTCGGCAGCACCTGCGTGTATGTGCCGAGCACTTTCACCGGCTTGACCATCACGCGCTTCAGGCGCGGCAGGATCTGCGGGCCGATATAGCTTTCGAGCGGTGCCACATCCGGCGAGAGCGTGCCGAAAACAATGCCGCAGATGCTTTCCACCCTGAACTGCTTCGGCGCCTGCGACTCGGGCTGCGCGTCCGCCGGCATGCCGCCTTTGCCCGCGATGCCCTTGCGGAAGGCGACGTTGGTCAGGTTGCCCGCGTGATCGTAAGTCCAGTTGTGGTAGATGCAGTTGAAGCGCTCGGCGCGTCCGCGTGCCTGCATGCAGATCAGCGCGCCGCGATGCGCGCAGCGATTCTCGAACGCGTGCAGTGCGCCTTTCGGATCGCGCGCCACGACCACGGGCATGTCGCCGACGAACGTCGTCAGGAAGCTACCGGGGTCGGCCAGCTCGGCTTCGAGGCACAGGTAGCTCCAGGTCGGTCCGTGAAAAATGCGGCGCTGCTCTTCGCGGTAGACCTCCGCGTCCTGGTAGACCCAGTAGGGCACGCGGGTGGCGCCTTCGGCTGGCCAGGCTCGGCTGAGCATCGTTCGATTATAGAGAGGCGCGCAAGACACGGACGATCAAGCTTTGCTAGGTTCGCAAGCCTTGTCTCCATCGAAGAGGACCGTCGTGACCAGCCGTCTGTCGAAGTGGCTTGCCCTCGCGTTGACATTCATCGCGGCACCGGCGCTCGCGCAGGCGACGAAGTTTCCGCCGCCGCCGCCGCCGACCATGGTCGGGCCGTATGCCGGCGGCACGATCGGCTATGCGCAGGCGAAGGACGGCTGCCTCGGCGTGCTGTCGGTCGGTGGGCGCACGTGCGATGACAAGGACCTCTCGTACGGCGTGTTCGCGGGCTACAGGCTCCTGCGCTATCTCGCGGCGGAAGCGGCCTATAAGGACCTCGGCAAGGTGACGGCCACCGGTCCGGGATCCACCGAGACCATCCATGGCACCGTGTGGGATGTCACTGCGCTTGGCATTCTGCCGATCGACGACCAGATATCGGCCTACCTGCGCATCGGCGCATATCGCGCTACGCTTGATGCTTCGGCGCGCGGTGCCGACGCGACGAGCAATGGAAACATCACCTATGGTGCGGGACTGCAATGGGATCTGCCGAGCCTCTTCAATGTGCGCAACCTCAGCGTGCGCCTGGACTGGCAGCGCTACAAGAAGGTCGGCGCTGCGGATACGCTCTACGGCGTCAACATCTACGACGTGTCGAGCATAGGAGTGATGTGGCGGTTCCGTTGAGAGCATGAGGCTCCTCGTTGCGGCTGCGGTCGCCACGTTGCTGGCGACTGCGATTCACGCGCAGGAGTGGCCCGCAAAGCCGGTGCGCATCGTCGTGCCGTTTCCGGCCGGCGGCAGCGCCGACCTGATGCCGCGCATCGTCGCCGAGAAGCTCGCCGAGAAGTGGGGCCAGCCGGTGATCGTCGACAACCGGCCCGGCGCCGCAGGCAACATCGGCGCCGACGCCGTGTTTCGCGCCGATCCCGACGGCTACACGCTGATGTCGAGCCCGCCGCCGCCGCTCGTCATCAACAAGCTGCTCTACCCGAAGCTCTCCTACGATCCCGACCAGTTCGTGCCGATCAGCGTGATCGGCGCGATTCCGAACGTGCTGCTGGTGCATCCGAGCGTCGGCGCGAATTCGATCGCCGAGCTGATCGCGATCGCCAGAGCCAACCCCGGCAAGCTGAACTACGCCTCGCAGGGCAGCGGCACCACGTCGCACCTGACCGCCGAGCTCTTCAAGACCATGGCCGGTGGGCTGCAAATCACCCACATTCCCTATAAAGGCACCGCGCCCTCGCTCACCGATCTCCTCGCCGGACAGGTCGACATGATGTGCGACAACCTCGGCGTCTCGCTACAGCACGTGCGTTCGGGGAAACTCAAGGCGCTGGCGGTGGCGAGCAAGCGCCGCTTCCGGGGCTTGCCCGACGTGCCGGCGCTCGCCGAGACCTTGCCCGGCTTCGAATCGATCGCCTGGTTCGGCATCGTCGCGCCGTCGAAGACGAGCGCCGCCATCGCCGACAAGGTCGCCGCCGGCGTGCAGGAAGCGCTCAAGCTCCCCGACGTGCAGAAGCGCCTGGCCGATCTCTCTGCCGAGCCGATCGGGCTCGGTCCGGGCGAGACCGCCGTCTTCATGCGCCAGGAGGTCGAGCGCTGGGGCGCGGTGATCCGCGCGGCGGGCGTCAAGCTCGAATGAAGGTTGCCATCGCCACGGGCGACCCGGCGGGCATCGGCCCGGAGATCTCGCTCAAGGCGGCGCGCGATCCGCGAGTCCTCGAGCTCTGCCAGCCGGTGCTGTTCGGCGCCCGCGATGTGCTCGCCATGCACGGCGCCGTGAATGGACTGCAGATCGTCGAGGTCAAGCAGCCACGTCCGCGCATCGGCACCGTCGCGCCGGAGCACGGTCGGGCAGCGCTTGCCGCCGCCGAAGCCGCGATCCGCGCGGCACTCGCCGGCGAATACGAGGCGGTGATCGGCGCACCGCATACGGAAACGGCGATCCACGCCGCCGGCATCGCCTTCGACGGCTATCCATCGTTCGTCGCGCGCGTGTGCCGCTTGCCGGCCGATGACGCCGTGCTCATGCTCTGCTTCCAGCACGCAGGCCGTGAGGTGCGCATCGCGCACGTGACGCTGCACGTGAGCGTGGCGCAAGCGCTGCGGCTCATCACCCGGCAGCGCATCGTCCACACGCTGCGCGCTGTGAACGACGCGCTCGTAAAGCTGGGTATCGCCAAACCGCGCATCGCGGTGAGCGGCGTGAACCCGCACGCCGGAGAGGCCGGCGCCTTCGGCCGCGAGGAGATCGAGCTCGTCGATCCGGCGATCCAGGAAGCGCGAGGCGCAGGCATCGTGGCCGATGGACCGATCGGCGCCGATACGCTCATCCAGCGAGCGGGCTACGACGCTTATGTGGTGATGCTGCACGATCAGGGACACGTCGCGGCGAAGTTGCTTGCCCCGCAGCGGGTCGCCGCGCTGACCATCGGCACGCCCGTGCTCTTTTCTTCCGTCGCGCATGGCTCGGCGCTCGACATCGCCGGACAGGGCAAGGCGAATCCCGACGCGATGGTAGAAGCAATTACACGGTTAGTCGGTCGTCGACGTCGCGACATCGCGACCTAGAAATTCCCGCGCAAACAGCGATGTAGCGCATACGCACGGAGCGAGCGCTCGGTGCTCACGACGTTTCTCGCGCATTTGCGCTTGCCGCCGCGCGCATAAGACGTTGAGGCGTCGAGAAATTCGCGGAGTGGTACGCGACTTGCACGGAGTGGTGCCCACAAGCACCTAACGCCGATGCCACTCCCATGAATCATCGCCTGCGCCAAGAGCGCACCGCATTCCTGCTGTTCCTGGGTGCGGTGTTCATTTCGCTGATGTCGGCGCTACCGGTCGTGACCGCTTCGCTCGGTGCGGCGCGCTATGTCGCCGCGCCGCAGGCGGCGCAGCAACTCACCTTCGAGCAGCTCGATCGCAACCGCGACGGCTACGTCGACCGTAACGAAGCCGAAGCGCAGCCCGGACTGAACGCGGTGTTCGACAACGCCGATCGCCATGCCGACGGCCGCCTCGACAAGGTCGAGTACGCAAAAGCGCTCGCCATGATCGGACCGAACTAGGCCTTGAACCTTTCCTTCGGTCTGGTGAAGACAGCAGCGGACGAGCAGGCGGACCTGCTGCTCGTGCGCGAGGCGCACTGGCTGCGCGAGCTCGAGGAGGTGCGCGAGCTCGAAGGCCAGGTGCCGCGCGTGCTGGAAGAGGGCACGAGCCCGCTCGGCCGCCGCTATCTCGTCATCAGCATGCTCCCTGCAGGGGGAGAAACGCGCGCCTTCACGAGCGACCATGCGCGCTTCCTCGCCAGCCTGCGCAAGGCGCGCCTGCGCACGCTCGAGTTCGACGTCTCCGGCACCGGCCAGTGGCTGAGCCGCTCGATCGGTAGAGCGCACGTCTTCGCCTCGCAAGAGCAGATGCGCACGCTCGAGGAGAGCTACGCCGATTGCGAGACCGCGCTTCTCTACTGGACCGGCCCGTACGTGCTGGCGCAGGGCGACTTCGCCCCCTGGAACATCCGCACCCTGGGCGCGCAACTCTTTGTCACCGACTGGGGGCACGCGCACGCCGATGCGAGCCCGCTCGACGACGTGCTGCACTACCTGATGATCCAGCGAGCCTTGAACTCGCGTCCGATCACGGTGCCGGTGCTGCGCCAGGCGATGCGGCATGCAACCGAGTTCGCGGTGAAGGCGTATGCGGAATGGTCCTGGCGGCCGCCGGTCATCGGCGCGCTGACCCTCGTTTACCTGCTCGGCGTCGTCCTCGACCGGTCGCTGCGCCTCGGACGCATCGAGCGCACCGATGGCGTGGTCGACGCCTATTGGAAGCTTCTCGAGAAACGCTCGGCCTGGATGCCGAAATGAAAGCGAAAGGAATCGAACCATGAGTGCCGCCGCTACTGCTGCCGGGTATCTCTACGCCTCGGGGCGCCTGCGCGGCCGCGCGCAGCGCGACCAGGAAGGCCACACCGAACCGCGCGAAGGCGCCGAGCGGCCGAGAGCTGCCGGCCGGCCGATCCGGGTCGATCGACCACAGCGCGAGGTGCGCGTCGCTGCGCTGCCCGACACCGAGCCGCAGCAACCGAAGCCGCGCCGTGCGCCGACCATCCAGTACCGCGTTCGGCGGTGGCGCCCGAGTGAAGAGCCCGGTGAAGAATGAGCCGCGCCGCGCGGGCGGCGTCTTTGTAGGCGACGTCTCGGCTGAGAGCGGCGTAGCAATCCTGCTCGAAGCGCTGATCCTCGCGCCCGCGGCGCGCGTCGAGCTGATCGAGCGAGCGGAGAGGGATGCCGACGAGCTTCAGGCGCGGCTGCAGTCCGCAGCCTACGTCGTGCTGCCGACGCTCAGCTACGACCCGTTGCCGCGGTCGCTGGTCGAGGCCTTTGCCAACGCCGTGCCGGTGATCGCGAGCCGGATGGGCTCGGCTGCCGACCTGATCGAGCCGGGAAGAAACGGGCTCCTCTTCGAGCCGGGCTTGGCGCGCGACCTCGCGCGGCAGCTGGCGTGGGCGGAAGCGTTCCCCGAGAAGATGCGCCAGATGGGCGAATGCGCCCGAGCGGACTACCTGGCGCGGTTTATGTCGCGCTGGAGCTATCCGACACTCTTCGGTGAGCGGCGCCGCAGCGCGCGCGCCTAGTTTTCCTTTTCCCGGAGAGAGCATTTCTTGATTGAGCTCGGCGTCACGCCGACCATGATCCAGCCCGTGATCCTCTGCGGTGGATCGGGCTCGCGGCTCTGGCCGCTGTCGCGCGAGCATCATCCCAAGCCGCTGCACGCCCTGAACGGCAGCCAGACCCTGCTGCAGGAGACCGCGGCGCGCTGCCGCGGCGTCGCCTCGATCGGCGAGCCGCTCCTCGTCTGCAACGAGGCGCACCGCTTCATGGTGCAGTCGCAGCTCGCTCGCATCGGCGCCCGCCCGAAGGCGATCCTCCTCGAGCCGAAGGGGCGCGGTACGGCGCCGGCGCTGACGCTGGCGGCGATCCACGCCGTCACTTCGGATGATCCGGTGCTGCTCGCCATGCCGTCGGACCATTTCATCCGCGACCCCGCGGCTTTCCAGCGCGCCGTGGAGCGCGGCGCGGCAGCCGCGCAGCAAGGGCACATGGTCACCTTCGGCGTGCCGCCGACCGCGCCCGAGACCGGTTACGGCTACATCCGGGTCGGGAAATCGAATTTCCTCGAAGCGTTCGTCGAGAAGCCCGACCTGGACACCGCGCGCGAGTACCTGGCCTCCGGCCGCTACCTCTGGAACAGCGGCATCTTCGCCGTGCGCGCCTCGGTATGGCTCGACGCGATCGCGAGCTTCAGGAAAGACATCTTCGCGGCCTGCGAGCGCTCTTACCGGCACGGCAAGCGCGACGGCGTGTTCATGCGCGTCGACGGGGCCGCTTTCGGCGAGTGTCCTTCAGACTCGATCGACTATGCGGTCATGGAACGGATCAGCGCCGAGCCCGACACGCTCCACGCGGTCGTCGTGCCGCTCGATGCCGGCTGGTCGGACGTCGGCGCCTGGGACGCGCTCTGGGCGATCGAAGAGAAGGACGAGGCGGGCAACGCGACCGAGGGCGACGTGCATCTCGCCGATACGCGCAACGCGCTCGTCCTCGCGCAGCACCGCATGGTGGCCTGCGTCGGGATGGAGGACGTCGTCGTCATCGAGACGCCCGACGCGGTGATGGTGGCGCACAAGGACAAGGCGCAGGCGGTGGGCAAGCTGGTGGCGGAGCTCAAGGCCGCCGGCCGCGACGAGACGCTCGTGCATCGCAAGGTGCAGCGCCCCTGGGGAAGCTACGACGGCATCGAGAAGGGCGAGCGCTTCCAGGTGAAGCGCATCGTCGTCGACCCGGGCGCCGCGCTATCGCTGCAGCTGCACTACCACCGCGCCGAGCACTGGATCGTCGTGCGCGGCACGGCGCGCGTCACTCGCGGCGAGGAGACCTTCCTCCTCACGGAGAACGAGTCGACTTACATCCCGCCGGGCACCAAGCACCGGCTCGAAAACCCGGGAAAGATGCCGCTGGAGATCATCGAGGTCCAGTCCGGCGCCTATCTCGGCGAGGACGACATCGTGCGCTTCGAGGACGTCTACGGACGCTAGAAGACGTAGCGGACGTTGGCGATGCCGGCGTTGTAGGTGTAGTTGCGGCCGAGGATGTTCGACTCGCGCTCGCCGTGGTCGATCGAGAACTGGAAGTGGACCTGGCGCGACATTTCCCAGTACGCGCCGAGCCGGTAGCCCCGGATGTACTCCTCGCGCAACGGCGCGAGGCCGAGCTGCGCCTCCGGATCGCCCTCGAACACCTGGTGCTGCTTCAGGAAGCGCGCCTGGAAGTTGAGCTTGGCGGTCGGCGCCCAGCCCGGACCGAACGCGAAACCGGTCACCACGACGTGGCTCGCGCCGATTTCGATGATCGAGGAGATGTGCTTCTCGGTTTCGACCGTGAACATGGTCTTGTTCCCGGGCAGCCACTGGAAGAACGCGTCCCAGGTCGGCCCGTCGAAGTCGCGCCCGGGCAGCTCGGTGTACTCGCGGTGCGTCTTGCCGTAGCGTCCGGCGAAGCGCATGGTGGGCGAAACGAGGATCGTGGCCAGCACGCCGACGTCGCGCTGCGTGTAATTGTTGGCGACGAAAATCCCGAGCGGATCGACGAGCTGGTCGACCGGCGCGTTGCCGTGCGCGTGCGCCGCCTCCACGCCGAGCACATTGCCCAGCGATGTCACCCAGTCGATGCCGCCGGTGACGATGGTGGTCTTGGTGTTCGAGTCCGCGCGCGACGGGCGCACGTAGTCGATGAACGCGGCGCCACCGCGTACGCCGAGGTGCGGGCCGACCACATAGCGGCCGTTGGCGCTGAACTGGGTTTCCGTGATCGGGTCGTAGACGGCGCGCTGGATCTCGGACAGGTTTGCCTGGAACTTGCGGCGCGAAACGCCGATCGCCCCGGACAGGTCGTTGCCGACCTCGTAGCGCCATTCCGCAAGCCCGCCGTAAGCGACGTTGTCGAGCTCGCCGAACTGGTTGTACACGTAGCTGTCGACGCGCCCTTCGGCATGCAGGCTCTGGCGGCCGACGACGCGCTGGTCCCAGCGCCCGCCGATGCCGAGCCGGGTGACGAGTTCGTGGTTGTCGCCCGTCGTGAGCCGCAGGATGTTCGAGTCGTACATCATCCCGAACTGGCCCCAGAGCCCGTAGGGCGGCAGCGGCTCGCTCGGGTAGGCTGGATAGACCCCGCTATCCGCCGGCGTGAGGACGTCGACGGCCTCGAAGGCAAAGGCGCAGATCGGTGTCGCGAGCAGCAGCCAGGCTGCCCTGATAACGCGGCGATGCATCAGCGAAAACCTTTCTGGAGATTGTTTGCGGCGATTCTAGGGGCGGCATGTGACGCGAGTGCTTGTCGCCGGCCGACAACAGGACTATGGGGCTATGGGGCCATAGTTCGGGCGAACTCATTGATTTTGCAAAGTGGCATACGCATTGCTCCTGCTCTTGTTCTTCGATGCCACTTTTTCACGGTTTGTTCACGCGCTGGCAAAGGCCGCGGCGCCCCCGCGTACGCGCCGAGCGTGAGCTGATCGCCGTCATGGGCGAGCCGCTGCTTGCCGCGCGGCCGCTCGCGCCCGAGGCGGTGCGCGCGCTCGCGCACCAGCTGCTCGAGCACTGGTTCAACGGCCGGCGCAGCCTCCTTCCCGTGGTGAGCGCGCGGGCGCAGGATGGGCGCAGCTCGCTCGCCATGCAGCTCGCGCGCGCCTTTGCCGGACTGGGCCAGCGGACTCTGCTGATCGACGCCGACCTGCGCGCGCCGTCGCTGCACCGCCGGTTCTCGATCGCCAATGAGGGCGGCCTGGCCGACTTCCTCGACGGCCGCGGCGTGCGGCTCGCGGCGTGCGGCGAAAATCTCGCGGTGCTCGCCGCCGGCAGCGTGCGCGAGGATCCGCTCGAGCTCCTTAGCCGAGACCGCCTGCGGCAATTTCTCGGCGCCGCGGCGCGCCCGTTCCGCGTCGTGCTGGCTGACACGCCGGCGGCCGCGCGCGGGCCGGACCTCGAGATGTTCGCGGCCCTCGCCGGGGGCGCGCTTCTGGTCGTGCGCAAAGGCGAGGACGCCGGCCGGCTCGCGAGCCTGCGCCGCCGCCTGACGCACTGCGCGGCGAGGCCCGTCGCGGCAGTCTTCAACTACACCTGATGGAAGAGCGCGGCTACGTCGCGCAGGCGCTGCTCGAGCGCCTGCGCGCGGAAGGCATCGGCTATCGCCTGATCGGCGATGCGGGCGAACTTCCGGAGCGCGCGCCCGAAGAGCTCGAGCTCGCGATCCCGCGCCCGCACCTGGGCGAGCTGCCGCGGCTCATCGCCCGCTGCGCGCAGGATTTCGACCTGCGGCTGGTCGAGCTCTATCGCCCGGGCCGCGCCGCATGGCGCGCGGTCGTCGCCTGGAGCGATGAAGTGGGGCGGCCGCGTTTCATGGCCGCCCGCTTCTTCGTCGGCGCGGCGGAGGGCACGACGCCGGATGCGCTCCTCATTTGCGGCCTGGTGGATGCGGTGGAGAGGGGGGCGCTGAGCGAGTCGCGTGCGGCGTGGCTCTCGCGCCTGTGGCACGAGGAACCTCAGGCCGCGCGCGAGCGCGTCGGCGAGCGCTGGCGCGACGAGCAGGAGCGCCGCCTGGTCGCCAACGCGGCGCGCTCCGGCAATTGGCAGGCCGTTCGTGCTCACATGAAGGATCTGCGCGGCTTCCGGCTGCCGCGCGTCCCACGCCGCGCGCCGAGCGTGCTCTTCACCGGCCGCGACAGTCCGAGCCGCACGAACCTGATGATCCATATCCAGGGCAGGCTGGCACCGCTGGGCCTGACCATGTTCGAGCAAGCCGCGGGCGAAGCGCGGCGCGCGGACTTCCGGGTGGTATTCGACGGCCCGGCCGGGCTCGACCCGGCCAATGCCGTGGCACTTCGCTCTGACCAGCCGCTGCACGAGATGCTGGCGCAGGCCGAGCGCTCGATCCTGCGCTGGCTCGAATGCCGCGTGGAGCGGAGCTTCCCGGATGCCGTCGTCGGCGCGAACCCGCTTTCCGCCCGGCTCCTCCAGGTGCCGTTCCTCGGACGGCTCGTCGGCGTGGTGCTCAATTCACGGCTCGACTGCCGCATGCGCTCGCCCCTTCTCATGCCCTATCCCTACGGCATCGTCATCGAGCGCGGCGTGAGCGTCGGCAGCCGCGTTACGGTGATGCATCAGGTGACCATAGGCCGAAAGGACCCTGTCGTACCGCGGGAACAGGGCGGCAATCTTGCAGTGATTGAAGATAACGTCTTCATCGGCGCGGGCGCGAAGGTGCTCGGCCCGGTGCGCATCGGCCGCGGCGCCACCGTGGGAGCGAACGCGGTGGTCACGCGCGATGTGCCGTCGCATTGCACGGTGGTCGGCGCGAACCGCATCCTCGGGGTCGAGGAGGACGCTGTCGCCGCCCGACGACGGGAGGAAGATCATTCTGTCGTGAACACGTGACATTGGCCGCGGTCGAAGGTCATGGAACGATTGCACGATGCTCGAGGCTGTCAAAGCCGCTGCAAAATCCGCGGCGAGTGCGCTGCCGTATCCGCGCTCATTTCTGGGATTGCTCCTCACCGGCTTCACGCTGGTGATGATCCCGCTCGTCGGCGCGCTGGCCTACTCGGCATGGAATACCGAGCGCCTCGCCGGCCTTAGCCGCAGCGCCGTCTTCAACGCCTCGCAGGCGGCGCGCGCCAGCCGCTCGCTGGTCGATCGCATCGCGGCGATCGAGCGCGTCGCGCAGCAGATCGCGGTGCTGAACGATCCCGAGCTCGCCGTCGACTACGCGCGCATCCACCGCAGCTTCAAGCAGCTCGCCGAGGAAATCGGCCAGCTGCCGCTCGACGACGGGCAGGCCGCGGCGCTCACGCGCACGCTCGACCAGGAGCAGAGCCTCTACGACCTCCTCACCGAGCAGCCGCGTCCGAAGATCGATACGAAAGTCGTCTCGAGCCGCATGGACGGCCTGATCGAAAGCGCCCGCGAGGTGCTCGCCATCAATAACCGCATCGTCGATCGCGAGGTGCATCGCCTGAGCCTGAAGGCCGAGCAGGTGCAGCGCGGGCTCATCGTGCTGGTGTTTTTCTCCACCGCCGTGGCGTTGACCATCGCGCTGGCGCTGACGCGCTATATCGCGCGGCCGATTTCCGAGATCGACGGCGCCATCCGCCAGCTCGGCGGCGCCGATTTCTCGCGGCCGATCGCAGTGCGCGGTCCCGAGGACCTGCGCTACCTCGGTCGGCGGCTCGACTGGCTGCGCCGGCGCCTGGACGAGTTCGAGACGCAGAAGAACCGCTTCCTGCGCCACGTCTCGCACGAGCTGAAGACGCCGCTCACCGCCATACGGGAGGGCGCCGAGCTCTTGAACGACAAGGTCGCCGGGCCGCTCGCGCCGCCGCAGGCGCAGGTCGTCTCGATCATGCGCGACAACAGCGTGAAGCTGCAGCGCCTGATCGAGGAGCTGCTCGACTTCCAGCGCGCGCTGCACGCCGCGGCTTCGCTCGAGGTGCGCCTGGTCGAGCTCGACGAGCTGGTGCACGACGCCGCGCGGCCGCACGAGCTCGCCGCACAGGCCAAGGGCCTGCGCCTCACCATCGAGGCGCAGAAGGCGTCGCTCGAGGCCGATCCACAAAAGCTGCGCTCGATCGTCGATAATCTCATCTCGAACGCGGTGAAGTTCACGCCGCCCGGCGGGGCTATCGCGGTCCGTGCGCGGGCGCTTTCCGGCGAAGCGGTCATCGAGGTGATGGACTCGGGCCCCGGCGTGCCGCCGGAAGAGCGCGAGTCGATCTTCAACCTGTTTTTTCGGGGCCGGACCAAGTCCGAATCCAGCATCAAGGGCAGCGGGCTCGGCCTTGCCATTGCACGTGAGCTCGTCGAGGCGCACGGCGGCCAGATCGCCGTGGTCGGCGGCGGGCGCGGCGGGCACTTTCGCGTAACGCTGCCGCGCCGTTCGGCGCGTGCGCTGGCCGACGCCGCGTAACGACGTGCGGACAAAATCGGACAGTTTTTTCGAGGAGACGAGGGTAAAAACGATGAGTGGTGAGAATCCGAAGGTCCTGCTGGTCGACGACGACAAGGACCTGCTGCAGCTGATCGCCATGCGGCTTTCCGCTGCGGGCTACAACGTGAACGCCGTTGAATCCGGCGAGGCCGCTCTCGCGAGCCTTGCGGTGTCGCGGCCCCAGGTGGTGGTGACCGACCTTCGCATGCAGGGCATGGACGGCATGGCGCTGTTCGACGCCATGCATCGCGACTCGCCCTCGCTGCCGGTGGTGATCCTGACCGCGCACGGCACGATCCCCGAGGCGGTGAGCGCCACTCGCCGGGGGGTTTTTTCGTTCTTGACGAAACCCTTCGAGCCGAAGGTGCTCCTCGATACCGTCGCCGAGGCCATGCGGCTCTCGAGTCCCCCGACCGGCGAGCGCGAGAGCTGGCGGGCCGAGATCATCACGCGCTCCTCCGCGATGGAGGATCTCCTGTCGCAAGCGCGTCGCGTCGCCGCATCGGATGCGAGCGTGTGCATCTTCGGCCAGAGCGGCACCGGCAAGGAGCTGCTCGCACGCGCCATCCACCGGGCGAGCGCGCGCCGCGAAGCGCCGTTCATTGCCGTGAATTGCGGCGCGATCCCCGAGGGATTGCTCGAATCCGAGCTCTTCGGCCACAAGAAGGGCTCCTTCACCGGCGCGGTGGCCGATCGCCGCGGCCTGTTCCAGGCGGCCACCAGCGGCACGCTCTTCCTGGACGAGGTTGGCGACATGCCGCTCTCGCTGCAGGTCAAGCTGCTGCGCGCGTTAGAGGAACGCAAGATCCGGCCGGTCGGCTCGCACGAGTCCTTCGACATCGACGTGCGCGTGATCTCGGCCACGCACCGCAAGCTCGAGGAGCGCATCGCCTCCGGCGAGTTCCGCGAGGACCTCTACTACCGCCTGAACGTGGTGAAGCTCTACATCCCGTCGCTCGCCGAACGCCGTGAAGACATTCCGCTGCTCGCGAATCATTCGCTTACAAAATTGGCTGAGCGTTATCGCCGCGGAAGGTTACAGTTTGCGCCTGAAGCCATGGAAATCCTCGTATCCGCCCCGTGGCCGGGCAACGTGCGCCAGCTCTTGAACGTGGTGGAGCAGGCCGTGGCGCTCGCCGCGACGGAAGTGATTCCGGAATCGCTGGTGCGCCAGGCGCTGGATGTCGCCGACACCGCGCTCACGCCGCTCGATGAAGCGCGCAAGGCGTTCGAGCGCGACTACCTCGTCCGGATCCTTAAAATTACGGGGGGCAACGTGACCAAGGCCGCGCGCCTCGCCGGCCGCAACCGCACGGAGTTCTACCGCCTGCTCGAGCGCCATTCGCTCGAGCCGGGCATGTTCAAAGGTTCATCGCAGAAGGAGAAGGCGGCCGCATGAGCAAGGTTCTCGCTTTTTTTGCCGTCCTCGGCTTCGCACTCGCCGCCACGGCCCAGGAGCTGGCGCCCGACCAGCTGGTACAGAAGATCACCGATGAGGTGCTGGCCGCCATCAAGAGCGACAAGCAGCTCGCAGCCGGCGACAAGGAGAAGGCGGTCAAGCTCGCCGAGGAGAAGGTTCTGCCGTACATCGACTTCGACCAGGCGGCGCGTCTCGCAGTGGGCCGCTCCTGGTCGCAGGCGGCGCCCGAGCAGAAAAAACGCCTGGTGAGCGAGTTCCGCGACATGCTGGTGCGCACGTACTCGAATGCGATCTCGGCCTACCAGGGCCAGACCCTCAAGGTGCTGCCCTCGCGCGGCAAGCAGGATCCCGAGGACACGGTCGTGCGCACGCAGTTCGTCCGCGCCGGCGGCCAGCCGCTGCCGATCGAATTCCACATGCGCCAGGCCGACAAGACGTGGAAGGTCTACGACATCGTGGTCGAGGGCGTGAGCCTGGTGATGACCTACCGGTCGGAATTCGACGCGGTGGTCAAGCAGGAAGGCGTTGACGGCCTGATCAAGCGCCTCGCGCAGAAGAACACGCCTGCCGCCGTGGGCGGCTCGGCCAAGCCCGAGAAGAAGTAACATCGCGGACCCTTGGGTCCGCTCGATCACCTTTTAGCGAATAACCGCGCCTGGGCGGCCGACATGGCGCGCCAGGATCCGCAGTTCTTCGCGCGCCTCGCCGAGCAGCAGGCGCCGCACTATCTCTGGATCGGCTGTTCCGACAGCCGCGTGCCGGCGAACCAGATCGTCGGGCTCCTGCCGGGTGAGATGTTCGTGCACCGCAATGTGGCAAACGTCGTGGTGCACGCCGACCTCAACTGCCTGTCCGCGATCCAGTTCGCGGTCGACGTGCTCAAGGTGCGCCACGTCATCGTCTGCGGCCACTACGGCTGCAGCGGCGTGCTGGCCGCGCTGCGCGACGACCGCCTCGGCCTCGCCGACAACTGGCTGCGGCACGTGCAGGACGTGCGCTGGAAGCACGAGGACGAGCTCTCGAAGGTCGGCGCCGATGAGCGCCACCGCCGGCTATGCGAGCTGAACGTGCGCGAGCAGGTGGTGAACGTGCGCCAGACGACCGTGTTGCGCGAAGCCGAGGGCCGCGGCCAGCAGGTGGCCGTGCACGGCTGGGTCTACGACATCCGCGACGGGCTGCTGCAAGACCTGCGCTGCTGAACCGCGGCGAGCGTCGCGCTCAGCGAATCGTTCATCAGCTTCTCGATCGCGGCAGGCAGCTCTTCCCGCGACACCACCAGGTAGCGAAGCGGCGGGCGATGGGCGAACTCCACCGTGGTCGCGCCGCGGGTGAAGCGGCCGTCGGAAATTTCGATTTCCTCGAGGCGACGCAGCGCGTCGCTCTCCATGTCGCGCTGGTAGAGCGCCATGACCGACGAGAGCGCGAGCGCGATCATGTCCAGCGTCTTCGAATCCTTCGCGCCCTGGTCCGGAAAGAGGCGCTCATAGGCGAGTGCCGCGGCGCGCGCGAGCGGAATGTGGTCCACGCGCCATCATAGGAATCCGGCGCGCCGAACGTCACCGACGAACGGCGTGTTCGAAATGTGCCTTTTGGCGCATGGACGCTCCGTGCTTGTGCAATTTGACCGCCGTTTGTCGAGGCCCTGCTACACCCTGTCCTCGGGAGCACGGCCGACATGCCGAGCCGCATTGCCCAGAATAGGGCAGATGATTCCTGCCCCTCAGATCTCGTCGCGCCGGCTCCGCATCCTTATCGCGGACGACGAGCGCGACGCGGTGGCGACGCTGGCGGCGCTTCTCAGCGACGAAGGCCACCAGGTGCGCGAGATCTATCGCGGTGATGCCGTTGCGGACCACGTGCGCGACTTTGCGCCGCACGTCGTGCTGCTCGATATCGGCATGCCGGGCATGAACGGCTATCTCGTGGCGAAGAGCCTGCGTGACGAATACGGGGAGAAGTGCCCCGTGCTCATCGCCGTCACGGCCTGGGACAAAGGCACGCACCGCATGTACGGCAAGATCGCCGGCTTTACCAAGTACCTCACCAAGCCCTGCGACCCGGCGGCGCTGCTCACGCTGCTGCCGACACTAGCCCGCTAGCCTTCGCCACTGAGGCAGTGCGTTTCCGCACACACGACAGCTGTCGCGGACGTACGACGGTGACGATGTTTGACCCTTACCTGCATCAAGCAAGTGGTTCGCCAGAGAGGGAGGACTATACTCAAAATTGACGGGCACTTTTGGCTCGTAGTTGCTTGTGCGGCACAGCGCTTCCTGGGAGGGAGGGCGCGTGAAAATGGATTTTGGCAAGCTGTTGCTGGACGAATCGCCCGACGCGGTCATCGCCACGTCGCGCGAAGGGAAAGTCTTGTACTGGAGCAAAGGCGCGGAAGCCATCTTCGGCTTCACCAGCGCAGAAGCACTCGGGCGGACCGTCGAGGAGATCATCGTGCCCCGCGACCGCCTCGAGGAAGAGCGCAGGCTCCTGCGCCAGTCGCTGGAACAGGGCGCCGCCGTCTACGAGGGGATCCGGCTCCGGAAGGACGGCTCGCCGGTCAACGTCGACATCACGAACAAGGCTTTCCGCGATACCCAGGGAAAGATCGAGTTCGTCCTTTCGACGAAGAAGGACGTCACGGACCTGAAGGTGCTGCGCGACGCGAAGCTCGTCGAGGCGCGCTTTCGCGACCTGCTCGAGTCGATGCCCGATGGCATCGTGATGGTCAATCCGAGCGGCCGCATCGTCATCTCGAACACGCAGGCGCAGACGCTCTTCGGCTACCAAGGCACCGAGCTGCAGGGGCGGCCGATCGAAATGCTGCTGCCGCCGCGCTACCGCGGCGCCCACGTCGGTCATCGCACGAATTACTTCGTGCAGCCACGCACGCGGACCATGGGCATGGGCCTCGAGCTGTACGGCCTGCGCAAGGACGGCTCCGAATTTCCGGTGGAGATCAGCCTGAGCCCGCTGAAGACCGACGAGGGCACGCTGACGATGAGCGCGATCCGCGACATCGGCGAGCGCAAGAAGGCAGAATCGAAGTTCAAGGGCTTGCTCGAGTCGGCGCCCGACGCGATCATCATCGTCAATCGCAACGGCAGCATCGTGCTCGTGAATTCGCAGACCGAGAAGCTGTTCGGCTTCTCGCGCGCGGAGCTCCTCGAGCAGAAGATCGAGATGCTGCTGCCCGAGCGCTATCGCGCGAAGCATCCGGACCATCGCAACGGGTTTTTCTCAGACCCTAAGGTGAGGCCGATGGGCGTCGGCCTCGAACTCTTCGGCCGGCGCAAGGACGGTCACGAGTTTCCGATCGAGATCAGCCTGAGTCCGCTCGAGACCGAGGAGGGCACCCTGGTGTCGAGTGCGATCCGCGACATCAGCGAGCGCAAGCGCTTCGAGCGCGCACTGCAGGAGAAGAACCTCGAGCTGGAGAACGCAAACCTGGCGAAGGACCGGTTCCTCGCCACCATGAGTCACGAGCTGCGCACGCCGCTCAACGCCATCATCGGCTTCACCGGCACGCTGCTGATGAAGCTGCCGGGGCCACTCAACGCGGATCAGGAGAAGCAGCTGAAGACGGTGCAGGCGAGCGGCAAGCACCTCCTCGCGCTGATCAATGACCTGCTCGACCTCGCGAAGATCGACGCCGGAAAGGTCGAGCTGCACCGCGCGACGACCTCCTGCCTCGCGATCATCGAGGAGGCGGTCGCAACGCTCCTTCCGATGGCCGAAGCGAAGGGATTGCGCCTCGGCTTTGCGGCGCCGGCGGGCGACGTGCTGGCGCAGACCGACCGGCGTGCACTCAGCCAGATCGCGATCAACCTGATCAACAATGGAATCAAGTTCACCGAGAGCGGTAGCGTGCATGTCGAGTTGGCCCGCCGGCGTGTGGACGGCAAGGCGGTGGTGGAGATCAGCGTCGCCGACACGGGCGTCGGCATTCGAGACGAGGATCAGGCGAAGCTGTTCGCGGCCTTTGCCCGGCTGGATACCGGGACCGGGAAGTCTTATGAAGGAACCGGTCTCGGACTGCATCTGAGCCAGAAACTCGCGGGGCTGCTTGGCGGAACCATCAGCCTGCGCAGCGAATACCGTAAAGGCAGCACCTTCACGTTGCGCCTTGCCGCGGAATAGCCATGGCAGCGCGGATCCTGATCATCGAGGACAACGAGGCCAACCTGGAGCTGATGTCTTACCTGCTGCGCGCGTTCGGCCACAGCATCGTGGGGGCGCGAGACGGCGCGCAGGGCCTAGAGATGGCGCGCAGCGGCCAAGCCGACCTCGTGCTTTGCGATATCCAGCTTCCCGTTATCGGCGGGCGCGAGATCGCGAGCCGCCTGCGCAGCGACGCGACCTTCGAGCGGCTGCCGCTCGTCGCGGTCACGGCGCTCGCCATGGTCGGCGACCGCGAAACGATGCTGGCCGCAGGGTTCGATGGCTACATCGCGAAGCCGATCGCGCCCGAAGCTTTCGTGCAGCAGGTCGAAGCGTTCCTGCCGGCCGCGCTTCGCGGCAGCTTGCCGCCGACGATGACGCATGCGCAGAGCGCCGTCGGCGCGCCGTCGGCGCATAAGGCCGCCACGATCCTCGTCGTCGACGACAAGCCAGAGAATCTGGAGCTCGCGCGGAGCCTGTTTCGTCCTTCGGGCTATCGAGTGTTGACCGCCACGGGCCTGCGCCCTGCGCTTGCAGTGGCGCGGGATGCCTGGCCCGACCTGATCATCTCCGACATCTGCATGCCGGACGCCAGCGGCTGGGACTTCATCAAGGCAGTGAAGGCCGATGCGCAACTGAGCGCGATCCCGTTCGTATTCCTCACCTCCACCGTGACGACGGAATCGGATCGCAAGAAAGGCCTGGCGCTTGGGGCGATGAAGTTCATTTTCCGCCCGATCGAGGCGCAGCGGCTGCTGCAGGAAATCGAGGCCTGCCTGCCCGGGCCGCGCAAGGGCTGACGATGGCGACGATCCTCGTCGTCGACGACCGCCCGAGCAATCGGCAATACCTCACCACGCTTCTCGGTTATGGCGGCCATCGGCTCCTCGAGGCAGCCGATGGCGCCCAGGCGCTGGAGCTCGTCCGCGCGCAGCGGCCCGATCTGGTGATCACCGACATCCTGATGCCGAAGATGGATGGATATGAATTCGTACAGCGCGTAAGAGCGGATCCCGAGATCGCGCGCCTCCCGGTCATTTTCTATACCGCGAGCTACAGTACGCCGCAGGCGGAGGCGCTCGCGAAGAGCTGCGGCGTGCAAAAGGTGCTGGCGAAACCAGCCGAGCCGCAGGCGATCCTGTCGGCCGTGAATGCCGCGCTTGGCCTGAGCGACCGCGACAGCGCCGCGCCCGAAGGCCGGGATGCCAGGGCAGAGCCCGTGCGACCGCTCGATGACTCGATGAGCCTGTATCTCAAGGATCTGCAGGAGGTGCGGAGCCGCTTCGAGGACGTCATCAGGCGCAGCACCAAGCTGCGCAGCGAGCGGGAATCCATCAAGGATCTGTCGGAAAAATTTGCTGAGAACGTGGCGAGCATGCAGCGCGTCACGACGCGCCTGTCCGCGCTGATCGAGGTCGGCATGGAGATGACGACCGAGCGCGACCCGGGGCGCCTGGTCGAACTGTTTTTCGCCGCCGCATGCGACCTGGTCGATTCCGACTATGCAGCGGTCGGTGTGTTGGACAAAAGCGAGCAGGCGGTCCGCTTTTTGTTCGCAAAGGGTTTCGATGCCGATCTCTTGAAAGGTGATGCGGCTCACGATGGCTTGCTCGCGTCCCTCCTCAGGGGACAGAGGGTGCTTCGCCCACGCGGCGCGAAGGCTGCGCGCGGCGCAGGCGGACTTCCCGCAGGCCATCCGGAGGTACTCGACCTGCTCGGCATTCCGGTCGTTGCGGCGGACCGCGTCTACGGCTGGATTTACTTTGCCAATAGCCGCGACGCCGCGGGGTTCGGCGACGAAGACGTGCGGGTCATAACCGTGATGTCGAGAAAGCTCGCGCTCCTGTACGAGAACGCGATGCTCTACGACGCGATCCAGAGTCACGACGCGCAGCTGCAGATCGAGATCGGCGAACGCTGGCGGGCGGAGGAAGCGCGCGTCGAATCGGAGGCGCGCTTACGTGCGATCTTCGAAGGGGCGGCGGTCGGCATCGTGCATAGCGACCTGAACGGGCGCGTGCTGATGGTCAACCCCACGTTCGCGGAAATCACCGGCTATGCGGGTGAAGAAATGCCGACGCTCAGTCTGCGGGATCTGACCCACCCGGAGGACTTGCAGAAGAGCCTTGATTCCCGCGCGCAGCTCAGTGCCGGAACGATGAAGCAGTACGAACGCGAGACCCGCCTGATCCGCAAGGACGGACAGGAAATCTGGACCAGCATCACCACGTCGCCCGTCGTGACCGGTAAAGGCAAGCCTTCGTATTTCATATCGATCATCCGCGACATTTCCGAGCGGCGGCGCATGGAGCAGGAGCTGCGCCGTTTTCGCCTCGCGCTGGACAAGTCGGCGGACATGGTCTTCATCATCGACCGCGCGACCATGCGCATCGTCGACGTCAATGACACCGCCTGCCGGCTGCTCGGGTACACGAGAGAGGAGCTGCTGCGCATGGGGCCGCAGGACACGCTGCCGGTGAGCCGGGAACAGCTTGAGAAGAATTATGACGAGCTTATCGCGACCCCTTCGCTGCCAGGCGGGATGCAGAGCTACTACCGCTGCAAGGACGGCTCGCGGCTGCCGTTCGAATCCACGCGGCACGTGCTGCGCTCCGGCGACGCCTGGCTCATCGCGGCGGTTTCGAGGGACATGCGCGAAAGGATTGCCAAAGAGCAGGCGCTGCGCGAGAGCGAGGCGGGATTGCGACGCGCCCAGGTCATGGCGAAGCTGGGACATGTGGTTACGGGAAGCCAGGGCGCTTTCGTGAGTTGGTCGGAGACCTTGCCGGAGCTGGTCGGCCTGTCACCCGATCAGTTCCCGAAAACCACGAGCGACTGGCTAAACCTGATTCATCCGGAAGACCGGACCCTGTTCCGCGATAGGGCCATCGAAGCCGGCGCTACGCATGCGCGAACCAAGGTCAAGTATCGATTGCGGCGCGCGGATGGGGCCTGGATCCACGTCAGGCAAACGATGGACCCGCTTCGCGGCGGACGCGACACGGAGCCGCGGTGGTTCAACACCATTCAGGACGTGACCGAGCAGAGGGAGGCCGAGGAGAAGATCGGGCGGCTCAATCGCGTCTACGCGGTGCTAAGCGGAATCAATTCGCTCATCGTACGAGTGCGGGACCGGGACGAGCTCGTCAAGGAGGCATGCCGGGTCGCAGTGGAAGTCGGCGGCTTCCGCATGGCGTGGATCGGGATGGTCGACAAGAAGACGTCGCAGGTGACCCCGGTCGCCTGGCATGGCGGCTCCGACGATTACATCCGGAGGATGCCGGTGGGGCTAAAGGACGCCGGCCGTGAAGGACAGGGCCTCTCGGCGCGGGCCGTGAGGGAACGCCGCGCAATCTCGGTCGATGACATGACGCAGGATGCGCGCATCCAACTGAGAGGCGACGCCGCGGAGCACGGCTTTCGCTCGCTGGTCATCCTGCCGCTGATGGTGGAAGAGGAGGTGGCCGGCGTGCTCGCGCTCTACGCCGGCGAGGTCGCATTCTTCGATGATCAGGAGATGAAGCTGCTGCTCGAGCTGGCGGGCGATATCTCGTTCGCGCTCGATCACATCCAGAAGGCGGAAAAGCTCGACTACCTGGCCTACTACGATCCACTTACTGGATTACCGAATCGCACGCTTTTCCAGGAGCACCTGGAACAGTTCCTGCATGCGGCCGAGCGCGAGCAGCACAAGGTCGCCCTGCTGATCTTCGACCTGGAGCGCTTCAAGTCGATCAACGACACGCTGGGGCGGCAAACCGGTGATGCGCTCCTCAAGCAGGTGGCCGAACGCCTGGTCAAGTCCAGGGGTGATCCGACGCGCGTCGCGCGCCTGAGCGCAGACCATTTTGCGCTGGTGTTGCCTCGCGTGCGAAGCGACGACGAGCTGGCGCGGCGCATCGAGAACCGTTTCGAGGAAATATTCGGCCGGCCGTTCAAGCTGGGCGAGAGCGAGGTCCTCGTCTCCGCAAAGCTCGGCCTCGCGCTCTATCCACAGGATGCCGCCGACGGCGAGACGCTGTTCAAGAACGCCGAGGCTGCGCTGAAGAAGGCGAAGAGCTCGGGCGAGCGCTACCTCTTCTACACGGAAGAGATGACCAAGCGGGTCGCCGAGAAGCTCACGCTCGAGAACAAGCTGCGGCGCGCGCTCGACAACGAAGAGTTCGTGCTGTACTACCAGCCGAAGGTCGAGCTCGAGAAACGCACGATCGTCGGGGTCGAGGCGCTGATCCGCTGGCAAAGCCCGGAACTGGGGCTCGTGCCGCCGCTCAAATTCATTCCGCTGATGGAAGAGACGGGACTGATCCTGCAAGTCGGCGCCTGGGCGCTCAGGCGCGCGGCGCTAGAGCACAAGAACTGGGTCGAGGCCGGGCTCAATGCGCCGCGGGTGGCGGTCAACGTCTCGTCGCTCCAGCTCAGGCAGCGCGACTTCGTGAAGGTCCTGCAGGAGGCGATTTTAGAGGGCGTTTCGCCGGCCGGCATCGACCTTGAGATCACCGAGAGCCTGATCATGGAGGACATCCGCGTCAACATCGAGAAGCTGCTCGACGTGCGCAAGCTCGGCGTCGGCGTGGCGATCGACGACTTCGGCACCGGCTATTCCTCGCTCGCCTATCTCGCCCGGCTGCCGGTCGAGACGCTCAAGATCGACCGTGCCTTCATCATCACGATGCTCGACGATCCGAATACCGCCACCCTGGTGCAGACGATGATCACGCTGGCCCATTCGTTCCGCCTGAAGGTGGTGGCGGAAGGAGTCGAGACGGAGGAGCAAGCCAAGATGCTGCGGCTCCTGCGCTGCGACCAGATGCAAGGCTACCTGTTCAGCAAGCCGGTGCCGCGCGATGCAATAACGGCGATGTTACAGAAGTAAACACTATTTTCTGAGAAGGGCCGCCTATGGACGCTGCCAAGACTGTTCCGATCCGCAATAGTTCCGCGGAAATGCAAACGCTGCAACAGGTGCTCGAGCAATCGGGCGAGGCGATCATTGTCAAGGACATGGACGCGGTGGTGACGTTCTGGAACCGCGAGGCATCGATCTTGTACGGCTTTACGGCCGAGGAAGCGATCGGCCGTCCGCTGCGCGCCTTGCATGCCGCCGATCTGTCGGACGCGGACTACGGTCGCCTCCTCGCCCGCGTCCGCGCCGGCAAGCCGACGGAGTCGACCAGCGAGCGACGCAAGAAGAGCGGCGAGACGGTGCGGGTGTCCATCAAGACGACGCCGCTGATCGACGCACAGGGCCGCGTGATAGGCGAGATCACGCTCGCGCGCGACATCACGCTCCTGCACCGCACCGAGGAGGCGCTGCGCAGCGCGCAGGCGATGCTCGAGGCGAAGGTGGCGGCGATCGCCGAATCGAATCGAAGCTTGACGGCAACCGTGCGGCAGCTCGAGGCCTTTCACCACAATGGCGAAGCGCTGTCGCGCATGGCCGAGCTGCTGCAGGCCTGCGCGGAGCGCACGGAGGCCTACGCAGTGATTCGCGAGACGGCAGCCGAGCTCTTTCCCGAGGTGCCGGGCGCCCTTTACATCTTCCGCGATGCGCGCGATTCGCTCGACCTCGCGTCGACTTGGTGTGGCGCGCAGTGCGACGACACGGTGCTCGCCCCGGGCGACTGCTGGGCGCTGCGTCTCGGCCGGCCGCATATCGTGCGCCCGCAGAACACGGTTCGCTGCGCCCACACGCCCGAGACTGTGCGCAGCTATGTCTGCATGCCGGTGCAGGGACAAGGCCAGGTGCTGGGCCTGCTGCATTTTGCGTTCGACATCGGCGGCCGATCGGTGCGCTTCCCGGCGGAGACGGAAAGGCGCTTGCGCGCCCTCTCCGATAGTGTCGGCCCGGCGCTGGCCAACCTCAAACTGCGCGATGCGCTTCGCACGCTCGCGCTGCGCGACGGCCTCACCGAGCTCTTCAACCGGCGTTACCTGGAGGAAGCCCTGCCGCGCGAGCTGAACCGCGCTGCGCGCAGCGCGAAGCCGGTCTCGCTCATCATGATCGACATCGATCATTTCAAGCGCTTCAACGACAGCTTTGGCCATGACGCGGGTGATTTCGTCTTGAGCACCTTCGCCCGCGTCATCGCCGGAGGCATCCGCTCGTCGGATATCGCGTGCCGCTACGGCGGCGAAGAGCTGGCGATCATACTGCCCGAATCGAACGTCGAGGGTGCGATGCAGCGCGCGGAAGCCCTTCGCGTCGCGATCCGCGGAACGACCCTAACCTACCGCGGCCAATCGCTGCCCACCGCGACCGCCTCGTTCGGCGTCGCAGCCTGCCCAGCACACGCAGCCAATCCAGAGGACCTGCTGAAGGCCGCGGACAAAGCCCTCTATCTGGCGAAGGAATCCGGAAGGGACCGCGTGTGCGTGGCTGTAGCAGAGGCGAAGGCTCAGGCTTAGACGACCGCGCAGCATCCCCATGTACGCAAACTTCGAGTGGCCGATCCCGCCGCTGTATGAATTGCCCGCCGGCGAGGAGTTCCGCGGCCACGAACCGTCGTTGATGATTCTTCTCTCGGGGGGGAAAATGAACTGCGCGCTCTCCCGCTTCCTCCCCACCCACGGCATTATCGAATTCCTGCCGGCACGCGGGCGCGTCAACCTCGATATTCCCCTTGCCGACATCCAGCAGCTGCGCCTGACGCGGCCGCTCGTGCTGAAGCGCCGTTCGAGCGAGATCGACAAGCGGGGAGGCGAGCTTGCCAAGCCGTCGGAGCGTCAGCCGTTCCGCATCCAGTTCACCAACGGCGGGACGCTCGAAGGGGAGACGGTCGGCTTCGAATCGCAAGCCGCAGGGCTTTTCCTGTACATGGTCTCCTACGGGGACGCCGTAATCCGGGCTTTCGTGCCGTCGAGCTCCATCAAGGAGCAGCAGATAGGCAAACCGCTCGGCGAAATCTTGGTCGCGGAACAGCTCGTTACCAGCACCCAGGTGCGCTCGGCGCTGGCTCGGCAACAGGAGCTTCGCGAGCAGCGCATCGGCGATATTCTGGAAGAGCGGCGCGTGATCTCGTCCGAGCAGCTGCGTGGCGCCCTCGAGCGCCAGCGCAACGCCCCGATGGTCAGGCTGGGGGATGCGCTGGTCGAGTCGCGGATGATCACGCAGCAGCAGCTGGACGATGCGCTCGCGAAGCAGGGCGCCAACCGCAAGAAGCCGCTCGGCGAGATTCTGGTCGAGCTTGGGCATATCGGGCAGGCCGACCTGTTTCGTGCACTGTCGCAGAAGCTCGGCGTGCCGAGCGTGGATTTGAAGAAATTCAAAATTGACCCTTCGGTCCTCAAGCTCGTGCCCGAGGCGCTGGTGCGAGAATTCAACGTCGTGCCGCTCTGCCGGGACGGCGGCTCGCTCGTCGTGGCCATGGAAAATCCGCTCAACCACGCGCCGATCGAGCGGATTCGCTTCCTGACGCAAGGCAGCGTCACGCCGGTGATGGCGAGCGCCGAAGACATCGCCGAGGCGATTCGCGCGCATTTCACCTCCACTGAGCAGGACGGCAAGATCGAAGACCTCGCGCACCAGCTCTCAGCCGAGGTCGGAGGCCAGGACCTCGAGCAGGAATCGGTCAAGGAAACCGACAGCACGCTGGTACGCCTGGTCAACAAGATGATTCTCGATGCGCATCGCGCCGGCGCTTCGGATATCCACGTCGAGACCAACGCCGGGCGCCAGAACGTCACCATCCGTTTCCGGCGCGACGGTACGCTGTCCGAGTATTTGCAGCTTCCCTCCAGCTTTCGCAGCGCGATCGTGTCACGTCTCAAGATCATGGCAAGCCTGGACATCTCAGAGCGGCGCCGGGCGCAGGACGGTCGCATCGATTTCCAGCAGTACGGGCCCGCGCGGTTGGAGATGCGCATAGCCACCATGCCCACCATGGACGGCCTGGAGGATGTGGTGCTGCGCCTGCTCGGGGCGGGTGAACCGCTGCCTCTCGCGAAGCTCGGGCTGCGCGAACCGCTGTTGGAGGGGTTGCGTGACCTGCTCGGTCGCTCGCACGGGCTGATTCTCGTTTGCGGCCCCACGGGATCGGGCAAGACAACCACGCTGCATTCCCTTCTCGGCGTGCTCAACGCGCCGGAGCGCAAGATCTGGACCGCCGAGGACCCGGTGGAGATCTCACAGACCGGATTGCGGCAGGTCCAGGTCAACGCCCGCATCGGCTGGACTTTCGCTACCGCGATGCGCGCCATGCTGCGCTCCGATCCCGATGTGATCATGGTGGGCGAGATGCGCGACACGGAAACCGCGGCGACCGCGGTAGAAGCTTCTCTGACCGGTCACCTCGTCCTCTCGACCCTGCACACCAACAGCGCTCCCGAAACGGTCGTGCGCCTGCTGGAGATGGGCATGGACCCGTTCAGCTTCGCCGACGCGCTTTCCGGCGTCCTGGCGCAGCGTCTGGCGCGCCGGCTTTGCGAGGCGTGCCGCGAAAGCCATCCGCTTGCAGCGGATGAAGCAAGCGCGCTCGCGGAGGAGTTTTGCCAGGATAGCGGTCTGCAGCCTGCCGCTGTGCTCTCGGAATGGCGAGAGCGATTCGGCGGGAACCTGCTCACCTACAGCTCGAGGGGCTGTGAGGCCTGCCGCAAGACCGGATACAAGGGACGCGCCGGACTGCACGAGCTCCTGATCGGAACCCCCGACCTTCGCCAGCTCATGCAGCGGCGCACGCCAGCGAGCGAATTGCGGCACGCTGCAATCCGCGCTGGCATGCGCACACTCAGGCAGGACGGCATCGAGAAGGTGCTAGCCGGTGTCACGGACCTACACGAAGTCCGGGCGACTGCGGCATGATCATTCGCGGCGTCTGCGAATTCCGAAGCGCATGACCCGGCTCAGCATCAAGTTCAAGGCCACGCTCGTGGCGACGCTGTTCTTCCTCGCTTCGCTGGCCCTCGTCTCGATGGTCCAGCTTTCCTACGTCAAGGCACAGATGAAGCAGGTGCTGGCCGATCAGCAGTTCACCCTCGTTTCCAGGGTCGCGGACGAGATTGACCAGAAGCTGGCAGTCAACCGCGAGGCGCTGGTCGCCAACGCGAAGCTCGTACCGGTGGCGCGCCTGAAGGACCCGGCCGCTCTGGAGAAGGGTCTGGCCGAGAGGGTGGCGCTGCGCACGTTGTTCAGCGATCTGTTCATCCACTCCGCGAACGGCATGGTGGCCAAGTTCGCGCTTTAGCACAGGCGCGAGTTCCCAGCCGTTCGCTCCGGGCATGCTGATATCGAGGAAGATAAGCCAGGGCTTCATGCGCTTCGCCATGTCCAGCACGGCTTGCGGGCTGGTTACGTATTCGGCCGCGTGCCCGAGCTCTTTGAGCAGCGCGGCGAACGTGTGTGCTTGATCGGGATCGTCGTCGACGACGAGGATTTCCCTTCCGTTGCGGTCCAACTCCCTCATCGCTTCCCCTTGGCGATCGTTGTCGCCTGTTACTGCTATGGACGGTTTATATCGCGAAATTTACCGCACCGACGGGAAGGGTTTTTGCGCGTAAAAAGTACAAGCGACTGACTCGATTCAAATTCCCTCTCGCTTGAGGCTGTAGTACGTCCCGACGAAGATGACCGCGGCGCCGACGATCACCATCGGGTCGAACGGCTCGGCGTAGAACAGCGCGCCCACCACCGCGATCAGCGGCAGGCGGACGAAGTCGATCGGCACGACGACCGTCGCATCGGCGAGCTTCATCGCGCGGGTCATCGAGTAATGCGCGGCGAAGGAGCCGGCGCCGATGGCGAGGATCCACGGCAGGTCGGCAATGCCGGGCGCCACCCAGCCGGGCAGCGCCGCCGCCATGGTGATCGGCATCTGCACGGCCGACATCCAGAAGGTCACCGCCAGCGCGGAGTCGGTCGACGACAGGCGCTTGGTGAAGATCATGTTGCCGGCGTAGAACATCGAGCCCAGCACCATGACGAGCGCCGCCGGGTGGAACGCGCCGAACCCCGGACGCAGGATGATGGCGACGCCGGCGAGGCCGAGCACGAGCTGTGTGACGCGGCCGCGGTTCAGGTGCTCGCCGAGAAACAGCGCGGCGAGGATCGCGGTCCACACCGGCATGGTGAATTCGATCGCGAACACCGTGGCGAGCGTGAGGGCGCCGATCGCGTACATCCAGCAGAACTGGCCGGCGAGGTGCAGCACGGCGCGCGCGGCATGCGTCGGGAAGCGGTGCGTGCGCAGCGGCGCGAAGCCGTGTCGCGCGATGGTGCTCGACACAAGGAGCAGCGTGACGAGCGTGCGCAGCGCCAGGATCTCGAGGATCGCCATGTGCCGCAGCAGCTCGCGCACCGCGACCGCCATCAGCGCGAACGACAGCACGGCGCCGAGCATCCAGAGGACGCCGCGCAGCGTGTGCGACTGCGAACCGAGTGCGAGTTGCTGCACCTGCGTATGCTATCTTCCGCGGCCCGCATGAAGCCGCCGTTTCGCGCCGACCAGGTCGGCAGCCTGCTGCGCCCCGAGCGATTGAAGAAAGCGCGCGAGCAGTTCCTCGGCCCGCAGACGCCGACCAACGCCATCGGGCCGCACCACAACGCGTCGTTGCAAAAAGTGGAAGACGAGTGCGTGCGCGAAGTGGTCGCCATGCAGGAACGCGTCGGACTCGGGGCGGTCACCGACGGCGAGTTCCGCCGGCGCAGCTGGTGGCTCGAGCTGATCCTCGGTTGGGAAGGCTTCGAGGCCGATCGCACCGGCTCGGCGAAGCTCAAGTGGCGCGACGCGAGCGGCCCGACCCAGGGCTTCTCCGATCTCAACGTCACCGGCCCGATCCGCTGGCGGCCGAGCTCCGTCGTTCGGGCTTTTTCCTTCCTTAAGCAAAATGCAAAAGCGCTGCCGAAGGTGACCCTGCCGGCGCCGAACTGCGTGCATTACTACGCGGGCGGCAAGCTCGGCTATTACAAGGACCCGGACGCGTTCTGGAACGATCTCGTCGCCGCCTATCGGCAGGAGATTTCCGCTTTGGTGAAGGCGGGTGCCCGTTACCTCCAGCTCGACGACACGAGCATCGCCTTCATCTGCGACCCCGAGCACCGCGAGTACGTGCGCTCATGGGGCGAGGACCCGATGCGGCTGCTCGATACCTACGCGCAGCGCATCAACCAGACCGTGGCGGGCCTGCCCTCCGACGTGACCATCACGCTGCACCAGTGCCGCGGCAATCGCGAAGGCAACTGGGCGGCGGAAGGCGGCTACGATCCGGTGGCCGATGTGCTCTTCAACCGGATCAACGTGAACGGCTATTTCCTTGAATACGACACCGCCCGCGCCGGCAGCTTCGCGCCGCTCAAGTATCTGCCGAAGGGCAAGCGGGTAGTGCTGGGCCTCGTGTCGAGCAAGAGCGCGCGGGTCGAGACGGCGGATGAGCTTCAGCGCCGCATCGATGAGGCGGCGAAAGTGGCGCCGCTCGAGCAGCTCGCGCTGAGCCCGCAGTGCGGCTTCGCCAGCTCGATCAAGGGCAATCCGCTGGGGCAGGCGGAGCAGGAAGCGAAGCTCGCGCGCATCGTGGAAGTCGCGAACCAGGTATGGGGAAGCGCATGAAAACTCAGGAACGCAAGCTGGACATCTTTCCGCACATCTTTCCGGTCGAGTACTTCGAGCGGATGAAGAAGATCGCCGAGGGCAATCCGGGGCTCGCGGCGGCGCTCAAGCGCTGGATGCACATCCCGGTGCTGTGGGACCTCGACCAGCGCATCAAGATGATGAAGCGCTGGCCGGGCTACCAGCAGGTGCTGACGCTCTCGATGCCGGCGATCGAGTTCCTCGGTACGCCCGATGAGACGCCCGAGCTGGCGCGCTTGGCGAACGACGGCATGGCCGAGATCGTCGGTGAGCACCCGGACCTGTTTCCGTGCTTCGTGGCGTCGCTGCCGATGAACAACGCCGCCGCCTCGCTGGAGGAGATGGACCGCGCCATCGGAAGACTGGGCGCCAAGGGCATCCAGATCTTCACCAACGTCAACGGCCGACCGCTCGACGAGCCCGAGTTCTTCCCGATCTTCGAGCGCATGGTGAAGAAGTACGACCTGCCGATCTGGGTGCACCCGTCGCGCACCGCGAAATGGGCCGACTATCCCACCGAGCAGAAATCCAAGTACGAGATGTGGTGGCTCTTTGGCTGGCCCTACGAGACCAGCGTGTTCATGGGCCGGCTCGTCTTCTCCGGCATGTTCGACAAGCTGCCGAAGCTCAAGATCATCACGCACCACCTGGGTGCGATGGTGCCGTTCCTCGCCAACCGGGTCGGCTACGGCATGGACCAGTTCGGCGCGCGCACCGCGGACGAGGATTACGAGGGCCTGCGCAAGCGGATGAAGAAGCGCCCGCTGGATTACTTCAAGATGTTCTACAACGATACGTCGATCAACGGCTGGGCGAGCGGCATCCGCTGCGGGCTCGACTTCTTCGGTGCCGACCACGTCCTCTTCGGCACCGATTGCCCCTTCGACCCGGAGGGGGGGCCGCTTTTCATCCGCGAGACGATGAAAGCAATGGATAAGCTCAAGCTGAAAGGCGGCGACCGCCGCAAGATTTATTTCGGCAACGCGGTGAACATGCTGCGCCTTGAGTTGCCAAAGCCGAAGGCGGGGCGTAGAAAGTCCCCGCGTTAGGAGGCAATAGCATGGTTGACACCGCGCGCGATTTCAGCGGCTCGATTCCGGAGTATTACGACAGCATCCTCGGCCCGGCGCAGCTCAATGCCCTCGCCACCGACCTGGTGAAGCGCATCCCCGTACGGCCGAAAGGCGACGTGCTCGAGCTCGCCTGCGGCACCGGCATCGTCACGCAGCGGCTGCGCGAGCGCGTCGACTCGAACTTCCGTCTGGTGGCGACCGATCTCAGCGATGCGATGCTGGCCTACGCCCGCAACAAGGTGAAAGGCAAGATCGACTGGCGCGTCGCCGACGCCGCCGCGCTGCCCTTCAAGGACGAGACATTCGGCGCGGTGGTCTGCGCCCTCGGGGTCATGTTCGTTCCCGACAAGCCGAAGCTCTTCGGCGAGATGCGCCGGGTGCTGGTCGAGGGCGGCATGCTGCTCTTCAACTGCTGGGACCGCCTCGAGCTGAATCCCCACGCGCAGGCGGCGAGCGCGGTGATGCAGGAGCTCTTTCCCGGCGACCCGGAGATGGATTTCTCGAAGATTCCTTACAGCTTCAACGACGAAGCCGCGATCCGCGAGCTGCTCGACGGCGCACGCTTCCGCAACGTCGAGATCGACAAAGTGAAGCTGCAGGTCGATTGCCCGAGCGCCAAGACCTTCGCCACCGGGCAGATCCGCGGCACGCCGCGCTCGCTTCTCATCGAGAAGAAGGGCGGCAAGGTCGAGGAGGTGATCGACAAGGTGGCCGAGCGCCTGGCGAAAGCGGGTGGCGCCGAGCCGTTCCGGGTCCAGGCCAATGTCCTGGTCGTGCGGGCGCAGGCGTATTAGAGCTTTTCTCATCGTGCTGCTGCTCGCGGGGTGCACCGCCACGGCGCCGACCGCCGGGGAGCGCGAGAACTTCAAGCGCGTGATGGATCGGCAGGTCGGCAAAGCGATCGACGATCCCGATGCCTACCCGGTGTACTACCGCCTGCGCCTGTTGACGACGAAGCCGTTGCCCAAAGGCAATACGCAGCAGGTGTATGCGGCCGGGCGCGAGGGGAAGTGCCAGGTCGGCTATGAAGTCGACGGCTCGCGCAGGATCGTGGGCTGGTCGGTCGTCGAAAAGCCCGGCGAGTGCGTCATCGAGCCGCCGCGTCCGTGACGCCGACGTAGCGCTCGAGCAGCGCTTCGTTCGAGAGAAGCGAAGCCGAAGGCCCAGCGTGCGCGACGCGCCCGCGCTCGATCACCAGCGCCTGCTCGGTGAGCGATAGCGCGATCTCGGCGTGCTGCTCGACGAGGATCATCGCCGTGCCCTCGATATTCCGCAGCGCCTGCACCAGCTCCTCGACGATGATCGGCGCCAGGCCTTCGAGCGGCTCATCGAGCAAGAGCAGCGCCGGATTGGTCATCAGCGCGCGCGCGATGGCGAGCATCTGCTGCTCGCCGCCCGAGAGCTGGTTGCCGAGGTTGGCGCGGCGCTCCTTGAGGCGCGGGAAGAGGGCATAGGCGCGCTCGAGGGTCCACGGCCCGGGCCGCGCCGCAACGCAAAGGTTCTCCTCGACGTTGAGCGACGGAAAGATCTCCCGCTCCTGCGCGACCCAGCCGATGCCGAGGCGCGCGCGGCGGTGCGGTGGGAAGCGCGCTATGGTCTTGCCGTTCCACAGCAGCTCACCTCTGTGGAGGCGCGTATAGCCCATGATCGTCAGCAGCAGCGTGCTCTTGCCGACGCCGTTGCGGCCGAGGATCGCGAGGCTCCGGTTCGCGGCGAGGACGAGCGAGATGCCGTCGAGCACGACGGCATCGCCATAGCCGGCACGCACGTCACGCAGCTCGAGCATGCCGGCCCAGGTAGACCTCGCGCACGCGCGGATCGCGCCCGACCTCGTCGGGCGTGCCCTCGACGAGGATGCGGCCGCCGACCATCACGATGATGCGGCTGGCGAAGCGGAACACGACGTCCATGTCGTGCTCGATGAAGAGGATGGCGAGCTCGCCGGAGAGCGACTCGATGGCGCGGAAGAGCGCCGCGCTCTCGTCCTTCGGCACGCCCGCGGCGGGCTCGTCCAGCAGGAGCACGCGCGGCCGCGTGGCGAGCGCGAGCGCGATCTCGAGCAACCGCTGCTGTCCGTAAGGAAGTTCTCGCGTTTCCCTCTCAAGAGGAACGTTGAGTGAGGCAAGAATCGTAGAAGCTTCATCGATCGCCTGCCGGTGCGCGGCGAGGCCGCGCCACCAGTTGTGCGCGTGCCGCTCGCGCTCGAGGATGGCGAGCGTCACCGACTCGAGCGCCGTCAGCCGCGGAAAGAGGGCGTTGATCTGGAAGGTGCGCGCCAGGCCGCGGCGCACGCGCTCGTGCGGCTTCAAGGAGGTTATTTCTGCGTCACCCAGAAAGATCTGCCCGCTGTCGGCCGCGAGCAGCCCGGTGAGGAGATTGATGAGCGTGGTCTTGCCGGCGCCGTTCGGCCCGATGAGCGCATGGCGCGCGCCCTTCGGCAGCTCGAGCGCCACGTCCTGCGCCACGACGAGCGAGCCGAAGCTCTTATTGAGGTTTTTTGCGGAGAGCACTCAGGCCACCCAGGATGCCATTCGGCAGGAACATGACCACCGCGACGAGCAAGAGGCCGATCCAGAAGTACCAGTACTGCGGATTCGCGCCGGAGAACTGGTCGCGCGCCACCATGTAGATGATCGCGCCGACGATGCCGCCGTAGAGCCGGCCGGCGCCGCCGAGGATCAGGATCACCAGCACGTCGGCCGAGCGGCCGAAGGACAGCGTCTCGAGCGACACGGTCGACGTGGTGTGCGTGAGCACCGCGCCGGCAATGCCCGCCATCACCGCGGCAATGGTGTAGGCCTTGCGCAGGTGCGCGAGGCTCGGCGCGCCGATCGCCGGCATGCGCAGCGGATTCTCGCGGATGCCGCGCAGGGCGAGGCCGAACGGCGAGTGGATGACGCGCCTTGCCACGAGGAAAGAGACGAATAACACCCCCAGCGCATAGGCATACGCGGCACGGCCGAACATGTCGAACGTGAAGCCGAGCACGCCGGGCACGCGGAAACCTTGCAGGCCATCGGCGCCGCCGGTGAGCGCGCTCGCGCTGTTGGCGGCTTCGGCGAGCAGCAAGCCGAAGCCGAGCGTGAGCATGATGAGGGCGAGGTGGCGGAAGCGCACCACGATGTGGCTGAGCGCGTATCCCACGAGGCCCGCGGTCGCGCCGGCGATGAAGAGCGCGCTGATCGGCTCGGTCCAGTAGTGCTTGGCGATCAGGCCGGCGGTATAGGCACCGGCACCGAAGAACGCCGCGTGGCCGAGCGAGACGATGCCGGCGTAGCCGAGGATCAGGTCGAGCGACAGCGCGAAAAGCGCGGTGATCGCGATCTGGCTGGCGAGCGACAGGTAATTCGGCGTGACGAGGAACGGCAGCAGCGTGCAGGCCCAGAACGCATACTCCAGCGGACTGAATTTGGCATTTGCCAAATGGTTAGCGTTTTCCAAACAGTCCTGCGGGACGCCACATGAGCAGCGCCACCATCACGAGGTAGATGAGGAAAGCGCCGAGCCACGGGAAGTAGTACTTGCCCGCCATGTCACTGATGCCGAGCACCACCGCCGCGGCGAACGAGCCGCCGATCGAGCCGAGGCCGCCGACCGCGACGACGATCAGCACATACACCAGGTAGGCGAGGGCGAAGGTCGGATCGAGGCCGACCATCTGGATGGAGAGCGCGCCGCCCAGGCCGGCGAGGCCGCCGCCGAGCGCGAAGGTGAACATGAAGGCGCGGTCGACGTCGATGCCGAGGCCGCGCGCCATGCGCTGGTTGTCCACCGCTGCGCGCACCTGCGCGCCGAACCTCGTTCTCTCGAGGAAATAGATCAGGGCGCCGGTGATGGCGAGGCCCACCACGATCAGGAAGATGCGGTAGTTGGCGAGCGTGATGCCACCCACGTGCTGCGAGCCCTTCAGCCAGTCCGGCACCTGCACCGACTGCTGCTCGGTGGTATAGAACCAGGCGTAGACCGCGATCGAGATGAAGACGATGCCGATGGTGAACAGGCACTGATCGAGGTCGGTTGCGCGATAGAGCCGCCGATAGAGGGTTCTTTCCAGGACCAACGAAATCAGCGCGGCCGCGATGAAAGCCATCGGCAGCGTGGCGAGGAATGGCCAGCCGTGCCGCGCGGCGAGCGAGAAGGCGGCGTAGGCGCCGACCATGGCGAAGCTGCAGTGCGCCAGGTTGACGAAGTTCATCATGCCCAGCGTCACCGACAGCCCCACCGACAGCAGGAACAACAGCATCCCGTAGGCGAACCCGTCGAAGAGAACGCCCGCTAGCGACGCAAACATCTAGGGAAAAGGGGTCAGAGCAATTTTTCCGTTACAAGTGTTTCAGGAAAATTGCTCTGACCCCTTTTTCGATTACTTCTGCTGCTTCCGGCGCTCCCCGGCCGGGTCTTTCACCATCGGGATGGTGTCGAACGGCACGTTCATCAGCTCGCCGCCGACCTTCTCGACCTTGCGGATATAGACGTTCTGCACCACGTCGCGCGTCTCGGGGTCGATCATCATCGGGCCGCGCGGGCTCTCCCACTTGAGGCCCTTGGCCGCGTCCACCAGCGCCTGCGCGTCGGTGTTGCCGTTGGTCTTCTTCAGCGCCTCGTAGATGGCGTGCATGCCGTCGTAGCCGCCGATCGAGAAGAAGTCCGGGTTGCGGCCGTTGGACACGCCCTGGTACTCCTTGACGAACTTCTGGTTGAGCGGGTTCTTCGAGGTGTAGTCGTAGTGCCACGCCGTGATGATGCCGAGCGCGTTGTCGCCCATGCCCTTCAGCGCCGCTTCCGCGGTGGTCTCGCCCGAGCCGAGTATCCTGGTCTTGTTCAGGTCGATGCCACGCTCGGCGAACGCCTTGCCGAGCGCCGCGGGCTGCGCGCCGCCGGGGATGAAGATGAAGATCGATTGCGGCGCCATGTCTTTCGCGCGCTGCACGAAGGCGGAGAAGTCCGGGTTCGCCACCGGGAAGCGCACCGAGCCGACGATCGTGCCGCCGGCGGCCTTGAACGCGCTCTGGAACGCGGTCTCCGAGTCGTGGCCCGGGCCGTAGTCGGTCACCATGGTGTAGCTCTGCTTGATGCCGCCCTTGGTCGCGGCCCAGGTGCCGAAGGTCTCCATCACCTGCGGCAGCGTGACCGAGGTGCGGATCATGTAGGGTGACTTGGTGATCACCACCGAGGTGGCGGCGTTCATCACCACCATGAACTTCTTCGCCTCGGCCGAGACGTCGCCGGCCGCCATGGCGTTCGGCGTGAGCACGTAGCCGGCGAGGATGTCGACGTTGTCGCGCACCACCAGCTCCTGCGACAGGCGCTTGGCGACGTCGGGCGCCGGACCGCCGACGTCCTTGGTGATGAGCTCGATCTTCTTGCCGGCCACCGTGTCGCCGTGCATCTTCATGTAGGTCTTGGCGCCGTTCAGCATCTGGTTGGCGGCGTCGGCAAATTGTCCGGACAGCGTGAGCGGCATGCCGATCTTGACGGTTTGCTGCGCGTACGCGCTGAACGACGCGAACGCGACGGCGACTGCGAAGCTGGTGCGAAGCATGGATTCCTCCTCCTAAGGAGGACGTACCATACCAAAGAATGAAACGGTCTACGCAAAAGCTCCTGACCACCCACGTGGGAAGCCTCCCCTCGGGTCCGTCGGTCGAGTGGGTCGTCGCCAAGCAGCGCGAGGTCGGGCTCGACCTCATCAACGAAGGCGAGTACACCAAGGGTGGCGACTGGCTCTCGTATGTGGAGGAGCGCTTCGGCGGCTTCGAGCCGCGGCCGCCGGCGCCGGGAGCGATCCCGCTCATCGCGCAAGGCAAAGATCGCGAGGTCTTCGCCGACTTCTACAAGTACGCAGCCGAGAAGGGCACGCTCTTCTACGCGCCCGGCGAGCAGATCAAGCGCGTGCGCCCGATCTGGGTGTGCACCGGGCCGATCACCTACACCGGCTCTTCATCCCTGGAGAGCGAAATCGCCGAGTTGAAGAAGCACGTGCCGGCCGACGATGCCTTCCTCACCTCCACGGCGCCGGCAAGCCTGGAGGTCTATCGGCGCAACGAGCACTACAAGAGCGAGGAAGAGTTCGTCTTCGCCATCGCCGAGGCGATGCGTGTCGAGTACGAGGCGATCGTCAAATCGGGCGTCGTGCTGCAGATCGACGACGCATGGCTCGTCGCGCTATGGGATCGCATCGGCATCCCGATGGGCATCGAGGCCTTCCGTAAGCGCACTGCGATCCGCGTCGAGGCGTTGAACCACGCGCTGCGCAACGTGCCCGAAGACCGCGTGCGCTACCACCTTTGCTGGGGCAGCTGGCACGGACCGCACGCCTTCGACATCGAGCTGAAGGATGTGGTCGACCTGATGCTGAAAGTGAAAGCGCAGGCCTACCTGATCGAGGGCGCGAACGCGCGCCATGAGCACGAGTACTCCGTCTGGGACAGCGTCAAGCTGCCGGTCGGAAAGATCCTCATCCCCGGCGTTGTCACGCACTCGACCGATGTCGTCGAGCATCCGGAGGTCGTCGCGCAGCGCATCCGGCGCTTTGCAGAGCGCGTAGGCAAGGAAAACGTCATCGCTGGCTGCGATTGCGGCTTCGGCGGCCGCTCGCATCCGCAGATCGCCTGGGCGAAGCTCAAGTCCTTGGCCGATGGCGCCGCGCTCGCGAGCAAGGCACTTCGCTCTTGAAACGTCCTCTTTCTTAGCCCATCGTCCGATGTTGGGCCGATTCGTTGTCAACTAATCTTTTTCGGCCGACACTTTGCCAACTAATTTGTCCCGCTGGAGATTGGGCCAATGAGCGATACGGTTGCAATCGCGTTGATCGGGTTGACGGGTGCCGTGATCGGTTCGCTTGCGACCGTAGTCGGAAATATTGCACTCCATTGCTTGAAGGAACGTTCTGAATCAAAGCGAGAGAAGCCGCAGCGAGACCTTCTTCTTGCCATGCTTAAGAGCCCCGATTACCAGTGGCGTAGGCTCGATACATTGATGCATGTGATCGGCACAGAGGAACAAACAACGAAACGCCTGTTGCTTGAAGTCGGTGCGCGCGCGTCAGAGGACGGTCAACCCCTTTGGGGGCTCATCGAGCGCAATCCCTTGCCCAGAGGCAAGCAATGAAGACGTGCCCCTATTGTGCTGAGGAGATTCAGGATCAGGCAATCAAATGCAAACACTGCGGCGAGTGGCTGGCGCAGAAGCCGTCTGCTCCAAGCCCAAAGGCAGCTTCACCTCATCACCTGGGCGAATGTAGACGCTGCAGGCAGCGGTGCGATGTTTTTCGAGCGGAGTATCACGAAAACATCAGTTACTTCTTTCAGCGACAGGAACGGTTCGTGGACGATCCACTGTGCTTTCCATGCTCAGCAAAAATCTTTGGGTCATTCACGGGACGCACTCTTGTGGGTACTTGGTGGGGAATAATCGGCGCCTTCGTTGGGCCGTTCTACATTCTTTCGAATATTGGCTGGTTCGTGTTCAACGTCTTTCGATTTGGCGTTGCTCGCTGGAAACGAGCGCATGCGGTCTAACCCGGCGCCCAACCCGGACCCGCGGCCGACGTCGTGCCTTTCCTTGCCGCGCGCGCCCCGATTGGCTCCACGGCAGACCCACTATCGAATGTCGCGCCGATGAACGTCCAAGTTGACTGGCTTGAGCTTAAGCGACATACCAACCAACTGTGGTCTGCAAACTATTGTCTTTACGCGTACCTTCACCCGCTTAGGAACTGGCTGCTTTACGTTGGCAAAGTTTCTGGGTGCACGGTGCGGCAACGGCTTCGAGGAGAACATAAGGAACAGCTATTCCGTGATATTGAACAGAAGTATGAAACGGAAGGCTTCCGCGTCCTTGTCGGCGGACTGATTCTCGAACCGGGTCGCCGTCGAACTCCTGAACTCATCGCAGATGTCGAGAGCCTACTCATATATCGGCTCAAGCCGTACGGAAACATCAGTGCGTCGAGATCGCGAACCAGCCGCCCAGGCCTCGCGGTTTCCTGTACTGGTGCGTGGCCCTTCGTGCGCGCGGGCTTTCGCGATGTTTAGCACCCCAATGTGCGGTCTAACCTTTAGCTGCTGCGCACGGGCCACCAACGCAGTGCCTTATCAATCGGCGGTGAGGTTGGCCCGCCGCAGCGCAAGACGTTAGCGCCGCACATGGACGCGCGTGCCTTCTACCTACATGTGGCCGACGCGCTTTCTGGTTGTCAGCTTGTCGAGCAGGAATTGAAGTTGTACATATCTGAAGGACTTGAACTAGCGCAAAAATGCATTGGAGGAAAGCTACCTTTCAAGATGACTGGCGAGGATTATGAAGATTCATCTCTCGAGCGCTTGATCGAGACTTTCAAGAAGCTGAGTGACAACCCGTCGCTGGTCATGGCACTTCGCAAGTTCAAGGATGAAAGAAACTTCCTCAGTCATAAAGGCATCACCCAGTGCCTGGATTACGAGGGAGAGTTTGACGAAGGAGCGGCCTCGGAGATTGAAGCGCGCTTGCTAGCGATTGAGCCGGAGGCGCAACGCCTGCGTATCGCGATACATAAAGAAGGGAACAAGTTCCGCGGCCATCTGTATTTTGACGAGTTTCTAGATGCGCCCTAACCCCCGGTCTCACGCGACGCCTGAAGTGGCGCGCACCTGGGACCGTTAGGCCTCAGCGAGCCATCTCGCGATGCGCGTCCTTCCAGCTACCGTACTCCTTGATATATCGAGGGACTATGTTGAGCACCGGTCACGCCGAGAGGCGAGCTGGTACGGGTACGCGGACGGAAAGACTTGGGGTGCGATTCCATTTTCTGTCTCCAGCCTCTACAGAGGCCAGACTACTCGTTACTGGCCAATGCTGCCCTCAATTGCTCGAGGCTTGCGCTCTTCGGACGTGAGGCATCTGTCAAAAAGTCCTACCTCCGATCAAGCGCAGATCGTTCTTCGTCTCGCTCAATCATGGTGGTTCTCCCGCGAACTTGCTAATCACCCCATCGCGTCACATGCTGCTCAGCAAAATCTTGACCTGGATCCGATTGCTCTCGCGCAGCACTACGGCATTGCCACGGGATACCTGGATCTCACAGATGACTTCAACGTCAGCGCCTTCTTTGCCACATGTCGCGCGACGAAGCATGGTTGGGAGCCAGTAGACGACGGTATAGGTGTCGTCTATAGAGTCATCCTCAAGACGCTTGACAGTCCCTTCGGTCCGTACACCCCTCTCGGCCCGCAGCCGTTGCCAAGACCGACAGAGCAGTGTGCGTGGGTGGCTGAGCTGCCCCTATGCCACTCCTTCGAAGGGTGGTCAGAAGTCAGCACGCTGCAGTTCAATCACGACAGCCGCATCGGCCAGCATTTTCTGGATATGTTTGGTGGCGGACAGCGCCTATTTCCCTCGGATCCTCTTGCCGACGTCGCTGCCGAGATTCTTGCGTGCCACGAAGTCCCAGCCGATCTCGTGGATGCGGCACTAGAATCGTTTGCCAGTGATGCACATGGACTGCGCAGGGAACATTTCCCAGCAATACGCAAGGAGATCTCTCAACGTGTCACTCTGATCGGCAATCGGAGGCTACTGACCGATCAGGATGTCTCGTCTCTTCTGGCCAACCCGGATTGGTGTAAGAGGATGCTTATGGACGTGAAGGTCAAGTGGCGCGCGGTTCGCCGAGTACCGATTCCGGAAGTTAACGAAGGCCGTGCTGACGCCTAACAACGCGTTGTTGATCGACGTCTTAAACTCGCCGCGGTTCGTATGCAGCGCGGCAAACCGCGAACTTAGGTTTCACGCGCGATGGCCGAGCCAACCGCAGTCGAGATAGCAGGCGCTATCGTCGACCGCTCCATTCTTACCAAGTGGTGGTTCTATCTTATTTGGCTTGTCGTGACAGCGGTCGGCGCTGCGCTTGGGGTATGGCTCAAGGAGAAAGTAAAGGGCGATATCACGAAAGATGTATGGCTCGCACAGGAGAGCTGGAGAGAGAAGTACCGCATCTACACCGTTCTAATAAACGAGACCGAAGAAATCGTGGCGGCCCTATGGAACATTACTGCCGATGTGCGAGTTCTCGCGCAAATGCCACATGGCCAGCATAGTTCCTTTGAGGACGGATTGCGGCTCTTTCCAGAACACAAGGTGTTTCTAGATCGAGAGCAACGCGCTGTCGAGAAAATTGCCGCCGTCTCAGTCGGCGTGGAACTGATGCTGAATAAAGAGAGTAACGAAGCGCTTGAGAAGATCAGCAAAGCGCGCACCCGAACAACGCACGTGATTAATATGTCTTACATGCAACGCGTAGAAGAGCGCGAGACGGCGGCAGCCGAGGCCAAGGAAATGTTGATCCAGACTGCGAAGGTTGATCTGAGGATATGAGACCTAACAGTGCGTTGTTGACCGACGCCTTGAGTTCGCTGCTCTACGCATCCGGCGCGGCAAATCGCGAACGTTAGAGCTCTGCGATAGCGCGGCCTTCTAGGCCGGCGACATGCCGCCGAAGCCCTCGCGGCGGTCGGCGAGGCCGAAGCGGCGCTCCTGCGCGATGGGATGCATGCGCTGCCGGCGGTCGCCGAGGATGTGGCGGCGGTCCTTCGCGGACGGCTGGCGCCACCCGAAGTAGGCGGCGATGACCGCGCTCAAGCCGTGCAGCCAGACGTCGTTGCCATGGAGCGGCATCATGCCGAGCGTGGTCTTCAGCATGGGCAGCATGCCCATCACGGCGAGCACGGCGAAGAGGACCGCGATGCCGCGCGCGAAGCGCGCCGTGTCCGAGCGGCCCGACCCGGCCGAGATGCCCCAGGCGCCGACGACGATGTTGAGCAGGCTGTGCGGCAGGTTCACCGGGAAGAGCCCCAGCAGGTAGCCGTAGAGCAGTGTGAAGCTGGTCGGCGGCGCGTCGATTGGCGGCGGTACGAGGAAGAGCGGCACCAGTCCCATGAGGCCGGCAATGAGAAACACGATGCCGAAGGTGAGGGCGAAGGTGGACGGTTTCATATCAGACCTCCTCGTCGGGTTGATCGCTGCCTTGCTCATAGTCGCGTGCCAGGCACACCGTGCCGTCCCGCTCGACGACGGCAACGCGGCAGCGGCGCTTGGCGTGCGCAACGCGCACCGCGTGCTTCAGCGCGCCCAACTTGCTCGGGAAATAGGCGACGGCGACACGGCTTGAGGTGCGCTCGTTCACGCTCCACACGCCATCGCGCGTCTCGGCGACGGACAGCACCGGCGTCGGTGCATCCATCAGCTGCCTTTGACCTGCAGCTCGTTCTTCACCGCGCTGACGCCGCCGACGCGCTTCGCGACTTCTTCGGCGCGCCGCTTGGTGTCCGCGGAGTCGACGCGGCCTTTCAGCGTGACCACGCCTTTGTCACTGTCGACATTGATGCTGTACATGGTGCGCATCCCGACGTCGTTGGCGAGCGCGGTGTGTACCTTGGTCGTGAGCGCGGCATCGCTGGCGAGCTCGGTGTTCTTCTCGCGTCCCTGCTCGGTCGCCTGGTCATTCGTTGTCTGTGCCAGCGCGGGCGCGGCGGCCAGCAGCGCGGCGAGGAAAAGAGCGGTGCGTTGCATAGAAATCTCCAATTAGGTGCCCCCAGAGGGGGCTTGGGCGTGAACGATTTGCGGTTTCTCGATCGGCGGCCGGCGGATCTCCTGCTCGAGGCTCGGGCGCTCGCGGCGCTGGTAGGGCGCGAGCTCCACGGGCTGGCCGGTCGCGATCGACTGGTAGAGCGCACGGATCACGCGCACATCGGCGAGGCCTTCTTCCGCCGAAGGCTCCGGATCGCGGTTCAGCAGCACGCAGTCGGAGAAATACAGGAGCTCGGGCGCGAACTGGTCGCGCTTGGCGAAGCGGCGCTCGCTCACCAGGTTGCCTTCGAGGCTCAGAGCGTGCTCGAGCGGTCTGGCGTACTCGTAGGCCGGATCGACGACCAGGTCGCCCTTCGTGCCGACCAGCCGGTACTCGGAGACCTTGGCAGCGCCGAAGCTGCAGGTGAACGAGGCGAGCCGCTCGCTGGAAAAGCGCAGCACCGCGCTCACCGACTCCTCGACATCGCCGATCGCGCCGGACGCGGCGGCATGGACCTCGATCGGCTCGTCACGGAAGAGCGAGCGGGCGGCATTGATGCAATAGATACCGATGTCGTAGAGCACGCCGCCGCCCATCTCGCGCTTGACGCGGATGTTGTCCGGCACCACGGTCATGCTGAAGGTCGAGGTGAAGAGGCGCGGCTCGCCGATGCGCCCGGAGCGGGCGATCTCCATCGCTTCGAGGTTGGCGCGCTCGAAGTGCAGGCGGTAGGCAATCATGAGCTTCGAGCGGCCATCGCGAGCTGCATTTGCCATTAATTCACACTGCGCTTCGGTCACCGCCATCGGTTTCTCGCACAGCACGTGGAGGCCGGCGCGCGCGGCGCGCTCGGCATATTCGGCGTGCATGCTGTTCGGCAGCGCGATGTAGACCGCGTCGATCTCGCCGCTCCTCAGCAGCTCGTCGTATTGCGCGTAGTCGAGCGCCTTCGGCACGTCGTATTTCTTGCGCAGCTCCTCGCGCTTCACCGGATGGCGGGAGACGATCGCCGCGAGCTTGGAATTGCGCCGCGCGTTGGCAAAGGCCGGCAGCACGGCGATCTGGGCGATGTGCCCGCAGCCAACCACGGCATAACGGATGAGTCGCTTCGGCATTTACGCAGCGCGCCGCTTGCGCGAAGCGCGCTTGTGGCGGTGGTGGACCTTCTCCTCCTGCGCTTCGTCGTTGGCCGCCGCCTTGCCCTTCGCGCCGCCCTTGCGGCCGCCGCCCTCGACGCTCTTCTTCAGCAACGCCATCAGGTCGACGACTTCTGCGCGCTTCGGCTCGCGCGCTTCCTTCTCGGGCTCGGCGACCACCTCGGTCTCGCCGGCCTTCACCTTTTCCTCGATGCGCTCGAGCAGGTCCTCGTGGTAGGTGTCGTGGTACTTCTCCGGCTGCCACTCGTCGGCCATGTCCTCGATCAGGGTGAGCGCCATGTCGAGCTCCTTCGAGCTCGGCTTGTGGCCCTTCACCTTCTCGGCGATCTCGAGGTCCGCGGCGCTCTTCAGCTCCTTGTGGTAGCGCAAGGTATTGAGGATCAGCGCGTCGCCCTGGGCCACCACCGCCGCGAGATACTGCTTGGTGCGGATGACGACGGTCGCGATGCCGGCCTTGCCGGCCTTGGCCATGGCGTCGCGCAGCAGCGCATAGGCCTTCTCGCCGCGCTTGCCGGGGGCGAGGTAGTAGGGCGTCTCGTAATAAAGCGGCGCAATGTCCTGCGCGTCGACGAAGGCGACGATGTCGACCGTCTTGCTCGCCTCGGGATTCGCGCGGCGGAAGTCCTCTTCCGACAGGACGACGTACTTGTCGTCCTCGTACTCATAGCCCTTGACGACGTCTTCCCAAGGCACTTCCTTGCCGGTCGCCTTGTTGACGCGCTGGTAGCCGACCGGCGCCATGTCGCGCCTGTCGAGCATGGTGAGGCTGACTTCGGCCGAGCGCTTCTGCGCCGAGAACAGCTCGACCGGCACGTTCACCAGCCCGAAGCTGATGGCGCCTTTCCAGAGGCCCCGGGCCATGGCTGCTAGTGCGCGAGGCCCTCCAGGAGGCGCGCCAGGTCGTCGGCGTGCTCTTCCTCTTTCGCGAGGATCTCCTCCAGCATGCGCCGTGTGGTCGGATCCTCCTCGGCGAGGTAGCTGATCATCTCGCGATAGCTGTCGATGGCGATGCGCTCGGCGACCAGGTCCTCCTTGATCATGTCCTCGAGCGAGTCGCCCTCGACATACTCGGCGTGGCTGCGCAGGGCGAGCCCGTCGGGCGAAAAGTCCGGCGCGCCGCCGAGCTGCGTGATGCGCTCGGCGATCTGGTCGGCGTGCTGCTGCTCTTCCTGCGCGTGCTGCAGGAACTCGGACGCCACGCTTTCGGCGTGGATGCCCTTGGCCATGTAGTAGTGGCGCTTGTAGCGCAGCGTGCAGATGAGTTCGGTGGCGAGCGCCTCGTTGAGGAGCTTGAGCACCACTTCGCGATCGGCGTGGTACCCGGGAGTCACCGCCCCCTGGGCGATGTGCTCCCGGGCCCGCTTGCGCAACGTCTGGATGTCGGAGAGAAAAGCTCCGCTGGCCATCGCGTTCCTTTCGATTACTTGGTCGTGCTTCCGGTCGCGGACCTACGCTCCGCGGCGGCGTATTTCGCCTTGATGTCGGCCTTGGCGCGGTCGTACTTCGCCTTGGCTTCCTTCTCGCAGGCGCTCTCTTGCTTGCCCGTGTTCGCGTCGCACTTCTCTTTCGAGACCTTGTATTCGTGCTCGGCTTTGGCTTCGTCGATCTTGCGGGCATGCGCCTGCGACGGCTCGTACTTGTTCTCGAGCTCGGCCTTGGCGACGTTCTCCTTGCCCTTGGCGTCGGCTTCGCACGACTCCTTCTCGTTGCCTTTCATCACGCTGCACTTCGCTTTCGCGGCCTTGTAGTCGGCCTCGATGCGATCGCGCTCGGCCTTCATCTCCTTGCGCTCGACGCTCGGCTTGCTGGAAGGCGCGGTCGTGGCGGTTTGCGCCTGCGCGGCGGTGGCGAAAGCCAGCGCGACGGCGGCGACGACGCTGAGTGATTTGATGTGCATGGGGACCTCGCTTAAGGCCTTCTCAAGAGTCCAGCGACCAGCGAGACCAGGAAAAGGACCACAAAGACTACGAACAGGATCTTGGCGATTTCCGCCGCGCCGGCCGCGATGCCGGTGAAGCCGAAAATCGCCGCGATGATGGCGATGATGAAAAACGCAAGCGCCCAGCTCAGCATGACGGACTCCTTCGATAAATGGTGGGTGAAGCTGGACGAGACGGCAGCAAACCGCGTGCCCGGCGCGCAACCCCGGCGCCGGGGAGTCCGGCCGGCTCTATGTAAGCGTTGCGCGCGGTTTGTAATAACCGCGCTGCGCTTGCCGTGCCCAGGTAGTGTTTCGTCGACAGAGCGCTCCCGGCATGGCGCCTGCAGGACTGCGTGCGTGAAGCTCGACGACACCTTGCCTCTCATGCTGTGGCGCGCGAAGCCGGACCTGTCCTGCGAGTACACGAGCCGCGCGTGGCTCGAGTTCACCGGGTTCAGCGCCGAGCAGGCGAAAGGCGACGGCTGGTCGCGGGCCGTGCACGCCGAGGACCTCGCGCGCTGGCTCGACTGCTGCGTACGCGCATTCGACGCGCGCGATCCATTCGAGATCGAGTACCGCATGCGCCGCCACGACGGCGAGTATTGCTGGGTGCTCGATCGCGCGGCGCCGATGTACTCCGGCGACGGCCTGTTTCTCGGCTATGTCGGCGCGTGTGTCGACATCCACGAGAGGAAGCGCGCCGAGCAGGCGCTCGCACGCTCGCTAGAGCGGGAGCGCAGGCTGCGCACCGCCACCGAGGAGGCGAGCCGCGCGAAAGACGGCTTCGTCGCCGCGATGCTCGCCGACGTGCAGTCGCCGACACAGGCGATCGCGACCTGGTCGGCGCACCTGCGCGAGCAGCTGCCGTCGGGCAGCGAAGCCGCCGAGGCCCTCGAGGCCATCCTGCGCAGCGCGCGCACGCAGACGCGCATCATCGGCAACCTGCTCGACCTCGCGCAGGGCGACTCGAAAATGCCGAAGCCGGAGCCGGAAGCGCCCCTCCTTGCCGGCGTCAGGGTCCTTCTCGTGGAGGACGATGCGGGTGCGCGCGACCTGCTGCTCAAGGTCCTGCGCGTTGCAGGCGCGGAAGCGTGCACGGCGCCCAATTCATCCGAGGCGTTGCGTCTGCTCGAGGACTGGCATCCGGACATCATGCTCTCCGACATGGGGATGAGCGGCGACGACGGCTATGTGCTGATCCGCGCCCTGCGCGCGCTGCCCGCGGAGCGCGGCGGCTGCGTGCGCGCTGCGGCCCTCACCGCGGAGAACGAGGCGCAGGTGCCGAGCCGCGCCGTCGCAGCGGGCTACGACGCGCAGCTCGCCAAGCCCGTCGAGCCGGTGGCGCTCCTCGCGACGGTGGCACGCCTCGTGCAGCCGGCGAGGGTCTAGCCATGAATTGGGACCAAATTGCCGGCAACTGGAAGCAGATGAGAGGCTCGCTCAAGGAGCGCTGGGGCAAGCTGACGGACGACGAACTGGATCAGCTCGCCGGCCAGCGCGACAAGCTCGTAGGCAAGATCCAGGAGCGCTACGGCTGCGCGAAGGACGACGCCGACAAGCAGGTGCGCGAATGGGAAAACCGGCAAACCTGAAAAATGAGGTAAGCGACAAGCCGAAGGCGAAGGCCCAGCCGGTGCGCTGGCCATTTGATCCGATGAGTGATCCTCTGCAGCCCGGCGACCACGAGCCCGCGCGCATGCCGGAGGCGGTCAAGCGCGCGCAAAAGCAGACCGGCGCCGGCGAGCGCACCAAGAAGGGCGCACGGCGATGAACAGGGCTGCCGTGGTCCTGGTCGCCGCCGCGCTCGGGCTCGGCGCCTGCGGCGCCGAGCCGCAAAAGAAGACCGACGGCGCCAAGACCAGCCAGGACGCGGCGCTCACCGCGAAAGTGAAGAGCGCGCTCGCGACCGACGTCGGCGCGCGCGCCGCCTCCAACATCACGGTCGAAGCCAGTCGCGGCACCGTCCGCCTCTCCGGATTCGTCGAGGACCAGGAGATGGCGAACCGCGCCCTCGGCGCGGCGAAGAAGGTCAGCGGCATCCAGACGCTGAAGAACGACCTGCGCGTCAAATCATCTTAAGGAGGCGCCTCGCAGGACCGATCCTTGCGGCAATCCCCCTATCCACACAGGAGGGATTTCCATGACGACTGCCACTGCCAAAGCCCCGTCGCGGCTGCATTTCGAGCTTCCGCCGCTGCCTTATGCCGAGGACGCGCTCGCGCCGGTGATCTCCGCCGAGACGCTCTCGCTCCACCACGGCAAGCACCACAAGAAGTACATCGACACGATGAACGAGCTCCTGGCCAAGAGCGACGTGCGGGCCCACACGCTCGAGGACGTCGTGCGCTCGAGCCAGGGAAAACTCTTCAACAACGCCGCGCAGGCCTGGAACCACGATTTCTACTGGAAGTCGCTTAGCCCGAAATCGAGCGCGCCCTCGGGCGCGACGCGCCAGCGCCTCGAGCGGGACTTCGGCGGCTACGAAAGCTTCTGCGACAAGTTCGCCGCCGCGGCCGATGGGCAATTCGGCAGCGGCTGGGCCTGGCTCATCGACAGGAACGGCAAGCTCGAGGTGGTCGCCACTGCGAACGCCGATACGCCGATGTCGCACGGCGCGCGCTGCTTACTCGCGCTCGACGTCTGGGAGCACGCCTATTACGTCGACTACCGCAACCAGCGCGAGAAGTACGTGCAGGCGGTGATCGAGAAGCGGCTCAACTGGGAGTTCGCCGAGCAGAACCTAAACCGTCGCTAGCGGCGCGCGCGGGTCGAAGTCGCGCCACGAGCCGTCGCGCCACTCGCCTTCGGTGCGGCCGACGTCGCGCGCGTTGTTCGCGCGCAGCGCCTGGACGGCGGGCGCTTCGGTCCCGGCACGATCGACGCACACCGCGATCATGCGGCCGCCGCGCGTCTCGATGGGATGCTCGGGCGTGGCCTCGCGGCGCGAGCCGCCGTGCAGGCTCATCATGACGCCGGCGAAGGCGCCGACCAGGGCGCCCAGGCCGGCGGCAAAAAATGCCTCATGCGTGCCGATCGGGGCACCGATGGTGAGGCCGATGGCCGCGCCGACCGCGGCGCCGATCGCGCCGTAGCGGCCCGCGCCCGCCGAGCCCGCATCGCTGTAGGTGTCGCCCCCGATCGGCGTGCGCGCATTCTGTCCGGGCGGGCTGACATAGAAGGCGTCGACTTCGGTGCGCGAGAATCCGTCGCGCTTCAGCGCATCCAGCGCAGCGTCTGCATCCACGCTGCGGTCAAAGCGGCCTGCCACGATCCTGGACATTAGGCACTCCTTCGAAGGTCGGCGCGCCGTACGTCCACGCTCGGCAGACGCATCAGCGCGCGGTATTTGGTGATGGTGCGGCGCGCCACCCTCAGGCCCTGCTGGGCGAGCAGCCGCGCGAGCTCGGCATCCGACAGCGGCGCGCGGGGATCCTCGGCCGCGATCAGCTCGCGCATCACGGCGCGCACTGCGGTCGCCGACGCCGCGCCGCCGTTTTCCGTGGCGAGCCGGCGCGAGAAGAAGTGCTTGAACTCGAACAGGCCGCGCGGCGTGGCCATGTACTTGTTGTTGGTCACGCGGCAGACGGTCGACTCGTGCAGCCCGAGCTCGCCGGCGATGAGTTTCAGCGTGAGCGGCTTCATCGCCACCTCGCCGTACTCGAAGAAGCCGCGCTGGCGCGCGACGATCGCATCGGCCACGCGCTGGATGGTGGTGAAGCGCTGCTCGATCGAGCGCAGCAGCCAGCGCGCTTCCTGCAGATGCCGCGAAAGCGACTGGTTCGAGGCGTTGCGGCTCTGGATCGCTTCGGCGTAGGCGCGGTTCAGCCGCACGCGCGGCAGCGAGGCCGGATTGATGATCGCGACCCAGCGGTCGCGCAGCTTCTTCACGATGACGTCGGGCACGACATAGCGCGCTTCCTGCGGTCCGAAGCGCTGGCCGGGGTGCGGGTCGAGCGAGCGGATGAGCGCGCGAGCGGTGTGCAGCGTGGCCTCGTCGCAGCCCACGGCATGCTGCAGACGAGCCCATTCGCGATTGGCGAGCAGCGGCAGGTGCCCGTTGCACATCTTGAGCGCCACGTCTCGCCCGGGCGTGTTCTCCGGCAGCGCCCGGAGCTGCAAGCAGAGGCATTCCTCGAGTGTGCGTGCGCCGACGCCCACCGGGTCGAGGCTCTGCACCATGCGCAGGGCCGGCAGGAAGTCTTCGGCTCGCACATCGTGCTCCGCCGGCACGAGCGCCGCGAGCTCGTCGAACGAGATCTTGAAGCAGCCGTCCTCGTCGAGGCTGTCGATGATCATGTGGGCGAGGGCGCGGTCGCGCTCGCCCATCGGCGAGATCATCAACTGGTCGCGCAGGTGCTGCGCGAGCGTCGGTTGCGCGTCGTTCGCCCCGCCCCAGTCTTCCTGGTCGCGCTCCATCGCCGGACCGGACGGCGCTTCCTGCGGCACGACGATGTCCTCCACGGTCGCCGCATCGCGCAGCGGCGGCGCGGGCGCGTCGGGGTTTTCCTCGAGGAATGGATTCGCCGTCAGCGCCTCGTCCATCTCCTGCGCGAACTCGAGCGCCGACATTTGGAGGAGCTTCAGCGCCTGCTGGACCTGCGGCGTGAGCGTGAGGTGCTGCCGCAGCCTTAATGCGATTGCCGGACCCATGGGTTCCTTTCGTTGCCGACAATCACTGCACAGACCGTGCCAACCGCCCTTCCTCTGTGAGTTCTCTGCGAGCGCGCAAGCGGCGAGCCGGTAAGTCTTGCCCGCAGCCGGTAGCAATTACCGCGCGCGGGCGCGTGCTTTGCTGAATGCGAAGCGCATGGCAGACCGTCTCGAGCGCTATCGCGAGATGCGCGATTTTTCGATCACACCGGAACCCCGGGGCCGAGCGCTCGCACGCAAATCGAAACCGCGGCGCTACTTCATCCAGCGCCACGCCGCGACGCGGCTGCATTACGACTTCCGCCTCGAGCTCGAAGGCGTGCTCAAGAGCTGGGCAGTGCCGAAAGGGCCAAGCTTCGATCCGGCCGACAAGCGGCTCGCCCTGCAGACCGAGGACCATCCGCTCGACTACGGCGACTTCGAAGGCGTGATCCCGGAGAAGCAGTACGGCGCGGGCGAAGTGCTTCTCTGGGACACGGGCGCCTGGACGCCCGAGGACCGCGATCCGCTCGAGGCGCTCTCCAAGGGGCGGCTGCATTTTCGCCTCGACGGCGAGAAGCTCGCGGGCTCATGGGTGCTGACCCGCACTGGGAATAGAGGCGGCGGCAACGCAGACAAGCCGGCGTGGCTCCTCATCAAGCGGAACGACGAAGCAGCGCGCCCGGACTACGATGTGACCGCCGAACGGCCCGAAAGCGTGAAGCAGAAGCCCAAGCGCGCGAAGTACGGAACACGAACCAGGCTGCCGCAGTTCATCTCGCCGCAGCTCGCCACCTTCGTCGCCGAGCCGCCCAAGACGGGTGATTGGCTCTACGAGGTCAAGCACGACGGCTACCGCATGCTCGCGCGACTCACGAAGCGCGACGCGCGCCTCTTCACGCGCAGCGGCAAGGACTGGACCGAGCGGCTGCCGCATCTGGTGCGTGCGCTCAAGGCGCTCAAGCTGGATGAAACCTGGCTCGACGGCGAGCTGGTGGTGCTGCGGCCCGATGGCCGCTCGAGCTTCCAGGCGCTGCAGAACGCGTTCGACGCCGGCGCCGACTCGCGCATCGTTTACTACGTCTTCGACGCGCCCTACCTCAAGGGGATGGATCAGGCCCGCTTACCGCTCGCCGAGCGCAAGGCCGCTCTTGCGAAGGCGCTGAAGAAAAGCTCGGCGCTCCGGTTAAGCGAGCACCTCGAAGGCAAGGCGCACGAAGTGCTGGAGAAGGCGTGCCAGCTCGGCCTCGAGGGCTTGATCGGCAAGCGGGCCGACGCGGTGTATGAGCCGGGCCGTACGAAGACCTGGATCAAGCTCGAGTGCCGCTTGGAGCAGGACTTCGTCATTGCCGGCTACACCGCGCCGGGCGGCTCGCGCAGCGGCTTCGGCGCGTTGCTCCTCGGCGCGTACGACTCGCCGCTCGCCAGCTCGTCGCGCAGGTCGCGTTTGCCGAGCGCACCGACGACGGCATCCTGCGGCAGGCGTCGTTCCTCGGCCTGCGCGAGGACATTCCAGCCAAGTCGGTGATGGACGAACGTGCACAGGCACCTCCGGCAGAAAAAAACGCCGTCCACGGCATCAGGATCTCGCATCCCGAGCGCCTCATCTGGCCGAGCCTGAAGATCACGAAGCTCGGCCTCGCGCGCTACTACGACGGCGTCGGCGAGCGCATCGTGCCGCAACTCGCGCGGCGGCCGCTCACGCTGGTGCGCTGTCCCGACGGCGCGGAGAAGAAATGCTTCTACCAGCGCCATCTCGCGATGGGCGCGAGCCCGGGTGAGGTGAAGACCTTCAAGCGCGAGCGCTCGAGCAAGGGCTTCTACATCTACATCGACTCGCACAGCGCGCTGCTCACGCTCGTCCAGAACGGCGCGGTCGAGCTGCATACCTGGGGCGCGACCGGCCCCGACGTGCAGCATCCCGACCGCATCACGCTCGACCTCGACCCGGACGAGAACCTGCCGTGGGCGAAGCTCGTGCAGGCGACGCGGACGACGCGCAGCGTTGTCGAGGCTCTGCAGCTTCGCTCCTTCCTCAAAACCACCGGCGGCAAGGGCCTGCACGTCGTGATTCCCATCCAGCCGAAGCTCGGCTGGCCGGAGGTGAAGGAATTCTCGCGCCTCATCGCCGAATTTCTGGTGCGCGCCGAGCCGAAGCTTTTCATCGCCAACGTGTCGAAGGAGCGGCGCACGCAGAAGGTGTTCGTCGACTACCTGCGTAACTCCGAGACGGCGAGCGCAGTGGCGGCCTTCTCGGCGCGAGCGCGCCCGGGGGCGCGCGTGTCTGTGCCGCTCGCATGGGACGAGCTCATCGCCGACGAGGACCTGCGGCCGCAGTTCACCGTGTACACCGTGCCGCAGCGGCTCGCAGCGCTAAAGAAAGATCCGTGGGCCGACTACGCCAAGACCAGGCAGCACATCACCGCCGCCATGTGGAGGGCGCTCGGCAAAAAATAGGAAACAAAAGCCGGCCGGGCGCACCCGCGGTGGGGAGGAGGGGATGCGCGAGCACGCCCAGTCGGACGCGCTCGCTCTTGCACAGGCCGTGCCATAGGAAAAAAACACAGCACTGCTGACGCCGTGAGGCGACAGCGGCGCATTCCGTGCTCGAGGCAACTCCCTGAGCGGACACAGGAAATTTTTTCGTGCCCGTTGGTATGCATTTTGCGACTCGTATACGCCGCCATCCAGGCAAGACCTACAACGGAGAGCATAAGTGCCCCATCTGCTGCTCGTAGACGACGACCCCGAAGCGCTGGAGTGGCTTTCGGAGCTCGCGAAAGGCGAAGGCTTCACCGTCGCGCAGGGCGATTCCCTGCGAGCTGCGCGCATCCACATGTCGCGCCTGCAGCCCGACGTCTTGCTGACCGACCTGCAGCTGCCCGACGGGCAAGGCATCGAGCTCGTCAACGACCTCGAGTCGAAGGAAACGACCGAGGTCGTGCTGATCACCGGCCATGCCAGCGTCGAGAGCGCGGTGCAGGCGCTGCGCCTCGGTGCCACCGACTACATGGTGAAGCCGGTCGACGTCGAGCGGCTGCGCTCGGTCCTGCGGCGCGTGCCGCGCACCGGCGAGCTGCGCGCCGAGATCGGCGAGCTGCGCGAGGAGCTGCGCAAGCTCGGCCGCTACGGCCACCTGCTGGGTTCCTCAGGTCCGATGCAGAAGCTCTACGACCAGCTCGGTCGCGTGGCGCCGACGTCGGCGACCGTTCTACTGGTGGGCGAGTCGGGCACCGGCAAGGAGCTCGCCGCGCAGACCATCCACGAGGTCAGCCGGCGCAAGCGCGCTCCCTTCCTGCCGCTCAACTGCGGCGCCGTCTCGCCGCAGCTGATCGAGAGCGAGCTGTTCGGCCATGAGAAGGGCAGCTTCACCGGCGCCGACCGGCAGCACAAGGGCTACTTCGAGCGCGCGCACGGCGGCACGCTCTTCCTGGACGAGATCACGGAGATCCCGCAGGAGCTGCAGGTGAAGCTGCTGCGCGTGCTGGAGACCGGAACGTTCATGCGCGTCGGCACGACGACGCCGATCTCGACCGACGTGCGCATCATCTGCGCCACCAACCGCAATCCGGAAAGCGCGGTCAGCGACGGCAAGCTGCGCGAGGACCTGTATCACAGATTGAACGTGTTCCCGATCGCGATGCCGCCGCTGCGCGAGCGCGGCACCGACATCGAGCTCCTGGCGCAGCACTTCCTCGACGTGCTGAACAAGCAGGAAAGCGCCTCGAAAAGCTTCGCCCCGCCGACCATCGCCGCGCTCTACGCGCACAGCTGGCCGGGCAACGTGCGCGAGCTGAAGAATTATGTGCAGCGCGCCTTCATCCTCGCCGACGAGGTGATCGACGCGCACCTCGCCCCGGCGAGCGTGGCGCAGCCGGAATCGGCGCCGCTCCTCTCGGTGCGCGTCGGCAGCACGCTCGACGAGGTGAGCCGGCGGCTGATCGAGGCGACGCTCGCCGAGTGCGGCTCCAAGCGCAAGGCGGCCGACATGCTCGGCATCAGCCTGAAGACGCTCTACAACCGGCTCGCGGCGTACAAGAGCGAGGATCTGGGCAAGCGCCGCGCGCCGGCCGACAACGACTACGACGATCGGCGGGACGCGGCATGAAAGCCCCGAAGCCCGAATTCGTGGCGGCAAAGTCGCGCTTCCTGCGCCGCCGGCGGATCCTGAAAGCGGTGCGCGACGTCGAGCGCGGCGCCAAGGACACCGAGCGCCGCGGGGCGCCGAGCGAGGTGCCGCACGACACCGCAAAACGGCGCCGGGTATAGAGGTTGCTTTCCGGCAATCGCCGAATTCACTGGAGGATTTCATGGCTGAGACGAAGCGCAGCACCGAAGGCACCATCGATCGCATGAGCCAATCCGCGCACGACGCGGTCGACAAGGCAGCCTCGGTCGCGGGCTCCTACGCGGAGCGCTTCGGCGCGAAAGGCGACCAGCTAATGGAGATGCGCGACGACTGGCTGGGTACCGCGCGGGACTACGTGCGCGAGAATCCGCTGCAGGCGCTCGGCATCGCCGTCGCCGCCGGCTATCTGCTGCACATGATCACCCGCCGCTAGAGCGGCCCGCCATGCCGGCTGAACCCGCCGCTCGGCGTCAGCCCGCCGGCCTCGGCCAGGTGCTTGGCCGGTTGCTCGGCGAAGCGCGCCAGCTCGTCGCCGATTACGCCGAGCTCACGATCCTCGATGCACGCCGCGCGGCCATCCGTCTCGCGTGGCTGCTCGGTGCCGTGCTCGTCGGCGCGGTGCTCGTCGTGACTTCGTGGATGGGCCTCGTCGCGGCCGGGATCGTGTTCGCCTGGGGCCATGGCGCCTCGTGGCCGATCGCGCTCGGCATCGCGGCGCTCATCAATCTCGTCGCCGCGGCGGCGCTCGGCTGGTTCACGTTCCAGCTCGCGAAAGAACTGCCCTTTACTGCGCTGTTGCGCCAGTTGCGCGGGCGCGATCCCGAGCCCCCGCAATGATCCCCCCCGACGAAGAGATCTACGAAGTCGAGCAGCGCATCGCCGAGCGGCGTCACCGCGTGGAGGCGGTGGCGCGCCAGAGCGGTCAGGCGGCGCTCAAGGCGCTGACTTCGCCGTGGCTGCTCGGCGGCGCGGTGGTGCTCGGCTTCCTGGCCGCGGGCGGCATGCAGCGGCGTCACGCGCACCGCGCCGCGATGTCGCCGCAGGAGAAGAAGGCCGCCAAGGTCGGCGGCATCACGAGCGTGGCGATGGCCGCGGCGACCTGGATCATCAAGGCGCAATTCGGCTCGCCCGCCGCGCTGGCCCGGTTTCTCGTTTCGAAAGCGAAGAAGCAGCCGCCGCAGCCGGTGCGCGCGTCGCCGCGCGGCGACAGGGCTGCCGCAGCGACCCGCCGGTAGTCATTCGGCTGATAGTAAGGGGCCGCGCCCGCGGCTAGGCTGCACTTTCGGATGGCGTCCGTTTCCCTGCTCGTCCCGAGGCTTGCGCGCGTCGCGCGCGTCGCCTATGGCATCGTCGCTGCGCTCGGCGCCAGCGCGATCTGGGGCTGGGTGCTCGGCGTGCCGTGGCTGCGCGATCTCGGCGCGGACTACACGGCGATGTCGCCGGCGGCTGCGCTCGCGATGCTCCTCCTCGCCACCAGTTTCTTCGCCGCCGAGGCGGGGCGGCGGCGCAGCTCGGCGACCGCGGCCGCGGCGGCAGGCGCCATTGCGGCACTCACGCTCGGCGAAAGCCTGCTCGGCGTGCGGCTCGGCATGAATTTCGAATGGCTCGCGGTGCGCGACGCGGAGCTGCCGGGCTTCATGTCGATCGCCGGCTGCGTGACGCTGCTGCTCCTCGCGTTCGTCACGCCGCTCTCGCGCGGCGCGAAGATCTTCGGCGCCTCGGCCAATGCGCTCGCCGCGCTGGTGGTCGGCACGGTGGCGTTCTTTGCGCTCCTCGGCTTGAGCCTGCGCGTGCTGCGCTTCGACATTGCGGCACCGCTCCTCGGCTTCTCTGCGCCCGCCGCCATCGCCACGATGCTCGCCGCCGTCGCCGTCGCCGCTGCCCGTCCGAGCGAGTGGCTGCTCGATACGCTCGCCTCCAAGCGTACCGGGGCGCAGGTGGCGCGCTGGCTCTTGCCGGCGGCCGTGGTCGTGCCGATCGCGGTCGGCTGGATGCGCCTCTATGCCGAGCGCGAAGGCGTCTTCGGCGAGGCCTTCGGCATGACGCTCTTCACGCTGGTGATGATCGCGTGGTTCAGCTCGCTCATCATCTGGGTGGCGCGCACGCTCGACCAGGCGGCCGCGCAGCGCGCGCAGGCGGAAGGCGCCGCCACCGAGCAGCGCGAATGGCTGCAGGTGACGCTCGCCAGCGTCGGCGACGGCGTGGTGGCGACCGATGCGGCGGGGCGAGTGCGATTCCTGAACGCGGCGGCGCAGCGCCTCACGGCCTGGCGCGCCGCCGAGGCGGCCGGGCGGCCGCTCGACGAGCTGTTCCAGCTTTTCGATGAGCGCAACGGTGCGGCGCTGCGCAACCCGCTCAATGCCGCGCTCGCGATGCGCAGCGCCGCGGCGGCCGGCGGCGAGCCGGCGCTGCGCGCACGCGACGGCACCGTGCATCCCGTCGCGGTGAACGCGGCGCCGATCCTCGACGGCGACGGGTTGCTCGGTGCAGTGCTCGTATTGCGCGAGGTGACCGCCCAGCGGCAATCGGAACGCGCGATGCGCGAGGCGTATACCGAGCTCGACCAGCGCGTCGTGCGTCGCACGGCGGCGCTCGAGCGCGCGAGCGCGGCCCTGCGGGAGCGCAACGCGCTGCTGAATGCCATAACCACCAGCACGCCCGATCTCATTTTTGCCAAGGACCGGCAAGGGCGCCTGCTGATGGCCAATCCCGCCTGGAGCACCGCCCAGGGCAAGAACGGCGACGAGGCCATGGCGCTCGACGAGAAGGAGCGCCTCGTGCTCGAAGCGGGCGAGACCATGATCCTCGAGGAGGTGGTGGGCGAGCGCACCTACCTCACGGCCAAATCGCCGCTGCGCGACGAGCAGGGCCGCGTCATCGGCCTGATCGGCGTCGCGACCGATATCACCGAGCGCAAGAACGCGCAGCGGGAGCTCGAGAAGCTGGTGATCGCCGAGCAGCGCCTGCGCGCGGAAGCGGAGCGCGCCAACCGCGCGAAGGACGAGTTCCTCGCCATCGTGTCGCACGAGCTGCGCTCGCCGCTCAATGCGCTGCGCGGCTGGAGCCACCTGATGGCGACCACGCGCCCGCTCGACGGCGCGCTGGTCGAGCGCGCCGCCAAGGCGATCAAGCGCAACGTCGACCACCAGACGCGCCTGATCGACGATCTGCTGGATACCTCGCGCATCGTCAGCGGCAAGCTGACGCTGGAGCGCCGGGTGGTGAATCTCGCGGACATCGTGCTTGCCGCGCTCGACGCTTCGCGTCCGGGCGCGGCCGCGAAGCAGATCGATCTGCGCTTCATGCCGGGCGATCCGGCGACGATGGTGATCGGCGATGCGGGCCGCCTGCAGCAGCTGGTGTCGAACCTGCTTTCCAACGCCGTGAAATTCACGCCCGACGGCGGCAGCATCTCGGTCCTGCTGCACAAGAACGCCGAGCGCGTGCAGCTGCAGGTGAAGGACAACGGCGTCGGCATCCAGGCTGAATTCCTGCCGCATGTCTTCGACCGCTTCACGCAGGCCGATACGTCGGCCGCGCGGCGCGCGGGCGGCCTCGGCATCGGCCTTGCGCTCGTGCGCCACATCGCGCTTTTGCACGGCGGCCAGGTGCGCGCCGACAGTCCCGGCGCCGGACGCGGGGCCACGCTCACGGTCGACCTTCCGGGAGCGCCCGCCACGGCGGTGCTCGAGCTCGCCCACCAGCCGCCGGACGATCGGCGCCGCTCGACCGCGGGGGCGCTGCGCGGCCTCAAGGTCTGGGTCGCCGACGACGATGTCGACGCCCACGAAGTGGTGGCCCTTACGTTGCGGCAGGCCGGCGCGCACGTCGAGTGCTTCAATTCAGGCCGCGCGCTCGCGGCTGCGCTCGAAGCAGCGCTGCCGACGCGCGGGCCGCATGTGCTCCTCATCGACCTTGCCATGCCGGGCGAGGACGGCTTCGAGGCGCTGCGCCGCGCGCGATCGATCGAGCTCGCCTGCGGCAACGACCGCTACACCCCCGCCATCGCGCTCACCGCCTTCACCCAGATCGAGCGCGAGCGCCTCATGGCCACCGGCTTCGTCGACCGGGTCGACAAGCCGGTCGATGCCGAGAAGCTGATCACCGGCATCCGTGCGGCGCTCCGCACCGAGCAGCGCTCCAGAGCCGCGGTTTGATTCAGTGCCGCGTGGCGGGCGGCCCGATTAGCTCGTGCACGGCCGCCACCCGCTCCTCGAATCTGAACGGTTTCTTGAACGTCCGCACCGCGCCGAGCTCGCGCGCCACCTTGAAGGCGTCGAACTTCATGCGCGGGTGGCGGTCTGGATGCCTTCCACCTCGGGCGTGAAGATGTCGGTCACGATGACGGCCGCAGGCTGGAGGCGCTGCATCGCCGGCCCCTGAGCGCCGTTGCGCGCGCCGTCCGCGCTATTCGCCGCCGGGAGAGCGGGTGATAGCCCGGGCCGATCCTGCAAGAGGAGGGCAGCCGCGCCGGACACGACGCCGGTGGCCATTGAGGTGTCGGTAAGCCGGAAGTACGTGGCGCCGTTCTGCGCCGCGACGACGCGGCCGGGATAGAGCGTGTCGAGCCGGCTGCCGGGCACGCGCAGCGAGACGAGACACCGACCGGGGCGACGAGGTCGGGCTTCGGCTTCGAGCTGCTGGCGCTGCCCCATGCCGAGAACCAGGCAAACACATCGTCGTCGCGGTCGACGCTGCCGCGATCGTCGGTCGCGCCCACGGTGATTGCGTACGGGTCGATGCCCGGCGTGACGACCGTGTCGCGACCGCGGCCACGACCGCCAGGCCACGGCGCCACGCGATTTCCACTGCGGCGGAGAAGAGATCGGCCCGATAGGAGGGCGGCGCGGGCGCGCCAAAGGAGAGATAGATGACGCGGATGTTGTACGCGCTGCGATGCGCGAGGACCCATTCAATGCCGCGCACGACCGACGAGACGCGACCGCTTCCGGTGTTACCGAGCACGCGCACGTCGACGATATTGGCTTGCGGCGCGATGCCGACGAATTCGCCCGCGGAGCGGGTCCCGTTGCCGGCGATGATTCCGGCGATGTGCGTGCCGTGTCCGCCGGGGTCGTCCGCCGTGCGCGGATCGGCGAAATTCACCGAGGCGAGGACGCGGTTGGCGGGCCCGGCGAGGTCGGGATCGGATGCGACGCCGGAATCGAGCACCGCGACCGTTATGCCGCTGCCGACGATGCCGGTCTGACAGACCCGCCTGGCCTTCACCACGGCCGGGTACGGCGAGGGCAGCGGGCCGGGCGGCATGGGCAGCGGCGCGGAGGTCTGCCGCGGGCCCACGGTGAGATCCGGGTGGACGAACGCCACGCTCGGCAAAAGGCTGAGGGTGTCGATCGCGGCGGCGTTGATCAGCGGCAGCCCGGCGACCGGCACGCCATAGACGCGAAGCAGGTCGAGCGCCCGCGCCCAACGCGGGTTGCATCTTCACGATCACCGGCACGAGCGCCAGCGGATCGACGAGCGTCAGCGCGCGCGCGATGCCGGCGCGACGTTGTCTCCGAGGCGCGGGCCGCCGCATCCCGACACGACAGTCAGCGCGGCGAGCGCACCGCCGACGCCGAAAAGGCGCCGGCGCTTCATGCGCGCTCCTCGAGCGGCAGCGCGAAGCAGAACGTGCTGCCCTTGCCGCGCCCGGCAGACTCTGCCCAGATGCGGCCGCCGTGCGCGCCGACGATGCCCTTGCTGAAGTACAGCCCGAACCCTTCACCCGCAATGCCGCGCGCCGAGGCCGTCCGGTAGCTGCGGCCGAAGAGCCGGGCGAGCTCGGCGGCATCGAGACCGATGCCCTCGTCACGCACCCGCACGGTCGCGTTTTGGGCGTCCGCGGACACGGACACCGTCACGTTCGAGCCCTCGGGGGAATACTTGAGCGCGTTCGAAAGAAGGTTCATCAGCACCTGCCGGATCCGTCCCCCATCCCACCCGCCCGTGACTGGGCGCTCGGCTGCGAGCTTGATCGTGTGACGTCCGACGGGGCGCATGCCGTCGATCAGCTCGCGCGCAAGCGTCGTGAGGTCGACCGCCGAGCGCGAGATGCACAACAGCCCCGACTCGAGGGAGGAGACGTCGAAGAGCGTGGTGAGAAGCTCGGCGAGGCGGTCGGTATGCCTGACGATCAACGCGGCTTCCGCTTCGAGCGCGGCGGCGTCGCGCTCGCCGCTAGCGAGCCGCCGCCGCAGCAGCTCGGCGTGGCCGCGGATCAGCGCGATCGGCTTCTGCGTGTCGTGCCAGGCCATGCTGAAGAGGTCCTCGCGCAGACCTTCGAGATCGCGCTGCGCGGTGACGTCGCGGAAGGCGATGACGCCGCCCTGTCCCGCGCCCGCCACCGATCGCAGCACCGAGGCGCTGACGCCAAGGACGCGCGGCTCGCCCGAGTGCAGCTCGATCTGCCGCTCGGCGACGTTGGTGCCCGCACGCAAGGCGTCGACAACCGGCACCAGGGCGCCGGCGATTTCGCGCGCCGTTTGCGGCCACTGCTCGAGCCGCTGCTGCTCGAGGGGCTGGCCGAGGACGAGACTTGAGCTGTCCAGGCGCAGGAGCTCGCGCGCCGCGCGGTTCAATTGCACGATCGAGCCGCGCGCGTCGACGATGAGCAGCGCATCGTTCATGGTCGCGAGGATCGCCTCGAGCTGCAGCGCGCGCCGCTCGTGCTCGAGGGCCCTCTGCTCGGTGGTGCGGATACGGCGGATGGCGCCGGCGGCTCGCGCCGCGATGGCGCCCAGACTGAGGAGATCCGCGGCCGCATAGGCTTCCGGCTGGTAGCTCTGCGCGGAAAGCACGCCGAGCACCCGATCGCCGGACAGGATCGGCACCACCACGCCCGACTGCGGCGCGACCAGTTTTTCCGGCTCCGTGCCGCAGAGGATGCGCACCAGCGGTCCGTCCGTGGACCAGCGGCGGATGAGGCGCGGCGCTCCGGTGAGAATCACCTCGCTCGTGAAGCCGCTTCCCAGCGGGAACGAGCTGCCTGGATGCTCGACGCCGCAGTCCATCTGGCGCACGACCTGCACGGTCTTGGCTGCCTCGTCATAGACGGCGAAGAGAAAGACCGTCGCCTCCATCACGCGCGTGGTCTCGTAATAGAGCGCCCGGAAAAGCTCGGCGAGATCGCGGGCGCCGGCGGCGAACTCTTCCAGCCGGCTGCCACGCTCAAATGGCGCCGGAGGTCTTTCCTCGCGTCCGACGGGAGTTGCCGGCAACTGCACTCGTCTTTCCTTGTTGGGGATCTTGGTTTTGCCGTTTTTTATCCCAGAACTCGACGCGCAACTAGCGCGCGTGCGTGACGTCGTTGGTATTGCTACGTCCGCACCGACATTTGTCGACACAGGCGTGCACTACTGCGCACCGGCACAGCCATTGCGGGCCGCCTATGGCAAAGCGGTGGTCAGCGCGAGTCATGCGCACCAGCAACGCGCTCGATCTGGAACACGGCGTGTTCACCAAGCGCAGCCCGCGCTCCATCGCGCGGTCGCTCAAGCGCTCGGCCGAGCACAGCCGGCGCCGCAAGAGCGCGCCGTTCCGCTCGGCGATGTCGATGCTGAACTTCCACATCAATCGCGGCGGCAAGGGCCTCTCGCGCACACAGCGCGAAAGGCTAGAGCGCGCGAAAGGGGAGCTCAGGAAACTCTACGGAAGGAAACCTCAAGCCCGAAAAACGCACGCTCGAACGCGCACGTCGAAGGGCTCGTCAAGGCAAGTCCGGAAGACACGGTGCGCGCTCGACCCGGCAGGCGATAGCCATCGGTTTGTCGAAAGCGCGCCGCGCCGGCGCAGCCGGGCGACGACCCGCGCGCTGCGGCGTGAAGGAAAAAGCGCCGCCTCGCATCGCGCGCTCTCACGCCACGCGCGCAAGGCGGCCCGTAATCGTCAACGGCGCGCCCGTACTTAGGTAAGCCGGGGGTCGCAACCGAGCGGGGGGCAGACTTCCTCGAGCGACTTGCGCTCGGCGTCGACGCCGATCCACAGCGCAACCGCGGCGGCCGCGCACATCAGCACGCCCGCTAGCGCATAGGCGCCGAACAACGCCTGGCGGCTGCCGCTCTCGATGATCGCGCCGTAGAGCGGCGGGCCGATGAAACCGCCGAGCGCGGTGCCGGCGGCGTAGAAGAGGGAGATGGCGATCGCGCGCATCTCCACCGGAAAGATTTCGCTCACCGTAAGGTACGCCGAGCTCGCCGCTGCGGACGCGGCGAAGAAGATCGCGCTCCAGCAAAGCGAGAGCTGGAGTGCCGTCAGCGCGCCGGTGGAGAACCCGTAGCCCGCGGCGATGAGACCCAGCCCGGCGAGTGCATAGGTCGCGGCAATCATCCGGCGCCTGCCCACCGTGTCGAACAGCCGACCGAGAACCAGCGGTCCGAGGAAGTTGCCGAGCGCGAACGGGAAGATGTAGTAGCCGACGCTTTGCTCGGGTACGTCGTAGAAGCGGGCGAGCACCAGCGCATAGGTGAAGAAGATGGCGTTGTAGAAGAGCGCCTGGGACGCCATCAGCACCAGACCGAGCGCGGTGCGGTGCCGGTAGCGCGTGAGCAACAGCCGCGCTATCTCGCCCCAGCTCGGCGCCGGCAGCGCGCGCATTGCGAGTCGCGTCGACACCGGCGGCAGGTCGGCTCCGACCTGGCGCTCGATGTCGGCCGCCACGCGCTCGGCCTCCTCGGCTCGCCCGTGCCGGATCAGCCAGCGCGGGCTCTCCGGCAGGTGGCGCCGCACCAGCAAGATGGCGAAGCCGAGCACGCCGCCCAGCAGAAATGCGAAGCGCCATCCCCACGCCGGTCCGATCCAGTCCGGCTGCAGAAGCACGATGGTGAGGCCCGCGCCCATCGCCGCGCCGACCCAGAAGGTGCCGTTGATCGCGAGGTCGACCGTGCCGCGCACGCGCGCCGGTATCAACTCGTCGATCGCCGAGTTGATCGCCGCGTATTCGCCGCCGATGCCGAAGCCGGTCGCCGCGCGGCAGAGCGCGAACGACCAGAGGCCGAACGAAAAGGCGGTGCAAACCGTCGCCACGAGGTAGACGACGAGCGTGACGAGGAACATGCGCTTTCGCCCGAGGCTGTCGGCGAGGCGCCCGAAGAAGAGCGCGCCGAGTACCGCGCCGCCGATGTAGGCCGACGCCGCCCAGCCGATCTCGCCTGCGGTGAGCGCGAGCGTGTCGGCACGCTGTAACGCGGGGCCGAGCGAGCCGACCACGGTAACTTCCAGCCCGTCGAGCAGCCAGCTCACGCCGAGGGCGATCACCACGCGCCAGTGCCACGGCGACCAGGGCAGCCGGTCCAGGCGCGCCGGGATGGCGGTTTCGAGCACGGTATAGACTTCGACCATCAAGGAGAAGAAATGATCGGCTTCATCGGCCTGGGCGTCATGGGAGAGCCCATTTGTCGCCACCTGGCGTCGACGAGCGGGAAGGAGGTGCGGGCCTACGACGTAAGACCGGAGCCGCTCGAGCGCCTGAAGGCGCAGGGCGTGAAGGTCGCGGAAAGCGTCCGCGAAGTCGCCGAGAAATCCGAGGTCGTGTTCCTGTCGCTGCCGGGCGCGGTGGAGGTGAAGCAGGTGTGCGTCGGCCGCGCGAGCCTGCTCATCCATCAGCGGCCGGGGACCTACATCGTCGATCTAAGCACGACGTCCGTGGGCCTCACGCGCGACCTCGAAGGCAGGTTCTCGGCGCGCGGCATCCACTTCATGGATGCGCCGGTGGCGCGCACGCGCGCCGCCGCGGAGGAGGGCAAGCTCTCGGTGATGGTCGGCTGCCGGGAGAACCATCTGCCTCGCGTGAAGCCCTATCTCGAGTGCTTCGCGAGCGAGATCACGCGCTGCGGCCCGCCGGGCGCGGGGCAGGCGATGAAGCTCATCAACAACATGGTGCTGTTCCAGAACGTCCTCGCCGTCGCCGAGGCGCTCGCCGTGATCCGCCGGCTCGGCCTCGATCCGGCGAAGGCGCTCGAGACGCTCGCCAAGGGCTCGGCCGACAGCTTCGCGCTGCGCCACCATGGCATGACCGCGATGCTGCCGATGCAGTTCCCGGAGAAGGCGTTCTCGGTCGAGTACGCGCTGAAGGACGTGAGCTACGCGCTCGAGCTCGCCAAGATCGCCAAGATCGATCTCACCGGCCTGAAGAGCGCGAAGGCGGCGCTCGAGAAGGCCGCCGCCGCCGGCCACACGGCCGAATATTTCCCGGTCATTGCGAAGCTGATCTGACGCGGGCGAGGAGCGCGAGCACCTCGTTCGGGTCGTAGGGCTTCGCGACGTAGTGGTCGAATCCCATGCTGCGCGCGAGCGAGCGGTCGGATCCGGCGTTGCGGCCGGTGATCGCGATCAGCAGAGGTTTCGCGCTTCCGTAGCGCTCGCGCAAGGTATGCGCGACGGCAAAGCCGGACATTCCCGGCATGCCGATGTCGAGCAGCACCACGTCGGCGCCGAAGTCGCGCACCGCGCGCAGCGCCTGGTAACCGCTTTCGACGCCCCGCACGGTGTGGCCGTCCTCCTCGAGCAGCAGCCGCAGGCTGAGTACGGTATCGGGATTGTCGTCGGCAACGACGACGCGGAGCGGCAGGTTGTGCATGAGGGCCATCATGCGTCGCCACGCACGCTGCCGGAATGGCAGCAGGTCACGAACAGGCTCCGGATCAAGGTTCCAGTCACGGCGCGTCGCGAAGGATCGACGTGCGAAATTGCGCAAACAGGGCTTCCGGGTACCATGGGTTGCAATGAGCGCCGCATCGAACCCCCTCGATCTGCGCGCATGGCTCGACCAGGTGGAGAAGCTCGGCGAGCTGAGGCACGTACGCGGCGCCGACTGGAATCTCGAGCTCGGCGCGATCAGCGAGATGAACGTGAAGCAGGAGCATCCGCCGGCGCTCCTCTTCGACGAGATCAAGGGCTATCCGCAGGGCTTTCGCGTGCTTACCTGCAGCACGAGCAGCCCCGCGCGACTCTCCTCCATCCTCAGGCTTCCGGTCGTCAAAGCCCATCGGGCGTTGGTGGAGGCGCTGCGCGGCAAGCCCGCGGAGTGGAAGGCGGCGGCGGCGAAGTTTCCGCCGACGATAGTGAAGACCGGCGCGGCGCTGGAGCACGTCGAGCGCGAGGTCGACATCATGAAGTTCCCGTCGCCGCTGTGGCACGAAATGGACGGCGGGCGCTACATCGGCACCGGCTGCTCGGTGGTGACGCGCGACCTCGATTCGGACTGGATCAACGTCGGCACCTATCGCGTGCAGGCGCTGGACAAAAACCATGTGGCGCTCGACATGGTCGCCGGCAAACACGGCCGCATCCACTACGAGAAGCACAAGGCGGCAGGCAAGCGCTTCCCGGTGGTCATCGTGCTGGGCAGCGATCCGCTCGGCTATCTCATCTCGGGCATCGAGGTGCCCTTCGGCATGTGCGAGTACAACTACATCGGCGCGATCCTCGGCGCCCCGGTCGCGGTCATCAATGGAGAGCTGACGGGGCTGCCATTCCCGGCCGCTTCCGAGATCGTGCTCGAGGGCCACATCGAGCCGAACGACGAGCGCACCGAAGGCCCGTTCGGCGAATTCCACGGCTATTACCCGGGCAAGGCGGGCAAGGCGCCGGTGGTGACGGTGGAACGCGTCTACTACCGATCCGCTCCGATCTTGATGGGCAGCCCGCCGGCCAAGCCGCCCAACGATTACTCGTATTCGAAGGCGGTGATGCGCTCGGCGCTGCTGCACGATGCGCTGGCCGCCGCCGGAGTTTCGGAGGTCCGCGCCGTATGGGCGCACGAGATCGGCGGTGCGCGCATGTTCAACGTCGTCTCGATCAAGCAACGCTACGCCGGCCACTCGCGCCAGGCGGGACACATCCTCTCGCAGTGCGGCGTCGGCGCGTACATGTCGCGGTACTCGGTCGTGGTGGACGAGGACATCGATCCGTCGAATCTGCACGAAGTGATGTGGGCGGTCGCCACCCGCAGCGACCCGGCGATCGATATCGACATCATCCAGCGCGGCATGGGCTCGAAGAACGATCCCATGTTCGTCGCCTATCCCTACGACGCGCCGTTCAGCTCGAAGGCGATCATCGACGCCTGCCGTCCCTGGGACCACCTCGACGAGTTTCCGCCGGTCGCCGAGGCGAGCCGCGAGCTGCAGGACAAGATCCGCGCGAAGTGGAAGGAGCTTTTCTAGTCGCCTTTTGGCGGCGTTTGACCCTCGCGACGTTCTTCGGGTGCGTTTCTTGCTGGCCCGTCGCCGGCAGACTACATGGACACCGGCGGCAGAAGACGCACCGAGGGCAAGCCCGCCCCCAAGCGGTCGCTGCGCGTCCTCATTGTCGACGATGATCGCGATTCGCTGCTCACGCTGGGAGAGCTGTTGCAGAGCGAGGGGTTCGATGTGCAGATGCTGCGGCGCGGAGCGGGCGTGCCGGCGAAGGTCGAGCAGTTCCACCCGGATGTGGTGCTGCTCGACATCGGGCTGCCGGACCGCAGCGGCTTCGACATTGCGGAGGAGCTGAGCGAGCGCTACGGCGAGCACGCCCCGCTCTTGATCGCGATCACCGGCTACAGCAGCGAGGCCGAGCGCGACATGGCGCGCGAGAGCGGCTTCCACCACTTCATCGCCAAGCCGTATGACCCGCAGTCGCTGTTGCGGCGTCTTTCGGCGTTGCGGCCGCGCTAGCTGTGAAGCGTCGAGAGGTTGTTGCGGGACTGAGCTAAGCGAGTGGCGGGCGCGAAGCCCTTGATGCCCTGATGGGGGCGATGCCAGTTGTAGTGGTGCATCCAACGCTCGAGCATCGCCGCGCTCATCGAGGATGCGGGGCACGTGGTGCGCACCTTCAAGACCGGCGCCAGCCTCGTCGAAGCGATCGAGGAGTTCCAGGCCGACGTGTCCATCCTGGACGGCGCGCGGCAGCGGCGGGCGCGCTCTAGCCGAGCAAGCTCTCGATAAAACGCGGGTCCGCCGGCTTGACGAGGTGCAGGTCGCACCCGGCCTCCTGCGCGAGGCGCCGGTCGTTGTCGCTGCCATAGGCGGTGATCGCAATGATGCGCACGCTGCCACCGTGCTCGTCGCGCAGACGGCGCGCGACTTCGAAGCCGTCCAGGCCGGGCAGCCCTATGTCGAGCAAGACGATATCGGGACGCAAACGCCGAGCCATTTCGATGGCCGCAGGACCGCTCGACGCCACTTCCAGCTGGTGGCCCTTCGTGCCGAGGAACGCCTGTAGCGTCTGCGCCTGGTCCGCGTTGTCCTCTACGATGAGTACATTGCGCACACGTGATGGCGCGGCGTCCATGCGCCAGTAAAGATCAACACGATCGTAGGCATCTATCGTGGTTTTCCGGCCTAGCTTTTAATTTCGTGTCGAAAACAAACTACACAACCGCACTGTCGTAGGTTGCGGCGAGAGTCGGCACGCACAGCGACACGATTACGGCGACGACCCGGTTTTGAGGCCTATGTAGTTGTATTGCTACAAGAAATCTATGAGGCTGGCGACTGCGCAAGCCGCGCCGCTGGACTAGCCTGCAACTGGCCGCAGGACCAAGAAAAATGGATGCCGACGAATTCAATCAGAAGCTCGATCAGATCGAGGAGCAAGCGCAGCTCACGCTCGCCGAGTTCCCCAAGACGCTGACCAAGGAACGCCAGCGCATGATCATCGCGCTGGTGCGCTACATCCGCGCGGAAGCCGAGCGCCGGGCGCTCTTTCCCCAAGGGGACACCGGCGTCGACGCAGGGACGCGGCTGCGCCGCGTCTGAGCGTGATCTCGTCGACCGCAGCCGAACTGAAGGCGAAGCTCCAGCAGATCGAGGAGCAGCTCCAGTTCGCCATGAAGGAATACCCGGAGCGCATTGCGCTCGACCGGCTGAAATTCGCGCTCGCGCTCACCAAGTTCATCCGGCACCAGATCGACCTGGACGCCACGGTCGAGCAAAGCATTCCGGCGCCTTACGCCGGTACGCGTTCTACCTCGCAGTAGCTCTCTCAGTACTCGGCGGTCGCTGATACCGAACGGCGCTGCGCTTTGCCGCTGCGTCACTCGCGCGCCGCGGGTGGGCCGGCTACCATCGCGCCATGGGAAACGATCGGCCCGACGCACAGACTTCCTCGCGCCTTTTGAAGCGCGCGCTGGCCATCAGAGGCACCCGTGAAGCGCTCGCCGAGGCGCTCGGCGTGCATCCGCACGACCTCGCGCTCTGGCTGGCCGGCAAGGCGTTTCCGCCGGAGCCGATCTTCGAGCGCGTGCTCGAGATCATCCTCGACCAGAAGGTGGCGCCCGCCGGTGCGCGGTCGCAGGACGCGGGCGCCAAGCGCCGCGTGCTGATCGCCGACGACCCGGCCGGGTATGCGGCGCTCGCGCTGGTGCTCGGCGAGGAATTCACGCTGGTTCCCGTGTACACGCTGGTGGAGGCGCTCGACCTCCTGCAGAACACGAGCGTCGCACGCGGTCAGGCGATCGACGCCATCCTCTGTGGGCTGCACTTCGAGGGCTCGCAGATGCTGCCTTTCCTGGAGTGCGTCAAGGCTTATGCGCGCACCCGCGCCATCCCGTTCATCGGCTGCCGCGCGGTCGCGACGCAGCTGCGCGATCCGGCGCTCTCGGCGATGCGCGAGGCGTGCGAAGCGCTCGGCGCGCTCGCCTTCATCGACCTGCCCGAGCTCGAGACCCGTGCCGGCGCGGAAACGGCGGCGGTCGAATTTCGCGAGGCCGTGCGCGCGGCGGTTCGCATGAAAGCGGCGGCGCGCGGCCTGCGCGTGCTCGTGGTGGACGACAACGCCGATGCCGCGCATATGCTGAGCGCGCTCCTGCGCATGGCCGGCCACGAGGTGCAGAAGGCGGTCAGCGGCGATGAAGCGCTGCGCGTGGGCGCCGAGCTCAAGCCGGAAGTCGCGGTGCTCGATATTGGCATGCGCGGGATGTCCGGCTACGCGCTGGCGGAAGCGATCCGGCGCACGCCCTGGGGCGCTGCGGTGATGCTCGTCGCGGTCACCGGCTACGGCGCGCCGGAGGATCTGGCGCGCAGCGGCGCGGCCGGTTTCGCGCACCACTTCACCAAGCCTGTCGCCGTCGAAGCGTTGCTCGACCTTCTCGCGCGTCGCACGAACTAGCGCGTGCAGCAAGCGCCGTTCCCATCCGCCTTCGTCGACGTCGCTGTGCCGCGAATTTCGACAAGCGCGCGTGCCGCATCGCGACTTGAGCCGGCACGAGTCGCGTCGCAAGATGGTGCATGCGTGCTTCCACCGCCAAAGTCGACTGCCCTGCGGCGCCGCCGTCGCGGGAGACGACTTACGCGCGTGCCTTGCACCGCGCCTGCCTCATCCTCGGCGGCGTGGGGCAGCTCGCCAGCCATCTGGGCGTCTCCGAAGCCATGCTGCGAGACTGGCTCGAAGGCCGCGCTGATCCGCCGCAGATGGTGTTCCTCGCCGCCGTGGAGATCGTGCTGCTCCACCTCGAGCGGCCCGGCGCCTCGAACTAGTTTGTAGGAGTTTTTCGCTTTCCCGTGTCGGGAGCTTCGCGATTGTGCGCGCTCGCGACTTGCGGAATCATGGGTGCATGGTCGCCAGCGTCTACAGCAGGGCATTGAGCCGGGCCGCAGAACTGCTCGGTAGCCGGGAGAAACTCGCGAAGGTCCTTCAGATTCCCGCTGTAGAGATCGACAAGTGGATCGCCGACCAGGGCAAGCCGCCGCGCGAGATCTTTCTGCGCATCGTCGACCTCATCCTCGACGAGACCCGGTCAGGCTCGGACAGCGACCCGCAGGAGCCGCCTCCGCCGCGCGACGCGGCGGGGTCCTCGCAACGCTACTTGGACTGAATGAGGGTGTAGCCGCCGCTCTTGCCGAAGCGCTCGGGCTTCGCCCAGGAGAGGACGTCGGTCTCGATGCAGTGGATGCGCACGCGGCGCTTGCCGGTGTCTAGGCGCACGACCTGGATGGTGCGCTGCACGCGGCGGTCGAGGTCTTTCCAGCGCGATCCAACCGGGGGAAAGGTCTTGCCTTCATTCGGAATGGTGAGCATAAGCGCCGATTCTAGAGCATCACCTCGACCTCGGCGGCGCCGTTTCGCGCGAGCAGGCTGACCGCCACGCTCGAGTCATGGCGCCTGAGCATGAGATCCACGCTGGCCGTGCCGACCGTGAGCCGCTTGACCGTCATCCAATCGATGAAGTGCGGCAGGCGGGGTTTGCGCAGGCCGAGCTTCGCGCTGCCACAATGGACCTCGAGCCCAAGACAGGCCTGTATCAGCGCATAAGGCGTGACCGCCGCCCACGCCTGCGGCGCGCAGGCCACGGGGTAGAGCGTCGGGGCCTTGTCGCGCTGCCGCTCGAAACCGCAAAAGAGCTCCGGCAAGCGCCGCAGGTGCATGTGCGCCGCGGCGTCGAAAAGCGCGGTGGTGAGCGTGAGCGCCTCGCTGCAATGGCCGTAGCGCGCTAGGCCCAGCGCAATGATGGCGTTGTCGTGCGGCCACACCGAGCCGTTGTGATACGAGGCCGGGTTATAGCGCCGCTCGCGGCGGTTGACGGTGCGGATGCCCCAGCCGGTGAAGAAATCCGGATCGAGCAGTCCGCCGACCACGCGCGCAGCGCGCTCGGGGGCGGCGATACCGGTGAAAAGCAGCTGGCCGGCGTTCGATGTGCGCACGGCGCACGGCCGCTTTTCGCCGTCGAGCGCAAGCGCATAAGTGCCGATCGCGTCGTCCCAGAAGGCCTGCTCGAAGACGCGCCGCAGGCTCTCGGCCTTGAGCGTGAGCCCGGCGGAAAGCCGCAGTTCCTCCCTGTCGGCGGCGAGGCGTGCCGCCACGCGGTAGGCGAGGTACACGTAGCCCTGGACTTCGCAGAGCGCAATGGGGCCCGTGGCCAGGCTGCCGTCGGCGTGGAACACTGCGTCGTCCGAATCCTTCCAGCCCTGGTTGCGCAGGCCGCTGGCGCGCCGCCGGTCGTGTGCGTACTTTGATAGATGCGGACGTCGTAATGATTCCCAGGCTTCAGCAGGAGAGTCGCCTGACTCTCTGGCTTCATTTGCCGGACGATCTCCTCCATCTTTGAGGCGGTGTAGGCCGCCATCCGGTACTCGTTGTCGTGCCAGTCAAACGTGATCCGCAACAGCGGCATTCCATACTTGTCGGTGTACGTAGGATCCAGCGACATGTAGCGGTCTCGATAGGACATTACAGTTCCCATGAGCGTGACCGGGGCCGAGTGGCGGTAGTGCTTGCGAACGGCGGCCTTCCAGGCACGACCCCATCGCGGAATGGTTGGGGGAAGCAGCATCTGTTCGATGGGCCGCCCGCCAGTGCCTCCGGCATAGATCAGCGCCCCGCCCACGAATCCCTCTTTGGCGTGATCGTAATGATCGGAGTTGAAGTCGTCGATTGCACGCAGCCCCGCCGCTCCAGCGCCGATGAACGGGTTGATCCGCACGTCTTCTCCAAAAAATGCCGTTGTGACGCCAAACATCTGGTAGGCGTAGTTCTTGCCGACGACGCCCTTGCCGGTACTCGGGTCGTACGGAGTACCGATGCCGGAGAGAAGAAGAAGACGCACGTTGTGCATCTGAAACGCGGACAGAACAACCAGGTCGGCGGGCTGCTCCAACTCCTGCCCGTTCTCGTCGATGTACACCACTCCCGTCGCCCGCGTCTCGGAGGAATCCTTCAAGATCCGCGTTACATACGCGCTGGTTCGCACCTCAAGATTGGGTCGATCAGCCAGAATCGGGAGGATCGCCGTCTGCGGGGAGGCCTTGGAGTAGAGGAAACAGCCAAAGCGCTCGCAATAACCGCACAGATTGCACGGTCCCATACGCACGCCGTAGGGGTTCGTGAACGCAACGGAGCTATTCGCCGCAGGCACGGGGAACGAGCGGTAGCCGAGTTGGGCAGAGGCCTTCTCAAAGAGTTGCGCCGCGTAGATGGCAGGAAGAGGTGGAGTCGGAAACTCATCGCTACGGGGACCTTCGAAGGGATTGCCGACCGATCGCACGGTGCCTCGAAAGTTTCCGGCAACGCCCGACACTCCGCAGACCTTTTCGAAGTGATCGAAGTGCGGTTCGAGCTCCGCAAACGAGACCGGATAGTCTTGAATGGCCATCTCCGGCGGAATGAAATGCTTGCCGTAGCGTTGCTCAATGTTGCTGCGGAAGAGAAGATCTTCGGGCGATGCGCGCCAGAGCTGCCCATTCCAGTGCACGCCGGCACCACCTATGCCGTTGCCGAGCACAAAGGAGCCGTACTTTCGATAAGGTACGGCGGTGTCATTGACCGTGTGTCGAACGGTCACTGTCTCGGCGGCCAGCGGTTGCCAGAGTTCCCCGCGGATTCCATGGCGAAGCTCATCAGCGATTCGCGGATACTCAAAATCCGGTGATGTGTCCCTGGCAGGACCTCGCTCCAAAGCGACGACACGCAAGCCGGCGTCGGTCAGGGTCTTTGCGAGGATTGCACCGGTCCAACCATAGCCGATGATGACCGCATCGACTGGCTTGAGCCTGCGAGGCGTCGTCACGCTTTTGTGCCGCCTACGGATACGGGTCCATAGGGATATTCGGTACCAGCCCGATCGATCCAGTCGGTGAAGTCGGCCCTTGCGCCGGGGAATCCGATCCAGCGCCAAGCGACCATATCGCGGTTGCCACCATAGATCGGGTCAGAGAAGTAGCCTTCCCGGGTGTTCTCGAGCAGCTGGGCAAACAGAGCCGACGCCGGAACAGTCGGAAACTCGAGAAGTCCTTTCTCCATCGATTCTAAGAATTGGTCTTGCTGAGTCGCGTCAAGGCGTGCGAAGTCAATGCCGTGAATTTGTCGCGCGGTGGCATTGGTATCCCCGATGCCCAAACGATAGATCTCGCGCGGCGTATATCGCAGCTGATACCCAAGAGCGGCGGGACTTTCCGGGCGGAACGGGCCCTTAAGGTAGAAGAAGGCCCCGTGGCCATAGGGTAATTCCATTTGGCGATCGATGAACTCCGGAACGCTTGCCTCGATTCCCCCAGGGCCTGCACCCTCGGAAGGGATGAGTCGCGATACGGCGGCCTGCACAAATTCCCACTCCGTGGGTCGAAAGTAGGACGGGACGTAGGGGTCTTGCGCTCGTGTGCGTCGTTCGCAACCCGTCGAAACAAGGGCTGAGAGTCCGATGGCAGGTGCAGCGCCTAGAAGGAATTTTCGCCTGTCCACAACTTGCGTTTCGTATCGGGGAAACCTGATGAGGATGATGATGCGCGGAGTCACTTCACCGTATCCCCCAGATGGGGGGCGTGGATGCAGGCTGCGGTCCAGTGACTGCCACGCGATAGAACGTACCAGCCGATGTTCAAGGAACTGGGGAGCTACGCGAGTGCCCCGCCTAGGACAAAGGCCAACGAGAGACAATGAAGAGTGGAGCGGGCGATGGGGAATCGAACCCACGGGGAAGGGCGCTTCTGAGCCTTTAAAACAAGCGGTTTTCGTGCGGATGCTGATGCCAAGTGTGATTAGCGTGTGAATTTTCGCGGTATGTGGGGCAACGTAACGCAATGAAGGGACACATCGACGCGCGAGATGCCTCGTTTTAGCTTCTCTTGTCGGCGGACATA
>Ga0137403_10000137_pt1 | contig 87339 bp, 76 predicted proteins | sample CZOMad2_1_16fung_FD_122057 | JGI IMG/M metagenome (GOLD analysis project Ga0137403, IMG submission 122057) | Vadose zone soil fungal communities from Angelo Coast Range Reserve, California, USA - CZOMad2_1_16fungal (Hybrid Assembly) | ecosystem: Environmental > Terrestrial > Soil > Vadose zone...
TGACGGCGTTCCCATGTTGACTGGCTGGGTTCCGCCGCTGGTGGTAAAAGTTTTTGCCGATGCCGCCGTCAACTGAACCGTGCCAAGACCGCTCGAAATGTTCGCGCTTAAAAATGCAGACGAGCCGCCGCCCAGGGTAATGGTTCGTCCCACCGGCACGTTAAAAGTCTGAACACTCACGGGACAATTAAGCGTCACGTCAAAGTTGGCTGCGCTCATGTTGATGCCTGCGGATGTGCCAAGCGTCAGGGTGCTGGCGCTGGTTGCGACAGTGACCGGGCCGTTCATCGTGCCGAGAAATGTGAGGCCGTCCAGTGCCACAGCGCCGCCGAGAGTGAGCGCGGCTGCATTGGGCGCGCTGATCGTGGCATCGAGCTGGCCGGTGTTGCCCGCCGCCGGAGCCGTGCCGCCCCAGTCCCCCGCCACGTTCATCGTGGTCGTGTTGGCCTTTGTCAGTATCGCGGCACGAACGGTCGGACCAGAAAACATTGATCCGGCGACCAGTCCGGCCACCACAAGGGCAAGGCTTGGTTTATCAAACAGGAAAAGCCTCCGCTTAAAATTAACGCCATCAGGCACGGAATCATTTCCCGATAGGCTTGAAAAGTTATGCATTATCTAATATTGTCAGTCATTGAGCGCGACAATGATTCCCGCAAAGGACAAACATTAATGTGAATTTTGTTAAATATAGTTGGATTCGTTCTCTCGCGGTATCCTCAAATGTGAGGATGACACATGAATCCTGATTGAACTGAAACGGTTGCCAGATTGCCTGGCCTCCATGTCGAATTATCTCCAGAAAGCAAGTCCGATAGGAAATCCGGACAGAACCCGGCTCGCGGTATCTTCGAAAGCGTGGGGTATAGGTTAAGCTGACTCTGACTGGCGTCTTGCCACAGCCTCGATCCGGTTGTGCACATGCAATTTCAGGCAAATGTTTTCCACATAGGTGCGCACCGTGGTCACTTTGATGTTCAACTTGTCGCCAATCTCCTTGTAAATAAATCCGGCGGCAAGCAGGTTCAGGACTTGCTGTTCGCGGGGGGATAGATTCTCCGTATTTTCAGATGCGGGACCGATCATGTGAAAATGCTCTATTACCTTGCTGGCAATGTGACTGGACATCGGCGCGCCTCCGCTAAAGGCGTCTTGAATGGCTTCGAGCATTTGGAGCGGAGGGGCGGACTTGAGCAGATATCCGTTGGCTCCGGCTTTCAATGCCTTGAAAATGCGTTCGCTGTCTTCATAAACCGTTACCATGATGATCCGGACCGCAGGAATGATTTTTTTCAGTTCGGCAACACATTTGATCCCGGAAATGCCCGGCAGTTGAATGTCCATAAGGACAACATCGGGTTTGAGCAACGGGATCCGCTTCAAAGCCTCCTCGCCGGAAACAAACGCCCCCAGACATTCTATGTCGTTCGCGGTGGCGAGAAGTTCCACCAACTGTTTCCGCAATCCCGGATCATCCTCAACTATTGCCACTGATTTTTTCATGAATTATTCACTTCCTCCACCTTGAGGCACAGGTTTATGGAAGTTCCATGGCCGTGCCGGCTTTCGATGATGCAGCTTCCACCCATGTCTTCCATTCGCCGTTTCAGGTTGGCCAAGCCATTTCCCGGCAAGTGGCTGGCAAGGTTGAAGCCGCGACCATCATCCTGAATCGAAATGGTCAATAATTTGCGCGCAAAAGTCACATGAACATTCAGTTCCGACGCATTTGCGTGTTTGATGACGTTGTGAACGGACTCCTTTACGGCCATGATGATGTTATGCCGGGTCTGGCTTGAGATTTGCACATCGCGCGGCAAGGTCGGAATATGAAAGCGGCACCGCAACTGGGCCGGCTCACAAAGCTGGCCGGTCATTTGCCGAAGGTAATTTCCCACCGCATACAGACTGTCGTTTTCAGGATTGACCGCCCAAACCGTTTCATAGAGAGCCGTGATCAGATCCCTCGACATGGATGAAATCCTGTCAAAATCTTCACGGGCATTTTGCGGAAAGCCCGAATTCTCCGGAGCCATTGCGCTAAGCATGGAAATCTGGGTCACGCGCGCTCCCAAATCGTCATGAATGTCCCGGGCGATGCGCAAACGCTCCTGTTCCAAGGCGCGCAATTGTTTGAATCGCAAAACCTCGCGCCTCATTTTCTTTGAAGCAACGTAGCGGATGCCGACGGCTGAAGCAGAAATCAGGGTGGCCGCGACTGCAACCCAGAACCAAGGTGTTTGCCACAGCGGCACCCGCACCCGCACTTCCAGCGAGGTTTTCACACCGGTCGGCACGCCAAAAATATCCACTTCTTCAACGCAAAACTGGTAAACGCCCGGCGGCACTTTCTGGTAAATAAAATGAGCGTCTCCCCCTTCTCCCATGCTAAACATTTCGTTCCATTCCACCAGGAGCCGATCGGCTGGAGCAACATTCGGCATGTTTTCGATGCGACTGCGCCATTCGGCATGACCATGCGGATCATCATCAATGATGGCAAACGCCCTTTTTTTCGGAGCTTCGCCTAGTCCGACGATTTTCGCCATGCTGGGTTGAATGCCGTCGCGCACCCAACCTTCTGGAGTCTGGTCGGCGAAATCATCCCCTGGCAAACCTTCTAAAATGGGCTGAAGCAATATGTCAGGCGACCCGTTGGTGGGCGAAAGCCGGGATACAATCAAATTATCCACCACATAGATTCCAACCGTCTCCGGCGGGCCTGCTGAAGAAATGACAGCGTTCCAGTTTGACGCCCCAGGCGGCACTATCAATGTTTCCCTCCGGTAAATGAGCGCGGAATCCTTCAACGAACCCGTCCATCCGGCGCTTTCCCCTTCCGCTTTGAAAACCTTTCGGTCTATCAATTTTTTCTTCTCATCGTAAAAACGTATGACCATGTCCATTTCACCAGAGTTGTGCCACGCAGTGTCATATCCCTTGAGCATGAAGCGCAGCCGGACAGGCATCCAACCCGAATTAGTGGCGGTTCCAAAAATAAATCCGATGTTCTGAAGATTCGGACCAACCCGCAATTCACCGCCGGCGTGAAACGGCGCAATCTTCCCATTCGCGGTAACCAGATGGATTTCCAGCAAATTCGTTTGTTGATTCGCAGACCAAGCTTCTTTCGTGGAAGCAAAGCTAATCCAAAAAACTAACATCACCAAAGTTGGCAATCGGAACACATAAATGATTTACCATTTGAATGAACGAGAAGCAACTATGGAACGGCGCGCAATAATTTTCCCCTGCAATTTCCCCTGCACTTGCGTCTTTTTTTGGCCTGTCCTGCCGAAAAAGCCATTGAAAATCGGCTATTTTAAAATGGCTCCAGAGGAAGGACTCGAACCTTCAACATCACGGTTAACAGCCGCGTGCTCTACCATTGAGCTACTCTGGAACGCAAAAGGACGCGTAATCTACAAACCGTTTCACGCCGCGTCAAACCGATTCGCCGCCCGCAACGATTCAATCACCTCATCATCGGTCGTTTGCCCGAAATTTTCATAGTATTGGCCGACCGCTTGAAAATCAAAATCCTCGAACAAAACCAAAACCTCATCGGCGACTCGTTGCAATCGTTCGACCGTTTGTGGCGAAGCGACTGGTGTGGCGATCAAAATTTTTCCGGCGTTTTGTTGACGAACCGATATGGCCGCAACTTCAGCCGTTGCGCCCGTCGCCAAACCGTCGTCCACGAGCAAAACATTTTTTCCTTCAAGCGGCGGCATTTTGGACAAATGAAATTGTCGGCGATATTCCAGCAAGCGAATTTTTTCTTCGGCGACGACGCTGTCCAATGCAGATTGGACAAATGGAAAATCGCGCAATGATTCTTCGTTGAGGGAAACAACGTCTGGTTCGGCCAGCGCGCCAACGGCAAATTCGCGCTGCAACGGATGACCGATTTTGCGGACGACCAAAACGTCCAGCGGCAATTTCAATTCTCTCGCAACTTCAGCGGCAACGACCACTCCGCCGCGCGGCAAACCGAGAACCAAATCGGCTGAAATGTCGCGCTTGCGGAGAAATTGACCGAGTTTACGGCCAGCATCCTGACGCGAAGCGAATCTCATGTTTAACGATTCGCCTGCTTGAAGAAAAAATCAACTGACAAGCGTTCCGACCTTTTCACCAAGCACGACGCGCTTCAGATTGTGCGGCTTGGAATAATCGAAAACGATGATCGGCATTTTGTTATCCATGCAAAGCGAGAACGCCGTCGAATCCATCACCTGCAATTGCCGTTGCAACGCGTCGAGATAGGAAATTTTTTCAAAACGCTTGGCGTTTTTATTTTTCTTCGGATCGGAATCATAAACGCCATCCACCTTCGTCGCCTTCAAAATCACTTCCGCGCCGATTTCATTTGCGCGCAACGCTGCCGCCGTGTCCGTGGAAAAATACGGATTGCCCGTGCCGCCGCCGAAAATCACCACGCGCCCTTTTTCCAAATGCCGCACCGCGCGACGGCGAATGAACGACTCCGCGACCTGCGCCATCGCAATCGCGCTTTGCACGCGCGTGGGCGAGCCGAGTTTTTCCAGCGCGTCCTGAAGCGCCAGCGCGTTGATGACCGTCGCGAGCATACCCATGTAATCGCCCGTCGCGCGCTCGATGCCACGCTCGCTGCCGCTCAAGCCGCGAAAAATATTCCCGCCGCCGACGACCACGACCACCTGCACGCCGAGTTCGCGCACCTCGCGGATCTGCCCGGCCATGTGCTGCACCGCCTCGGGCGAAATGCCGACGCCGTTCGCGTCGCCGAGCGACTCGCCGCTCAACTTGAGCAGGATGCGGGAAAATTTTGGTTTTTTGGCCGTGGTCATAAAATTGGAAGCGCGCGCAGCATCGCAAAATGTTTAACAGCCGCGCGCCCAATCGTCAAATCAAAGCGTCTCGACAAATTGAAAATGAAAGTTTAGCGTCAAATGTGATTTGGCACATTTCTGGCACTAATAAATATTTCCTTGGCTCTATTCATTTGTTGCCGCAATCAGATTCACACCTTGGCGATACGATTTGGAGTTTGCTTCCAAAAATACGGCGCATTGTCTTTGAATCAGATTTTTCAACAATGACTGAACCGGATTTTGTTTGTTACCCAAATGGTCAGTTGTTGATGAATAATATTCCTGAAGACTTACCGCTATCTTCGAGCAGAAAATCTCCTTAATGCCCGAAATGTTTACAGCATTAGTTCCAAATAGAAATCAGATTTGGACTCCGAAAATTTTGCAATTCCTCGCAGATTCTGAACCGACACTTTTCGTTCTCGGCGCACTTCACTACGTTGGCGCAAATAGTTTGCTTGATTGTTTGGCCAAACCACACGGATATTACCTTTCTGCAATTTCATCGTGACGCTTAAATTTTTCAATTTCTTTTCAAAAACAAAAAAGGCGTCCATCGCTGGACGCCTTTGAAATTTCGTTTGAAGAATTTTACGCGCTTTCGCCGACTTGAAACCGCACGAACCGGCGGATCGTGATTTCATCGCCAAGCTGTTTGCCGACTTGCGCGACGTGTTCCTTGACGCTGACTTCGGAATTGCGTTTCACGAAGCCCTGGTCCACGAGGCAGTAGGTCTGGAAAAATTTGTCCAGCATTCCGGCCAGAATCTTTTCCAACGCCTGCGCCGGCTTGCCTTTCAAGCGGTCGGAGTTCGCGGCAATCTCGCGTTCCTTCGCGATGACTTCGGGCGCGACCTGATCGCGCGAAACCGCGTGCGGATGTCCCGCCGCAATCTGCAACGTGATGTCGCGCACGAGTTGCTTGAACTCGTCCTTCGCCACCGTCTCGGCTTTGCCCGCGCCGACTTCCACGAGCACGCCGACTTTTGCGCCGGTGTGGATGTAAGCCGCGACATAGCCGTTGCCGTTCACTTCCATCTTCGCGTGGCGCGCGATTTTGATGTTCTCGCGGATTTTAGCGACCATCGCCTGCCGTTCGGTCTCAAAATCAGGATTCGCTTCGGTCGCAAATCGTTTCGCGACGTCGTCGCAGAACGCGCGGAAAATTTCGTTGCGCGCGACAAAATCCGTCTCGCTGTTGATTTCCACGAGCACGCCGAGTTTTCCACCGGGCGCGATGTATTGCGCAATCGCGCCATCTTTCGCGTCGCGCGTCGCCTTCACGGATGCCGTCGCTGCGCCTTTTTTGCGCAGGATGTCAACGGCTTTGTCCAAATCGCCACCGGCTTCGGTCAGCGCTTTTTTGCAATCCATCATGCCTGCGCCGGTCATTTCGCGCAGCTTGCCTACGTTTGAAGCAGTAATTTCAGCCATAAATAATTGTGAGTTAAAGATTGTTGATGGTAGGGATGGCGCGCTGCGCCGTCCGGACGCCGCAGCGCGGCGTCCCTACCAAATTCAATTAAGCCGGAGAACTTTCCGGTGTGGACGGATCATCGCCGGCGGCAACTTCCACCGCTTGGGCCGATTCAAATTTTTGTTCGCCTGCCGGAGCAGCTTCATCAGGCTTGCGCGCGCGTTTCGATTCAAATTCCGCGCCGGCTTGCGTGATGGTTTGGCCAATCGTCGCCATGATCATGCGCACGGAGCGGATCGCGTCGTCGTTCGCGGCAATCGGATAATCCACCAAATCGGGATCGCAATTCGTGTCTGCCAGCGCGACGATGGGAATTTTCAATTTGCGCGCTTCGGCCACGGCGTTGTGTTCGCGCTTCACGTCCACGACGAACATTGCGGCGGGATGCTTGTCCATTCCGCGGATGCCATCGAAATATTTGTTCAAGCGCGCGCCTTCGCGATGGATCGCCGCCTGTTCCTGTTTGACGTAATCGTTGATCGTTCCGTCCGCGTCCATCTTCTCGATTTCCTTGAGCCGCTTGATGGACGTTTTAATCGTGCTGTAATTCGTCAACGTGCCGCCGAGCCAGCGCTCGACGACGTAAAATTGTCCGCATTCCTTCGCGGTTTCCTTGACGCATTGCTGCGCCTGTTTTTTCGTGCCGACGAAAATGACTTTTCCGCCTTTGCGAACGGTCTTGGCCAGAAAATCGCACGCAGCTTCAAGCTGCTCGACGGTTTTCGAGAGGTTGATGATGTGGATGCCGTTGCGCGCGTCGAAGATGAACGGTTTCATCTTGGGATTCCAACGCTTCGTCTGGTGTCCGAAATGGACGCCTGATTCCAACAATTCTTTTACGCCAATACTGATCATATTTCCTTTGGTTAAAACCGCGCGAAAAATTTTCAACGCAGCATCCCGCAGAAAACGGGATTAATGTTTGATGTTGTTGTGGCCATTCACATCCACACGGACGCGAAATTTTTAAGGCCGTTTTCCCTTTGCCAATTTGGCGAAAGGGACGCTGAAAATAGCAGAAAAAAGTGAAGTGGCAACTGCTATTTTCAGCATGGACAATGTGGAATCAACACCTAGCATTTTGGTATGACCACGCGAATGAAGCTGATAATTGTCTTATGTGTCGTTGTATTTGGCATGGCTGCTTTGTTGCTAATCAAATCAACGGCGTTGAAGACACGTCATCCAGTCAAATTGGAACAGCGCGTCTTCAAAGTTGAACCGGTTGCGTTTTATAGCGCACTGCGAAGCGTGAGCAAATCCGATTTCAGCAACAACGCTTCAAGCGGCAATATCAGTAAGGCAGCATTGGCTTACTTCAAAAATGTTGGCGTGAATTTAGCCGCTCCCGGCAGAAGTGTCGCCTTCAATGACAGGTTAAGCATGCTGTTCGTCAAAGCCACACCGAGAGAACTGGATACAGTTGAGCGCGCTGTCCAGGCGCTGAATCAAGTTGCTCCGCAAATTCACATTAAAGCAAGATTTATTGAAGTGCCCGAAGATAATGTTGAACTAATTTTGAAAACAGGTGTCGCTGTGGATGCCAAAGAAAAAAACACCGTCGAAATCATTGCCGCGGATAAAATGAAATCGCTTCTGCGTCAATTGGAATCCACCAGCGGAGTGGAAACATTGGCCGAACCGGAAGTCGTCACAACAAGCTCGCGGCAAACGCAGATGCGTTCAGGTGATTCTGACCATACAACGATGGATTTGTATCCCGCCCTCCTCGCAGATAATTACACGCTGAACCTGCGAGCCACCGTCAGCAAGCCGGAGACATTACCAGAAACATTGAACGCGCAAGTCAACATTTGGGACGGACAAACGCTGGCGCTCATCGCCCCAAAATCCGACGGGAAAAATCGGCTGGTTATTTTCATCACAGCAATGGTCGTTGACCCGGCTGGAAATCGGCTTCACTCGGACGATGAATTGCAGAAAATGAAAAGCGACATTCCTCCGCAGACGTAATTTTCTAAAAATCAGCGCGCTCCAATTTTGTTTGTAAAATAACGGTGCGGAAATCCGGTGAATTTTTTGACGACAGTGTCTGTGTGCCACCATTCCACTTTTTCGACGGCGGCAGTCGCGGCGAGCAACCGGTCGGCAGGGTCGCGGTGTTCCCAGTTCCACAAAACAGATTGCCGGGCAATCGGCACGGTCACCGGCAGAATCGTCCACGAAGGCAGCGCAAGGTCGAGCCAAGTGTCGGGATTGTCCGGCACATTTCCAGACTTCCAAAGCCGATAAAGTTCAACAATTGAAATCGGCGAAAGGCAACATTCCGTTTCAGCATCGGCCAATGTTTCTTGAACCAAGTCCGGCAAAGGCAGTCTGCGGCAGAACTTAATGAAAAGATTTGTGTCCGCCAAAATTCTCACTTCCAATCCTCCATCACCGGCGATTGCAAATCTCCGTAACGGCTCGGATCATCGGGCTTTCCCACGCGCCACGGTTTCCCCTTGTTTTCAACAGGCACAATCACAGCTTGGGGACGGCCATGGCTCGTCAACGTCACGCGGACTCCCGATTGAACTTTTTTCACCACGCCGCAAAGATTGCTGCGGGCTTTCCCAATGGGCATCGTCAACTCTTTCATGGGCATAATTTTGCCTATATTTTCGTTAATGTCAACGCCAGCTTTTGCGCCTTGAAATTCACCATTCAAAAATCGCTCAATCTCGCGTCGCAAAAATCGCCACCGATTCCGGCGGCAGATTTGCGTGGCCTTCCGCCATCTTGATTTGCGGTTCGGATGCCAGCAGCAGCCGATGTTTTCCAGCCGGCAACGGAACATGCTGCGAATGGCTGTTGATGTTGCACACGATACAAATCGACCCGCGCGAAATCGTCAGCCAGCGGTTCAATTCGTCGAATCGCGTCTGAATGCAATCCAATCGTCCGTCGGTCAACAATGTTGTGCTGTGTCGCAATTGGATCAATTTCCTGTGCCACGCCAGTAATTCCGCGTGCGGCGCGCGCAAAATTTCCCGCCAGTTCAATTTCGAACGAAGAAAAGTTCCGCGCGATTGCGGATCGGGAATTTCTTCCGGCTTCCAACCGAACGCCACAAATTCTTTGCAGCGACCTATGCCGATGGCTTTTGCCAATTTCGGCTCGCGGTGGTCGGTGAAAAATTGGAACGGCGTGCTCGCGCCCCATTCTTCGCCTTGAAACAGCATCGGCACGAACGGCGATGTCAAAACAATCGCCGCGCCGATTTTTAATTTTCCCAGGCTCATCAAATGGCTGCTGCGCTCGCCTTGCGCGCGATTGCCGATCTGATCGTGGTTTTGCAGATAGCCGAGGAAACGGCTGCCGTTCAGATTTCCCGCCGGACGCCCATGACTGCAACGGCGATATTTTGAAAATTTTCCGTCATAGACAAATACGTCCTTGAATGTCTTCGCCAAATCGGCGAGCGAACCAAAATCCGCGTAGTAACCATTTTTCTCGCCGGTCAAAACGGTATGAAGCGCGTGATGAAAATCATCGCTCCATTGCGCGTCCAATTGATAGCCGCCGTGTTCGCGCGACCAAAGCAGGCGCGGATCATTCAGATCGCTTTCGGGAATCAAAACGAAATGGCGGCCAAGTTGCGCCGAAAGTTTTTCCACTTCAATTTTCAATTCTTCAAGAATATGAATTGCTGATGAATCGAAAATGGCATGAACCGCATCGAGCCGCAGTCCGTCGAAATGATAATCGCGCAGCCACATCAACGCGTTGTCGCAAAAGAAGCGGCGCACTTCATCGCTGTCCGCGCCGTCGAAATTGATCGCCTCGCCCCAAACCGGCGCGTAACGTTGCGTGAAATACGGCGCGAATTTTCCGAGAAAATTTCCCGCCGGCCCCAGATGGTTGTAGACAACGTCCAAAATCACGGCAAAACCTCGCGCGTGGCAGGCATTCACAATTTTTTTCAATCCAAGCAGTCCGCCGTAAGCGTGATGCGGCGCGAACAAATCCACGCCGTCATAACCCCAATTGTGATCTCCCGAAAATTCCGCGACCGGCATCATTTCGACGTGTGTGACGCCGAGTTTCACCAAGTGCTCTAGTTTTTTGATCGCCGACTCGAATGTTCCTTCCGACGTGAACGTGCCGACGTGCAATTCATAAATGATGGCCGATGCCAGCGGCAGCGCTTGAAAATGTTTGTCTGTCCATTTGAAATCGTTGTGGTCAACGAGCCGCGAAAGACCGTGAACACCATCCGGTTGCCACGGCGAACGCGGATCGGGAAACGGACCTTTGCCGTCGAGAATGAAGCCGTAATCGATAGGGACAGCGCGCTGCGCTGTCTGGACGCCGCAGCGCGGCGTCCCTACCAAATTAACTTCCGCCGTCCACCAACCGTTTTCATCGCGGTTCATCGGAAATCTTTTCTTCCCGACCTGAACCTCGACTTTTTTCGGCAACGGCGCCCAAACTCGAAACGTATGCATCAGTCACCTCTCATTTTCACCAGCAGCGCGACTGGAAATTTTTGAAATAATTTCGCGATGATAATTTCGCCGCTGAAATTGTCGCCGGAAAATTCGTCGCGCCAATTTCCTTCCGGCAATTTCAACGTCGCATCTGCCAAATGATTTTTCAATTCAAGCATGAAGCGCGGAACAATTGTGATGACTTCGCCGGCGCGCACAAAGGCGACCACGTGATTTGCTTTTGAGCCGCGGGCGAACAGCGGTTCGTAATTTCCCTCAAATAATTTTTCCTTCGCCTCACGCAAAGCGAGCGTTTTTTGGATCAACCATAATTTCGGCAATCCGGTTGCGCGACGTTTCCAAATTTCTGCGACGGAAAGATTTTTAGCTTCGGCAAGCAGTCGTTTGCGGATTTCATAATCCACCAACCTGCGATTATCCGGGTCAACGAGGCTGAAATCCCAAATCTCGTTTCCTTGATAAATGTCCGGCACGCCCGGAGCGGTGAGCTTGATCAAAGTCTGCGCGAGCGACGCGATTTGCGCTGATTCTGTCAGCGAGGAAACAAATTTTCCCAGATCGCTCGTGAAATTTTTATCGGCGAGCGTCGCTTCGACAAAATGTTTCAGCGCCGCGTCGTATTCGGAATTGCGGTTGTTCCAATCCGTATGCTGCTTGGCTTCGCACGATGCTTTTTCCATGAACGCCAGAATCCGTTCGAGCGAAATCGGCCATGCGCCGGCGAGCGTCTGGTAAAAAAGATATTCCATGTTGCGGTCGGGGAAATTATTTTTACGATGGCATTCGTTCATCGCCGACCAGCGGCGCACGGTTTCCGTCCATTGCGCCGGGATTTCGGAAAGCAAATTCATCCGCGCGCGAACATCCTCGCTGCGTTTCGTGTCATGCGTGGAACTGCAAAGCATCGAATGCGGCCAGCGCGTTTGTTGCGCGCGGCAAAATCCGTGAAATTCTTCCGCGCTCACGCCGAATTTTCCCGGGTCGCCGCCGACTTCGTTGATCGAGGTGAACCAGTTCAAGCAGTAAAACGCCGTGTCCTCAATCCCTTTGGCCATCGCCGGGCTGGTCAATTGCTGGAAGCGCGCGACAAATTCATTTTCCAAATCGCCGCGAAAGAGCAACAGCAGCAGGCCACTTAGAAATTCAAAAAGTTCCGGCGACAAATCGGCGCGCAATTCTTTCGCTTTCGCCGCGGCTTCTTGGACGTAACGAAAATCGCTTTCGCTGATGAAATGATCTTCGGGACGAACGTAAGTGCGATAAACCGGAAAGCTCGCGGAAAATTCAATCAGCGCTTCGCGGAATTGTTCTCGTGAAAATTTTTGATACGCCGGATGTTTCGTCGCGATTTGCACGAGCCGATTCACTTCGGTCATGAAGAGCGTTTTCAAAACGAGTTGTTTTTTTTCTTGAACCAATCTGGATGAATCCGCCGGCTCGCCGGTGAATTGAGAATAAAAATCCGTGAGCGTTTTTTCATTCTGCGACTGAATGAACAGGCCATTGGTCCGATTTAGAAAATCGTAGCCGACAGTTCCTTCAACCGGCCAATCGTCCGGCACGGCTTCATTCGGCTGTAAAATTTTTTCAACGACGATCCATAAATTCGGCGCGAGCGCGCGAAGGCGTTCGAGATATTTTTTCGGTTCGCGCAAGCCGTCGGGATGATCCACGCGCAAACCGTCAATCCAGCCTCGCTCGATCCATTTGCAAATCAGCGCATGAACGTCGTTGAAAACGCGTTCATCCTCGACGCGAACCGCCGCGAGCGTGCTGACGGCGAAAAATCGGCGATAATTCAATTTGGCATCGCCTTCCCAATGCGGCGTGAGAACGTAATTTTGCCGTTCAAGCAATCCACGAATGGAAAAATCGTCAGGAATTGATTTCGGCGCGACGGGAAATTCATGCTCGTAATAATCCAAAAAGAATTCGCCGCGTTCCGTGCGCAATTTCAATTCGTAATTTTCCAAAACGTTTTCGAGCGTGTCGCCCAAAACGGGCGCGAGAATTTTTCCGTGCAATTGCGGATCGGATGATTCCCAATTGATGTCGAAATGATTCGCAAACTGACTCGCGCGACCATTTTTCAAAACGTCCCACCACCAAATGTTTTCCTGCGTGCCGATGCCCATGTGATTCGGAACGATGTCAATCACCAGCCCCATTTCACGCTCGTGCAGCGCGTTCACGAATTTTTCCAAATCGGCTTCGGTTCCGATTTCAGGATTCAATTGGCTGAAATCGCAAACGTCGTAACCGTGAACGCTGTGCGCGCACGCCTTGAACAACGGCGATGCGTAAATGTGCGAGATGCCGAGCGCGGAAAAATACGGCACGAGCACGAGCACGTCTGCCAGACGGAAATGCTCGTTGAACTGCAACCGATACGTCGCGCGCAGAATTTTCGTCGCGGAAATTTCTCGTGGCATATCAATTCGTATTTCGCTCGATGTGAAAACCCAATTGTTCGCCAGTGGTCAGGAATTTTTCGACCCACATTTTTGATTTTTCGTCGGGGCGCTTTTGCATCTCCGGCAAAACTGTCGCCGCCATCCGGTCGTAATTGTTTTGCGGCCGCCACAAATTGACGCCGAACGGCAAATCGCGGATCAACGCCGTCCCCGTCGCAAATCGCTGGAGCAAATCTGCGTCGTCCGGCGCTTTGACAAATTCGTTGCTGACGCGGTCAAAATATTTTTTGACGGTGTGGGCGAGCGTCGGCGCGTCCAATGGCACGTTCGCGCGACGCACCTCGGCGAGCAGACTGCGAACACGCTCGGCGTCAATCTGTCCATTTTCAAATTGTTTGCGCAGTTCGTTGTTCAAGACAAATTCCGTCGCCGGCGCGAGCGAATTGAGCGGCGGCGCATGGATGTCTTCAAGAAAACGCATCAACGGCGCGTAACGGTCGGTGAGCAGGCGATAGCTGTTCACAATATCATCGCGCGTCGCAGCCAGAATTTGATTGAGCACTTTGTGTTGCTCGTCGCGGAAAAGATTTTTCAGCGAAAAATGCGGTTCACCAAAATGCCGGTCAATGATGCGGATCACTTCCGTAAAATCCGCGCGCTCAAACGCCCCGCGCGCTTCCTGAATCAACGCGCCGTAACCGTCCTGTCCATCATAAAATCGCACGCCGCAATTCAGATTGTGGTCGCCCAAATGCAGCACGCCGTAAATGATCGTGTCCGAATTGCGCGTGATGGCGAACGTGACTTTGATGCGGCCGATGGCCAGCCGCGCGTTGCCCGCCGTGAAAAGCTGCCGGTCTTCCTGATGGATGATATAGGAATAAATTTTCGCCTCTTCGGGATATGATTCAAACAGCGAGCTGATGGCGTAATGCGCCGCGACATTTTCGCGCGTCATCACAGCCGGCTTGACGAACTTTTCATAAATGACGCGGCCGTTTTGATTTTCAGGGATGTTGCTCTTCGCAATTTCCAGAATTTCCAGGAAGCCCGGCTCCAGATTTTCGGACGCCACTTCGTTCGCCAATTGCAGCGCGCGCGCCGCGTATTGGATGACCTGCGTCGTTTCGATGCCGGAAATTTCATCGAAGAACCAGCCGCAGCTCGTGAACATCAGCATCGCGTGCCGCTGCATTTCCAAAAGGCGCAACGCCGTCACCTGCTCGGTTTCGTTCAGATTGCGCGTCGCGTGCGTGCCAAAAAATGCCGTGATGTTTTCCGGCGACCGGTCGAGGATGACCCGGATGTAATCATCGCGCGCGCGCCACGGCTCTTTCAAAAATTCCTTCGCCTTCGCGTCGTAAATCGGCACGAGCTTGTCGCGGAGCCAGTCGAGCGCGCGGCGCAACGGCGCGCGCCATTGCTGGTTCCAGCCGGGATGTCCGCCGGAATTGCAGCCGCAATCCTCTTTCCATCGCCCGACGCCGTGCGAACAGCTCCACGCGCTGCCCTGATGGATTTCCGCCTCGTGTTCCGGCGGATGCGACGCCAAATACTCCGCATAAATGGTCAGCTTCACGTCCGCGCTTTGCTCGATCTGATGCAGCGCGAACGCCAGCGCCATGTCGCCGAATTGAAAATGATGCCCGTAAGATTCGCCGTCCGTCGCGACATTTGCCAGTTCATCGCGATTGCGGCCATCATCAAATGCGTCCATCAAACGCTTTGCCAGCGCGTCGCCGTTGCAAAGCAATTTTTCAAAGGCAACCGCCTTGGCAATCGGCGCATCGTAAAAGAAAACGACAATCGAGCGGCCTTCCGGCAATTTCACCAGATACGGCGTCGAAGGATCAACGTGCCCGCCGTTCACGTCCTGCCAATCCGCATTTTCGCCGAGACTGCGGACGCGGCTCGCTTGAAACGGCGAAAGGATCGTGAATTTGACTCCGTGTTGCGCCAGCACGTCGAGTGTTTCATTGTCGGCGGCGGTTTCGGCCAGCCACATTCCTTCCGGCGCGCGGCCAAAGCGCGATTCAAAATCTCGGAGCCCCCAGATCACCTGCGTCTGTTTGTCGCGCTCGTTCGCCAGCGGCATGATCATGTGATTGTAGACCTGCGCGAGCGCCGAGCCGTGGCCGGAAAAGCGTTCCTGGCTTTTTTTGTCCGCTTCGATGATGCCTTCGTAAATGTCCGGCGTTTTTTCCTTGAGCCACGACAGCAGCGTCGGCCCGAAATTGAAACTCATGCGCGAATAACTGCTGACAATTTTTTCGATGCGACCGTCGCCGTCGAGCAACCGCGCGCGCGCGTTGGGCGCGTAACATTCAAAGGTGATGCGCTCGTTCCAATCGTGATACGGAAAGGCGGATTCCTGCAACTCGACCGCTTCGAGCCATGGATTTTCGCGGGGCGGCTGGTAAAAATGCCCGTGCACACAGATAAATTTTCCCATAATTCAACGACTTCCAATCCTCCAATCTCATTATCGAAGCGGAAATTTCCATTGTCAAATTTTCGGATGGTAGGAAAAAAAGAATTTACGGCGACTTGCCCTCGACGACCAATTCCAAAATCCCTTGCAACGGAATTTTCACCCAGTCGGGACGGTTGTTAAGTTCGTAACCGAGTTCGTAAATCGCTTTGCGCATGAGGTAAGCGTCCATCATCACTTGCAAATCGGCTTCGCCCGGCGGCAGAAATCGCGCCGCGCCGGTGGCCTGACGATAAGCGCGGAAGAAAATCGCGCCGACCCAGCGCGACCAGAATTGCGCCCACAAAATCGTCTGCGGCAATTGGCCGTCGGCAATCGTGCCGCGCTCGATCTGTTTGAGCAGCGCGGAATTGGCGGCGTAATGGAACGAGCGAATCATTCCTGCGACATCGCGCAACGGCGAGCGTTTCAACCGCCGTTCGCTCAAGGCAATCGCCGGTTCGCCCTCGAAATCAATGATGAGAAAATCTTTGCCGGTGTAAAGCACCTGGCCGAGATGATAATCGCCGTGATGCCGGATGCGGTCGCAATCAATGTGCCGCTCGTAAATCATGCGCAAGCGCTTGATGATTTCCGGTTCGAGCGCGAGGACTTGTTGCGCCTGCGCCTGGATTTCCGGCGGAAGTTTTTTCATCTGCCGCGCGAGCAATTGGAAATTCTGCCGCGTCAGGTTGCGGATGGCCTGAAACAATCCGCGTTGCGCGTGCGGCGTGAATTGTTCGGGCGCAAACGCCGGGTCGTCCGGCTCCGACGCGAGCGCGAGGTGCATTTCCGCGGTGCGCTGGCCAAGCATCCGCGCGCTCTCCGCGTAGGTATCAATCATCGAGACGGCGTCCGGTGACGTGACCATCGCCGCAAGTTTTACGATGTTCGCCACCGGCAATTGTGGCTGGTGTTTTTCTGCGGGCAACGTCGCCGTGCGCTCGTAAAATTTTCCGAGCGCATCGAGCGTGTATTCCCATGCGTCCTTCGCTTTCGGCACAAACGACGTGAGGATCGCAACCGTGCTCAAATCGGTTTTACCGACGCGATATTCCAACGCACCAGCCAGCGGCGGCGTGTTCGGAAATTGCCGCACAGTGAGAAAACGCGAGATTTCCAGATCGGGATTGATTCCCGATTCCAGCCGCCGGAAAAATTTTAACATCAACTTCTCGCCAAAAATGATGGAAGAATTGCTTTGCTCGGCCTTGCCGATGGACGGCTCCATCGCCGCGCCTTCCGCCAGAATCCTTTCCAATTCCGGCGTGTGCGACGCTTTCAACTGGCCGCGTTTTCCGTCGAGCGCGCCGGAATTCGACATCAACTTCAGCAATCCATTGCAAAAATTTTTGCTCGCGACGGCTTCGTAAAGAACGCCGGTCTGGTTCGATTGATTCACCGTCATGCGCGCGATGACGAGTGTCGGCGAATTTTGCACAATCGCGTTCGCTTCATCGCCGAACGCGGCCGCCAACGGCAAGACATAAATCTCCGGTTCAGTCTGGAGAAATTCGACGTGAAGCAGCGCGAGAAAGGCAGTTTCCGTGGCGGCATCTCGGAAGAGTGCCGCAGTTTTTTCCCCCTCGCTTGGATCGGCGGCGCTCTGCCGAGGCGCCGCTACGGGAATCAATTCCTGCACGCGCACATATTTGATCGTCTTCGCTTTGCCGCCGAACCAGCGGCGCGTCGGCAACCAGCTTTGCAGCGCGCGTTCAAGTCCAACCGGCTGGCGGTCGTTGAAAACTTCTTCCCAATTTTCCTGAACTGTCAGCATCGGACGCAATTGCACGTCGGCGGTCGAACCGGCGATTTCGGCGACGGCTGCTTTTGCTTCGAGCGAAAACCAATAAAACATGTGCGGACCGAGCGTGAGAAAATACGGCTTGTCGGAAATCGGCGGAAATTCTGTGCGCCCGAAAAGCTCCGTCGGCACGAGCGATTGGAACTTCGCCAAATCCAATTCAACGGGTTGAACAAACCGTGATAGATTTGCCGCGACGAGGATCGTTTCGTTCTCGTATTTGCGGATGCACGCAAAGATTTTTCGATTTTCAGGATGCAGGAATTCAATCGTGCCGCGCCCGAACGCGTTGCGGCTTTTGTAAAGCGTGATGAGCCGGCGCATCCACCACAGCAACGAATGCGTGTTGCGCTCCTGCACGTCCACGTTGACGGCTTCGTAATGATTTTCCGGGTCGAGATTGATCGGCAGGAAAAGGCTCTGTGGATTCGCGCGCGAAAATCCGGCGTTTTTGTCCGCGCTCCATTGCATCGGCGTGCGGACGCCGTTGCGGTCGCCCAGATAAATATTTTCGCCCATGCCGATTTCGTCGCCGTAATAAATCACCGGCGTGCCGGGCAACGAAAATAAAAGTGCGGTGAGCAATTCAATCCGCTTGCGATCATTTCCAACGAGCGGCGCGAGACGGCGGCGGATTCCCAGATTCAATCGCGCCTGATGGACGTGCGCATACATGCGATACATGTAATCGCGCTCTTCGTCCGTGACCATTTCGAGCGTAAGTTCGTCGTGATTGCGAAGGAACAATGCCCATTGCGCCGTCTCGGGAATCGCCGGCGTTTGCTCCAAAATATCCACGACGGGAACGCGGTCTTCCATCCGCAGCGACATGAACAGCCGCGGCATCAACGGAAAATGAAACGCCATGTGACATTCATCGCCCTTGCCGGCGCCGAAATATTGCACGGCGTCGTCCGGCCATTGATTCGCTTCCGCGAGCAACATTTTGTCGCCGTATTTTTCATCCACGTGCTTGCGCAATTTTTTCAGATACTCGTGCGTCTCCGCCAAATTTTCGCAACTCGTGCCTTCGCGCTCATAAAGATACGGCACAGCGTCGAGGCGAACGCCGTCCACGCCGAGGTCGAACCAGAAATCCAGGACGTTGATCATCTCCTCGTGAACGGCGGGATTGTCAAAATTCAAATCCGGCTGATGCGCGAAAAATCTGTGCCAGTAAAATGCTTTTGCGCGCGGGTCCCACGTCCAGTTCGACGGCTCGGTATCTTTGAAAATGACGCGCGTGCCTTTGTATTTTTCCGGCGAATCGTTCCAGACATAGTAATCGCGATACTTGCTGCCCGCAGGCGAACGGCGCGCGCGCTGAAACCACGAATGCTGGTCGGACGTGTGGTTCAAAACCAATTCCGTGATGACGCGGAGATTTCGCTTGTGCGCCTCGCGCAGAAAAATTTTGAAATCATCGAGCGTGCCATACATCGGATGCACGTCGTAATAATTCGCGATGTCATAGCCGTCGTCCTTGAGCGGCGATGGATAAAACGGCAGCAGCCAGATCGCCGTGACGCCGAGGTCGTGAAGATAATCGAGCTTGCTCGTCAGCCCGCGAAAATCGCCCGTGCCGTCGCCGTCGCTGTCGCAATACGCGCGCACGTGAAGCTCGTAAATGATCCCGCTCTTATACCACATCGGTTTATTTTCCAAACCGGCGGGTTGTTGTCCTTTGTCTCCCATAATCCTTCGCTAAACATATTCCATCGCGGGAAATAATCAAAAATTCCATTGAACGCCTCTGCAGTCTGTGAAAGCAGAATTTAACGTCGCAATTTTCCAGCAACATGAAACTTGCGCATGCCTTAAACTGCATCAAGAATATTTTCGACGGCGGTGTGAAATTCTGAAAGTGTAAAAGGCTTGGTTATGCAAGGACGATTTTCATTTTCCATGAAACGGCGGATTTGAGGGTTGACCACGTCGCCGGTGATGAAAATCATGCGCCCGCAAATTTTCGGATTAGTATCGCGCAATTGTTCGTAAATCTGCCGCCCACCTAAACCCGGCATCTTCCAATCGCAAATTGCGAGGTCGAAACGCTTATCTTCGAGTTCGCGCAGCGCTTTTTCGCCATCTGTGGTGACATCGACTTTGTAGCCCAGGGAAGACAAATCTTCGCGAATCATGTTCAAAATCGGTTCTTCATCGTCAATGATCAGGATGCGTTTACCATTGCCGTTAGTAAGTTTTTTTGTTTCTACTGGCCGCGATTGCACTGTCACTTGCTCCATCGCGGGCAGTTCAATGACAAACGTTGCGCCTTTGCCCAGTTCGCTTGAAGGGGTGATGCTTCCGCCGTGTTCTTTGACAAAACCATAGCACAAGCTCAAGCCCAGACCCGTGCCCTTGCCAACTTCTTTGGTCGTAAAAAATGGATCAAAAAGGCGCGGCATATTTTCCTGCGCGATGCCCGGCCCGTTGTCTTCGATGGTTACGCGAATGTTTGGCAAACAGGTTTCGGTGGTGATTTTGATCCGGCCATACGGCTGGCTGGCTTCCATCGCCTGCTGCGCGTTGCCGATGATGTTGAGAAGGACTTGCTGCATCTGATGCGAATCCGCCATGACCATCGGCAGATTCGGATCAAATTGCCTGACCATCTCGATGTTGCCCGTGCGAAGCGAATAGCCGACGATGTCCAAAACGGTTTCGACGAGGTCATTCATGGACACAGGCTCCCGTCGCGGTTTGTCCCGGCGGGCAAAACTTAACAATGATTGCACGATTTTTTTGCAGCGCATTGCGGCCTGGAAAATTCTGTCCGAAAAAAGCTGGCATTTCTCGTTCTGGGTTTCTTTTTTCAACAATTCGGAAAAGCCAACCACCGCCGCCATTGGATTGTTCAATTCATGCGCCACGCCGGCAACAAATTCGCCAATGGCAGAAAGTTTTTCTCTTTGGACAAGATGTTCCTGCGTGTTCTTCAGTGTCTCGACCGTTTTTTCGAGTTGTGAATGCGACTGCTGGAGATTTTCAGTCATCCGGTTGAAAACCAGAGCAAGCTGGCCGCACTCATCGCGGCTGGTTACCAATATTCGCTGGTTGAAGTCGCCGCGGCCCACAGCTTCCGCGCCTTGACGCAATTCGGAGAAAGGTTTGGTGGCTTTGTTGACAAAAAACCACACCATTGCCGCGCTGAACAAAATGGCCAGCAAACTTACCGCCGCCAGAATATGCTGCGCCGCGCGCTTCTCGGCCAGTGATTGTTCGCTCGAACTGAACAGCACATAACCAAGATTGTTGTTACCGGCAAGCGAGACGAAATGTCCGGCAATGCAATCATAATGCACGCCATTGAACACGATGGATTTTATGTTTGCCGCCGGATCATCGTTGGCAGGCATCGCGCCTTTGAAAAAGGAAGTGAATTGTGCGTTCGCCTCCAGGCCGGGCAATGACGCGGCGATGACGTGGCCGTTGGCAAGCAATGCAATCTGGCCTTGCGTCAATTTGCTGAATTCCTGAACGGCTGCGTCGCCGAGTTCGGAGCCGAGCGCAAGCGCGCCGATTTGTTTGTTGTCGCTATCGTAAGCCGGAATGGCAATGACATCGTAAACTTTTCCAGCCACCTGGACGGTGTCCGCTTTTTCTTCTCCCTGCAACGCCGGTTTCACGGCAAGCGACGCCACCTCTTCAAATTCCGACGGCGGGATGCCCGGTGTGTTGACCACGTCCAGAATTTTTCCACGGCTGGACACATAAAATACAATGTCCACTTTTTGCATTTCCATCAGGCTGCGCAGCGCGTTGTGTAAATCCCTTGGCGCGCTCGACTGGAACAAATCGCTCCACAACGGCACATTGGGCAGATTATGAAATCGCAGCAACAGGTCGTGCCGCCGAAAATCCTGTGCAGAATTAAAAGCGGCATTCGCTGTCGTCAATGTTTTGCGCGCTTCCTTTTCTGATTGTTGCGCCAGTTGATGCCGGACGACAAAATAGGTGACCGCCAGCACCGCCACCGCGCAACTCATCACCGGCAACAAAACTTTGTTGCGAAAACTTGAATCAAACCAGATTTCAGCGCGGCTCTTGGACGATTTTATTTTCGATTGAATTTTTCGCAGCGCTTCCGATTCTCCAAAACGTTTCGTCAATTTTCTGAATTCATTCTGGAAGCGATGGAATGGTTTCGATTCAAAATGGACTTTCCGGCCGGCGGTCTCTCTTAAATGTTCCGTGAATTTGAAAAATCTGTTTTGAAAATCCGCAAAACGATTTTTTCCCGAACCGCTCCCGTTGACCGCGCCGTTTTTCGCGCTGGATTTTTCATCTATGCGCGAATGGCCGTTTTTATGATTAAAGATTTTCATTTGGGAATCTCCACTGCAACCGCAACTATTTTGTGACTTTCCTACAAATTGCAAAATATGTCTGGTGGGTCTTTCCCTATCAGGTCTTTAACCCGCATTTTGCACAGACAAATTCCATGGCTGATTTTGCAAGCGCGCCACTTCCCGCTGGAGTCGCGCTGTTTCTTTGGCATGGCGTTCTTTCAGCGCGCCAATGTCATTCGCATGAGCTAATTTCAGCGCCGCTATTTCTCTTGCATGATGTTCATTTAGCTTTGCAATTTCTTGTTTGTCTTTCGACCGTTCAGATTCGGAAACGCTCATATGGAATGCCTATAGTTTAGTTTCGATGAAAGGGCGACGCATCTCTATAAGGTGTTCACCCCATTCATCATAGGAAAGCCCCCCATTTGTTCTTCGACCATTACCTCCCATATTGTCGGGCAACGAACGATCGCAATTTTTAAAACAATGAACTCGCAATCTCCCGTGGAAAATATTTTTAGCATGACCGGCAACACTGCTTTCATTCGTCCATTGCGGAACGGATTGCTCAATGGCCAAATCCGCGAAACCAGTTTGATCCGCAAACCTTTGCCGGTGCCATCCTACAAAACCACCCAAACACCGATTTCATGGCCTAATCTGGACCAAATGCCGGTGGCGACGTTGCTTAAAATACTGGGAGACTCACGCAAATCCGCCACGTTAAAAATTTATTCGCAGCCCTTTCTAGGAATGATTTATCTGCGGTCAGGAAAAATTTGTTTTGCCTCTATCACCAGTCTGCTCGCGCCGATTTCCCCATACAAAGCGTTTCATCGGATTTTAACATGGAAGACGGGAACATTGAAATTGGAATGGGGCGATTCGCCGGTTCAAAGCGATGAAATTTGCGAAGAGGTTTCGCCTCTTTTGCGGGAAAATGCGTCTCGCGCCGAAGAAGTGCGCGCCTTGCAAAACCAATTTCCGCCGCAAGCACATTTGAAAGTGGATTCACTTCCGCAAAATATTAAAAACCTGGCGCCGCCGGAATTGGACGTGCTTCAAATGGCGATGGAAGGCAAAACCGTCCAGGAAGTTTTGGACATACATCCATTTTCCGATTTGGAGATTTATCGCTTATTGCTCGGACTGTGCAACAACTGTTTTGTCAGTTGCACCGGCGCGCCTGCTGTGACCGAACAAACTTTGACCTCCTCAATCTGATGGCCTTTTATAAATCGAATTCTAGGATTCCCGATCCAATTCCGGTTCTCGGACTGCTCCAGGAATTGACACTTTCCCGGCGAAGCGGCGTCCTGTCGCTCCATTCTGGAAAATATTCGGGCAAGATTTTCTTTGACGCCGGTTGCATCCGCAATGTCGTCCTCGACGGAAAAGACGATTTGACGCCGGAAGAAGCCCTGCGCGAAATGCTGCATTGGAACGAAGGCTCGTTCGATAAATTTTCTTTGCAATGGCTGCGTCCTGCGCGATATACGCCCAAACTTCCAGAGGTTTCCGGTTTGCAAAATCAATTCACTTTGCAGAAACGATTCAAAAACGGAGCGAACAATCCATGTTTGCAGTTGTCATGAGCGATTGCGTTGAACAAAACATTTCGCGGCCTCAACGCGTCGCGTTATTTAACTCTGGGACAAATTGGCCGCAAACTGAAATCGCCTGTTTCGGCGGCGGTCCGTTTTGGTGCATGGAATCCATTTTCCTGCGACTGCCGAGCGTTATTTCCGTGACCAGCGGCTTTGCCGGCGGACACGTGGAAAATCCGGCTTACTACGAAGTCTGCAACGGAAAAACCGGCCACGCCGAAGTGGTGCAGATCGAGTTCGACCCCGCAAAAATTTCCTATGAAAAGCTGCTGGCCGTTTTCTGGCATGCCCACGACCCGACGCGCTTCAACAACGCGCTGGACGTCGGCCCGCAATATCGCTCCATCATTTTGTATCGCGATGAAAATCAAAAATTGATGGCGTCATTATCAAAGTCGCAGGCACAAAACCGTTTTGCGCATCCGATTGTCACCGAAATCGCGCCGTTTAAAAAATTCCATAAGGCCGACGCCCGTCATCAGGGATATTATGACAGCAACATTGAGGCGCCTTATTGTCAGATCATCATCGCGCCCAGATTGCAGGCGTTGGAAAACAATGGCGTGATTCCGAAAAAATCCGAGACCGATTTTCTACGCAAGCCTCGCGCGGCGTAAAGATGTGCCTTTCGTCGCGCTTCATATGAAATAATCAAAGTCGCGCTCGGTGCGGACGTAGCGGCGCAATTGAAAGATGTGCGCGGGCGAAATCTGCGGATTTAATTCCACATAATTGCGTTTGCCATTCCAAAGATAGCGCGTGTCCGTCAGCAAGTCGTGCATCTGGTAGGTTTTTTTCGCGTCCAGCCCGAATTCCTCCAGCGACAGTTCCAGCCAGCCGCTGTGCCGGTAATGCGGACTCAAATTCACGATGACCAGAATCGTGTTCGATTTGTCGTCAGTGGATTTCGTGTAGGCGATCAATTCGGGATTGTCCGTGCGATGAAATTTCAGGTTGTGGTCGGATTGCAGCGCGGGATTGGCGCGGCGGATTTGGTTCACGCGCGCGATTAAATTTTCAAGACTTTGCGGCTGATTCAAATCCCAGAGCTTGATTTCGTATTTTTCGGAATTGAGATATTCCTCGCCGCCCGGTTCGCGAGGCACATTTTCGCAAAGCTCAAACGCCGGGCCGTAAATGCCGTAACTCGCGCCCAGCGTCGCCGCGAGGATGAAACGAATGGCGAAGGCCGCGCGTCCGTCCGTCTGCAAAAATTGCGTGAGGATGTCCGGCGTGTTCGGCCAGAGGTTCGGGCGCAGAAATTCCGCGACGTCCGATTGTGTGAGTTCGGTGAAATAACTTTCCAATTCGTCTTTCGTATTGCGCCACGGAAAATAATTGTAGCTTTGCGTGAAGCCGAGTTTGGCGAGGCGATACATGACTTTCGGACGCGTGAACGCTTCGGCGAGAAAAATGAGTCCGGGATGTTTCGCTTTCAATTCGCCGATGCACCATTCCCAAAAGCCAAAAGTTTTTGTATGCGGATTATCCACGCGAAAGATGCTCACGCCCTGCTCAATCCAAAATTCAAAAATGCTTTTCAATTCGCGCCAGAGATTTTTCCAGTCGTCGCACTCGAAATTGAACGGCACGATGTCCTGATATTTCTTCGGCGGATTTTCCGCGTATTGGATCGTGCCGTCGGGCCGATGCCAGAACCATTCGGGATGCTCGCGCACATAAGGATGGTCGGGCGCGCATTGAAACGCGATGTCGAGCGCAATTTCCATTTTGAATTCGTTCGCACGCTTAATCAATCGTTGAAAATCGTCGAGCGTGCCGAGTTCGGGATGAATCGCCTTGTGCCCGCCTTCGCTCGAACCAATCGCCCACGGACTGCCCGGTTCGCCCGGCTCACAGGTGACGCTGTTATTTTTCCCTTTGCGAAATGATTTTCCGACCGGATGAATCGGCGGCAAATACAAAATATCGAAACCCATTTTTGTGAGACGCGGCAATTGTTCTTCGCAACCGCGCAATCCGCCGAAGGAACGCGGAAACAATTCATACCACGCGCCAAAGCGCGCTCGTTCGCGGTCAACGCTGACGCATAACTCCTTTTCATAAATCGTCGCGTGCGAACGGTCGGGATAGCGCGCCATCAGTTCTGCGAGCGTTGAATCTTTTCTTCCGTCGGCTTCACTGACGGAGACAGGCGAGACGCCTGTCCTATTTTTTTCTCGCAATTCCTTCGCCCATCGCAACAATTTTTCTGCATCCAACGAATTCGCGTGCTTTATTGCAGCTTCGATCCATTCCGCGCCGACGAGCAAATCCACGGACACGTCCTGCTTTGCATCGAGCTTCTTTTGCAAGTCCGCGCGCCACGATTTGAAATGGTCCACCCACGCTTCGACGGTGTAGAAATAATTTCCGATTTCGGTGACGACAAATTCGCCACGCCAACGGTCGTTTTCGACCGGTTTCATCGCCGCTTCTGACCGCATTACATTTTCCTCTCCCCGCTCAACGGGGAGAGGGTCAGGGTGAGGGGATTTTAATTGCGCCACCTCACCCCGGCCCTCTCCCCCGCTTCGTGGCGGAGAGGGAGAAGCTTTTCTGTATTTCACGACAGCGGAAAGCACGTCATGTCCGTCCGCAAAAATGTCCGCTTCCACCGTCACACGTTCGCCGACAGTCCGCTTCACCGCGAAATATCCGGCGTTGACCTGCGGCGCGACGTTTTCGATGACGACGCGGCGGCGGCCATTTTCTGGAAATGTTTGTTCCATTGTAGCGGCGCTCTATGAGCGTCGAATCGGCGGTCACAGACCGCCGCTACAGCAAGACTGAATAGCTTCGTATGTGCCAATCGTTATCACCATTTCCCAAGCAATCTGCATTGCGACAAAACGCAAACGAGCAGTTTGCATTGAACGATGGTTGCATTTTGAAATTTTCTGGCGGCACTGCGGCGGCTTGGTGTAAGTTGCTGTCATGTTGGAGAATGTCCCCTACCTGGAGTCGCTTTACGAAAGCTACCGGCGCGATTCGAAATCGGTTTCCGCCGAATGGCGCGATTTTTTCGATGCGAACAGCTTTGGGAACGGGGACGGCAATGGCCATGCGGAATTGGTTTCGCCATCGCGCGTTCAACCTGCCGCACGCGAAGCCAATCTCGATGAAAAACTCCACATGCTCATCCGCAATTATCGCGTGCGCGGTCATAAAATCGCTGCGATTGATCCGCTCGGCTCGCCGCGTCCGTGTCCGTCGGAATTGAAATTACGATTTTATAATTTTGCGGAAAGCGAATTGGACCAAGTTGTTAATCTGCCGACGCTGCATTTCGAAACGCCGCTGACCATCCGTGAAATTTTAGAGCGCCTGCAAAACACTTACTCCCGCTCCATCGGCGTGCAATATATGCACATTGACGATTGGACGGCTCGCGAATGGCTCCAACGCCGGATGGAGAGTTCGCAAAACCGACTCGCAATTTCGCGCGAACAGCAGCTTCGCATCCTTACGAAATTGACCGACGCGACAATCTTCGAGGAATTTCTGCGCAAAAAATTTCTCGGCGCGAAAACATTTTCGCTCGAAGGTTGCGAAACACTTTTACCGCTGCTGGATCTGGCGATTGAAAAGGCCGGCGGCCACGGCGTGCGTGACATCGTCATCGGAATGGCGCATCGCGGGCGGCTCAATGTGCTCGCGCATATCGCGGGCAAAGACCCGTGCAAAATTTTCCGCGAGTTTTCCGATACCGAGCCGGAACTTTGGGAAGGCCGTGGCGATGTAAAATATCATCTCGGCCATAGCGGTGATTGGACGACCGCGAGCGGCCATAAAATTCATCTTTCGCTCTGCTTCAATCCGAGTCATCTGGAATTTATCAATCCCATCGCGCTTGGCCGCACGCGCGCGAGGCAAGACCGTTGCGACGACCGCGAGCGGCGCAACGTGATGAGCCTGCTCATCCACGGCGATGCGAGTTTCGCGGGCGAAGGCATCGTTCAAGAAACGCTCAACATGAGCAAGCTTGCCGGTTATTCCGTCGGCGGCACGCTGCATGTCATTTTGAACAATCAAATCGGTTTTACCACGTCGCCGTGGGAAGGCCGTTCGACGAATTATGCAACGGACGTTGCGCGTATGTTGCAGGCGCCGATTTTTCATGTGAACGGCGAAGACCCCGAAGCCGTCGCGCAAGTCGTGCTGCTCGCGATGGATTTCCGGCACGAATTTCAGAGCGACGTTTTCATTGATATGTATGGTTATCGCCGCTGGGGCCATAATGAGACGGACGAGCCATCATTCACGCAACCGGTTTTGTATCGTCAGATTGAAAAACGCAAAAGTGTTCGCGAAAGTTATTTCGAACGTCTCGCAACTCTCCACGGCATCAGCGCCGAAGAATCGGAAAAAATTGCGGGCGAACGGCGCGAAAAATTGGAAAGCCAGTTGGCTGCGAGCAAAAACGATTGCGCCGATGAGCCGGAATCGCACGGCATCTGGAAAGATTATGCCGGCGGCGCGGAACCGCATGACGAAATCGAGACCGGTCTTGCGCCCGAAAAGATTTCCGAACTGCTTCACAAACTTTCGGAAGTGCCGGCCGATTTTCATTTGCATCCAAAGCTCGAACGCGGGTTGCAAGCGCGCCGCGAAATGGCCGACGGCAAACATCCGCTTGACTGGGCTGCGGCGGAATTGCTTGCGCTCGCTTCGCTGGCCGACGAAGGCTTTCGCATTCGTTTGACCGGACAGGACACGGCGCGCGGCACGTTCAGCCATCGCCATGCGATTTTTTACGATTACGAAAATGGCCAGCCATTTTCGCCGATGCAACATTTGTCGAAGGAACAAGCGCCGGTGGAAATCGTGAACAGCCCGCTTTGCGAAACCGGCGCGCTTGGATTCGAATACGGCTACAGCCTTGATTGCCCGGAAGGTCTCGTCATTTGGGAAGCGCAGTTCGGAGATTTCATCAATGCGGCGCAGGTCATCGTTGATCAATTTATTTCCAGCGCGGAAGACAAATGGCAGCGGCTTTCCGGCCTTGTCCTGCTGCTGCCGCACGGATTTGAAGGCATGGGACCGGAACATTCCAGCGCGCGATTGGAACGATTTCTGGAACTGGCCGCCGAAGACAATATCCAAATCGCCCAACCGACGACGCCCGCGCAGTTGTTTCATCTGCTGCGACGGCAGGCGCTTCGCAAATGGAAAAAGCCGCTCATCGTGCTCACGCCAAAAAGTTTGTTGCGCCATCCAAAGGTCATTTCGCAACGGGAAGATTTTTCGCGCGGCAATTTTCAACGAATTTTGCCGGACGACCTGCAAATGAAAAACGCAAAGCGCGTTTTGCTTTGCAGCGGAAAAATTTATTACGAACTGCTGGCGTATCGCGAAACGCAGAAGCGCGACGATGTCGCCATTTTCCGGCTGGAACAGCTTTATCCGCTGCGCGATGCCGCGCTGGAAAAAATGTTGAGTCCATTTTCAAATGAAACGCCGGTGATTTGGGTTCAGGAAGAGCCGCGCAACATGGGCGCGTGGCGGTTTTTGCATGAAAAATTTGGCAAACATCTTTTTGGCCGCTGGCCGTTTGCATTCGTGAGCCGTCCCGAATCCGCGAGTCCGGCGACCGGTTCGTCCGGCGCGCATAAATTGGAACAGGCAAAACTGATCCGCCGCGCATTTGGCGATGCGGAAAATGCAAAAGCATCCGCGCCATTGCAGAAAACGGCAACGTCGTCCAAATTGCAGGAAGAATAAAATTTATGACAATTGAATTGAAAATTCCGAGCGTCGGCGAATCCATCAGCGAAGTGCAAATCGCGGAATGGCTGAAGTCCGACGGCGACATGGTCAAAAAAGATGAAAACGTCGCGGTGCTGGATTCGGAGAAGACGACTTTGGAACTGCCCGCGCCGGAAGGTGGACGGTTGAAAATTTTGCACCAAGCCGGCGACACCGTGAAAATCGGCGAAGTCGTGGCGCGAATTGAAACGAACGGCGAGACAGAAAAGGCAGACGGCGGAAGGCAGAAGGCAGAAATGGAAAAGCCAAAAGTTGATTCGAAACAGGAACCCGTTTCGGATTCAGAAATAAAAACTGAAAAAGCGGCTCCGGCTGCCGAAACGAAAAAAGAAAATCTACCTGAAAAATCCCCAAAGCCCGCGCAGAAAAATGGCGAGGCAAATGAGCCGACGGTTGTTGAAGCGGAAAAATCGGCGGACGAAAAAGTAGAAGTTCAGGAAACCAAAAAAGAAGTTCTGCCGCAGCCGCAGATCAGGCTCAAAGCGCAAGCGCGCCCTGGAGAAAAAATTGTTCCGATGACGATGTTGCGCCGCACGGTTGCCAAACATCTCGTCGAAGCGAAACAGCAGATGGCGATGCTCACGACGTTCAACGAAGTGGACATGAGCGCCGTGCGGACGTCGCGAAAAGAAAATCAGGAAGCGTTTGAAAAGCGTTATCAGGTCAAGCTCGGCTTCATGTCGTTTTTCGTGAAAGCCGTCGTCGGCGCGCTGAAACAATTTTCGCAGCTCAACGCCGAAATTCGCGGCAACGACATCGTTTATCATGACCGTTTTGATATTGGCGTGGCAATTGCGAGCGACCGCGGGCTGGTCGTCCCGGTTTTGCGGAACGCTGAACACATGAGTTTTGCGGAAATTGAAAAAGCCATCGCCGATTTTGCGAAACGTTCGAAGGAGGGAAAATTGAAGCCGGAAGAACTTCAAGGCGGCACGTTCACCATCACGAACGGCGGCGTTTTCGGTTCGCTGCTCTCGACGCCCATCATCAATCCGCCGCAAACGGGCATTTTGGGAATGCACACGATCCAGGAACGCCCGATCGCGCTGAACGGACAAGTCGTCATCCGCCCGATGATGTTTCTTGCGCTGACGTATGACCACCGGCTCGTGGATGGCCGCGAAGCGGTCATGTTTTTGCGCGATGTCAAAGAAATGATTGAAGATCCCGCGCGAATGCTGATCGAAATTTGAAATCGCCGTGCCAGCTTCCGTTGCCAGATCGAGTGAGGCCAGCGCTCCCAAACCGCATGGTTGCGCGCTCGAATGGCTTTGCACCGGCCGCGAAATTTTTCCGGCGATGCTCGACGCCATCAACGCCGCGCGAAAATCCGTCCGGCTGGAAACTTACACCTACTCCGACGGCAAACTCGGCAAACAATTTCTGGAAGCATTGACGGCGGCAGCTCAACGCGGTGTTCGCGTGCAAGTGCTGGTGGACGCGGTCGGCTCATGGCTTTTGCCAAATGATTTTTTCAAACCGCTCATTGACGCAGGCGCGGAAGTGCGCCGTTTCAATCCATGGAACTTCTGGCGGTTCGGCGTCCGCGACCATCGTAAAATGCTCATCTGCGACGACCACGTCGCATTCATCGGCGGATTCAACATTTCCGATGAATACGATGGCGACGGTGTGACTTGCGGCTGGTGCGACGCGGGCGCGAAAATCGAAAATCCTGTGCTCATCGAAAAACTGGCGCTGTCGTTCGACCAATTATTTTCGATGGCCGATTTTCATCGCAGACCATTCCTGCGATTGCGCGCGTTCAAACGTCGCCGAAAAGGAATCCGCAAAAAAGCTGTCGAGGAATTGTTGCTGACGAATCCGGGCCGCGGCAAAAGTCCGTTTCAAATCGCGCTGCACAACGATTTGCACAAGGCCAAGGAAATCCAAATCATCAGCGCCTATTTTCTGCCGACGCGGCAACTGCGGCGCGATTTGCGCTGGGCGGCCAAACGCGGCGCGCGCGTCCGTCTGGTTCTCGCCGGCAAATCCGACGTGCCGATCTCTCAACTCGCCGCGCAGCATTATTATCGCCGTTTGCTGAAGGCGGGCGTCGAGATTTACGAATACGAGCCGCAAATCCTTCACGCGAAATTGATGATTGCCGACGGCGCGGTTCACGTCGGTTCGGCCAATCTGGACATCCGCAGTTTGAATCTGAATTACGAAATCATGCTGCGGCTTCAAGACGAAACGGTCGCCGTTGGCGCGCGGAATTATTTCGAGCGTGTTTTGAAGCATTGCCGCCGCGTCACATTGGATGAATGGCAAAAATCGCAGACATTCTGGCATCGCTGCAAAAGTTACTGGGCGCATTTGCTTCTGCGCCACGTTGATCCTTACATCAGCCTGCGGCAATTCCATGCGATGAAAAAATAAGCGGCTTATGCCTTTGACAAACTTTCAAAAACACAACAACGACTCCCTCTCCCCGCCCAAACGGGGAGAGGGTTGGGGTGAGGGGATTTAAGTTTGAAAATCATTGACCTCCTCACCCCGTCCCTCTCCTCCTTTCGGGAGGAGAGGGAGAAAATTTGTCAAATGCGCTAAACTAAAAATAGCCATGTCTGTTCAATTCAAACGAAAAGAATCGGCGACCTGCGCCGTGCGCCGCATCCATCGGCAAATCGTCGAAGATGCGCTCAAATGTTTGAAACAGCGCCGACAATTGGACGGCATTCATGGTGCGCGCAAAGGCATCAAAAAATCGCGCGCATTGCTGCGGCTCGTGCGTTCGGAAATGGACCACGGCGATTATCGGAATACTGTCCGCGCATTGCGCGATGCGGCGAAACGAATGGCCGATGCCCGCGACGCGCACGTGAGGCTTCAAGCGTTTGAAAAACTTGCCGGCCATTTCAAAAGCAAACTTCGTCCGCGTCCGTTTGCGCAAATCAAAAAAGCGCTCCGCAAAAATTGCCGCGAGGAAACGAAACGATTTTGGAAAGGCGGGACGAAATCCACGGAACGCCTGCTACGAAAAATGTTGCGACGCTCGAAAGAATTGAAAGTGAATGCCGACGGCTGGCGCGCGATTTGCCCCGGCTTGAAATGCAGTTACGATTGCGGACAGAAAATGTATCGAACGGCTGGCAAAAATTCCGCGCCGGAAAATTTTCACGAATGGCGCAAACGCGTCAAAGATTTGTGGCATCAATTGCGTTTGCTGCGTCCGATTTGGCGCGAGGAGATTTGCGCGGAAGAAAAGGAACTCAAAATATTGAGCGATCACCTTGGCGACGACCACGATTTGGTCATGTTAAAAAATTTTGTCGCGGAAAATGGCAGCAAGCGGATTGATGCGAAGCAAATTCAAATGCTGAACCGGTTGATTGAGTCGCGCCAAAACAAATTGCGCGTTGCGGCATTGAAATTTGGCTCGCGCTTTTACGCCGCGAAACCAACGATATTTTGCAAGCGGCTTGAAAATTATTGGCAGCTTTGGAAACGCGAGAAAAAGTAATAGTCAAAAACAAATAACGCCGACGCCATAAGGTTTCGGCGTTGTTTAATTTATATCGTTGCTTTATGGAATTTATTTTTCCGATATAGACCATACTATTAACAAAGAGCAGAACTGGTGGACGTTTTTTATCAATCTTTGGTATCCCATCATCATTTTCGGCATTTTGCCCGCAATCTTCGTCATAAAAAAATTGCGCAACCGGAAATCAGCTTCAACTAAAGAGGCAACCGTTGAAAAATAAGTTAGTCTCGCCTCGGTTTTGTAGACTACTGCGGAGCGGATGAAGTCAATTCGCTTCGTTGGCCTTGGCAGCAAGGATAAAATCGCTTTCGGTCAGGCCGTCAATTTTGTGCGTCCAGATTTTCAGCTTCACTTCGCCGTAACCGAGGAAAATGTCGGGATGATGCCCCTGTTTCTCAGCGATTTCGCCGACGCGATTGGTGAATTCGAGCGCTTTTCGGAAATCGGGAAACTTGAATTGCTTTTCCAGATGTTGTCCGTGAACGACCTGCCAGCCGCCGTCCAATTGTTTTTTCATTTCGTCCAGCGCGCGGCCTTCGAGTCGCGGCGTGCCGCCGTCGCAGGCGGTGCATTCTTTTTGTGCCAAAGTGGATTTCATAAGCATGGAATTATCAGCCAAAATTGTGCCAGCAAGTTTAAGGGCAAAAATCAAAACCGCATTTGCAGAATGCAACTTGCTCTCGCCATGACCGTGCAAATCGTTGTAGCGTCGCTCTATGAGCGACGAAGCAAAATGTTTCAATAAGAACGACGGTCACAGACCGCCTTTACAATCATGCGTGGCACAAATCCGGCTCGGGAAACATTGGAGAAAATGATTTTCAAGACCAAACACTTGCCGCGATACAAAGACATTGGCCGTCTCGTCTGGCGGCACGGGCGCTCCGATGTTTTTCGCCAGCTTGGTGACATCACCGATTTGCGCGACCATGTCAACGGCGTGAACGCAAATGACCCGACGCCTGAAGAGCTTGTCGCCGACCTGGAACGCATGGGACCGACGTTCATCAAGCTTGGACAAATTCTTTCCAGCCGTTCCGATTTGCTGCCCGAACCGTATCTGAAAGCGCTCTCAAAATTGCAGGACAAATGCGAGCCGTTCCCTTTCGAGCAGGTCGAGGAAATCGTCCAGCACGAATTGGGCGCGCGCATTTCAAAAGCGTTTCAGGAATTCGATGAAAAGCCGCTCGCCGCCGCGTCGCTCGGGCAGGTGCATCGCGCCGTGTTGCGCGACGGGCGAAAGGTCGCCGTCAAAGTCCAGCGTCCCGGCATCCGCAAACAAATCGCCGAAGATTTGGAAGTGCTCGAGGAGATTGCGACGTTCGCCGAAGCGCACACGGACATCGGCCGTCGCCATCATTTTGGCGAGGTGCTGGAACAATTCCGCAAATCGCTCGTGCAGGAATTGGATTATCAGCGAGAGGCCGAGCACTTGGCGATCATCGGCGGGCATTTGCGGGAATTTACGCTCATCCGCGTCGCGCAACCGATTTCCGATTACACCGCGCGCGCTGTTCTGACGATGAATTATCTCGAAGGCAGGAAAATCACCGAATTAAGTCCGCTCCTTCGGCTCGACTTCAACGGCAATGCGCTGGCGGATGAATTGTTTCGCGCCTACTTGAAACAAATTCTCGTGGACGGAATTTTTCACGCCGATCCGCATCCGGGAAATATTTTCATCGCCGACGATTTGAAGATTGGCCTGCTCGACCTCGGAATGATTGGCCGCGTCACGCCAGCGATGCAGGAAACGCTGCTCAAATTGCTGCTCGCCGTCAGCGAAGGTCGCGCCGAAGACGCCGCCGACATCGCCATCCGCATCAGCCAGACCGACGACGATTTCGACGAGCCGCATTTCCGCCGGCGCATCGGCGATCTGGTCGCGCGAATGCAGGACAATACGCTGACGCAAATTGACATTGGCCGCCTGTTGCTCGAAGTCGGGCGCGCCGCCGGCGAAACCGGACTGTTCGTTCCAAGCGAATTGACGATGTTGAGCAAAACGTTGTTGCAGCTTTATGAAATTGGCCGCTGCCTCCAGCCGGATTTCAATCCCAATGAAGCCGTTCGCTGCCATACCACCGGCATTCTCAAACAACGATTGAAAAAAGATTTCACGCCGGGAAATTTTTTTACCACGCTTTTGGACGTGAAAGAATTCGCCGGACAATTGCCGTCGCGCGTGATGACAATCCTCGACACGATTGGCAAAGGACAAATCGAATTGAAAATGCGCAGCGACGACACGTTGCGCGTGCTCGATGGATTTCAAAAAGTCGCCAATCGCATCGCCGCCGGCGTGGTGCTGGCCGCGTTGATCATCGGAGCCGCGCTGCTGATGCAAGTGCATACGAGCTTCACGATTCTTGGCTATCCGGGATTTGCGATGCTTTGTTTCATCGCTGCGGGCGCAGGCGGAGTTTGGCTGCTGTTCGATATTTTCTGGCGCGACATCAAAGGCCCGAAGAAACCGCGTGGTTGATTATCTTATTAAACATTTTTGCCAGGTCATAACAAGGACAGGCAAGAATTTTTGCTGCAAAGATTTTTTTTTCTGGCAGATTGCGCGCTCGCTCTGACGAAAATTTGCGGCGGCAACCGATTTGAAATTTTATGACACGAACACTTGGCGAAAAAAATACAAACCACCAAAAATTGATATCCTGGGTCGAAGAAATGGCCGCGCTGTGCCAGCCGGAAAAGATTTTCTGGTGCGACGGCTCGGACGCCGAAAACCAAACGCTCTGCGATTTGATGGTCAAGAACGGCACGTTCATCAAGCTCAACGCGCAGAAACGTCCCGGCTCGTATCTTGCCCGTTCGCATCCGAGCGATGTCGCACGCGTGGAAGATCGCACGTTCATCTGCTCCAAAACGAAAGACGAAGCCGGGCCGACAAATAATTGGGCGGACGCGGCGGAAATGAAAAAAGTCATGCTGGAAAAATTCAAGGGTTGCATGAAAGGCCGCACGATGTATGTGATCCCGTTCGCGATGGGTCCGCTGGATTCGCCCATTTGCAAAATCGGGATTGAAATTTCCGATTCGCCTTATGTCGTCGTCAATATGCGCATCATGACGCGCATGGGAAAACAAGTTTTGGATAAATTGGGCGCGAACGGCACGTTCATTCCGTGCATGCACTCGGTCGGCGCGCCGTTGCAACCGGAGCAAAAAGATGTTTCGTGGCCGTGCGAAGGTGATCCGAAAAATAAATACATCGTCCATTTTCCCGACGAACCATCGATCTGGTCTTACGGCTCGGGTTACGGCGGCAATGCGTTGCTCGGCAAAAAATGTCTCGCATTGCGAATCGCTTCGACGGTTGCAAAACGCGAAGGCTGGATGGCCGAGCATATGTTGATTTTGAATCTCACGTCGCCGGAGGGGAAAAAATATTACATCGCCGCCGCGTTTCCGAGTGCTTGCGGAAAAACAAATCTGGCAATGATGCAACCGACGTTGCCCGGCTGGAAGGTCACGACGCTCGGCGACGACATCGCGTGGATTCGCGTCGGCAAGGACGGACGGCTTTATGCGATGAATCCTGAAACCGGATTTTTCGGCGTCGCGCCGGGAACTTCGGCGAAAACAAATCCGCACGCGCTAACGTCGTGTGCGAAAAATACAATCTTCACGAACGTCGTGTTGACTCCAGACGGCGATGTCTGGTGGGAAGACATGGGCGTGCCCGCTCCGGCGACGGGAATTGATTGGGAAGGCAATGCGTGGACACCGGCGAGCGGCAAAAAAGGCGCTCATGCGAATTCGCGCTTCACCGCCCCCGCGTCGCAATGTCCGGTGATTGATCCCGATTGGCAAAATCCAGAAGGCGTTCCGCTCGCGGCGATTTTATTCGGCGGTCGGCGTCCGAACACGATTCCACTCGTCAACGAAGCGTTCGATTGGGAGCACGGCGTGTTCATGGGTTCGGCTTGCGGTTCGGAAACGACCGCCGCCGCGATTGGGCAGGCTGGAGTTCTCCGCCGCGATCCATTTGCGATGCTGCCATTCTGCGGCTACAACATGGGCGATTATTTTGCGCACTGGCTTTCGTTCGCGAAAAAAACCGACCGCGCGAAATTGCCGAAGGTTTATTTCGTGAACTGGTTTCGCAAAAGCGCGGCTGGAAAATTTTTGTGGCCGGGCTATGGCGACAATTCGCGCGTGCTCAAATGGATTTGCGAACGCATCGCGGGAACGGGCAAAGCACAGGAAACCCCGATTGGAAATTTGCCGACGCCCGACGCGCTGGATTTGTCCGGCTTGAACGTTTCTGCCGACGACGTGAAGACGCTGACTTCCGTGGACAAGGACGGCTGGAAAAAAGAAATCGAAGACGTGGCGGCGAATTATGCGAAGTTCGGCAGCCATTTGCCTGCGGCACTGGGCAAAGAACTGGACGAATTGCGCAAGCGACTTGGCTGATTTCGGGCGGTTATTATTGGTTCTATTGGGTTTGGCATTTATATGGGATTTTTTGTCGTTTGTTTTATCATTGCAACGATGATCTTTGGCTTGCCTGATTTTATATGTTGACCATGCCGCCCAACAAGTCGCCGCAGCCAACCGCCGTTGACGCTGTCAGTTCCGCTGTCCGGTTCATGTCGCCGTTCGGCGGCGGCTCAACTTTCTACGTTAGAAAAGTTTTCACCACTTAACGGAGATTGGGACACCGGTAATTCATCGAACGATTTGACAGTCATTTTCTGTTCCACTTGAAAATTAAATTTCAAAGTGTATTATCTTTACGGTTTTGGAAGGGTGGAGAATCGCTTTTGGCGTGAGCCGAAAGAGGAAAGTCCGAACACCGAAAGGCGCGATGCCGCGTAACCCCGGAAGCATTCGGGGATACACGCGGGCGGAATGAAAATTCCGACGGACAGTGCCACAGAAAATTAAACCGCCTAAATTGTAGCGGCGCTCTGTGAGCGCCGAACGAACGACGGTCACAGACCGCCGCTACAGTCGGTAAGGGTGAAAAGGTGCGGTAAGAGCGCACCGCGCGGCGCGCAAGCGGCGCGGCACGGAAAACCCCATCGGGTGCAAGGCCAAATAGGAAACCCAGGAGCTGCCCGCTCCGCGTCCCGCGAAAGCGAGACGGGTTTCGGGTATCGGCTGCACAGACAAATGATTCTCTCCGCTCGCAAGGGTGCAGACAGAATTCGGCTTACAGCCCTTCCAAAACCAATTTCTTTTTTATCCGCAGATGACACAGATTTGCGCAGATAAAAAAGGGGAAAAATCAATCTGCGTTCATCTGCGAAATCTGCGGATGAATCTTCAGTTCGCGTAAAGCTTTCCTTTGCCGTTGCGAACCGGCGGCTGCGAACTTTTCTTTACCGTGGCGGGCGAACTGATATTTCCAAAACGATCCACGGCGCTGATGGAAATGGTGTCCGGCATCCAGCTTGTAAATGTGCAGCCGGTTTGGGTTGCCGGAAGAATTTGCGTCGTCCACAAATTATTTGTTCCGCGACATTGCAGAACCCACCATTTCGGAAGGTCGTTTGCGGCGATTTCCCAGCGCGCGATCAGATTCGTGCGCGCATTTATCGAGACGAAAGATTTTGGCTGGTCCGGTAAATTTGAATTGAGCCAGGGCATCGCGGGAACGAGCGCAGGCTGAAAATTTTGAGCGCGAACGATTCCATTGAGCGCGCTGTCATCCACAAGATTTTTAAGGTGGAAAAAGATTTCCCCGCTTGCGCCAGATTGCGTGCGCGTCGTCTGGATTTGTCGCGCGATTTCGTTCGCTGAAAATTTATCGCCGACAGCAGCGGCATTGAGCGCAGAAAAAACGTCGCGGCTTTTGACATTTTGCTGCGTCCACCAATTGAGCAGGATCGGAAAACTATGCGGCGCGTCATCAATCGGCCAATACAGTTGCGGTGCTAGATAATCCACCCAGCCGCTGGCGAGCCACAATCGCGAATCCGCATAAAGCGTCGCGTAGGCGTCGAGACCCTTGATCTGCGGCGGATTGCCCGGACGCCAGATGCCGAACGGGCTGACGCCAAATTTCACCCACGGTTTCGCCGTTTTGATATTTTGATAAACACTTTGGATGAATTGATTTACGTTCGCACGACGCCAATCACCCTGGTCTTGTCCGTTTCCGTATTTTTTCCACGTCGCGTAATCGGGAAAATCTCCGACGCTTTTGTCGAAATAGGGATAAAAATAATCATCAAATTGAATTCCGTCCACGTCGTAGCGTTTGACGACATCCATGATGACGCGCAAAACGTAAGCACGAACGGCAGGTTCGCCGGGGTCAAGCCACTGCAGGTCGCCATAATTGCGGATGAATTCAGGATGCGTTTTGGAAATGTGATTTGCGGCAGCAGGCGATTTGGCCAGATTATGCCGCGCACGAAAAGGATTGAACCACGCGTGCAATTCCAGCCCGCGTTTGTGCGCTTCTTCAATCGCGAACGCGAGCGGGTCGTAAACCGGCTCCGGCGCCCTGCCCTGCGTGCCAGTCAGATATTCCGACCACGGCTCGATACTCGACGAATACATGGCGTCACAAGCAGGACGCACTTGCAAAATGACGGCGTTCAATTTCAATTGCGCCGCGTGGTCGAGCAACGCAATCAATTCCGCCTTTTGTTGCGCGACGGTCAAACCTGATTGCGACGGCCAATCGGCGTTCGTCGCCACGCAAGTGATCCATGCGCCGCGAAATTCGCGCGCCACCGTCGGCGGCGTGATGTCAACGGCGCGATAAATTTCGTTCGCCGCAAACAGTTTTGCGGAAAATAAAATCGCAATCGCAAAAAAAATTTTAATCCGAAGTCGCATCGAATTATGTTTGTCAATTTAGACGCTCCTGAAAGTAAAGGACAGAAATTTGCCGCCGAGGCGCGGCGGCGCGGAGTTTTGAAAATAGTTTCTCCGCGCTTGCGTCTCTGCGGTAATTCCATCGTTTCAGGCCAATTTGACAGTGTTGTGGATTTATGTTTTACTGCTTCCGTTGCAGCCGAAGTTTGGCTTCCTTCCTGAAGCCAGGCGCGGGAGACCCAAAATCCGGGCAACCGGACGGGGCGAACGAAACCGGGCAACCGGTTTCAAGGCCACTTTCAAGGCCAAGCCCGACAGCTAATCTCGCAGGCATTTGGAAGGCGATTTTCTTGGGCGCGCATCGCGTTCTCAAGTTCCGCCAAAAAAACGCAGGAACATTATGAATGTGTTTGAGTTGGTGAAGAACGTGGTGATTGGCCGCGCGAGAAATCTTTCGGACAAAAGACTTTTTCACAACACCTCGCTCATCGCGTTGCTCGCATGGGTCGGCCTCGGCGCGGATGGATTGTCATCATCTTGTTACGGTCCCGAAGCCGCTTTCAACGCGCTTGAAGGACATGAATTTTTAAGCCTGTTTGTCGCGGCGGCAGTGATTTTGACGATCACCATCATCTGCGCGAGCTATTCGCAGATCATCGAATTGTTTCCGAGCGGCGGCGGCGGCTATCTCGTCGCCAGCAAATTACTGACGCCGACCACAGGCGTGGTTTCCGGCTGCGCGCTCATCGGCGATTACGTTTTGACTATCGCCATCAGTGTGGCGAGCGGAACGGAAGCGTTGTTCAGCTTGCTCTCGCCCGGTTGGGCGACAACGCAAAATAAAATGGAATTTGCCGCTGCGGGCGTCATTTTTCTTTCAATCGTGAATTTGCGCGGCGTCAAAGAATCCGTGCTGCTGTGGATGCCAGTGTTCTTTCTCTTTGTCGCTTCATTTACATTCACGATCATTTATGGCATCGCGACCCACATCGGCGAATTTCCCGCCATCGCGCATGGCGTCGCGGCGGACGTCAATTCCACAACTTCGAGCCTCGGCGCGTGGGGATTGCTCATGGTGATTTTGCGCGCATACAGTTCCGGCGCAGGCACGTTCACCGGCATCGAAGCCGTGAGCAATAGCATGGCATCATTGCGCGAACCGCGCGTGCAAACCGGCAAACGCACGATGGTTTACATGGGCACATCGCTCTCGTTCGTCGCCGCCGGCTTGCTGCTGATGTATCTGCTTTATCACGTCGTTCCGATGGAAGGCAAAACGCTCAACGCCGTTCTGGTGGAGCAAATGACGGCGACGTGGCCGGCGTGGCTCGGAAAAAGTTTTGTCATCGCCGCGCTCGCTTCATCGGCAGCGCTGCTCTTCATCGCGGCACAGACCGGATTTCTTGGCGGCCCGCGCGTGCTGGCGAACATGGCCGTTGACCGCTGGATGCCCACGCGCTTCGCAAACTTGAGCGACCGCCTCGTCACACAAAACGGCGTGCTGCTGATGGGCGCGGCGGCGCTGGCTGTCGTTCTCGGCACACGCGCTTCGATGAACACGCTCATCGTGCTTTACAGCATCAACGTGTTTATCACCTTCAGTCTCTCGCAACTCGGCATGGTGCGCCATTGGTGGCTCGACCGCGCCAAAGAAGTAAAATGGAAAAGAAAATTCTTCATCAACGGCGTCGGATTTTTGCTGACGACGGGAATTCTCATCTCGCTCTGCACCGTAAAATTTTTTGAAGGAGGCTGGGCGACGCTGCTGGTCACCGGCATTTTGATCGCCGCGGCCTTTGGCATCAAACATCACTACGGGAAGACGCAAAAACTATTGCAACGCCTCAACGACCTCGTCGCCGCATCTGAAGTGGACACCACGAATGCGCCGCCTGTTCCCGCAACCCAATGCGATCCAAAAGAACGCACCGCCGTTTTCCTCGTCAACGGTTTCAATGGTCTTGGCCTGCACACGTTGCTGGCTGTCGTCCGGATGTTTCCGAAGGTCTATAAAAATTTTGTTTTCCTGCAAGTCGGCGTGCTGGATGCCGGCACGTTCAAAGGCGCGGCGGAAGTGGACAATCTGCGCGAACACGCGCAGCGCGCAGTCGAATGCTATGCCGACTACATGCGCAAGCAGGGCTTTTGTGCCGAATCGCACATCGCCATCGGCACGGACATCGTGGATGAAGCGGCGAATCTGTGCGACGAAATCGCCAAACGATTTCCGCAGTCGCAATTTTTTGCCGGCCAACTGGTTTTCAAGGACGAAGGATTTCTGACCCGCTTCCTGCACAACCACACCGTCTTTGAATTGCAACGGCGATTGTATCAACAAGGCTGGCCGATGCTCATCCTGCCGATTCGGGTGTGATTAAAAATCATGCGATTCGCCGATGGGCAGCAAATGTAAATTTTTTCCAGCAGTCTTGAATTTTTCCTTTGCGACGGAGTGATCAATTTTGATTTGCGGAAACGTGTCGTAATGGACGCCGAGAATTTCCTTGCAACGAATAAAATCGGCGGCGCGCACGGCATCGTCCGCACCCATCGTGAAATTGTCGCCGATGCAGAACGCGGCGAACCTTAATCGCGTGGATTCGCCGATGAGCTTCATGTCCATCGTCAGCGCGGTGTCGCCGGAATAATAAAAATTGCCTTCGCTCGTCTCGACGAGAAAGCCGCCGGGATTTCCGCCGTTGGAACCGTCGGGCATCGTGCTGGAATGGATGGCGTTGACGAATTTGACCGGGCCAAAATCGAACATCGCCCAGCCGCCGTGGTTCATCGGATGCACACGCGGCACGCCTTTCTTTTGCAGCCATGTGGCGACCTCAAAGTTGGCGATGATGAGCGCGTTGGTGTATTTGGCAAGCTCAACCGCGTCGGCCATGTGGTCTTCATGGCCGTGTGAAACGAGAATGTAATCAGGATGAATTTTCATCACGTCAACGGCCTTCGCCAATGGATTGGGCGTGATGAACGGATCGAACAGCAGTGTTTTGCCGCTGACGGCAACCGAAAAACAGGAATGACCGTAGTAAGTGACTTTCATTCGATTTGCGATTTAAGTTTACGATTTACGCTCACCCCCGGGTTGAGCGACAAAGTTAATCGTAAACCAAAAATCGCAAATCGCAACAGGGGGAATGATGCAAAAAACGCGCCAGAGAAATTCTCCAGCGCGTTGAATTTGTTCGATTGAATTACGCGGTCGTCGCCATTTCCGGCTCCGGCGTGTCGAGAAATCCTTGCAAATGGCGCACACGCGTCGGGTGACGCAATTTGCGCAGCGCTTTCGCCTCGATCTGGCGGATGCGTTCGCGCGTGACGTTATACATCTTGCCGATTTCTTCGAGCGTGCGCTCGTAGCCGTCAATCAGGCCGAAACGCATTTCGAGGATTTTGCGTTCGCGCTCGGTCAACGTGGTCAGCACGTCGCTCAATTTTTCGCGGAGCAGGCTGTAGCTCGTCACGTCGGACGGATTTTCCGCCGATTTGTCCTCGATAAAATCGCCAACACTCACATCGCCGTCGTCGCCAACGGGTGCGTGCAATGAAACCGGCTGTTGCGCCATTTTCAAAAGCGCGTGAATGCGCGAAACCGGCATATGCATTTCGTCGGCCAACTCTTCGGGCGTCGGTTCACGGCCAAGCTCTTGCGTCAATTGCTTTTGCGCGCGCCAGAGCTTGTTCATGATTTCAATCATGTGCACCGGAATGCGGATTGTGCGCGCCTGGTCCGCGATGGAGCGCGTGATGGCCTGGCGAATCCACCAGATGGCGTAAGTCGAAAATTTATAGCCGCGGCGATATTCAAACTTCTCGACGCCTTTCATCAAACCGATGTTGCCTTCCTGGATCAAATCGAGGAACGACTGGCCTCGGTTCGTGTATTTTTTAGCAACGGAAACGACGAGGCGCAAATTGGCTTCTGCCATGTGCGTCTTGGCTTTCAAACCGCGATCGGCGGCAGCTTTCAAATCTTTGAACGTCTTGAAAAATTCTTCGCGCGGCATCCGCACGAATTGTTCGAGCGTCTGGATTTTAGCACGCTCGGCTTCAAGCGCGGCCCGGCGCTCGGTGGTGGTGCGCAACGCTTCCAATTCCTGAATATGGCGCAGGCTGGATTGAAATTTTTCGTGGATGTTGCCGGCAACGACAATCATTTCCTCGACCACTTTCTGTTTGTAGAAAAATTTCTGGAACATTTCCTGCACTTTTGCGCCCATCTTCTTCAATTCCTTCGCAAGTTTTTCCTTGCGGCCTTTTTGCGCCGCCTTTTGCCACGCGAAATATTTCGCGTCCACCTTTTCATCGAGCGTGTGGATTTTTTTGATAAGCTTTCGCAAATCGCGCAAATGGCCTTCTCGATTGGCGATTTTTTTATCAACAATCACGCGGTCGAAACGCTCTTTCGGCGGCTCGGACAAAAGTTTTTCCGCAATCGCAATATGCTCCTTGGCGGTGAAACCGAGTCCGTAAATAATCACCTTCATCGCGACTTCGGCTTCTTCGATTTTTTTGCAAATCTCGACTTCCTGTTCGCGCGTGAGCAAAGGCACTTTGCCCATCTGGTTCATATACATGCGAACCGGATCGTCCAAAATTTCGAGGCGCGAGTCTTCGTCTGCTTCCTCCTGCTGCGCTTGTTCGGGCTGCTTGGATCGTTCGGCGCGCTCGGCTTCGGCCTGATCCATGACGATTTCCACGTCGAGGCTGCGAAGCTTCGAAAGCAGCGCGTCCAAATCGTCCGGGCTCAAATTGTCCGGCAACACGTCGTTGATGTCGTCGTAAGTGACGTAGCCGTGCTCCTGCGCAAGATGCAAAAGCGTTTTGATCGTCTCGGTCAAATCCACCGTGGATTGCGGCGGCGCGGATGCCGCCGGAGTTGCATGGCCGTTCTGTGATTTTCCGTTTGCGGCGGAAATCGTTTCGGCTTTGGCTTTGCCGTTGGTTTCCGGCAATTTTTCCGCGTTGCGGCGCGCGCTGCTGGTGATGACAAAACGGCGGCGCACCGGAGCGATTTTCGCTTTGGCGCTTGTTCCGGCGCTGCGTTGTTTGCGTGACGCACTGGCCGAAGACGATTTTTTTCTTTGCAACATAAATATCAGACCTAAATGACTCGCTTTGGTTCAGAGAAAGTCATGAACCCCGAAACGCCGACTCGAAAATGTTCACCCGCGCACTCGCCTGAGAGTCTTGGAAACTGCGAACACCAGAAGCCTGACGCGGCTTTACTCTAACCGCTTTTCAGCATAATTCAAGCAGAATCGTCAATTTGCAAGGCAATGGAAAATCCATGAAAGTTGAAGCCAGCTAAAATCGTAACAGCCTAAATTGCAAAGCCTTGAGACGATAAAATCAATCGCCATTTCGCACTTTTGCGATGTCGCGAACAATCTGTTTTTGCAATTCCTCTTTCGAGTCAAATCGGCGCTCGTCGCGCAATTTTTCGCCGATTTCAACCTCCAAATTTTCACCGTAAAGGTCTCCGTGAAAATCCAGCACATGCGCTTCGACGCGCAATTCTGATTTGCCTGTCGCGACCGTCGGACGAAATCCGACGTTGAGCGCGACACGATAAAATTGTCCCTTCAGTTTTGTGCAACCGGAATAAACACCGTTCGGCGGCAGAACCAGACCTGTCGCGTCCAGATTTGCCGTCGGAAAACCAAGTTGATGACCGACTTTGTCGCCTTCGATAACACGACCCCAAATCGCGTAGGGCCGACCAAGCATCTGGCTCGCCGCGTCAATATCACCCGCACGAATCATTTCCCGAATCCGCGTGCTGCTGACGATTTGTCCGTCCAATGAAACTGCGGCAAGTCCGTGAACCAAAAATCCAATTTCGCTGCCAAGTTTTTTTAGAAGAGCGACATTGCCGCTGCGCTTGTGTCCGAAAACAAAATCAGCTCCAACACAAATGCTGTGAATTTTTCCGAAATCACGCGCGAGATTGCGAACGAATTCTTCGCCCGTTTGCTCGCTGAATTTTTTATCGAACTGGATCAGCAGCAATCCATCTGCGCCAAGCGATTCAATCGCCTGCAACTTTTGCGGCAGCGAATAAATCAGCGGCGGAACTTTGTCCGGCGCGACGACAGAATTCGGATGCCGATCAAACGTAAGCACGACCGAGATTGCGTTGTGCTGATGCGCATCAGCAATCGTCTGACGGATGATTTGCTGATGACCAAGATGAACGCCGTCAAAAAAACCGATGGCGAGGCAAACTTTTTTGCCATTCGTCTTCAATTCATTTGCGGCATGGATGATTTTCATGACTGCGCCAGTTTCAAAAACGGAATCACCCTTTTTTCCAATTCAGAAATTGTCATTTTCAGAATTTCGTCCAATGGCTTCGCGTCTGCCACGTCAAATTTTCCAGAAACGCTGCGCCGCAACGTCGCCAGATGCGCGCCGCAGCCGATTTTTTGGCCAAGTTCATGCGCGACGCTGCGAACGTAAGTGCCTTTTGTGCAAGCCAATCGAAATTCGCCGAGCGGTTCGGAATAATTTGTGAAACGAAAATTGTAAATATGAACGAGGCGCGGCTCGCGCTCGACCTCGATGCCTTTGCGCGCGAGTTTGTAAAGCGGCACGCCGTTTTTTTTGATGGCCGAAACCATTGGCGGCATTTGCATTTGATCACCCACAAATTGCGATGCCAGTTCATTCAATTGCTCCAGCGCCAGCGGCTGAACAGGTTTCGTCTCAAGAATTTCGCCGTCCACATCGTAAGAATTTGTCGTGACACCAAATTTTATTGTGCCTTCATAAACCTTGTCGTCGCCCATCAATTTTTCGGACAGCTTCGTGCCGCGACCGAGAACGATGATTAAAAGACCGGTCGCATTTGGGTCAAGCGTGCCGCAATGTCCGACTTTCTTGATGCCAAACTTGCGGCGAATCGCATCCACGACATCGTGCGAAGTCGGGCCGGCGGGTTTATCAATGAGGATCGCGCCGTCGAGCGAAGAAAATTCTTGCATGGAAATTATTTCGCCATGTTCAACGCGCGTTTTACGGCAGCAATGACTTTGCGTTGAACCGAAAGGGGTTTGCCGGAAATCCTTGCGCCCGCCGCCGCCGGATGGCCGCCGCCGCCGAATTGCGCGGCGATTTCATTCACGTTCACATTTGGATTTTTCGAGCGCAAACTGATACGCGTCAGTTCCGGTTCGATCTCTTCAAATACGCAGGCGACGACGACCGGCTCAATCGCGCGAATGTGGTCAATCAAGCCTTCCGTGTCATTGCTCTCCGATCCGGTGCGCGCCAAATCTTTTTTCTTGAGCCAAAACCATGCGATGCGGTCGTTGGCGGTCAGCCGGAATTTGCTGTAGACGTGCTTGAGCAATCGCGCGCGAGAAAGCGGATAAGACTGATAAACTTCATCGCAAATTTTTGCGAGGTCGGCGCCGCGCGTGACGAGTTCCGCGCCGGTGTGAAATGTGCCGGGACGCGTCGTTGGATATTGAAACGAGCCGGTATCGGTGGAAATAGCGGTAAAAAGCAAATCGGCAATCGGCTTCGTGATCGGCCAGCGCGCGACTTTGAGCAGCCGGAAAATCAATTCGCCGCAAGAAGGCTCCCGCATGGAAATCCAATTCACGTCGCCATAGCGCGGATTGCTTTCGTGATGGTCAATGTTGATGAGAATTTTCCGGTTTAGCGTGTGTTTTCCCGCTTTGCCGAGCCGCGCGAAGCTCGCGCAATCGGTCGCGATGACGCAATCGAATTTTTTTCCGGGCTTTGGTTTTTGAAAAAATCCTTGAGGATCGAGAAATTTATATTTTTGCGGAATCGAATCTTCGTTCCAGCAGGTGACTTTTTTCCCTTCATTTCGCAGCGCCAGCGCAAGTCCAAGTTGCGAGCCGACGCAATCGCCATCAGGACGGACGTGGCCGACGATGCAAATCGTTTTGCTTTCGCGAATGATTTCGACAATCCGGTCAATGATTTTCGGATAACTTTTCACGATTTATCTTTTTCGTCAGCGGGCGAAGATTTTTCAAGCTCTTCGATGATTTGCAGCACTTTGTTGCCACGAACAATGGAATCGTCGAAAACAAATTTCAACGTCGGCGTAAATTTCAAAACCACGGATTTTCCGACGAGTCCTTGAATACGAATCCGGTGTTCAGTAAGCAATTGCATTCCGCGTTTCTGCTGTGTCGCATTGCCGAAAATGCTGATGAAGACGATGGCGGACTTCAAATCACCCGTCACGTCCACGTCGTTGACGGAAATGAGTCCGGCTTCGTTGACGTGAAATTCGCGGCGGACGGCCTCGCCAATTTCGCGCTTCAATAATTCACGAACGCGTTCATGTCGGAGATTGGGCATTTTTCACCTCACAACTTCGCCGCAATTTTTTCAATCGTATAACATTCAACCGCGTCGCCGACTTGAAATTCGCCAAAGCCTTCGACGCGGATGCCGCATTCCATCCCGGCGCGGACTTCGTTGACTTCGTCCTGAAACCGGCGCAGCGATTGCGTGACGCCTTCGTAAATGACGTCCTTGCGGCGGCGCACGCGAACCTTGCCGCGCACGATGCGTCCGCTCGAAACCATGCAACCGGCGACCGGCACACCTTTGGACAATTCAAAAATCTGCCGCACTTCCGCCGAGCCGATGATCGTCTCCTTGCTGACAGGATCGAGCAATCCAGCCATCGCTTCTTTCACCTGGTCAATCAATTCGTAAATGATCGCATAAAGTTTGATCTGCACGCCGGCGTGTTTGGCTTTTTCGGCGGCGGTGCTGTCGAGACGCGTGTGAAAACCGAGAATGACCGCGCTCGACGCCGATGCCAGCGCCACGTCGTTTTCGGTGATCGTCCCGACGTCGCTGTGAATGATTTCGAGCGAAACTTTTTCCGCCTCGATTTTCTTGAGCGCCTCGACAATCGCCTCGACGGAGCCTTGCGTGTCGGCTTTGACGACGACTTTGAGAACCTTGCTTTGTTCGGCTGCAAGCGTGGCAAAAAGATTTTCGAGCGTGATTTTTTTGTCTTCCTGGCCCGTCGCTTTTGCTTCAAGAAAACGCTGCTCGGCCAAATCGCGCGCCGCTTTTTCATCTTCGACAACGGAAAATTCCAAACCCGCATCCGGCACGCCGTTCAATCCAAGAACACGAACGGCGACAGACGGCGCGGCTTCTTTCAAACGTTTTCCTTCCTCGCTGATGAGCGCGCGGACGCGACCGTAAAATTCGCCGCACAAAATAATTTCGCCGATGCGCAACGTGCCTTTGCGAACGAGAACCGTCGCCGTCGGGCCGCCGGGTTCGACGCCGGATTCGATGACGTTGCCCTTCGCGCGGCGGTCGGGATTTGCTTTCAACTCGAGCAAGTCGGCTTGCAACAAAATCATTTCCAGCAATTTATCAATGCCCTGTTTCGTAAGCGCCGAGCAATCCACAAAAATCGTGTCGCCGCCCCAATCGTCCGGCACGAGGCCTTTGTCCTGCAATTGCTGGCGAACTTTCATCGGGTTCGCGTTCGGATGATCAATTTTGTTGACCGCGACAAGAATCGGAACTTTCGCCGCCTTTGCGTGATTCAACGCCTCCAAAGTTTGCGGCATGACGCCGTCGTTCGCCGCGACGACGAGCACGACGATGTCGGTCACGTTTGCGCCGCGCGCACGCATGGAACTGAATGCCGCGTGACCGGGCGTGTCGAGAAAAGTGATTTGCGCGAGTTCTTTTTTGCGTTCGGGATGCGGCACGGAAATCGTGTAAGCGCCGATGTGCTGCGTGATGCCGCCGGCTTCGCCCGCCGCGACGTTCGCTTTGCGGATCACATCAAGCAAACTCGTTTTGCCGTGGTCAACGTGACCCATGATGGTGACGACCGGCGCGCGCGGCTTGAGTGTTTCCGGTTTATCTTCGACATCCAATTCAACTTTTTTCTCGACGGCGTGAACGACGCCGCCGCCGCGCTCGCGTTTTTCAACTTCAAAACGGAAACCATATTTGGCGCAAAGCTGCTGCGCGATTTTTTCGTCAATCGCCTGATTGACCGTGGCAAAAACGCCGAGCCTCATCAAATCGCCGATGATGATGAACGGCTTTTGTTTGAGCGCCACCGCAAGTTCGCGGACGATGATCGGCGGTTTGATGACGATGACTTCGCCTGTTTCCGGCGCGACAAATTTCGGTGCCGCTGGCGCGGCGGGCTTCGCCGGCTCGCGAGTTTGTTGCGGTGGACGACCATCGCGACCGCGCTGAAATTGCTGACGCGAATCTCCACGACGTTCGCCACGTTGCGGTGCGCCCGGCCGTGGTGGCGGCAATTTTACCGAACCGACTTTTTCGCCGTGGCGCGGCGATTGCGGACGCGACGGCAATTGAATGAATCCAATTTTTTCTCCCATGCGCGAAGCAGGAGGCTGCGACGGGGCAATAAGTCTTGGTTTTTCAACGATTGGCGAAGCAATCGCTTCAACCGTTGCCGGTTCCGGTTTTAATTCGGGTGGCGGAGGTGGCGGCGCGGAAATGATTTGAATTTTTTCTTCGACCGGCGCGGGTTTCGGTTTTTCTATGACCGGTGGCGCGGCCTGTTTTGCAGCGATGTCAGGATGGTCTTTGAGCAGCTCGCCTTCGAGCCATTCTGCGGAAATTTTATCGAGCGAACTGGACGGAACTTTGGCGGCGGCAATGCCCATCGCTTTGGCCTTGGTGAGAATTTCTTTGTTCTCCAGGCCATACTTCTTCGCAATGTCGTAAATACGAACGGGCATAAAAAAATTTCTTCACTACAAACCAAATTGTGCAATTGGCCTTCATGGGCTAAATCGCAGAAACAAATTTTGTTCCAGCCGGCGTCATAAAATCAACTCACGGCGGTTTCGCCGATTTTCAATTTCCTGCGCTCGGCGTCTTCGCGCGCCGCTTTCAAAATGTCACCGGCCTTGTCGCCGATTTGCGGAATGCTCGCCAGATCGCTTTCCTCGGTGGACAGCAAATCTTCCAGCCGCGTCAAGCCGGCATGGACAAGCGCGTCAGCTTGCTCGCGGGCAATTCCCGGAATCGCCGCGAGCGCTTCGACGGCTTCCGCCACTTTTTCTTCAAAGCCTTTGACGACGACTTCTTCCGCGTCAATGTCCACTTCCCAGCCGGTCAATTTCGCCGTGAGCCGCGCGTTTTGTCCGCGCTTGCCGATGGCCAGTGATAATTGGTCTTCGCTCACCAAAATCTTCAAACGTTTTCCGGCTTCGTCCAATTCGACGCTTTTCAACTTCGCGGGCTCGAGCGCTTTCGTGACGAATGCCTTGATGTCCGATGACCACGGAATCACGTCCACTTTTTCGTTATTGAGTTCGCGGACAATATTTTTCACGCGCTGGCCGCGCATGCCGACGCACGCGCCGACCGGATCCACTTTCGGATCGCGCGAATAAACGGCCATTTTAGTGCGGAAACCGGGTTCACGCGCGATGCCTTTGATTTCAATCGTGCCGTCGTTGATTTCCGAAACTTCAACTTGAAAAAGTTTGATGATGAAACGCGGATCGGCCCGCGACAAAATGATTTCCGGCCCGCGCGCGCCATCTTCGACCGCTTTGACATAGCAGCGGATGCGTTCGCCGACTTGATATTCCTCCGTCGGCACGCGCTCGCGGTTCGGCAGCAGCGCCTCGTATTTTCCCAAATCCAAAATCACGTCCGAGCGCTCAAAACGGCGGACCGTTCCGCTCACAATGTCGCCGACGCGGTCTTTGAATTCCGTGAAGATGAGAGATTTTTCCGCCTGCCGGATTTTTTGCATCAACGCCTGCTTCGCATATTGCGAGGCGATTCGTCCGAAGCCGGTTGGCGTGACTTCTTTTTCGATTTCATCGCCGACATTGGCGTCCGGTTTGATGCGGCGCGCGTCGAAAACAGAAATCTGGTCGTGAACGGAAATAACTTTTTCGGAAACGATCAATTTAGCGAACGCCTTGATGTCGCCATTTTTTTGGTCAATCTCGACGCGCAATTCGCGCGCCGGCCCGACCGCTTTTTTCGCGGCGGACAGCAACGCTTCCTGGACAGCGCCGACCAGAACATCGCGGCCGATGCCCTTTTCGCGTTCCCAAAAATCCAAAACTGCTAAAAAATCTGCATTCATAACTGGCAAACGGCGTCTGCGGCGGCGACACGCGGCGAATAAAAAAGCCGGAAGATAATCATCTCCGACTTCTCGCGCTGGCCAAACCAGCAGACTTTACCGTTCTTGTCCCATACAATAATTTTTCGGTGCAACCCCGTCAAGTGCAAAACTTTCCTGCTGGAATGCGCCTAAATGGCAATAAACCGAAGCGTGGGGCGAAATTTTTAGCCACTGACTTAATGACAACATTTCCGGTTGGGCTTGCTGTTCCAAAGCGGCTTTAGATTTTCAACTAATTCCTTTTCGACAGTTCGATAATTTTTACATTTGAAAAAGCGAATTGAAACTTGGTGATTCTGTTTTTGATATTTTCGCAATAGTTGCTGTTGCCAACACATAACTATTTTGAGTTCCGCTTGAAATCACATTCATTCCGCTGGATGAAACTGAATCAGGTTTTATCCAAGCTGTAAGTGTCAAAGCAGAGCCGGAAATTAAAGTGGAATTTCCAAGGAAAATTCGGCTGCTACCGTCGAAATGATAGGCTTGATTTGATTGTCCAAAACGGTCGGGCGCGAGCGTTGCACCATAAACTGTTCCGTTGTGGCCGTTGCCGCTTGCGTCATTGGCATTTCCGGTGAACGGATAATAGGCCACGAGTCCGTTTGTCAGTGAATTTTGGGCTTCGACCTTAAAAATCATCCAAAGCAAGACTGCGCCAAACACGATTAAACTTTTCATAATTATTTTGCCAGAAACCATTTTTCCAATAACAAGTCAAGACAAATGTCTTATGCTTGTGTTTGCGCCAAAAAGCCATTCTGACAATGAATGGCTCAAACAAAATCATTCCTGTCAGACTCTTTTTCGCTGGTGGTCAAAAAACACCGCGAAAAAAGAAAATTGAGTCGGGCGGCGTTGGCAGAATTATCGGGTTTGCATCAAACTTACATCGGACTTTTGGAGCGTGGCGAACGAAGTCCCAATTTGGATACTGCCAAAGCAATTGCAAAAGCTTTGAGAATTTCTCTTGGCAAAATGATTATCGAAGCAGAGCAGTTACAGAAATAGCGCGGTAAAATAATTCGCATTTTATCGCTCATTGGCGGCGGCTTTCCGTGCTGCTAAAACTTTTTGAGATGGAACGTAATTCGCGATAAAGTCGCGATAAAATTCTGCAAACTTTCCATCTGCAATTGCCGCGCGCACTTCGGCCATCACTTTCAGAAACAGATGCGAATTATGGACGCTGACCATGCGCAGGCCGAGAATTTCATTCACGTTCAGCAAATGCCGCAGATACGCGCGCGTGAAATGTTTGCAGGCGAAGCAGTCACAGCCTTCTTCAATCGGACGAAAATCCGCCTTGTAAGCGCCGCCTTTTAGACCGAACGCGCCCTTGCGCGTCATGGCCGTGCCGTTGCGCGCGACGCGCGTGGGCAGCACGCAGTCGAACATATCCACGCCGCGCGCGATCAGTTCCACCATTTGCGCGGGCGTGCCGAGACCCATCGCGTAGCGCGCTTTGTGCGCGGGCAAAAACGGTTCGGTCAATTCAATCGCCTTCAACATTTCATGTTCCGGTTCGCCGACGCTCACGCCGCCGATGGCGTAACCGTCAAAATCCATTTCGACCAAAGCTTTCGCGCATTCTTCGCGGAGCGCGGCATTTGAACCTCCTTGCACGATGCCGAAAACTTTTTGACCATCGGCGCGAGGTTGCTCTCGACATTCGCGCGCCCAACGAATCGTGCGTTCGACGGCGAGGCGTTGTTCTTTGGCAGGCGAATCGTGCGGCGGGCATTCGTCAAAAACCATTGCGATGTCCGAGCCGAGTGTGCGCTGGATTTCCATCGCTTCCTTCGGCCCAAGAAATAAAAGCGAGCCATCCAAATGCGAACGGAATTCGACGCCGTGCGGTTTTATTTTTCGGATTTTGGCGAGACTGAAAACTTGAAAGCCACCGCTGTCGGTAAGAATTGGCTTTTCCCAATTCATAAATTTGTGCAGGCCGCCGGCGGCGCGGATAATTTCCAAACCGGGTCGCAGGTTCAAATGGTAAGTGTTGCCGAGAATGATTTGCGTGCCCATTTCCAGCAATTCGCGCGGGTCGAGCGCCTTGACGCTGGCCTGCGTGCCGACGGGCATGAACACAGGCGTTTCGACGACGCCATGCGCGGTGGTCAATTTGCCGAGGCGCGCTTTTGTCGTCGGGTCGGTTTTGAGAAGTTCAAACATTTCAGTAATTCAAAACCCGGACGCCACCCCATTTGGAAATTAAATTGTCACGCGTCACCAGCGTCAGGCGGTGAACCAATGCCGTTGCGACGATCAATTGATCGGCAGGATCAGTCGTTTGCAAACCGTCGTCGGCAAGTTTGCAGGATTCGACGGCGATTTCGGGTGTGATTGCCAAAATGGTAAGGTTTGGCGAAAGCGAATCTTGAATCCACTGCAAAGGAGAACGGTCAAGCGGCAATTTTCCATATTCAACAGCTTTGCAAATTTCCCAGAAAGAAATGTCCAATAAGAAAAGTTTTGTTTCGGGTTCAAGCAACACTTTGCATTGCGCGGAAAGTTTTGTGGCGGAAGAAATGGCTTTCCATGCGTTTGTGTCGAGCAAATAGCTCATTGCATGGCTTTCCACTTGACAACCGGTTTGCCTAAATCTTTTTTGATGGAACCGCGTGTGGCGCCGTAAAGCGCGCCCGTCCCCGCTTTTTTGGAGAGAACATATTCCGACTTGCCGCGCCGGATGGTGACTTTTTCGCCACGGTCGGCGGCGGAAAAAACCCGTTCGGGCGTGCGATAAAGAATGGTTACGGTGGCTGTCATCAGATAAATAATATGATTGGATTGGCGTCTCGTCAACCGGCAAATTTCATAAACGACCTGCCTGCGATTGAATGTCCCGCCAAAAATTCGCGGGCGTTCATTCGCCGCCCGCCCTCGAGTTGCAATTCTAAAATGCGCAGCGCATTTTTTCCGCAAGCGACGACAATTCCGTTTTTATCCGCTGATAAAATTTCGCCAGCATTGCCAGAACACTCAACCATTTCGGCTTTCCAGACTTTCAACAATTGTTTTGGTGGGGCGAGCGTCCCCGCGAGCAATTCGGACGTTTCGGTTTCGGCTCGCGAGGACGCTCGCCCCACCGAATCCGGCAAAAAAGTGAACACGCCCGGCCACGGCGTGAACGCGCGCAGACGATTCAAAATTTCCTGCGCCGACAAATTCCAATCAATTTTGCCATCTTCCTTTTTGATTTTTGCCGCATAAGTCGCGCCTTCTTTCGGCTGCAGCTGCGGGAAAATTGTTCCGGCGACAAAATTGGGAATTATTTTCGCCAATAATTCCGCGCCGAGTTGCGCGAGCCGGTCGTGAAGCGTTTGCGAATTGTCTTCCGGCAAAATCGGCGTGCGCGCTTGCGCAAGGATGTCGCCGGTGTCCAGACCGGCGTCCATTTTCATGATGGTCACGCCGGTTTCGGTTTCGCCGTTGAGAATCGCGGATTGGATCGGCGAGGCGCCGCGATATTTCGGCAGCAGCGACGTATGGACGTTCACGCAGCCGAACTTCGGCAAATCCAAAATTGCCGGCGACAAAATTTGGCCGTAAGCGACGACGACAATCAAATCCGGCTGCAATTCGCGCAATTCGGAAATAAATTTTTCGTCACGCGCTTTCGCCGGTTGCAAAATCGGCAAATTCAATTTTTGCGCGAGAATCTTCACCGGCGACGGCTGTGGTTTGAGTTCGCGGCCTTTGGGTTTGTTCGGCTGCGTGACGACGGCGGCGACGGAAAAAAATTTGCCGCCCGCCAATCTTTCGAGGCTGGCGCAGGACAATTCCGCCGTGCCCATGAAAATGATTCGTAATGCAACCATCAACAAATTTTAACGCAAAGGCGCGAAGAGGCAAAGGATGGATGCAAATTCCGACTAGAGCTTCACGACGTGTTTGAGAATGCTGAAGAAAGTTTCCACGGGCACGCCGTCGGTGTTGATGCGGCGGACGATTTTCTTTCCGTAAAAATCCAGCACGGGCCTGGTTTCTTTTTCGTAGACTTTCAGGCGTTCACGGATCACGTCGAGATTCGCGTCGTCGAGGCGGTTGTCCTTGAGGGCGCGCCGCTGCATGCGCGCGATGAGATTTTCCTTTTTCCTGGACGTGAGGTAAAAAATAGCGACGACGTCGAGCGTGTCGCGCAACATTTCCGCCTGATGCACGTTGCGCGGAATGCCGTCGAGCACGAGCGTGTCGGCGTCGGGATGAAACCGTCCCATTTGTTCGCTGGCGTGGATGACCTTGCGCCACAAATCAATGGTCGGCTTGTCTGGCACGAGCGATCCCTCGCTGGTGTGTTCGATGAAAATTTTTCCGAGTTCGCTGTCGGGACGCAAGTTGCGGAAAACGTCGCCGCACGCGCAATGGAAAAAATTCGGGATGGCGCCGAGCGCGCGGCCATGCGTGCCTTTGCCGGAGCCGGGAGCGCCAAACATGAGGATGGTTCGGTATTTCAAGATTTGAATTTAAGTTGAATCTGTTGGATTTCGGCAAATGGCACCATGATTTCCTGGCGTTCGCCGCCTTGGACGACTTCAAAATGGATTTCGTTGGCGCTGATGCGCGAGATGCGTTCGACCGTAAGCAGCGCGGCGGGAATTTTGACAGTCAGTATTTTGTTCCTGTCAGCTTCGGGCCGGGCGATGCCGAAAAAACCGGCAAATTTCGTTTCAAAAAACCGGCGGTTGAACATGAATTGTCCGCGCTGAAAAATTTCCGTTGGCGAACTGTCCGGTGGCGGCGATGCGCCTGTAAAACCGCTGGCAACAATGTGAATTTCCTCCTGCGGCACCGGCGTTGGCGTTGGCAATCCCGGAACGGTAAAACGATGCGGCTCGGCTTCAAGCGGCGCTGTTTCCAGAATTTCTTCGACGGGTGCCGCTTGCGGCGGCGGCATCGAAAGCAAAATAATCGGACCCAAAACCGGCAGCGCCGCCGCCAGGCCAAGCCCAAGCCCAATCGGACGCGCGCGAAAAACTGCGGCTTCGTAACCGGCAAAAATGTTCGCCGCATAAACCAGCAACATCACGACCAGGCCGACCGACGACGTGAACAGCGCGCCGAAAAGCGATCCGCCTGCGGGATGTTCCAATCGCGGCACGTCATTGAGTTTGACTTCCGGCTTCGCGTGTTCCGACGCCGCAGGTTCGATGAACGGCTCGACGAACGGCGCGATTTTCGGATTTTGCGCCAGTTGCTTCAAGCCGGCCTGCGAAAATTTCAGCCACGGCAACCGGTCGGAATAAGTGTCCTGCCCGGTTTTGAAAATGATGCCGTTGTCATTGAACGAAACCGGTTCGCCACTGACCGTCGAACCATCAACCAGCGAATAACCCGCGCCCATTGCGGCGAGAAGGCCGCAAAGCCAAAAGGCGAAAAGTATCCCGACGAGTTTGCGCATAGGATTTCTGTAACACAGGACGCGACGGCGCGAAAGAAAATTTAATCCACAATCGCAGCGCCAAACATTTCCTTCGCCATCACGCCTTCGGCAACTTTCGTCACGCCGCCGGTCATGCGAATCGAAAATCCGTCGCCGATCTCAATCTCAATCTTTCCGCCGGGCATTTGGACGGAAATCTCGCGGTCACACAGCCCAAGCCGGTGCGCCACCGCCGCCGCCGCGCTGCTGCTGCTGCCGCTGGCCAGCGTGTAGCCCGCGCCGCGTTCCCAGATTTCGATCTGGATATTGTTGCGGTCGAGAACCTTCATCAATTGCACATTCGTGCGATTCGGAAAACGCGCGTGCGTTTCCAGTTGCGGGCCGAGTTGCCGCACGAGATCGGCGCTGATGCGCTGCAACGGCAGCACGCAATGCGGATTGCCCACCGTCGCGGCGCAAAAATTGAATTGCTGCCCGCGCAAATGGATCGGTTCGTTGATGACTTCGCGGCGCGGGCCGGCCACGGGAATGGCGTCGCTCCAAAAACTGACGTTGCCCATGTCCACGCGCACGGTCCGGCCTTTGTCCAAAACCAGCGATTGAACAATTCCGCCGCGCGTCTCGATGGCAAATTCTCCGTTGCGAACAATTTTTTTATCCCAAAGATAACGCGAAAAAATCCGCAGGCCGTTCCCGCTTTTTTCAGCTTCACTGCCGTCGGGATTAAAAATCCGCAGCGCGCATTTGGCTTTTTTCGACGGCGAAGGCCCCAGCAAAATGCCGTCCGAGCCGATGCCGAAATTGCGATGACAGATGATTTTTACCTGCTCTGGCGTGAGCGGCGATGGCAAATCTTTCGGGTTGATGACGATGTAGTCGTTGCCCAGCGCGTGATATTTCGAAAACGCAAAACGCATTGCATGAGCATATCGTTTCACGCGCCAAGCGCAAAACAGAATCAATGTCCTCCGTCTTTCTTCGTGTCGCGTTTGGCTTCCTCCACGTGGAATTTGTGAAGAAAACGATGAAACACGGGCGCAAACACGATTCCAAGGCTCGTGATGAACGCAAGTCCGCTAAAAAGCGCGTAACAACCGGCGAAAATTTTCCCGCCATCGGTTTTCAATTCTCCGACCGGCCCCATTCCAGACAAAATCATCGCGGCGTTGACGAACGCGTCCACCCACGACATCTGCTCGAAACCGTGATAGCCGAGCATCCCGACGCCGAGCGCCGCAGCAACAACCAAAAATCCGATGCCCACGCCGCGCGCAAGACGTTTGTAAAATGCCGGCCGCGACAGCAAGGGTTTGGAACGATGTTCGAACATAAAATGAGACCTGCGCAAAATTCAATTTCATCGCAGCATCCAACGTGAGTCGACTCAATGTGTTGTTTTCAAACCACCAAACGGCGTAACCAGAGTTGACCCGTTGCTGCCATGGTTGTCCCAGTAAATATTTGGATCATCGCCAGTCGTTCTACAGCCTGTGATTCCTGTTAGAAAAATCAAGCCGCACAAGACGTAAAAGAATTTTAGAGGCGACATATAATTGTGATGAATGTTAGAACAAACTGACGTTCGCTGCTACTATTTTTCAGAAGTCTAAAAATCAATTCGCCGAACCGACGGCTTCCTGCAAATTTTTCATTCCAGACGTTTCCATTTTTCTTACGAGACCAGCCACGATTGTTTTTGCGATGCCCGGACCTTCATAAACAAGGCTGGTGTAAATTTGCACAAGCGACGCGCCCGCCGTGATTTTTTTCCACGCATCCTCCGCTGTAAAAATTCCTCCGACGCCGATGATTGGCAATTTGCCTTTGGTTTGCTTGAAAATGTGGCGGATGATTTCCGTGCTGCGTTCGCGCAACGGCTTGCCGCTCAAGCCGCCACTTTCGGAATAAATTTTTTGCGACAGTGGATTGTTGGCTTGCGGACGCGAAATGGTCGTGTTCGTGGCGACAATTCCGGCGATTTGGCGTTGCGTTGCGAGTTCAAGAATTTCGTCCAGCGCTTCAAATGACAAATCCGGCGCAACTTTGACCAAAATCGGCTTCTGAATTCTGGCTTCTGAATTCTGGCTTCCGTTTCGTTCCTGCATCGCCGCCAAAATTTCGTCGAGCGCAGATTTATCCTGCAATTGCCGCAAGCCCGGCGTGTTTGGCGAACTGACGTTGACGACAAAAAAATCCGCAAGGTCGCGCAGCACGCGAAATGAATTGGCGTAATCTTCCGCAGCTTTTTCCAGCGGCGTAATTTTGGATTTGCCCAGATTGATTCCAACCGGATGCTTCGGCCAGCGACCGGAATTTTTCCATCCGGCCAATCTTTGAGCAAACATTTCCGCACCGGGATTATTGAAGCCCATGCGATTAACGATGGCTTCGTCGGCAACGGCGCGAAACATTCGCGGCGCAGGATTTCCTTCCTGCGGATGCCATGTCACACCGCCGAGTTCGCAAAAACCAAAGCCGAGTTTTTCCCAAACCGGAACGGCGGCGGCAAATTTGTCCATCCCGGCGGCAAGGCCGATGGGATTCGGAAATTTCAGGCCGAAAAGTTCAACGGGCAATTCCGGCGCGGAGAAAAAGTTTCCAATCAGGTCACAAGCCAATTTGTTTCGACTGGCGCGGGCGAGAATTTTGAGCGTAAAATCGTGCGCGCGTTCCGCGTCTTGGGCGAAGAGCAGCGGGCGAACCAGTTTTTGATATGGCCAGCCCATGTGATTTCAACGGACGATATTTTGTGTGGCAGTCATTTCCGGTTTTATTTTGCCATTTAATTTTTCACCGCGCTGCGTGTCTTTATTTTGCAACAATTTTTTGTAACTCGCCAGCGCAAGTAATGGCCACGCGTTGCGGTAAATGTCGTATTTCAGATAAAACACCTTCGGAAAACCGGTGCCAGTCGTTTCTGCTTCCGTCCATGAGCCATCGGCATTTTGCGTGCGCGAGAGATATTCTATACCGCGTTTGAGCGCGGGATTTTCCGGGTCGTCGAACGCGCACAATCCCATGACCGCCCACGCGGTTTGCGACGCCGTGCTCGGCCCCTGCCCTTTGAAAACCGGATCGTCGTAGGTGTTGCAGCGTTCGCCCCAGCCGCCGTCGCCCTCATGTTGAACGCTTTCGAGCCATTCCCGACCCTTTTGCAGCCACGGTTCTTTCATATCCCAATTCATCGCGCGCATTCCGCGCAAGACCTGCCACGTGCCGTAAATGTAATTCACGCCCCAGCGTCCATACCACGAGCCGTCGGGTTCCTGATGGTCGCGGACAAATTCGAGCGCACGACGGATTTGGGAATGGTTGCGATTCCAATTCTCGTAGCCGAGCAATTCCAGAATGCGCGCGGTGATGTCGGCGCATTCGGGATCGAGCATGGCGTTGTGGTCGGCGAACGGAACTTTTTCGAGAAGATTTTTCGTGCAATCTTTGTCGAACGACGCCCAGCCGCCGTCTTTGCATTGAAATGCCATCATCCATTTCAAGCCGCGCTGAAAACATTCATCGCGCTTTTGCGGATTGTCCGTGGGAATTTTTCGCAATGCGAGCAGCACCATCGCCGTGTCGTCCACGTCGGGATTCCATTTATTGTTGAATTCAAAAACCCAACCGCTCGGCTCGACCTTCGCCGGATTTTTGTGGATCCAATCGCCGCGAAAACGGATTTCGCGTTCGATGAGCCACTCGGCAGATTTTTTCAACGCCGGATGATTTTCGGAAATGCCGGATTCATGCAGGCAAATCGCGACAATCGCCGTGTCCCAGACCGGCGAAAAACACGGTTCGATGCGCACGTCATTTTCCGTTTCGTGCTGAAGACGTTTCAGCTCGCGCCATTCGCGCTGTAAAATCGGATTGTCATCTTTGTAGCCGAGTGCCTTGAGCGCGATGATGGAATTGAGCATCGCCGGAAAAATCGCGGCCAGTCCGTCGCTGCCTTCAAATCGTTCGAGCATCCAGTTCTCGCATTTTTTCAGCGCGAGTTTTCGGAATGGATGGATTTTATGCTCGGCGAACCATTCGGCGAATTTGTGCAGCCGGTCGAGCCAGAGGAAAAAATTGCGCCAGGAAATTTTTTCCGGGTCGGGTGTGAGCGCGAGGTCGCGTTCGTGGATGCCTTCGGGATAAAGTTCGTCGAGCGTCACATTGACCGGACGCATTGGTTTGAAATGGTTGATGATGGCCAATGGCACGAGCATTCCGCGCGACCAATTGCTCATGTCCCAGAAATTCACATGAAACCATTTGCCGATGAGCAGCACTTCGCACGGAATCGTCGGCACATATTCCCACGGAAACAGTCCGATGAGCGCGAGATACAATTTTGAAAACGTATTCATCCGCGGCACGCCGCCCAAATGCAACGCCGCTTCACGCGCGCGCAACATTCGCGGATCCGTCGCGCGCACACCGGCAAGTTTGAGCGCGAGATAGGCTTTGATGGTCGCGTTCACTTCCGACGTGCCGCCGAGATAAATGTTCCAGCCGCCGTCGGGCAATTGCTTGGAGAAAAGATGATTGACCGCCTTGCGCTGCCAATTTTTGTCCACGCTGCCGTCCCAGTGATGATACGCCACCATGTCGGAGACGAGCGTGGAATCCACCATCAGCTCGCCGTTCCAATAGCCCTCGGGCTTTTGCAAGCCGAGCAGATGTTCTTGCGAGCGCGAAATGGCGGTCTCCAAGTCCGCTAAAAAATCTTTTTGAAAACGGGTCGCCGCGAATGATGGCGCGGACTCAACCCTTGGATCACTTTCAGTCAACACGCGCACACTTTGCTAAAATTGCCGCCGTTTGAAAAGTTTTTTGCGTCCCAAAAATGCGATTTGAAGCCGTTCTTTTTCTTGTGGACAAATCCCGCGAATTCCCATAGTTGAATACATAATTAGATAGAGAACGATATGAGCCGCAAAACTTCCCGTTACGGCTGGCTGCCTGATTTGCCGGATCAACGCGACCATCTTTATGCCGCGCCGGGCGAAATGCTGGGCGCGCTTCCGTCGAAAATTGATCTGCGCGCAAAATGTCCACCCGTTTACAACCAGGGTCAGCTCGGCAGTTGCACGGCCAATGCCATTGCCGCCGCAATCGAATTTGACCGGCTTAAACAGAAACTCGACGATTTCACGCCGTCACGGTTGTTCATCTACTACAACGAACGCACGGTGGAACACTCGGTTGATTCCGACAGCGGCGCGCAAATCCGCGACGGCATCAAAAGCGTCGGCAAACTCGGCGACTGCCCGGAAACGGAATGGCCATACACGATTTCCAAGTTCAAAACCAAGCCGCCCGCGAAATGCTATTCTGACGCGCTGAAATACAAGGCCGTTTTGTATCAGCGCGTGGCACAAACGCGGGGCCAGTTGAAGGGTTGTCTCGCGTCCGGTTATCCGTTCATTTTCGGATTCACCGTCTACGAAAGTTTTGAAAGCGCGCAAGTCGCCAAAACCGGCCACGCCCCGCTGCCGAAATCCGGCGAACAAGCGATTGGCGGCCATGCCGTTGTTGGTGTAGGATACGACGACGCGAAACAGTGGTTCATCGTTCGCAATTCGTGGGGCGACGGCTGGGGCATGAAGGGTTATTTTACTTTGCCTTACGCTTATGTGACGGATAATAATCTCGCGGATGATTTTTGGACTATCCGCGTCGTGCAGTGATGGTCAACCCTAAACCCAAATCAGTTATGACTCTAACCAAACGCGACCTCGTCATCCGCATCAGCAACGAAACCGGGCTGGTTCAACAGCAGGTCTTCGATGTGGTGCAGAAAACTCTCGACTACATTTCCGAGGCGTTGTCCAAGGGCGACAAGGTGGAGCTGCGCAATTTCGGTGTGTTTGAAGTCAAAGTCCGCAAAGCCCGCGTCGGGCGCAATCCGAACAAACCGGAAACCGACGTGCCGATTCCCGCGCGCGCGACCGTGAAATTCAAGGCCGGCAAGGAAATGCGCGCTGAAGTTTTGAAATTGCCGGCGAAAAATTAATTTCATTGCCGCAAAAGAACACAAAGGAACGCAAGGAATTGAAAAAATGAACGCCACCGCCGAACTGACCTTTTTGAAATGCGCCTGCCAGCACTGCGGCGTGAACATCGAATTTCCGGCGGACTACACCGAAACCATGCGTGAATGTCCGAAATGCGGCAAGATGACCGCGCTGAAACCACCGCCGCCAAAAATCAGGATAGAAGCGCCAGAAAACTACCGCCGACCGGCATATCCAGAAGAAAAAGAATCTGAAAGAATCAGGAGCATGGCGGTTGGTGCACTTGTGATTTCGATCATTTCATTGGTCATTGGCGGATTTTTTATATTGGTCGGGCTCAACGAAAATTATCAGGAAAAAGAAATCGAAGAATGCAGCATAGGCAGCGCATTGATAGCTGGAGCCGTCTGGATATTTATGATCAGCCAAATCATTCATATCCGCGCCAACACCACGAAAGATTGAAATGAAAATTTTGCGCTCTTTGTGTTCTTTCGTGGCTATTAATTCTTCTCTTTTCGTCTCGCGTTTTTTAATCTAAACGCATGGAACGATTGCCCGGATTCCGCGATTTTTATCCCGAACCGCTTCCGCATGCCGACACGTGGAGTGCCGACGCGCGACAATTCATCTTTGAAAAATGGCGAACCATCGCGCGCCGCTACGGTTTCCGCGAATACGACGGCCCACCGCTCGAACCGCTCGAACTCTTCACCACCAAAAGTGGCGATGAAATTGTTGGCCAACTTTACAACTTCGTGGACAAAGGCGAACGGCAGATTGCGTTGCGACCAGAAATGACGCCGACGCTTGCGCGCATGGTCGCCGCGCACGAACGTAATTACAAAAAGCCGATCAAGTGGTTCGCGATTCCGCAATTGTTCCGCTACGAGCGCCAGCAAAAAGGCCGCCTGCGCGAGCATTTCCAATTCAACGCGGATTTGATCGGTGAAACGGACACGGCGGCGGACGCGGAATTGATTGCGCTGCTGATTGACACGTTGCGCGCATTTGGTTTGACCGAACAGGATTTTGTCATCCGCTTGAGCAGCCGGAATGCGTGGTCGGAATTTTACAAAAATAAAATGGGGAGCGCGCCCGCCTCGGGCGCACCGGTCGGCGCCTCGCTGACCGAAACTGCGACGCGAGGCGCGCGTGCTCCCCAAAATGAAAATGCCGAATACGATTTTTTCCAGATCATTGATAAACTGGAACGCACGCCGCCGGAAGAATCGGAAAAAAAATTGTCTGCGCTTGGATCTTCTTTGGCTGAAGTGAATCAATTTATTCAATCCGGCAAACCAACTGCCGAACTGGAATCCATTTTGCAAAATCTCGCCGCGCGCGGCCTTCGTGATTTTGTAAAAATAGATTACAAAGTCATTCGCGGCCTTGCCTATTACACGGGCGTCGTATTTGAAGCATTTGATATTAAGGGCGAATTTCGCGCCATCGCTGGTGGCGGACGTTACGATAATCTCGTCAAACTCATCAGCGGCGGCAAAGTGAACTTGCCCGCGCTCGGATTCGGCATGGGCGACGTCGTGCTGCTCGAATTGCTCAAATCGCGCGGCCAGTTGCCGAAATTTGACATTCACGCGGATATTTTTGTTTTGATCGAGGACGAAAATTTTCGCGCGCCCTCGCTCAAGCTCGTGCAGGATTTGCGCGCCGCCGGATTTGCCGTTGAATATCCGCTCACGCCGACGAAATCGGACAAACAATTCAAACGCGCGCAGGAATTGAAAGTGGCGTTCACTGCGAAATTGGAAAGCGACGCTTACGTCCGCATCCGAAATATGAAAACGCGTGATGAAGTCGTGGCGGGTTTTGGCGACGCCGTGAATCATTTACGATAAATTGGGAAATGAATCCGGAGGAAGCAAAAAAGAAATACCATGATTTCTGGTTCGGCTTAATCCAGAAAGCGTTCGATAAGTCTTCGTTCGATACTCTCTGCACCCTGCTCCGGCCTCGGAGTATGCACGACGCGGGTTGGGATGTTTTGGACGAATGCAGAAAAAGAAAAAGGCGAGACTTTCGCCCCGCCTTTGGCTTGCGAATTTTAATGCAGATGTTCAAACTGGCATGAATGCCGACCGTTTTGCGAATTGGGCCATACCGATTTTTCTTTTACGCGGGAGACCGGAATGAACCGGCTCACGTTCACGTCGAGCGTGACCGCAATAAAGCCAAGTTCTGGCTCGACCCGGTGCGGCTCGAACAGAGCGGCGGCTTTCGCAGCCACGAACTCATCCGAATTCAGCAGTTGATTCAGAAAAATCAGCGGTTATTGTTGGAGTGCTGGCATGAATACTTTAACGACTGAATTGCGCGAAGTGGCGGCGGAAAATGTCGTCGTCACCAAAGACGCGCTCAAAGTGGAACTGACCGACGGTCGCACCATCGAAGCGCCGCTGGCATGGTATCCGCGCCTGTTGCACGGCACGGCGAAAGAGCGTTCCAACTGGCGGCTCATCGGCGGCGGCGAAGGCGTTCACTGGCCGGATTTGGACGAAGACATCAGCGTGGAAAATGTGTTGCTCGGCCATCCATCCGGTGAAAGTCAGCGTTCATTCAAAAAATGGCTGGACAGTCGCAAAAGCAAAAACGGAGCAAATTAACTTTCTGATTCGTGGATTATTTTCTGAACCCGAAAACCGTCCGCCCGGCGTTGGAAATTCAAGCGTGAAGAAAAAACTAAAACGGATTCTCGGCGCGTTTCTCATTGTCCTCGCCTTGTTGCAATTCACCAATCCGGCGCGAACGAATCCGCCAGTGAAAAATGATTTTCTCGCGGCCACCGCGCCGCCGCCGGAAATTGAAAAAATATTTCGCGCGGCCTGTTACGATTGCCATTCACACGAAACGCGCTGGCCGTGGTATGGCCGTGTCGCGCCGATGGCATGGCAGGTCGTCAACGATGTGAACGATGGGCGCGGCCAGTTGAATCTTTCCGATTGGCCGACGAACAATCCAATCCGCGCCGCGAAAAAAATGGAAAACATGAGCGAACAAATCGGTTACGGCGAAATGCCGATGAAAAAATACACGCTCATCCACCGCGACGCGCGGCTCACCGAAAATCAGCGCAAGGAATTGGAAGATTGGCTGGACGCAAAAGCGGCGGAATTGAAATCGTCCGCAACCGCGACAAAATAAATCATGCTTCACACGGAATTGATTCCCGCTGCGGAGAAAAATTCGCGTCGCCTGATGATCATGCTGCACGGACTCGGCGACAGCATCGAAGGCTATCGCTGGCTGCCGCAAGCATTGAATTTGCCGTGGCTGAATTATCTGCTCGTCAATGCGCCGGACGAATACTTTGGCGGCTTTTCGTGGTTCAATTATCCCGACGACACTGCGCCGGGAATTTTGCGAAGTCGAAAATTGCTTTTTGAATTGCTCGACGATTTGCGCGCGAAAAATTTTCCAGCCGAACAAATCATGCTCGGCGGATTTTCGCAAGGCTGTTTGCTGACGATTGATGTCGGCTTGCGTTATCCGCACAAACTCGCCGGACTCGTCGGCATCAGCGGCTGGGTTTTTGAAATTGAAAATTTGCTGAAAAAACTTTCGCCGGTTGCGAAACAGCAGCGATTGCTCATTTCGCATGGCCAATTCGATTCGCTTATTCCGTTTGCGCCGGTGCGCGAACAGGCGCGGCAATTGAAATCTGCTGGACTCAATGTTGAATGGCATGAATTTCCAAAAGACCACACGATTTATGGCGTCGAGGAAATCAGTGTCATCCGCGAATTTGTGCGCGCCGGATATTTTGCAGAAGGCAGAAATATGAAGGCTGAAGGATGAAATTATTTTAGCGCGCAGCGCCAGTTATTTCATCCTTCATAATTCACCCTTCAAACTTCTATTTGCCTGTGTGCGCCCGGCATCCAGATTTGTTCCGGTCGCGGCTCGGTCGGCGCGCTCCAATCCATCGCGTTCGCCACGGTCTCCCGCATTTTGGAAAACCACCAGTTCGCGCGGGCAACGCGGCTTTCGCGTCGCATTGGAGAAATTTTTATTCCTCCGAAACCCAGTTCAAGTTGTTTATCTGTCGCATTCATTGTTGTCATAATTAACCTTTCTTGAGCGACAGTTTGACAGAGGGGGTTGGACAATGGCTGTCCAAGCTCCGAGAAGAATTTTACAGCACTGAAAACAGCGTGAATCTGCCGTTTTTTTAAGGCTTTTTGAGGATTTTGCCGAATTCGCCTTCAGCCGGTTCGATATCAATTCGCAAGCTTTTATCCGCACCGGTGGAAATTTTTCTTTCCTGTTTCGGCGGAGCAGCGGATGGCAACGGCAGGGCAACGGCTTCGTCCGGTTCGTTGTCCGGTCGTTCCGAATTTTTGCCGGGGACAAACAAATTGGTGCGCGTCTCCAGCCATTTTGCGTAGCGCTGAAAACTCCACATGCCGTGCTCCGCACCAGTTTCGATGGCCGAAATGATTTTGAAAAATTCGCGGTTGCGGATGAAATTTTTCACCGCGTGCGTCGCCATGAGAATTTCACATTCAGGAACCAGAATGTTCAAGTCCGGGCGGAATCGAAGCCGTTGCGAAATGACCGCGACCAGTGAATCGGCCAGTTGCGCGCAAATGGCGCTTTGAATTTCCGCCGGAAAAGCCGAAGCGACCCGTTGCAACGCTTCCGCGCAAGTCGAAGAATGAACCGTCGCCAAAACCAGATGGCCGGTTTCCGACGCGCTCAACGTCAAGCGCATCGTTTCGGGATCGCGCATTTCGCCGACCATCACCACGTCCGGGTCTTCGCGCAACGCGTCGAGCAGCGCGCGCTCAAAACTCGGCGTGTCGCGCCCGACTTCGCGCTGGCGGATGTAGGCGCGTCGCGGACGAAAAGTATATTCAATCGGACTTTCAATCGTGATGATATGCTGTGTCTCGGTCAGGTTGATTTCCTGGATCAACGCCGCGAGCGTCGAAGATTTTCCGCTGCCCGTCGGCCCGCTGACCAGAATCAGCCCGTGCGAATTTTTAACGAGCTTTTTGAGATCGGGATGCAAATTCAATTTTTCAATCGTCGCCTGAAATGAACCGAGCAACCGGATCGCCACGCCGACGCCGCGCGACGTTTTCAGAATATTGATCCGGCAACGGACGCCGCGAATGGTTTTGGACAAATCAAACGAGCACTGTTCCAGAAATGCCGGCCATTGTTCCTCGCCGACCAATTGCCGTGCCATTTCCAGCAGAAGCTTTGGCGGAACCGGCTCGCCCGAAATCTGCAACGCGCCGCGAACGCGCAACGCCGCCGGCATGCCCGCTTCCAGATGCAAATCGCTGGCGCCGCCGTTTGCCGCAGATTCAATTAATGATTCCAGTTCCATTTGTTTAATTTATCAACACTTGCTCCGGTGAAAAGTTTTACTCACTGTTCCATGACCGATTTTTTCCAGGCAACGACAGCAGATTTAATTTCTGCCGCGCAATTGGCGCGCGGTTTCACAAATCGCGGCGTGAACCACGGAAAAGCACCGATCAAATCCGGCGTCACCAAAATTTGCCCGTCGCAATCATCGCCGCTGCCGATGCCGATGGTAGGAATCGAAATGCTTTGCGAAATTTCTTTTGCAACCGGCGGCGTTACCAGTTCAAGAACAATCGCAAATGCGCCTGCATCCGCCAGAAGTTTTGCGTCTTCCAGCAACCGTTGATGCTCGGCTTCCAGTTTGCCTTTGATGTGATAACCGCCTTCTTCGAGAACGTGCTGTGGTAACATTCCCAAATGGCCGCAAAATGGAATTCCTGCCGCAAAAATTGCTTTTACCTGCGATAAAATTTCCCGTCCACCTTCCGCCTTCACAAATTCCGCGCCGGCGGCGACAAGTTTTTTTGAATTGGAAACAGCGCTTTCAACCGTGTCGTAGCTTTTGAACGGCAAATCCGCGCCGAGCAGCGCATTCGGTTTCGCGCGCGCGGCGGCGCGGACGTGATGCTCCATCTCCGTCATCGTGACGTGCGTCGTGTCAGGATAACCAAGCGTGACCATGCCCAGCGAATCGCCGACGAGAATCAGCGGAATGCCTGCTTCATCGAGCAGCTTCGCCATCGGGAAATCGTAAGCCGTGAGCGCGGCAATCTTTTCGCCGCGCGCTTTCATGGCGCGGATTGTTTCGACTGTAATTTTGAAATTCATTTCTAGACCGCTAATTTTCGCTAATTGACGCTAATCTTTTTTATCAGCGAAGATTAGCGCCGATTAGCGGTTCAAATAAAACTTTTCAACAATTCTTCCGGTGAAGTCGTCGCCGTGCCGATTTTGCCGACGACAATTCCGGCGGCATGATTGGACAAAATCGCCGCTTCAATCGGTGACGCGCCCGCCGCAATCGCCAAAGTGAACGTCGCAATCACCGTGTCGCCCGCGCCGGAAACGTCGAAGACTTCCTGCGCGACCGTCGGAATGTGAAACGGTTTTTGCCCGCGCTGGCAAAGCAACATTCCCAATTCACCAAGCGTGATAAGCAAAACCGCCGGACGCAGTTCGTTCAGTAACCGTTCCGCAACGAGCATGAGGTTTTTGTCCGCAAGTGGATTTGCATTTTTAGTTTCGTCGGGCAAATTCGCGAGTTCAAATGCTTCCTTGCGATTCGGCGTGATGAGCGAAAGATTGCTCAAATTCAAATGATGCACCGGCTTGGGATCAAAGCTCAACCAGACGCCGCGCTCATGACAAAGGGTTTTGATTTCGTTCAGCAACGACTGTGTGACAACGCCTTTGCCGTAATCGCCGACAATCACCGCGGCGGTTTTCGAAAGTTTCAATTTGATTTGCGCGATCAATTTCGCCGCCAATTTTCCGTCCAGACCATCGCGCGTTTCGCGGTCAATGCGCACGACCTGCTGTTTGTGCGCGACGACGCGCGTCTTGACGCTTGTGTGCCGCGAGGAATTTGCCACCAATCCGGCGCAACCGATTTTTTGTTCGGCCAAAAGTTTTTTCAATTGCGCCGCCGCCGGATCATTTCCAATCGCGCCGAAAAGTTCCGTCGGCACATTCAACGCCGTCAAATTGCGCGCGACATTGGCCGCGCCGCCGGGCATGAAACTCTCGCGCTCGAAATCCACGACCGGCACGGGCGCTTCCGGCGAAATGCGCGAGACGCCGCCCCAAATAAATTGGTCGAGCATCACGTCGCCAAGGACGAGCACGCGGGTTTTTGTCGCGGCGGACAAAATTTGTTTTGCTCGTGAAGCGGATAAATTCTTTGCGCTCATAGTTTAATTCAGAAAGGCTGTCAACGGACTCGTCGCACTGGCGATTTCATTTTGCGACGCAAGACCAGATTCAAATGCGGCGCGTCCGGCTTCGACGGCCAACTTGAATGCCACCGCCATTTTGTTCGGGTCATTTGCCACGGCAATCGCCGTGTTCACGAGCGCCGCGTCCGCGCCCATTTCCATCGCTTCGGCGGCGTGACTTGGCGCGCCGAGACCCGCATCTACGACAACGGGCACGGTGGCTTGTTCAATGATGATGCGGATTTGGTCGCGCGTCTGAATTCCGCGATTTGAACCAATCGGCGAACCGAGCGGCATCACCGTCGCGACGCCGACGTCCTGCAACCGTTTCGCCAGAACCGGATCAGCGTTAATATATGGCAGCACCGTGAAACCTTCCTTCACCAAAATTTCCGCCGCGCGAAACGTTTCAATCGGGTCGGGCAAAAGAAATCGCGGGTCGGGATGGATTTCGAGCTTCACCCATTTCGGCAATCCGGCGGCGACGGCGAGGCGCGCGAGGCGGACGGCTTCCTCGGCGTTCATCGCGCCGCTCGTGTTGGGCAGCAGGAGAAATTTTTTCGGGTCAATGAATTCCAGAATATTCGCGAACGGATCGCCTTTGCCGGACAAATCCGCGCGTCGCAGCGCGACAGTGACCATTTCCGCGCCGCTGGCGTCCAGCGCGTCGCGCATGGCTTCGGGCGAGGAAAATTTTCCCGTGCCCAAAATCAGGCGCGACCGGAAAATTCTTCCCGCGATGACCAACGGCTGGTTTGAAAGCGACATCGCAATCAATTTAGAAAATCGCCGCGATTTGTCGAGGCAGGAGCATCAGCTTCTGAGAAGTAAGCTCTCAATGTTTCAAGCCGGTAACCACTGTGTAAATTGGTGACCCTTGTCTCGCGAAAGCTTGTGAATCAAAATGAAGAAGAACTTCTTCAACTTTCTTGTCGATATCGCCTCGATTCAAACGTTGTCGAGATTCTTGAGCCATAATTTGACTCGCAGATAATCGGTGAAAGTTCAGTTCAACAGCAAGCGTGCAATTGACAGAAATAAAATGAGCCGACTTGCGTCGGCTCGAACTGATTTGGTAGGGCGGTGCTGCTGCGCGCCCTGAATTTGTGCTGCGGAGCACCGCAGCCCTACCCACTTTTGATGATTTAGGCGTAAAATTCCTGAAAATAAGCCTTTGGGAACGTGCAGGATCGCTTCGGTATCATGATACTTGACCGCAGTTTCTTGCAACTTCATTGAAGTATCGCAATACTTTGGTCAAGGCGCACGCGCCCTCAATCAAGTTTCGCACAACTTCGGTCATGGTTTGTGCAACCACAGTGAAGTTCTGCACGCCCTCAATCAAGTTCCATGCAACTTCAGCCGGGTTCTGCATACCTTTAGTCGAATTTCATGCAATAGCAGTCAAGTTTGACGCAGACTCAATCAAGTTGAGCACAACTTGAATCAAGTCATTGGCTCTTTGAAACAGCCACATTATCAAACAGCGTGGAGTTCAGCGCCGAATTGTTATGTGCTGTGACTGCGAGGCCGATGTAAATTTTCTGTGGCATGGAATTCGTCACGCTGCTCACGCGCTGCCAGTTTTCGCCGTTGGCGGAAACGTAGCCGGTAAAAATATTCCCGGCGCGGACGAGTTTCAACCATTGCGGCATTTTCGTCGCCAAGCCATCGCTGCTGCTGCTCAAATTATTCTCGACCGTGCGCGATTGATAAACCGAACTGCCTTGCGCGGTGACGGCCATGAGCGCATAGCGCGAGCCGGGCGAAAGCGTTTCGCGGAACATCACGCCGGCTTTCGCCCACGGATCGGTGATTTGCAGCGACGTGATGCGCGCGACAATCTGGCCGTCGCCATCGAGCGGCGTGCAGGCAAAATGAAACGCGTCGGCGTTTTCCCAAATGTCCGCCCCGGATGCGAGCAGGTTGAACTGGCCGTTCAAATAATTTGCCTCGCCTTTCAAGCCGACGCTGCCGATGTCGGCGTGCGACCAATTTTTTGGAAGCGAAGCCGGTTTCGCGCGCAAGGATTGAATCCATTCAGCCAAAACTGCGGCGGCTTTTTCGTCAACGACATTTTTGGCGAGCGGCGGCATCTGCAAATTTCCCGTGAGGCTCATGCGCCGGAACAAAATCGCCCTGTTCGTGTCGCCGGGCACGATGACTTTTGCTCCGGGCAAACCAAATTGATTCGCCACCGGGCCGTTGATGAGATTTTGATTTTTCAGCGGCGTGTCGAACCGCGCGTCGAAAAACGCCTCCACGACGCCGGGACGATGGCATTGCGCGCAGTTCGCATCCAAATACGAACGCGCGCGCAATTCGAGCGAGGCGCGCGTGTCAGTGACGGAAACCAGTTTTTCAAATCTCGAAATTTCGCGGTCGGTGAGCGTCACGTCAAAAAGTCCGGCGTGGCTCCACGCGCGAAGTTGGTTGTCGGTGACGCCATTCGGATATTTGAAATCGCCGTTGAGCTGGCGCGTCTTGACGCCGAGAACGCCGCCGGATTGCGGTGTGTGGCAGGTCAGGCAATCCTGTCGTCCGGGGAAAAACCAGTTTTGAATCCGCGTGCCGGTCGCGGTCTTGATTTCAACCGGCTCGGTGATTCCAACGTTGACCAAATCGGCGTCGGAATTGTCGGCACGCCATTTGTAACTCGCGCCGTAGACCGTGCCGTCAGCGTCGCGCACGAGCAGGCGCGTTTCAAGACGGCGCAAATTGTTTGGATTCGTGTCGTCAATTGGCAGTGAAAAATTTTTCATGAAAACGGTTCCGGCGGGAAATTGCCATTCGCCATTCGGCCAGAAATGGATTTTTGAATTTTGCGGCAGCGCGATCCAGCGCGATTTGATCGCGCCGTCCGACCACAGCGGTGAATTGACGGAATACGGAATCAAAAAATCTTGCGGCATCAGGTCTTTCAAATCAGCGAACGCACCTGTTTGCGAAAGCAGTTTTGGAATCGGATGAGTTGGTGGCGGTGGCCCGCCGCGCGCGAGCGTGAAAATGCGCCCGCCGATGCTGCTCATCTGGCAGAAATAGATTTCGCCGTCCGCGTCCGTGCCGAACGACGAAAGGCCGGTGTAATCCGTGCCGGAATTTGGCCCTTCGCCTTTGGGCATGACGCAAAGAACTGTTTTTTTCACGGGCGTGGTCGTTTCGTCCATCGCCCAAATCGTGCGCATGACGTTGTCGCCGAAAATATATTTGCCGACGAGATCGTCCGTGAATTTTTTGCCGCGATAAATGTAGCCGCCAATGACCGCGCGGCCATCGCTGTGCGAATAATCGAGAATCGGCGGACGATCAATGCCGATGAACGGCGGCTTCAAATGGCCTTGGTTGCCTTCGATTTTGTTCCATTGAAAATTCAGGCCGGATTCGTTCGTTTCGATCACGTCAATTTCTTCGCGCGAACTTTCGCCGACGTCGCCGATGAAAATCCGTCCCGTCGGCGGATCAATTGTCATGCGATGAGGACTGCGCAGTCCGAGACAAAAAAATTCTTCGAGCACATTTGTTTGGCCGACAAATGGATTGTCGTTCGGAATAAAGTAATTTGTCGTGACGCCGTTGAGCGGCTGGCGCGAAATCGGATGGCTGATATTTCCGCCACGACAATCCACGTCAATGCGGAAAACGCCGGAGAACAGGCTTTTGTTGATGATCTGGTCGTTGTCGCCGACGGAATTATCACCGATGGTCAGGTAAAGAAATCCATTTTGCGGATGAAAAAACATTCCGCCGCCGTCGTGCCAGACGGTCTGGTTGGTCTGGTCAATCAAAATGGTTTCAGAATTGGGAATCGTAATTCCATTTTCATCGAGCGTGAAGCGCGAAAGCCGGTCATGATAAGTGTTCGGCAAAACTGGATTTGGCCGCGTGTTAGGATCGCCGACGACGGAGCCGGATTTGACGGCTGTGTAATAAACAAAAACGAAACGATTTGTCGCAAAGCCAGGATGAAAGGCGACGCCGAGCAAGCCGGAATCGTCCCAGCCTTGGCACTGATCGTGGATGTCGAGAATGAGTTTTTTTTGCGCGATGTTCGGAGAATTTTCAAATGTCCAAACGCGGCCTTCGCGTTCCCAAACGCAAAGTTGATTTGAAGTCGGAACAAATGTCAGTCCGACAGCATTTGTGAAAAGCAAATTGGGAAAGGCGACGACTGCTGACCAATTTCCTGAAATGGCCGGAGCGGTTTCCGGAATCGCGCCATTGAGAAACGCGCCGACATTTGGCCGCGAATCAAGTCCGTAAGGTTTTGCGCTTGCGGAAAGGATGAAACCGCCGATCACGGCAAGAATCCAAATCCACTGGCGATTTCTTGAAAACTGCATCGTCGTTAAACTCCGCACAAGATTCTCCGTTGCGCGCGCGCCGTCAAATTTTTATCGGCATTTGTGCCGCGATGGTGGCCGTCCGCAAGGACTTTCCGCTTTCCGCTTTCCATTTTCCACTTTAACTTGAGCGTATGTTTCGTCCGTGCATTGACCTGCATCAAGGCAAAGTAAAGCAAATCGTCGGCGGCACGCTTGGCGCGTCCGAAAATTTGCGGACGAATTTTATTTCTGAAAAACCAGCGCGTTGGTTCGCGGAACTTTACAAGCGCGACAATTTGCGCGGCGGCCACGTCATCATGCTCGGAGCGGGAAATGAAACCGAAGCGCGCTCGGCGCTCGCCGCATTTCCCGGCGGATTGCAAATCGGCGGCGGAATCAATTCCACAAATGCGCGCGGCTGGCTCGATGCCGGAGCATCGCACGTCGTCGTCACAAGCTGGGTTTTTCGCGAAGGACGCGTGGATTGGGAACGACTCGGACAATTGGTCAAAGCCATTGGCAAAAATAAATTAGTTTTGGATTTAAGCTGCCGCAAACGCGGAGAAAATTATTTTGTCGTCACCGACCGATGGCAAAAATTCACTGAACTTTTGGTGAACGAAGAAACACTTCAAAAATTTTCCGATTACTGCGCGGAATTTCTGGTTCACGCTGTTGACGTGGAAGGTTTATGCCGAGGCATTGACCGCGAATTGGTTGAAAAACTTGGTCAATGGACGCCGATTCCGACGACTTACGCGGGCGGCGCAAATTCCATTTCTGATTTGGAAGAGGTCTCGCGATTCGGCAAAGGAAAAGTTGATCTGACAATCGGATCGGCGCTGGACATTTTTGGCGGCAGCGGTGTGAAATACGAAGACTGCGTTCAGTTTAATCGTAGTGGCGCCTCGGCAGAGCGCCGCAAATAAAAATAGCGACTTTCTTCCGAAAGCCGCCACGAGAAATTACTTCAGTTATTTTACCGGCTCAATTTTTGTCGCCGTCAAAACTTCCTTGCCGTCTTTTTCAGAAACTGCGCCAGTCGCAGTCACTTTTTCTCCCTTCGTTCCGCAAATCTGATCGTGAAAGTTGTCGCTGGCATCATTTTTCGCCAGATAATAATTGACCGTTTTGCCGTCCTGCTGGACTTGCAGAACATTTTGGCATTCTTTGGTTTCGTGCAATACGCATTTCGCGCAAACCATGTTTCCGGAGAGCGTCGTTTCCTTGGCGGCATCGGCGGCGATGAGTTTTGAGCTTGAAACCGCCAGCACAACGGCAGCGGCGACAATAGCGAACAGTTTGGTTGTTTTCATAGTTATTGTTTGATGTTCCTCGACTTGTTTTGTTCCATAAAAATAGACAAGCGTTTCAACTTCGCATTCAAAGTAAAATTTGCAAGTCAAGCATTGGCAGTGAACAACTCGGCAATCACCATTTGAAATTCGGGAATCAATTGCTCCGTCAACAGCTCGCTGCCGGCCAAGATGCCTTTCAATTGCAGGCCGAATTGAGTGCTGTGATAAATCTCCACGTTGTCGTAACGCGGGTCAACCATCCACAAACGCGGCACGCGGATGTGCTCGTAAATTTCTTTTTTCACGACCGTGTCGGCGTGCTGGTCGCCACGATTGACGATTTCCACGGCGAGAAAAATTTTCTGTGTTGCAGTTGTGACAAGCGCGAGATCGGGACGAATGGCCGTCGAGCGAGTGACTTGAATCTTCGTCCGAGGCGCGAGCAATTGCGTTGAAGACAAATTTGCGACGCTCGCGTTCATCGCCGCGTGCAGCCGGTCGCAAATGATTTCGTGCCGCGCGTCCGGCGCGGACCGCGGGAACGACGCGCCATCCAAAATTTCCTCGTAGGGCTGGCTCATAATTTCAGCCACAGTTTCAACTTTTGATTTAACGTCTGCAAATCGGCGGTGGCAAGTTTTCCGACAATTTTTACGACAAGCTTTTCTTCAACAGTCGCAAGCTGTGATTTGACGCCGGACGGCACGTTCAATCCCGCCGCCCGCCATTCCGTCAATGGAAAATCCGTATTGACAAGAACCGATGAAATGGGAACGACAAACAAATCCGCGACGCTTTGGCCGATGACGATGGCCGGACGAACTTTGCGGCTGGTCAAATCCGTGAACGGAATCGGAAGGAGGACGACATCATTTCGCGAGCAGTTCATTGAACACGTCGTCGTCCGGGTTGCCCCATGTCTTCGATAATTTTTCCTCGGAAAGTTTCAGCCACGCCTCGCGTTCCGGGTCGGACTCGATGGTCACGCGCACGTGGGATTTTTCCGGCAGCGCCAGCGGCTTGGGCAAAAACAATTTGCCCTGCTCATAAATCGCTTCGACCGTCGTTGTCATAATTTAATTGTCGCCGTAAATTTGACTTGGGCAAGAAGTGAAATCGGTGGAACGAGCGCCTCATAGGGCTGGCTCACGGATTTAGTTTCAAGTTGCAGGCTGAAAGTTGCTAGTTTTGATTCGCCGCAAGAGAATCTATTTTTATTTTTCTCGGTTGAATGATAATCCAATCATTGCAATCTTAAATCAAATCGTCCATCCCAATAGCTTTCTTAAACCGTTTCCCAAAATCAAAGCTTGCAAAACCGCGCGCAAATGATATTTTCTGCGCTCTTTTGAAAAATTTATGTCTGTAAAAATTCGCATGAAACGGGTCGGCACAAAAAACACGCCGGCATTCCGCATCGTCGTCGCCGACAGCCGCAGCCCGCGCGACGGCAAATTCATTGAGGAAATCGGCACTTACAATCCGCTCAAAAAGGGCGACAATTTCTCGCTCAAAATGGATCGCGCGCAATACTGGATCAGCAAAGGCGCGCAACCGAGCGACACCGTCGCCAGTTTCATCAAGAAGCTGGGCAAGGCGACGGCGGCTCCGGCGGCAGCAGCTTAATTTTTAATTTCCTGCGCGATGCAAGAGTTCCTCGAATATGTCGTCAAAGGACTCGTGCAAAAACCAGACGCCGTGAGCGTCAAACCGGTGGAACGCGCGGGCATGACGGTTTATGAGTTGCGGCTCGACCCGTCGGACGTCGGAAAAATTATTGGGAAACAGGGCGTGACGATTAACGCGATTCGTTCTTTGCTTTTGGCCGGCAGCGCGAAGAAAGGTCTGCGTTGCGCGGTTGAGATTGTTGAAGACAGTCCGGCGAGTTGAATTTGTAGCGGCGGTCTGTGACCGCCGGGCACGATTCGGCGCTCGCAGAGTGCCGTTACAAAATGAAAATTGACGTGCTCACGTTGTTTCCGGCGATGTTCGCCGGGCCGCTTGATGAAAGCATCATTATGCGAGCGCGCAAAAAGGGTTTGCTCGATTTGCAAATCCACGATTTGCGCAATTGGACGCATGACCGACATCGCACGGTGGATGATAAACCGTTCGGCGGTGGGCCGGGAATGTTGCTGAAAGTCGAGCCGCTCTTTGAAGCGGTCGAAAGTTTGAAGCGCGAAAAGACGAAAGTGATTTTGCTGTCGCCGGGCGGAAGAAAATTTTCGCAGGAAATTGCGCGCGAACTGGCGGAACAAAAAGATTTGTTGCTCGTCACCGGCCATTACGAAGGCTTTGACGAGCGCGTGCGGGAAAAGCTGGCGGACGACGAATTGTCCATCGGCGATTACGTTTTGACGAACGGCGCATTGCCAGCGATGGTCGTGATTGATGCGGTTGCGCGGTTGTTGCCCGGCGTTTTGGGGGACGATGAAAGTTCGCACGACGAATCGTTCAGTCACGGATTGCTGGAATATCCGCAATATACGCGGCCGGCGGAATTTCGCGGAATGAAAGTGCCGGACATTTTAGTTTCTGGCAACCACGCCGAAATTGAAAAATGGCGGCGTGAACAAGCGAAATTACGGACAAAAGAAAAACGACCGGATTTGTTGAAATAAAATTTTATGAACCAGGCATTACAAAAGAAAATTGAATCGGAACAGTTTCGCAAAGACGACGCGAAGTTCGCCGTCGGCGACTCGGTCAAGGTGCATACCAAAGTCGTCGAAGGCGACAAGGAACGCATCCAGATTTTTGCGGGTGTCGTCATGGGCAAGCGCGGCACGGGTCTCAACGAGACCTTCATGGTGCGCCGCATCAGCTACGGAGAAGGTGTTGAACGCGTGTTTCCGCTGCATTCGCCGCGCGTGGACAAGATCGAAGTCGAAAGACAAGGCTCCGTTCGTCGCGCGAAACTTACTTACCTGCGCAAACGCCTCGGCAAAGGCGCGACGTTGGTCAACGAAAAGAAGGAAAAAGAAGTTGCCGAACCAGCATCAAAATAATTGCCGACCATTTCACAAAGGCGAGGCTTCGGCCTCGCTTTTTTTGTTATGCTGGACAAATGGTTTCGGTCGGAATACTCATTAAGCCGAGAGTGCCCGTAGCTCAGTTGGATAGAGCATCTGCCTTCTAAGTCAAAAATGAATTTTGCCTGTGTTTGCTCATGATGGGTCGCCCAATGTTTATCAGACTTTTTTCAGTCTCAACTTTGGTCACGTTTGGCTGTTTTGGGTCATAAAAAGGCGAGTAGTATAGAAAAGCAATATATAGTATTTCACATTGACATTAGGACATAATGTGATAGTGTTGAGGGCATGAAAGCTTATGCGCTGGATTTACGGGAGCGGGTGGTGAAGTTTGTCAATGATGGCGGTTCTAAAGTTGAGGCTGCCCGTCGTTTTGACTTGGGACGGCAGACTGTTTACCGCTATCTGGCCGCTGCGCACAAGGGAATGCTCGCACCCAAAAAAAGCTGGGGGCATTGGCGCAAACTCAATCCGCAAACACTTCTGTCCCATGTCAAAAAATATCCCGACGCCACGCTCAAAGAACTCCAAGGGGCATTGGGTGTGAGCCATAACGCGATCTGGGTAAGGCTGGGGCAACTGGGTTTCACATTAAAAAAAACTCATAAAATACCGGGAACGCAACGAAGTGCAGCGATGGCTCTACCGGCGCGAACTCGCAAAGTTTGAGGGACAGCCCGTTTTTTATCTGGACGAATGCGGGGTGGACCACCGCCTGCATCGCGAATACGGACGCGCACCCCGGGGCGAGCGGATTTATGAGGCGGTAGCGGGCAAACGACGGGAACGCACCAGCGTCATTTCCGCCTCCCGGCAAAACAAGCTGGTCGCACCACTGGTCTTTGGCGGCAGTTGCAACACGGAGGTGGTGGACGTTTATTTTGAAAAAGTGCTGTTGCCCGCGCTGCCGCCGGGCAGTGTGATTGTGTTGGACAATGCCCGCTTTCATCAATCCCCGGCAACACAGTCCTTGGTCGAAGCCGCTGGCTGCCGATTATTATTTTTGCCGCCCTATTCGCCCGACTTGAATCCCATCGAACATCTTTGGGCCTCCTTCAAAACCCGCCTCCGCAAAGACCTTTCCACTGCCACAAACCCATTCCTTTTTATCGCCAATATGTCCCAATATTATTGTTAATTGCTATAGTCGGCGGATTTGTTCTCGCCGTGATTTGTTTTTATCTTTTCCGTGAAGAAAATGTGGATGAAATCCCCGATGAGCACCATGCTGGAAAATAAAAAAACGGCATCCATTGCTGGACGCCATTCGTAAATTATTTTCGTCGGATTTAGACTTTCGCTTCCGGTTTCCAATTGCGTTTGGGTGCTTTGGTGACGAGGCCTTTTTTGATGGCCGCTGCGGAAACGCGGATGTAGCGGACTTCGCCATTGGGCAGGAGCGCTTTGACGCGCTGCAAGTTCACATGGAACTTGCGCTTGGTGATGGCGGTGATGTGCGTGCCGATACCGCCGGTTTTCTTGGCTTTACCTGAGCGCCAGATGATGCTGCCCTTCATCGGGCGTTTGCCGGTCAATTCACAAATGCGTGCCATAAAATTCTTTCGTTCTAAAAATCAGAGCCGCAAAGAATAGCCGCCAATCGCGCGGTTGCAAGCAATTATTTCAGGTTGCTTTGGCTTGTCATCGGGAAAACATTTTGCACAAGGTAAATTCGCTTGTTTCTCGAAGTTTGATTTGGTCAATTGCGGCGGCAAATGACTGAATCCGTCTCACCTTCCGCGCGTTCGGGCTATTTCCATCGGCATTGGGCATGGTGGTTCACGGTTGCAGTGCTGGTGCTTGTGGCCGTTGTCCGCATCCGGCTTTTGAATTATCCGCTCGAACGGGATGAAGGCGAATATGCCTACGCGGGCCAGCTCATGCTGCAAGGCATTCCGCCCTACGAACTGGCTTACAACATGAAATTTCCTGGCACTTACGCGGCTTATGCCTTCATCATGGCTTTGTTCGGGCAAACGCCGGCGGGAATTCATGTTGGATTGATGTGCATGACGACGCTAACGGCGTTGATGCTTTATTGGCTCGGAAAAAAAATGCTCGATCCCATCGCCGGAATGGTCGCGGCGACCTTCTATGCCGTCCAGTCAGCGAGTCCGTTAATGTTGGGATTGTCGGGACATGCGACGCATTTCGCGGCCTTCTTTGCAACAGCCGGTTTATGCCTGATGTGGAAGACGCGTCAAAATGTGAATTGGCCGACAGCAGCGAGCGCGGGCTTTATGTTCGGCGCCGCAATTTTGATGAAGCAACACGCCATGTTTATTTGCGCGTGGGCGGCAATCGCTTTTACCTGGGATTGCTGGCGGAATGTTCAAGTTCCCACAAGCAAACGGTTGTGGAATATCATTTCGTTTTGCGTCGGAGCGGCGATGCCGCTGGGGATTTGTTGTCTGCTGCTTTGGCACGCCGGAGTTTTTGGAAAATTTTGGTTTTGGACAATTGATTATGCGCGGCAATACGTGTCGGTTCTTTCAGTCTCAACCGCAGGGCTTCGATTGTGGTCGCAACTTTGCTTTATTAGCTCCAAAGATTATTTGATTTGGATGATTGGCATTGCCGGACTGGGACTAATTTGGTTCGACAAGCGCGCGAACAAAATGCGGCTGTGGCTTTTGGGATTTGCCGCCGCTTCAACGCTGACAACAGTGCCGGGATTTTATTTTCGCGAGCATTATTTTCTTTTGACGTTGCCAGCAATGGCATTGCTGGCTGGTTGCGCGGTCAGTGGAACACATCAACTTTGGAAGCAGCGAGCCGGTGTTTCCCGGATCAAAGATTGGCCGGTGTGGGGCTATGCGCTTGTGCTGACATTGATCATTCTTGTTCGCGGTGTCACCTGGTTTATTCTTCCACCGGCGCAGGCATCCATTGCGATATACGGGGGGAACCTGTTTTTTGAAGCTGAAATCGCCGCCGCCTACATCCAGGATCATTCGACGTCCGACACTCGTGTAGCCGTGCTCGGGTCGGAGCCGGAAATTTATTTTCTTTCCCACGTTCATTCAGCAACGGGTTACATTTACACCTACGCATTGATGGAACCGCAAACTTTTGCGCCACAGATGCAGGATGAAATGATTTCTGAAATCGAACGCGCCTCGCCCGAATTCATCGTCTTTGCAAATCTTAATAATTCATGGTTGAGACGGCCAACCTCGGATCCGAAAATTTTCAATTGGTGGGCTTCTTATCGAACCAATTACACCACAATTGGATTTCTGGATACAGATCCTCCTGTGGAAATACCCGGCATATGGGGAGGGGAAGCGAGGCTTTTCGCCAAAACGCATGATGACGGTTTATGGGTTTATGAACGCAACAAGCCTTCATCAAATTCCGCCGCGCCGCAAAATTAATTTATCACCTCATAGCCATGCAGGCTTTGCTTGACGAAGCCGTCTCCTGCTGCAACGTTTCGGTTGCTTGGCGCAACATTCCGCAGCAGAGGCGACAGGCAACTCCGATAAATCGCGAGCACGCGACGACAGTCGGTGTTTGTTCGCTGAAGTTTCGCAAACTTCCGCCGTGCAATCCCTTGCGCGGCGACTGGAGGATGGCGGAGCGCTGTCTTTTTCCGGCGTCGCCGCATCAGCACAACCTTTCTTCGCCGCGCTCCTGCAAAAAGTTTTTCCGAAACGGACAATCGTCGTCATCACGGAAAATTTGAAGACGCAGGAAAGTTTTCAGCAGGATTTGGAAACGTGGCTTGGGTCGGCGCCATTATTTTATCCAGCATGGGAAGTTTTTCCGCATGAAGGCAAATTGCCGCATGCCGATGTCATCAGTGACCGGCTGCAAACGCTCGTCGCGCTTTCAAGCGGGTCCAAAGTCCAAAGCCCAAAGCCCAGAGTTGTCATCACAAATGCCATCGCACTTCTGCAAAAAACTTTTCCGCCGGACGATTTGAAAAAGCGCACGCGCCATTTGCAGCGTGGCGACAAAATCGCGCCGCTCGACCTGATTGAATTTCTCGAAGAGCAAGGTTACGAACCCGAGGCGCAAGTTTCGCAAAAAGGCGAAATCGCTTTGCGCGGCGGCATCCTCGACGTTTTTCCGCCGACAAGTCCGTGGCCGGTGCGTCTGGAATTTTTCGGCGATGAACTCGAATCGCTGCGCGAGTTTGACCCGCTCACGCAAATTTCCCGCGAAGAAATTTCTGAAATCACCATTCCGCCCGCTGGCGAATTGGGGATTTTGAGAAGTCGAAAAGCCGAATTGGCGACGTTGCTTGATTTTCTTCCGCGCGAAACCACTTTCATTTTCTGCGATCCGGAACAAATTGCCATCCACGCTGAAGAATACGAATCGCAAATTCCAGCAGGTGATCCGTTTTTCATTTCGTGGAACGAATTTCAAAAAAGGGCTGAACAAAAAAATTTGTCCATCATCAGTTTATCCGAAGCTGAAACAGAAATTCCGCAATCCGAATTCTGCAATCCGCAATTTCAAAGTCTCGACGCCTTCCGTCCGTTGGCCGACCGGATGCCTGAACCGCAGATCGCCGAGGCGCAGCGGCGCGAATTTTTCCAGCAGCTTCATCGCTGGCTGCGGCAAAATTACTCCGTCCACGTTTTCTGCAACAACGACGGCGAGCGGCAACGGTTCGAGGAAATTTGGAAAGAACTTGATGTAGCGTCGAGCCTGCGGCTCGAAAAGTCGGCTCACAGAGCCGACGCTACACCTCAAATTCAAATTGGCAATTTGTCACGAGGATTCATTTGCGACGAAGCAAAGCTGGTTGTCGTCACCGATGCAGAGATTTTTGGGCGCTACAAAATTCAACGTCCGCGACGCCAGAAATCTTCACACGCGCTGGCCGCGCGTTCCGCGCTCGACATTGATTTCACCGATCTGGAAGAAAGCGATTTGGTCGTGCATCTGCAACATGGCATTGGCCGCTACCTCGGTTTGAAAAATCTGCCGGTGACAACGGGCAAATCAGAAATCGAAAATCGAAAATCGGAAATGGAATGTCTCGTCATCGAATACGCGCCAAGCGGCGATGCGACCGAGTCGCCAAAACTTTATGTTCCCGTCACCGAGGCGCATCTCGTCAGCAAATATGTCGGCGCGGGCCGCGCGCATCCGCCGCTCAACACGCTCGGCGGCACGCGCTGGCACAAGGCGAAGGAGCAGACGGAAAAGGCCGTGCGCGATGTCGCTTCTGAACTTTTGCGCATCCAGGCTGTGCGCGAAACGCAGGCCGGCCATGCGTTTCCGCCGGACGCGAACTGGCAGCGCGAATTTGAAAGCGCGTTCATTTACGAGGAAACGCCCGACCAAATCACGGCCATTTCCGAAACGAAGTCCGACATGGAAAAACCCAAGCCGATGGATCGGCTGATTTGCGGCGACGTCGGTTTTGGAAAAACCGAAGTCGCCATTCGCGCCGCGTTCAAGGCCGTGATGGGCGGAAAACAAGTTGCAATTCTCGTGCCGACGACCGTTCTCGCGCAGCAGCATTTCAACACGTTCCGCGAACGCATGGCCGATTATCCGATCCGCGTCGAACTGCTTTCGCGCTATCGCACTCCGCGCGAGCAAAGTCTTGTCGTCAAAAATCTCGCGGTGGGCGCGGTGGACATTGTCATTGGGACGCATCGCATCGTGCAGGACGACATCGCATTTAAGGATTTGGGTCTTGTCGTGATTGACGAGGAACAGCGCTTCGGCGTGTTGCACAAGGAAAAGTTCAAGCGCCTGCGGACGATGGTGGACGTGCTGACGTTGAGCGCCACGCCGATTCCCCGCACGCTTTACCTCGCGCTCACAGGCGCGCGCGACATGAGCACCATCCAGACGCCGCCGCACGACCGCCTGCCCGTCGAGACCATCGTCACGCAATTCGACGAACGCACCATCCGCGACGCCATCAATCGCGAACTCGCGCGCGGCGGACAGGTTTTTTTCCTGCACAACCGCGTGATGACGATTCAAGACATGGCCGACCGTTTGAAAAAACTTTGCCCCAACGCGCGCCTCGTCATCGGCCACGGCCAGATGAACGCCGACGATCTGGAGGAAGTGATGACGAAATTCGTCAACGGCGAAGCGGATGTTTTGCTGTCCACGACCATCATCGAGAGCGGCCTCGATATTCCGAACGCGAACACCATCATCATTGACCGCGCCGACCGCTTCGGCTTGAGCGACCTTTATCAGTTGCGCGGGCGCGTCGGGCGTTACAAGCATCAGGCTTATGCGTATCTGCTGCTGCCGCGCCACGCGAGCCTGCTCACCGACGTGCGCAAACGCATCAGCGCCATGAAGCAATACTCCACGCTCGGCAGCGGCTTCAAGATTGCCATGCGCGACCTGGAGATTCGCGGCGCGGGAAATCTGCTTGGCTCGGAACAAAGCGGTCACATCACCGCCGTCGGGTTTGAACTCTACTGCCAGTTGCTCAAGCAAAGCGTCTCGTCGCTCAAAGGCGAAAAAGTAAAACCGCGCGTCGAAGTCCGCATCGCGCTGGATTTTCTGGAAATGAATGCGGCTGATTCGGGTAGGGCGGGCAGTCCTCTGCCCGCCGAGCGCACAACCACGAATGACGGCGCGCACGGAGTGACGCTCCCTACCACCGCAGTTCTTCCCCACAACTACATCACCGAACCGCAACACCGCATCGAAATCTACCGCAAGCTCGCGCAGGCGACCGAAAAATCCGCGCTGGAAAATTTGTCGAAAGAATTGCGCGACCGCTTCGGCCCGCTGCCGCCGCCGGTGGAACTGCTGCTGGCCGTGGGCGAACTGAAAATTCTCGCCAGCGAAAAGGCCGTGACGGCCATCGAGGTTGAGGAAGACAAATTAAAAATCACGCGCCACAACGATTTCATCACACTCGGCGGCAAATTCCCGCGCCTCACCAAAAAAGAAGCCAGGGCGCGGCTCAAGGAAATCAAAAAATTGCTGCTGGCCATTTGAAGCGAACTTTTTTAATTTGAACTTAATCTGAATAATCCCTTGTTCATTTCCCTCCTGGTGATTTGCGCTGTGATTTTTCTCAAGACAGCGCGAGCGCAGTCTTTGCCCGCAGACACAACGCAAGCATTGGAAATCATTCGCAAAAAATATGATTTTCCAGCGCTCGCAGTCGTGGTCGTGAAAGATGGAAAAATTTGCGACCGCGCCGCCGTGGGTGTTCGTAAATTGGGCGACCCGACGCGGGTGACAATTGACGACCAGTTTCACATCGGCTCCTGCACCAAGTCCATGACGGCCACGCTCGCGGCCATGTTCATCGAGGAAAATAAGTTGCGTTGGGATTCCACCATTGCCGAAGTGTTTCCCGAATTAAAAGATAAAATGGACGCGCAATATAAAACGGTCACAGTCGAACAATTGCTGACACACTGCGGCGGCGTTCCCGGTGAACCGCCCGCCGACGCATGGAAGCGCGCGTGGGAACAGAAAGGCACGCCGACACAACAACGCTACGAATTCATCCAAGCCGCGCTTGCCCAACCACCGGTAGCCACGCCGGGAACGAAATATATTTATTCCAATCAAGGCTACGCCATCGTCGGCGCGATGCTTGAAAAAATTGCGGGGAAATCTTGGGAAGACCTCATCACCGAAAAACTTTTCAAACCATTGCACATGGATTCCGCCGGCTTTGGCCCGCCGGGCGCGATTGGCAAAATTGATCAACCTTGGGGACACACGCGAACATCAGCGCCAATGCAGAGCGACAATCCATCCGCGATTGCACCCGCTGGCCGTGTGCATTGCTCGCCGGGCGACCTCGCCCGATACACAATTTTTCAAATGGAAGGCGAGCGGAACGGCGGTTTGTTGAAAGCAGAGACTATTCGCAAACTTCACACGCCGCCCGACGGTGCGGATTACACCTGCGGATGGGTCTGCGTCAAACGTGGCTGGGCGGGTGGAAGAGCATTGATGCACAATGGCTCAAATACAATGTGGTATGCCGTTATGTGGCTCGCACCTGAAAAAGACTTTTCCGTCATCGTTGCCACAAATACTGGCGCGGACAACGCGACCAAAGGTTGTGACGACGTGGTCGGCGCAATGATTAAAAAATGGCTGGCAAACTGATAAATTTTTTTGGGGCGAGGCGTCTAATTTTTTCGATTGCATTGAACGTCAGAAATCAATCACGGCCAAGCCATAGATCGCGCAATGCGCGGCGCATCACTTTATTCGAAGCGGTTCGAGGCAACGCATCCACGATGACAAGTTCATGAATTTTGAACAGAGGATTCAAGTCGCGCTTGATGGCAAGCTGCATGGCGGTCGCCAAATCGTCTTTGCACAAATTTTCTGCGCCGGAACACACCGCATAAATCACCAGACAACTCGGACCATCGCCGGATGAAACGGCAATCGCGGCGGTTTCCACCACGTCCGGCACCACGCGCAACACCTGTTCGATTTCGGCGGAACTGATTTTGATTCC